>Ga0179593_1531698_pt1 | contig 13562 bp, 19 predicted proteins | sample CZODoug2_1_08_16_FD_185931 | JGI IMG/M metagenome (GOLD analysis project Ga0179593, IMG submission 185931) | Vadose zone soil fungal communities from Angelo Coast Range Reserve, California, USA - CZODoug2_1_08_16fungal (PacBio error correction) | ecosystem: Environmental > Terrestrial > Soil >... | reverse complement strand
TTCGTCGATTCTTGCGGTCGCCCCTTTTTCTTTTTCTAGTAAATGCTGTAGTTGCCTGAAACGTTCTTTTTTTTTTTTTCTGCGAAGAAGTGGTCAGGTCTTTTTTCTCCCTCCCCCCCGGTTCCCTTACTTCACAGATCCCGGTTGTATATCTCAGCGTGTTCTCGGACGTGCCATTTCTCTCATGTAAGCTCCGCGCGTCCTGCGCAAGTTCCTTTCGAACGATGATCCCCTTTCCCGCTGACCTTGAGGGTGTTGTCCGAGCGCGGGCGGCTCTTCGTACCCCCTTCCCGCCGAGTCCTCGGTTCGACATGATTCGAATTGACGATTTTTCTTCTCTGGTAGCTTTTCTGCTTCCAGAAGTCGCCTTCCAATAGCCCTCTCTCCCACTTCGAACGAGCGTAATCTTCTTTTGCGAGTCGTCGGAATCATCGCTTCCCTTTTTACCGTCGGCCTTTTTTTTTTGTCGTTCCAAGTCTCTTCCTTTCTTCCGAAAGTGGACGCGCATTTTGCCAGGCCGGTCCCCCTCTTCTAACGGGATCGTTTGAGCGAGCGCTTATCTTTTCGGGATCACGAGTCTTCCCTTTCATTATGGATGCCCCGGGTGTCCCTTTTTTTTTGAGAAAAAATTGTCCAGCCTTTCTTCCCCCTATGGAGCCTGGAACCTAACGTATCCCCCCTCCCCTTTCCGTGAGCAAACACCCTCTCCGCACTTGGGAGCATGGTGATCCCTCTCCTTTTCCCAGACGAAGTCGCAATGGGTCTCTAGCCTGCGTGAGGCTCGTCGAACCTATGCCCGGCTTGAGATACGAGGTCTTGGACCTCTTCCCCGTCCCCCCTCGAAGTGGTGAACGTTCTTTTTTTCATTTTGCCTTTCCCCGACGGTAGGTACGATGATCTTTCTTTTTCCTGACGAGGTATCGCTTCTTCGACGACCGTAGTTCTTCCCCTTTTTTTCTTGCTGGAGCTGGAACTTCTCTTCGTCGACCTGAGTGAGCTTTTCATCCTCCGCAACTAGCTCCTTTACCAAAGCAGTAGCCCCCTTCCTCTCTCGATGATAATAGCGAGTAGGGTTTTCGCTCTTCCTCCCCCCTTCCGCTCGAGACGCGTAAAAGCGCCCCTCCCTCGAGACGATCGGTTCCTGCGACCTTTTTTCGAGTCGACTTTTGCTAGCTCAGTTTTGGCTCCTGCAGAGAGTGAGATACATTCTTTCCTCCCCTCCGTGGTGGTTAGTTTTTTTTTTTCGGGAGAAAGAACCACGGCCGCTCTGCTAACAAGTGAGTATTCTATTCGATAGCCTCTGCACGGAGAGACCCCTATAGTCACATCTTCGAGGTATCGCTGTTCCGAGAGTGAAGGAATATCCTCGTACTCCCCCCCCCCCCCCAAGAGGGAGATACTTTCCTCGAGCTAGACATCCGGTGTTCCAAAGGTTTTTTCCCAAATGGTTCCTTTTCTCTTTTTTCCCCCCCTCACAGAGAAGCCCGATTTCCTTCTCTCCTCCAGCTACCATCTCCCTCGAACTCATCGCTTCGAATACGCCTTTTCCCCCAGGTCGAAACCCCGGGTTCTTATCCTCCTTACTTAACAGGCGCCCGAAGTTCTCGTACCCCATCAACCTCCTTTTTGCACACAGCTGATCTCTTCTTTTCAAAGAAATCGAATCCTTTTCTCGCAGCAGTCCGCTCCTCCATTCCCCCCCCCCCTTACAAACCCTTCCTAGTCAGACATTCGCCCCCCCCCCTTTCCACCCCTTTGCCTTTTTATCCTCCCCCCTCTAGCTCACTCCCGTTTCCAGCTTTCCCCTTCACATTTTCGGCGCCCCCCTTCCCCTCCCCCTCTTTTTTCCCTTAACAAAGGGCGAATTCGCTTTTTTCTCCCCCCCTCCGTTCGAGATCACAGGTGTGGTTGTTTCTTTTCCCCTTTTTTTTTTTCGCGGTGTTTGCTCTTTTTTGGGAGGCGCACAGGTTGTTGTTTTTTCCCTCCTCAGGTGCGGGACAATCTCGACCAGATCGAAGAAACGGTTCTTTAGAGCTTTTTTCACCCCCCTTTTGTCAAGCTCCGCCTCGTTGATCCCCGCCGATCCTCTTTGCGCTCACTTCCTCATGTCGAGATGAGTGCAGGCCATGTCCCCCTTTCACCCCCTCTTTCGCAGGAACGTTGACACCGAAATCCCAAACATTGCTTTCTTCCTCGAACCAGCGTAGACGTCCTTATTTTTCCAAATGCACTGACCCTTACCGAAACCTTCCCCCCCCTCTTTTTTACTCGGTCGAAGTCGAGGAGTTTCTGGATTTTATCTCCCTGTCGAAGTCGGGCCGCACCCTAACTTTCCCCTACCTCGTCAAGTCTATTCTTCCCGGCTTTACTACCATAGTCCCGCGTTCCGTTTCCACCCCTCTTTGTCAAAAACCTCCAAGGCCGCGTCATTCTCATCGTCCTTATCAAAATCTGGTTTAGAATCCCGCGAAAAAGACGTCTCTTTTTCCTCCCCCCCTTTTAGCTGTTCCTGAACCCTTTTTCCGTGAACACCTTCTCTCTCTAACTCAACGTTTCTTCTTCCGGTGGTCTCTTGCTTGGCAGGCCGCATAACAATGGAATACTCCCTTCCTCCGGTTCTTCTCGACGATTCCAAGGTGCGTCCTACAAGACTTGCTCACCAGTTTCCTCCCCTTTTTTCATCTGCAGATCATCTGCTATCTTTCTTTCTTTGTTGTTGAGATATGGATGATCGAGGATGCTAGATATGTCCTTTTAACCTGTTCTCTTGGAGATTTTATGTCGTCTAGCAGCCCTCGAATTTTTCAGGTCATTTTTCTGGTCGGAACTGCCCTCTCTTTCCCTCCCCCCTCATAGAATAACGTTGATTCTTCTTCGGTCTTTGGTCAGAGTGTTCTTCGACGCGGCCCTCAATTCCTCTCTTTTCTTTCGATAGAGCAGCACGCTTCCCCTCCTGCATGGTTTTTCATCGACGACTTTCCTTCAATTTGTAGGTGTTTTTGCCCTCTTTCTTACTCGCTCGTGAGGAACAAGTGGTGTTCCCTCCCTCTTTCCCCCCCTCGGTTCCTACATGAGCAGTCCTTTGACTGTCGCGGCCGAAATAGTCGTGTGATCGGGCTTCCTCTCTCCGACTTCGAACTATTACTTTTTCGAGGAGCTTGCGGAGAGGCGTCGGACTTTCCCCCCCCCCCCTCCCTCCTTTTCTTGATTGATCACGATAATTAAGTAGAGCTGGGAGCAGGTCGCTCTTTTTCTTTTCTTGTGTAGAAAGTGCGCGCATTCTCCTTCCCCTTTTGTCCGGAATTCTTGAGAGCTCCTCTTTTCCCCTTTCCCCCTTTGGTTCGGGAGCTTTAAAAGATGTTGACCTTTCCCTCTTTTTCCTGCAACTGTCGGCTATTTTTCCTGGAGTCCCCCCCCCTTGCCCAAGAAAAGGTTTTTTTCCTGGCTTCCCCCCTCCAGCACAGCAGGTGAGATCGTCCCCCTGGGCACGTCCAACACCGGCCTGTCCCTCAACGCCCCGTTCGAGAATTTTGGTATTTTGCGCCCCTTTGGTCCTCTCCCTCTTCCAGGTAGAAGCTGCTTTTTTTCCCCCCTATAAGATCGCGGTAGGGAAACCTCCCCTTTTTTTTTTTCTCGGCGACTCGGGTGCGACATTGAGGCTTTGGATGGATCAGTTTCCTCTCCTTTCCAGTCCGATGCGTATTTTTTTTTTCCTAGTTTCCTTTTGTCGTCAGACGTCGTTCGCCTTTTTGGCCGCTTGGGCGTCGAACCTTGATCGAGATTCTTTGTGCGCTCTTCTAGAGCCCCTCATGGAGGTTCAAACAGGCGACGTTACATAGTCTCGCCCCCTCTTGATTAATCGCCGCCTTTTTTTTTGGAGCAGATTCACCCCCTAATGAAGCGATGCCCCCTCTTATCCCGGTACCCAGCGACGAACTTTTTGACCTCAAGCTCACCTAGGGGTCGCGACGGCCGTTTTTTCCCAGACTATCCCGAATTGTCTCCTTCATTTGTGAGCACGGTTTTTTTCTCCCTCCAGTTCTCTATATTTTCATAATAAGTTGTTTTGTGGTTTTTGTCGAACGAGCGAGTTCCCGAAACGAAGATTTTCCCCAAAGTCGTTCCCCCTGTCTCTCGAAGTATCAGAAGGTCCTCCCTTCGAACTCGTCTCGATAGATCTCGAGGGCTCTTTTTTGGACGGGCTAGCTGTCATAGTCGGAAGATTTTTCTAACCAAACCTTCAGAGTAATAATCGAGCTCTCCGTTGGGCGGTTTTTTTTTGGGAAGTTCGAATGTGTTACCGCCCAGGTTTCTCAGAGCGCAACAACACCCCCTCTCCTTGGCTCGTCTCGAGGAAATAAGTTTCCTCCATCCAGACTCTGCACTCACCGGTCGTCGGCACTAAGAATTCCCGGTACTACCCCCCTTTCCGAGGAAAGGCCTTGCGCGCCGTTTCGAGGGAAAATGCACGCAGGCTTCCCCTTTCCGCTGATCTGCCCGATTCCTAGTTAAAAAGAAATATCTTGTAAGCCCCTTTTTGAAAGGAACGCCTCCTTCCTCGTGAGTGACAAATGAGCTTCAAACTACAGTATAGCATCATCTGAGAAACCCTTTGCTTGAAGGTGTGTTGGCTTGGGTCGGATGCTCACAGGATGTTCAGGTCATGCTTTCCCTTTCCCAGGATCCCATCGGCCTTTCTTTGTTTCACAAGGTGTGCTACTCTCGGAGACTTCCGGTTTTCCTGGTAAAGATCCGACTTTCTCTTTTCCCTGCTTAGACTTAAGCGCAGCTTCTTCCCCCTCGAGATGGTGCCGGAAATGCTCCCCTCTTCCCCGGCAAGTTCGAAACCTTTCAAAGACTTCTCCTTCCCCCCCTCCTAGTATCTCCCTCCCTCACGGTCGTAGATGAGCAGACGGTATTACCCCCTGAGCTTCGTTTTGTTTTTCGAAGTATATGATTCTTTCTTTTCTGTTCGAAGGAGGTTATTCGTGAAGCTCTACCCCGCTAGACTTTTCCCCCCTCTTTCAGTCGATCATGTAGAACGAGTCCTGTGTATCTCCCCTTTTTTAGTTTCCGCACCGCGCTCGTCCCCCCCTTTCCTGGAAGGTCGGGTCACTTTCACCATGAAGATTTTTTCTCCTTGATGATCTAATAGAGAACAAGACGCTCCGTGCTCCTGATCTGTTAATGACCTGGCACAGTAGGACACAGTTTACCCTTTCTACCCCCACCTTCTAGAGTACAGGACTTTGGTGTCATAACACTTTTCCCTACCTCCCCCTGAACAAGTCGAGGCGGCGTTCTTATCTCCTATTTTCCCCCCCCCCTTATCTCCTAAAAGCAGGTTCTGCGCCGGACGCCACCCAGTTTTTTGTACAATCTCATGAGAAATATCTAACTTTTCCGCCTCTTTTTTGTTGATTCCAGATCCCCCCCCTCTTCTCCCCCTTTTCCTTCAGCGTGAAGGAGATTCTTCTTTCGCCTCTCCTTGGGCGTCGGGAGGACGTCAAGTCCACTCCCCTCTTCCTTTTTTTTGTTCCTCTTTGTACGGAGGACCGGCACTCTTTGTCCCCGATTTTCTATTCTCTAGGATTGCGAGTAATTTTCCAGCGTTACCTTCCCTTTCTTCTGGAGATACGCGCGATTTCTTCTGTCTTGACTGGTGATTCCCCTTTTTTTTAAGAAACCGCAAGGATGCTTCTCTCGTGTGAGGTCAATCGCTCCGTGAGAAAAAGTCTGGTTTTTGACCCCCTCTAGACTTGACGAGGTCTTCCCTCCTTTTCCTTTTGTCGTTCCTTCTCTCCCCTCTTCTGCCAATCGCAATCATTCAGACTTACTCCTTCCCTGCACCTCCCCCCTCACTAGAGGCGATTGGGCCCTTAGTCGTCGGACTCCCCTGAGACCCAGTTTTTTCTGGTCGCGTCGAGGTCGTTTTCCCTTCTTTCCTTTTTCCCCTGTTGTAGAAAGTTCTCTCCCTGGCAGGCCCATCTCGATCCTGCGATCTTCTCCTTCTTTCCTCGGGGATCAGAGGCCGTGGTATTGGCTTGCTGTTGTCCCCCCCTCTTCCTCTCAGACACGGAAACTTGATTAGCTTTTTGCGACACAAATTGTACATCCACCGGGCGGCACTCTGGTCACCTTTCCCCCCCCCCCCGGCAGGAACGGGCAAAGCTTTTTCAGGGCAGCCACACAGGGCTTGTCTGCAGCCCCTCCCCCCTGGTGATAGAGAACTTTTTTCCTCCCCAAGAAATTCGCCTGGGTTCCTTCGCCTGAGGGCGTCTTTTTCTGCACAACGAGATATTCTGTCGTGGCCTTTTTCTCGGCGATTTGAGGCACGTCTTTTTCTGCAAGAGAACTCCCGGCTTTTTCCTTTCCTCGGAGAGTTGCAGATTGTTTCTGTACCTCTATGTCGAAGACCGCGGAGGGCCTCGGCTTGGCTGATGGGACCCTTTCTCTCCTGAGCGTCGCGGTGAGTGCGCGGGTCTCTCCCCCTCCCTTTCTTTTCCAAAGGCGACGCAAGGAACAATATGCCCCCCACTTTCTTTTTCCCGATATGTACTCGCCCGCGGAATTTCTCTTGACTCCGATGCCTTTCCTCGAGCCCGGTACCATCCTTGACGATGTCGAAGCGAATTTTTTTGTCGAGCGACTGGTCTTTCAGACGTAGATCGAATGCCTCCCTCTCCTTTTGACAAGAGGTAGTGGCTTTCTCCTGCTAGAGTGAGCGAAAAGCTTTTCCTACCTTCCTTCCAGTGGTTGTTTTTTTCGTTCTTGGTATCTCCTTCGTGTGTCCCAAAAGAAGATGAGCCGCGACACTTTTCCTTCTCGCGATCCTTGTCAGACCGTCCCGAGAAAACCCCGATAGTATCACCGGACTTCCCTTGAGATTGTGGACCGTTTTCTCGGTGTGAACGGCAATCGGGGCACTCTTCTTCCCCCAAGGCCGCGGGCGCGTCCCTCACAGAGATTTCTGCAGTTTTCCTTTTTTTGACCGCCAAGGGATGTGTCCGAGCGCACTCACCGAGAATGCTTTTCCTTGAGGACGAGAAGTTCCAGTCTCCTGCTCCCAGACGGTTCTCCCTCCTTCCTAGAGAACCTTCCTTTTTCCCCCGCTGCACCTCTGCAAGAGGAACTGACCATTGATACCTTTCTTTTCCCTTACACAACTAAGAGGAAATCAATCCGCTGCTAGGTAGTCCTCCCCTTCCTGACATATCTCGGTCAGACCCTTCCTCTTCCTACGCGCCGCCCGACAGGCTCTCTGACCCTTGCTGTGCGAAAAAATACCGTTCCGCCCCTTTTTTTCTGTTTCGGGACTTTTCGGTTTTTCTCCCTTTGCTCTCAAGGCTGTGACGTCAGACGGGTTCCCTGGCTACATAGGGCCCGACCGGTTAATTTGTCGCCCAAGATCGCCGATGCCCCCGTTGTCATCGGTCCCTTCCTTCCGATCCGCCTCGTGGATCCCTCCTCTCCTGCCAAGCGGCTCGCCAATTCGTCTAGTTTTTCCCTGGCCGGCTACAAGATGCGCTTTTTTTTTTGTGTGGAACGTTCGACACATCGACTGGAACTCCCCCCCCTTTCCCAAAGCTCGAACGGAAGTCCTTTATCCCCTGACTGTCAAGGGCCCGATGGAGTCCGACTTCGCCAAGTTCCTCTTTTTTTCGAGAAATCGGTCGACCTTCTCGGGCCGATCTGGACGGCTTCCCTCTTTGGCCAGCTCGACCATACCTTCCTCCCTCCCTCGTCAATTATCATGTCGACCCCCAGTCTCGGCACGGGTTAATAACGGTTCTTCCCCCCCGCGCCTCAAGGAAGGTCCCCCCTTTTTCGCAATCGTAGATAACACATGCCTCTTCCTTCCCCCTTTCTCTCTATCGCTGCCCCAAGACTCTCGCTTGTCCTTTGCAAGTGAGAGAACAAGCTGACCCCTTCTTTCACTACCCTGAGCAGAGCTACCATCCCTTTTTTCTTTTAGTAAGGAACGGGGATGTACTCTTTTTTTTCCCTCCCCCCCCCCTTCTTCGCACCAGAAGCCCAAGTCGGGACCCTCTCTCCTTTTTTCTCGACGATCCTACCATTTTTTTCTTCTTACCAAGCAGTAATGACTCCCTGACACCTCTCTTTCCCTCAGATCATCTCTCATCTTTACTACTCCTCCTTTTTTTTTTTTTCTCGATAATTCTTTCTCAAGATCCTTCTCGACGGTCTTAACCCGCCTTTAGACTTGCATGTAGCGCACTTGGGAGATTTCCAATCAACGCCGCTCTGACTTTCTTATGCCCCTCATCCTTTTTTCTTTTCCCAGAGAAGTAAAGAACCTTTCTCCCTTCCTCTCCTTTTATGTAGATCTGAGGATGAGGTCCGCGTTTCCCCAGGTCCATTTCCCCTTCCATGGAGCTCCGAGCGAGTCTTTTTCTCCAGAGCAGCACGTTCCTCCCTATTTCCCCCCTTTTTGAAACAGCAAGGCATTGAGGTTTCCGCGCTTTTCGAACTAGCTCGTTCATGAACCGTGTGTTTTTAGCCGCTCCCCTTCTCCTTTGCCGAGGTAGGGAGAGCCTTGGCAACGAACTTTCTTTAGTCGAACAGAGGCTCCCCCTCACATAGAATTCGACCGATTTCCCTTTCCCCTTTTTCTGGGCGAAGTCGTCGGACCCCCTACTCCTTCCCCCGATAAGGCCGTCGAGCTGGAGTTTTTTTTTTCAGGCGATGTCGAGTGGATCCTTGATATTTTTTATCCTCCATTTCTTTTTCCCATCTCGAACGGGATCGCCTTTTCTCTCTCTTTCAGTCCTATTAGGAGGGACAGAGTCTCCTTTGAGGAAACGATGCTCGGTTTTTCCTTCCCCCCCCTTTTGAAACTTTTCTTTCCCTTGTCCCTCCCCTTTCCTTTCCTGGACACGCCACCGGCCTCCCCCCCTTCCCCCCCCCCATCCCTTCTGAGATCCCTTCCCGGCGAACGATCGTCCTCCGCAACGACCCAGTGGAGAAACTTTTTGTGCCAAGACTCCCTCGCGCTGTCGTTGTTTCCCCCGGGCGAAGCGCCTCTCTGAAACTTGAGAGAGGAGGGGTTCCCTTCTTATCCTCGGTTTTTTCCTGAGCGATGAGTACAATTACCTTTCCCCCCCTCCCCCTTCCGCTGCGAGGGGAAGCTTTTTCCCGCGGGCTAGGTTTAGTCCACTTCCCCCTCTTTGATCGGCCTTTCTTGGAGTTGGGGAACCTTTTTTCTAATGCCGTCGTTTTATAGGATACGAGCCCCTCCCCCCTGCGGTAAAACATGTAGAACGGGAAAAACCGGTCAAGCCCCTTTCTTTTTTCTCTGTACTCGCAGAGGCCTTGGGTTCTCCCGACGACGATTGCTCCAGGTTTCACCCCTCTCCCGCCGCAGTAGATCGAGTCTAGGGGTCGCGAAGTAGCAATTCTGCCTGCGACGATCTTTGTAAGTTTTTTTTTTTTTACGACAGAGAGATTCCTTCGGACAAGGCTCATCTCTCTTTTCCTAATAAGGTTGCTCTTTCTCTTTTCTCAAGACAGAGACTTCTTTCCCCCACGATGAGCGAGCACAATCCTTCTTCCCTTCGATCCCACGTCCCGATATTTTCCTAGTCTCGATATCCCCCTTTTCTTCTCCTCTGATTCTCTCTTTTTTCCTACGTCGCCAACACCCCCCTTCCGAGTAATCACGCTCCGGTTTGGCTACCCCCGTCTGGTGCCCGCAAGTCTTGGCTCAGATATCCTCTTCACGCCGACGCTAGATTTTATTTCAGCTCCAGAGCCTCTTCTCCGTCGAAATACGCCTTCCCCTTCCTGTTCCCTCCCCCCAGATGAACCTCCTCCAAGAGGACAGGAACTCAGCATCTTATCCTTTCCCCCCCCCGCGGCATACAATGCCCCCTTTTTTTTCCCATTGATAGAGAGCACATCTCTCCTGCTTTTCTCGCCGGCAGCCTAGACTTCCCGTCTTCCAGAGATGAAAAAGGGACGACTTTTCGTTGTTTTTGCCCCCCCCCAACGGTCGTTGCGGATGGCCCTTTCTTCCTCAAGACTCGCCTTATCGTAACCGGTCTGTGCAGGGTAATGCCTTTTTTCCCCCCTTTTCCTACATAGGGACGAAACTTTTCTTCCAAGGTGGTAGAAGAAAATTTTTCCCTTCCATGTTGCCTCTCCATTCGAGTACTCACCTCCACCAAAGCTCCGAATAGTGATACTCCTTTTCTCCAGCGCCTCTCTTCCCTTTTCCTCTCTTTTTTATGGCAGGCTACAAAGAGCGCGGCACTTTCCCTCCCTCTTTTCCTCGAAAACTGGAACGACCGACTCGACCCCTCCTCCCCTCCCCTTAAAGCACTGCAAGGTCGTCGATGCTTTTGACTCGCCCCCGCGACTCGAGGAGGTCTCAGTACTATTCGTTCTTGTGGATCTCTTTTCGACTTCCGACAATTACGATCCCCCAGAAGCTCGATCATGACTACCCCTATTCCCGGCGTTATACAGAAACCCCCTCCCTCTCTCTTTTCCGTCACAGCTCTTTCGGCAACCCTCCACTTCCTTCTTTATAGTCGATTCCCCCTTCCTTTTTTTTTCCAAGAACGTTCTGATATACTCTGCCTGGAGACTCCCGTATTTTGGCACGTAGCTTCTTCTCCCCATTGACCGCACATCGAGATTCTTACCCCCCCTAAGGCCAGGGGCTGTACGGCTTTTTTTTCCGGGCCGATAACAAATTATTCTTTTTCCAGGACACCTTCTCCTTCCGGCTTCTTTCCTACAATCGAAACAAAGGAGCAGCCGTCCTTCGCACTGCGACGCTCACCCCTGTGGACGACCTTAAACCTCTATCTTCCTATATATATTTTACTCCTCTAAGTTGTTGTTTTTTTTTTTCTTCCTTGCAGATCTTCCTTTCTTCCCTTTTTTTCGTGAAGGCGCAGTATGAATTGTAAGAGCCTTCTTTTCTGCTCGTTCTGAGAAGAACGCAAGACTCGACGGTTTTTTCGTCATTTCATTCCTTATCTCCCCGAGGCCTTACCGCCTTTTTCCCCCCTGAGGTAGCTTTTGTTATAGTCTTCCCCTTCATTCTCTGAGTAGCTTCGCGAGAGCTTTTCTCGAGCAAGCACAGTTATTAAACCCTGTTGTGTCTTTCCCCTGAAGAAGAACAGCCTTTTCTGTTTTGTTGTTTTTTTCTTCCGGAACCCTCTCTTCTTTTCTCGGTGCTGGTAGAAAGAAGAGTTTGTCCCGAATTCTCTCTGATCTCTTTATGGTCGAGCGGCTCCTTTTTTCATAGGACCCCTTATCCCCCCTCTCCCCCCTTCGAAAGACGTGAGAGAAATCCTCATCTCTTTTTTTTTCTTCTTTTTTTACTTCATCACGACCCCCTGCAGTGTCCTCAATAAGGTCTTCCGTTCGGTTCCAGGCGAGGTAGACGTGGATGTCCTTTAATTTTTTCTAATAGTGTGCCCATTCTCAGAAGGTCTTTTCGTCCCTTGTCTTGGAGTAGATCGGGCGGGTCCCGATTCTTCTGCTTTGAACAGCTGGATGCCGTGAGGTCCACGTGAGATCTTTTTCCACTTTCGGAGGAGAGTTGTCGGCGAACACCTTGTCACCCTTACCGGCCCCGAAGTGGATTTTTGGGACCCTTCCCCCTCCCTTTTTTTGAACCGGCGAAAACCCACCCCTTTCCTCTTCGCCCACCTTGGGCGCATTCGCCAAGTGACCCCCTTTCGAGAACGGGAGTTTGCGCCTCTCCCTTCGCCCTTGGTAAGACCTCAGTTCGACCTTTTCCCTCTTATGCACCAGAGAAGAATCCCTTGTCGGGACCCTTTATCGGCTCTCCGAGGTTTCCTCTTCCGATGAGTGGAATTTTCGCTTTCTCAAATTCGACGAAGTTAATCTCTTGTGTGTCGACGCTTGTTTCGGAACGAACGAGGAGTGCTCTTTCCCTTCTCCTTAGAAGCTGAGAGGACTATCTGTCTCCCCAAGAGGTAGTGCCTTCTTCTCCTAGACAGCCCCTTTTTTCTTCCCCCGGAGAAAGGGAACCCTCCTCCCACAGGCCTTGAGATACTTGATTTCCCTCTTGGGGGTTGTCGGACCCCCCTCTTTCTTGCAAGCTCTCGTTTCCTCTCTTCCAAAAGAGCGAACTCGCGCGTCAGCGAGCTTTGGCTCTTTTTCAAGTCAGATGCGCTGTTTCCCCCCTTGGGAGTCGCTTTTAGACCGCTCGCTCTGAAAGGGAGATATATCTTTTATACCTTTTTTTGTCTCCTAGATCCTGGTCCCGGCGAACTGCGATTTCCCCCCTCCAGAGACGCCCCTTAGGCGCTCATCTTCGCCCCCCCCCCCCCTGTCTCCTTCGGTCTCTCTCTGCGATTCGTGGATCGCGCTGCCTTGCCTGCGGCACCCCCCAAACCCCCCCCTTCCCGCCTCTTTGAGTACATCATACGAGCGAGCTATTGTACAGGCGGTGGTGCCCGGTGCCCCTTTATTTCTCTCGAGAGCACTCACACGCCGCCCTTCCCTCGGACGATGAAGTTCCAGCTCCCTGACGCGGTTTTCTCGATCCCCATCGGTCGTCGATACGCCCACCCGCTGCCACCCTTTTCCTCCGGAAAGGCGAGAAGGTTTTCTTCCCCCCCAGCAGGCCTCAATGGTCGTTCCATGATTTTCCCTTTCGGTCAGAAACTCGACGGTGCAAGACTTTCGTCTAAGCCCCTCCTTATGACCAAGGGCTCCCCCTTTTCTTTTTTCCTCCAGACGTTATAGAACCCAAAGGGGTAAGTTGAGGTCTCCCAGGTCAGAGTTGTCTAGGCACGCTGTTCCCTTTTCATTTTTTTTGTCCCTGCCTCGGGAAGCAGGGGCCGGCTTTCCCTACAAGCTTTCTCCCCCCTTGGCGGAGCCGCGCAGCGGTCTTTATCCTGCTGGTCAAGCTCCCCTGATTTTAGGAAGGCCAGCGCGCTCCTTCTATACCGTCGATCCTGGCCGGCTACAGATGTCTTTTTTTTTTTTTTTTTCCCCGAAATAAAACGTCCTCTTGTACCCCTCCCTCCCTCCCTTGACGGAGTATCGTGACCTCCCTTCCCTTCCTCCCCTATGAGTACGATTTGACTAGCACAAGCTAGTGAGTAGTTCTATCCCCCCTTTTTCCTTGAGTGTGTGGACTTCTCCCGAGACCCCTCCTCTTGTTGACAGATCTTTCAACCTGTCAACAGTCTCTCATCGTTTCCGAGTGACTCTCCCCCCCCCTTCTTTCGTGATAACAGCACCAGGGTTCCTTCCTGCGAGTTACTCCCCCCACCCCCCTTTCCCACTGCCTGGGAGAATCAGTCGATCATTTTCCCTCCCCTTGCGACTCTAATCGCGACAATGCTGACTCCTTCGTAGCTGTGTTCCTCTTTTCCTCAGCACAAGCCTGAGACCGTGAGAGAGTACGGACAGGGGTCTTCTCTTTCCTTTCCGCATACCCACTTTCTTCGGCTTCACAATTGACCTGACCCCCCTTTTTTCTAACGATCCTACATCGCCCACTTTCCTCTCCTTTGCCGGCACGCTCCCTCAAGACCGAGCGGATCAGACAG
>Ga0179593_1467136_pt1 | contig 13562 bp, 13 predicted proteins | sample CZODoug2_1_08_16_FD_185931 | JGI IMG/M metagenome (GOLD analysis project Ga0179593, IMG submission 185931) | Vadose zone soil fungal communities from Angelo Coast Range Reserve, California, USA - CZODoug2_1_08_16fungal (PacBio error correction) | ecosystem: Environmental > Terrestrial > Soil >... | reverse complement strand
AAGGCTGACGCCTCTTTCCCCACCTTCGATAAACTCCCCCCTTTTTTGCCCTCATTGATCAGTGAAATCCTGGGAATCTAGGACCAGACTGCTACTTCGCTCCTCGGTGGACTTCCCCTAGTTCGGGTTGTTCAATCCTGCACGCGATTTCCCCTGTACCTTTTTTGGCCATAGTTTCAAGGAACCCCCTGCCTTTACTAAGCCCTGTCACCTTGTTTTTTAGGTTTTCTCTCTGCTGTGCCCGAACTAACCAGTAGATTTTTTGTGTTAACTGGCAAATTGCGGCCCTTTTTGCGTGATTTCCCTCTTTTTCGGTCGTAGAATTATCCCCCCACTGTTGGGTCTGGTGGAAGCCTTTGATTACATAAAATTCTCAATCGCTCAGATCAATTGCGCGCGCTCGACATCCCAAGCCGTTCCCGTGACTCGTTAACCCGTTTTCCTCTGTCAACCACCTGCGCGATTGAAAACGCGCGTCTTTGGCAGACTCCAAATCGCAGTTATCGCCCCCCCCTTCCCTTCCCCTTTCTGCTGCGCCGGATTTTTGGTCCTTTTTTTGTCCACATTGACTTCTGGTTCTTGCCCCTTCCGGTTTGTCTCCAGGTCTAGTTTTTTTCTTAAATTTCGTCGATCTTTCTAAGCCTTTCCCTTTTACTTTTTCTTCCCCGTCTGGACTTGTCAAAACGCCAAGTGTTGTTCCCTTTTTACTGCAGTAGTTTCTCTTTTTTTGCCTTCCGTGCCCTGCATTTCTCATTTGCGACTCCGCCACCGACTAGAATTCCCCCTAGATTAGACAATTTCCCTCTTGCCCTGATCTTTTGGTGACGCTCTTTGCCGCTTTCCTCCCCACAGTTTTTCCCTGATCGCACTTCCCCCCCTTTTCACCTAAGTCCCTCCTTGTTAATTGTTCCCCCTCGCCTATGAAGTCCCTTCTTTTGTGGTATGCGTAGCTGCTTTCGAGTTGTCTCCTGTCCCATTTTTTTTTCCTTTGTTCGGCCCGAGCCCCTGCCTAAGACAAACCGTCCCTTGAACGTTCCCTTTAGAGGGCTCCATTCCGAACAATACCCTCTTCCGTTGTCTTCAGGCGTTGCTCGGTTTGCCAGCGCTCCGAGCTTGAGCATGTCTTTATTTACATTTTAGTGGCCTTGCCACCCCGTTCCCAGTCCTTTTGGCGACTTTACCGTTCTGTATGACTCCCCATCAAAGTTCTCTCGTCTTCCCCCTGGCTGCGTCCCGACCGTCCCTATGTAAAAACTTGCTTTGTTTATCGCTCTGTGGTTCTTTGGGACGTCGAAACCGTTTGTGCTTCGCAGCCCTAGTTTATCCCCCCCTGGCTTTTGGACCCCCTGTCGGCGTATTTTCCTATGGTCCTGAGCATGCGCTTGGGTCAAAGTTTGCACCCCTGGTTCATTTTTCCCAAGAGTATGTCTTTCCCTCATGTTTTGGCACCCGGTAGATTGTCTTCCCGCCGTGGTCCTTTCTAATGCGCATTCCTCCCAATTTGCTCTCACTCTAATAATGGCGGTCAGCCCCCCAGGGATTCTTCACTTAATCCCCCCCCTTACGACCGTCTGTCGTCCCCACCTTCAGAGCGCAAGATGGCAGCGTCCCTTAAGTGATTTCTTTGACAGGTCTTTTTTCGATAACTTCCGTACATTATAGGGCCCTTGATTGTCCTCCCCTCCTCTCGGAGGTTTTCAGCATCCCTGGTGAGTGCATGTTCTCTTAAGGTCGATTCCGGCAATTCTCCAGGGCGTGTCCTTCTTCCCCCGAAAGATTCAATGAACCCCCCCCTCTTTGCGGTGTCTCTCCGCCGTATAAGCTTTTACAGCGCCGGCGAACAACGGAAGGTACTGTGGTGTTCCTCTTTTAACCTACTGGACAAAGAGTCGCTTTTTGGCGATCGCTCCACCCCGCCTTCCCAGCCAGTTTTCCCTTCTTTATTATCTCTGTCCCCCTAGGCGTTGTGGGGCAGTTTCGGTGTGGCCCCCCGCACCGATTTGACTAGCGCTCCTCTTTAGCGAGAAGTGGATGGCCCTAACTGTTCCTACCAAGTTCAGCAGATTTTCGGAGTGCTGCTGCAAGTTGCTTCCTCCTTGGTTTTTATCCTTTTCATCGTTTCCACCTCTGGCAGCTTCTCCGTCTGGAGATGACATGGAGATCGGCGGCTTTCTTGAGGAGTGTGATCTCTAAAAACCGCCCAGTTTCCCCCCCCTGAGCCGGATCACCCTTCTCAACCCGGTTTTTTCTTCCACGACCCTCACATTTTTGGCGACGGTTTTATTCTGGGTACTTCATTTTTTCTTGTTCTCACCTCTTTTTTTTCGTTTTCAATGAACCCCCCCCGTTTCGCCCCCCCCCTCTAATTTGATTCTAACGCTTTCTCACGGTGACGATAAACAGCTTTTCGCGTCTGCTTTCGAGACCGAGACCCTCTTTTTTTTCCCCACCCCCTCGCCTTTCCCCATTGGTGACCATCTGCTTACCGAGCAAGCTGAGTCCCGCGGCTCAGTATCTTCCGGGGGCCTTCCGTGGCCTTTTTTGCTACGTTCCTTCCTCATTGACTGAGGCCCCTCCGTGTACCTTTTGTGCCATTGTGCCTCTGACTCAAATTTCACTCCTTACTTCCTCTCTTGTTTGTTTTTTTTATGAGATGCTCTCGACGTCATTTGCATTCTCATCAATGTTTTTTTACCCCTTCCACCGAAGAGGTCAAGTCTCTTCAGTCGCGAATTCCGATCCGCTGTAGGCTGCCCCACCGTCCTTTGTCCCACTTGGAGACCTACTCGAGGCCCCCAACCCGATGCTCGCTTAACCGCTGGTCTCCCTTGCACGGCAGTCCTTCCTTTTTGCTGCCCTTCCTTTTCCTCGCTACGCTTCAATGTTCGGGGAAGCTCCCCCCGTCCTATCGTAAGGGACCGTAAAGCGAGGATTGTTGAACGCCCAGTCCACAAGATGATAACCGGATCTCCGAGTAAACGTCCCCCGCTGCCTTTTCCCAAACAGTCGTTCCAATTCACCACAGAACGTTGTGAGGGGTCCTTGAAAGACTCCAACCCGTTCTCTCAATGTTTGATTCGTGTTGCCGAGGGACCTTTTACAAAGGTCGGTTTTTCGCTCTCCTTCCCCCTTCCATTCCACCGCGTCACGAGTCCTCTTCAGCTACCGCGTCTCCTGAGTTGAACCGACTTATATCCCCCCCCCACTCCCCTTATATTCCGAGTAGGTACAGTCCTTGCATACCCCACAGCGTCCCCGAGGCTGCGAACTTCAATTTTGTGGTTGGGGGTTCTGCAGTTAGGCTGGTGGTCAACTAAAGATTCTTGTGGACCGTGAGATTCTATGCCCGTTTTCCTTCACAACCGCTTCTTCCGTCTTTTGAAACTCAACCCTTTCCCCTTTTCTTTGTTGTCGTCATAAGCTCTGTTTTTATCGGGCAACTTTGAGCGATCGTTCGAAAATATCTTTCGTTTTTTTCCCTTTGATTACTGAACCAAGGCTGTGTTCCTGTCTCTTTTTCACAGTGCACCTTGTTGACCCTCTTGGTATCTAAGGCATCCTTTCCCCTTTTTCGTCTTTTCCCTCGAGCCTGGCCATTGAATCTTGCCGCCACCCGATGAGCCCTTTTGAAAATTCCACCAGTGCGGCCTACATCTCCTGATCGTCCTTTCTCTCTGACCCATATGTCATTTGCACCCTATTATTTTGCTTATTCTTCCCTAGACCTCAGTTAAATCTTCCGACCTGCCATCCTCCCTTTTTTCTTTTTTTTACCCCTTGAAATTTACATCTTTTTTCGAGGTAATAATTTGAGTGTACGCATCCCTTCTGTTTTGCCTCTTCATTTTAGCGTGAGGTTCCCCCTTTTAGGATTTCTCTTCGCCCCTTCCCCTGTCTGAGAACCGACGACCAGTCGTTGGTTCCCCACATCCCGCGAGTTCCCCCCTTCACCGGTGTGGGGCCGACCTCCGCTGCTGTTGCGCTTCCCCCCAGTAGCGTTCGCCGTGGCGGATACCCGCATCCATTGGATTCCCTTGTCCGATTCCGTGGCCCCCCCCCCCACCCATTTTTTTCGTCTCCAGAACACCACCCCACATATCGATCGCCCTGTCAGGTTGGACATAGGGAAGACTTTTCGCCTTAAATTGAGTGGTCAAGAACCGTAACTTTGATTTTTCGGAAAGCACATCAGTTTCAGACTTGGCCCAACCAATACATGTACGTTTGTTCCCGCGGCAACTTTTTTTGGCCCCCGGTCGTTCCGCCAACTCCCTTTAGTCTTGCCTGCCCTATGAAAATCCTACTTGTTTCAGCCCCTTTTATATGGCTCTTGATTTATCCCGTACTCCAGCTGGCGTTACTTTGTTTTCTTCTTCTTGGCGTGAGGTCGACCCTTTTTCTTCTTGATCAAGTTTCTTGACCTATTAAAACGGCGACCTTCCGCGCGCTCGGACAAGTTTGTCTTCTTTTTTTCCACTTAGTCGCGCGCCCTCCACGAATGGTGCGTAGTAGGATGTCTTTTGACTCTTCCTTGTCACTTGGTTTCTCTGCACGGTCTTGGATCGGTCCCTCTCAGAAGAAGATCTTGTAGTGCACAGTTCTCCCCGGACTGGTATGCGGACTTACCGGTCCTTGGTTGATCGGTGTTTATGATACTTTCTGGCCCCTGGTCCTGCTGCGCAGGCCAGTGCCCCCAACCCCCCAATCCCCCATCTCATAGTAGTTTTTCCCACACAAGGGTTGGATGTGGCTCACAATCTGGGCTCCCGTGACTTTCCCCCTCTCCCCGGCTAGAGGATCTTCGTAACGGTTCGTCTAACCGAAGCGTTCCCTCTCCTTATGCGCTCCCCCAAGGTGAGCTCGGCCCAAGATTCCATTTTAATACGACTTGCGCTGAAGCTTCCTTCCTGTGAACCCGTCTCTCCTGCTATTCTAGTGCTCCCCGGACCCGCCGTTACATTTCAACTTTTTTGTGCAACTGGCATTTTTTTTAAAATCATCACGGTACCCACTACGGGTTCTGTGTCCGGTCGCGCTCCCTCTCCGAATTTTTCAGGCTTCCTGTTTCGTCTTACGCTGAGAAATGTATCAACCCCAAACATGTCTTGAATTCCCGTCACCAACGTAATGCCCCGCTCCTCCCCGGAAGCTTCCTCCTTTTCCCATATTTCCCAAACTTCTACTGAGTATGTGGACTCGCTCTTTTAGGCCTTCCTCCCTTCCCGACGGACGCCCCCTTGTTCACCACATTGTCTTCCTACGAGCCTTTGACCTACCTTGATCCTCAGGGGAGGTCTGTTTGCACTCGCGTGGTATTTTGATGCAAAAGCCCCCTGGCCTGAACAGAGATCAGCGCTTCTTTTCCCAGTTAGTTCCTTATCCTGCTCTCGTCTTGGCCCTTCTAGGAGGGTTCCAAGGTTCCTCGAAGGGGGGGGACGTTCCGTTATGAGTTTGTCTCCCTTCCCCTCCGTTTGTGTTTGAGCGATTTTGACCGCCTTGGTTCCCACGCTCTCTTCAACTTCCCCCTTTAAATCCTCATTTCCCAGAGGCTATTCAATTTGACTCCCCTGATAGAATGCCTTCTGCGGTGGACCTGCAATCGTTCGGTTGGCATGACCACTTCTCTCCCTTCCTCTGAGTCTTTCCCATAGGTTCCCCAACGTCCCCCGTCTCGTCGTAGCCCATTGCCGACCACGGCGTCTTCTGCGCCTTGACTTCTTTTTCCCTTTCTCTTTCTCGTACCCCCCTCGTTTTTTTTTACATTCTTGGCGGCATCCTGCTTGTCGGACTTGATGCCCAGGACTTTCTGTGGGTCTTACTTACTGCCACTTTTTTTTTCGTCGTGCCATCCGCCATAAAATTTTTCCCATTGCTCTAACGCTTTGCGTTCTTTTACCCAAAGAAAGTATGGCCGGAATCTTCCCCAAGCCCCGCTTTAAACCCCATGACGAATCATATGCCAGGACGGTCTGCTGATCCATAAAATTCTCTGTCCCCCCAACCCCTGGTAGACCACCTTTTGTTTCTCAATTTTTTATGGGTTCAAAATGTTCCTATTGTAGGCCCCTTATTTCCCCTCGGGTTCTCTCTGCGTTGGCGTCTTCATTATGCGATCATCCCCCTGACTAACCAGTCCCCCGTTGAGGACCCTTATATTGGGCTCTTTTTCCAATTCCAGAATTGTCTTTGTTCCTCATGCCGAGATTGTTTGTATTTGGTTGTCCTCGCAGCGCAGTTGAACAGTCACAGACCCTGAGCATCGCCCCAGTCTAGACATCCTGAAAGAATATCCTACAGGAATTTCCGTCTGTTTTCTAAAATATATTGAGAATTAGGTTGTCCCCTCTTTGAAGGTCATCCTCGTCACACGGACCATTATAGATACCGAACAAAATACTGCAATTTCACCTAGAAAAATAGCTCTTTCTGATCAGAACCCTTTTCGCGTGCCATTTTCCTACTCCACGGACTTGTCCTGAGCTTTTCTCTGCCCTAGCATGTTAGTCCCGCCAGTCCCACGCGAGTAACTTAAGGAGGTCCGACGCCTAAGCCCTACACCACCCCCCCCTCGGCCAAGCCGCTGCCATTCGTTTCCCCGATTGCCCCTCTAAAGTCCTTCCTCCTTTATGCCTGCGGTCCTTTGTCGCTGCCGCGCGCCGAGGTGTGCGCCGAACGTCTTTCCCCATTCTCTCACTTGGGATTGTTCCCCCCGGTCCATGTCATTTGGTTCCCGATACCTGTTTTTGCTTTCCCCCCTCGAAATTAGTTCTGTCGCCATTTCATTTGCGCGACCTGACCGTTTGTCCCCTTGCCAGTGTCGATATTGATGTGTTTGGGGATCAGGCCTCCTCTCCCACATTTCCGGACGGGACTTTATATATCTTGTCTGACCGTTCTATCGACCCGTTCGTTAGCTGGTAACGATGCGTGAAAGCGAACCTTGCCTAATGTGCACACAAGTCGTGCCCAACCTCCCCTTTTCTCTAACAAAGACTTCGAGGTTGCCAGACTTGTCGGTACCATGGTCTCAGCCCCTTTTTCCAATGACTTGCTTGACTGCGACCTCAACTGGTGACCCCCTCTCATCTTTCTTTAAGAAGGGTCTCTTTGTTTACCCCAATCGTCTTCGGACACATTACCTCCTTTTGCCCCTCCCGGACCCCTTTCAGCTAGAAGGGTTATTTCAGTTCTTCCTTCTTCGTTCAGGCTTTGGTATTTAACTCAGACCCTCATTGTGGCACTTGCCTCGTCAATCGCACCGCCTTTAGGATTTTTGCCGCCGTCCTGGTTGAGGTGAAAACTTTAATGGTTGCTCCTTCCGATTTCTCCCGGGCGTGTCTCTTATTGACCAGACCATTCATATTGCCCTTGGTCCAATTACCGTCCTATTAAAGGACGGTCGAAAAGTGGCCAGTTGAAACAAGGACGACTTCTTACTCCCTCCCAACGGGTACAGAAGCCTTGATATTTGCGTCGATTTGCATAGACCCCTTTTTTCCCCCCGGATACCCGTCCCCTATCTGATGAGCAGGGCAAAGTTCTGGTCCCCTTTGCGTTGAAGGACGTTATCTCTTGTTGGAATACTCCACTTTATGAGATATCTCCCGACCTCCGGTGGCTGCCTGGCCCGTTTTTTTTTTTCAGACATACTTACTGGAGCATTTCCCGCCCTTCCCTTGCGTGATGGAAGGCTTTTCCTCACGCGTCTGCTATCCGTGAAGGTGAAGTATCGGTTTAGTTTGCGTGAGCCGTTTGGCTTATTCAGGGATGACGGCGTTCACGATTTATTTCTGTTTTCTTTCTCGAAACACCTTTTTGCGCCATCCCCTGACAGGGATCGCTAGACCCCGGGTTTTCTTTTTCCTTCCCCTCCTCAACCTTTTTGGCTGGACGTTTTTGTATAAGAGGCTGTTACTCTTACTCTCCTCGTTCTTATTTTGAACTTTTCTTCAGAACACCCTGCCGCGCTAGGTACTTCCGATCTCCCATGAAGCTTCTTGATTTCGAGAGAGACATGATCCCTGTCCCCCCCAACCGCCGTGCACGTTATCTGACCAATAGTTGTAATCCCGCGACCCGAGTTTTTTTGGGTTTCTTTTCAATTGTAACTCCCCTTTTCCTCTTGAGTTTTTTCTCCCCCCGTCATTCAGAGAAGCCGTGCTTCCTTGGCCCTCGTCTAATTTGAAAGTATGACTTTTAAAATGCATGGACTGTTTTCATGGCAATGCCATATCTTTATCACGAAGATTTTGTTTTTTTTAGGAGATTCATTGCTTTATCCCCCTTGATGTCGTCACGTTCCCCTTCTCACGATTTCAAGTCCCTTCCGCTTGAAGACAAAGAAGGAGGAAGCCTTGCCCCTGGCTCATCGTCCTTTCGCTTCCTCGACTGCCACGCCCTTCTGTCGGGTTCCGTTCCCATGCATCGGCTGTGCGATTTTTCAATTTCTTTCTTTCTCCTCTTAACTCCTTTCTGGGGACTTTCCACTTTAATACCTTATCAGTACGTCTAGCTGCTTTCCTGAAAAGCCCCCCGCCAAAGATTTAGAATTCTGGCCCTATGTAGATTTACCCTCCCCGTTTTCTTTCGCCAAAACCAGTCCCCAATGAACATTTTTTTTCTGAGTCGTTTACGAAGCCCTTGTTGTAAGCTTTTGTGATCCGGCAATTTGGAGGGCTGACCCGAGTGCGGTTTCGAGGATACCCCCCCCCTCCCTCCGCGCCGCCGCACCATTGACTCAGCCCTCCTCTCACTTCTTATGCCCTCTCCTTCACCCTCCCTTTACTAGCTCGAGTCGGAATCCCTGGATCACGAAAAAGCAGTCCATGAGGCAATGAAACCCACTATGGTCCCCGGGCAAGCGGGCCCCGGTTATTACTCCATCTGCTTTTTCTTTTGTATCCGAGTTGTAGGATTTCTTTCCCCCCACAGTGCGTCCTGAACTCCATCTCCTTCTTTATCAGATGCTGGCTGGTAAGGCGAAAGTGGATTATTTTTACCCGGCCTCTCGGCTTGTACCCTTTTCCTAGATACTTTCCCCCCCATGCTCCTTGTTCCTGATTTTTCTTACCAGGACTCGTTGTGGCATATTCCAAGCAACCCCTTCAGGGCGTCTTTTAGGCTGCCACGACCAATGATATCCTTGCCGGATTAAACCGCTTGCGACTCCGGTTGTTAACAACCATCTCGGCCGTTGACACCGCTCCTTTCTTGGCTTTCGAGCCGGCCTCTGTCAAGTTTCCTCCCCCTCTGATTTTCTCGGGACACAGCGCTCCCCTCCCTTAAGACCCCCTGCTCCCGGGTCTCGAGGTCCCCTACATCTATTCGTCGAGGATACTGTTTGCCGAATCCCGTCTTGGGGTCGACATCGAAATTTACTTCTTTTGCTTTACATTCGTCTGCAGCAGTATGCACAAAAAACTTTCCAATGTGATCGTACCAGTGTCCAGCCTTACCATCATAGCGACGTTCCCCTTTTCTAATTCTCCTTTCCGACTGAAATTCTACTTGGACGTTTTCCCCTAGTCATTGCCCGCCAGCCTGTACCTACAATCCAGCCTCCGTGCTTCACGTTGAAGCGCCGGCAACCCTTTTTTCTCTTAAATTTGAACCCCCCCCCAACCCTCTCATCTATTGACCTTCCCCCCCGTTTTTTGCCTTTAGGAATTAAGGCGTCCGACTTAAATTGAGGTACATCAAGATAATTCTTTAGGCGCCACCTACTCTCAGCTTTCCACAGACATTGGACCAACTGTTGTAAGCGTTCACTGCTCCGGGCTTCCTACTGGGTCAGGCAACCCTTCCTGTAGTGGTCATCGACGGCCCTGTCAAGCCTTCGGGTCGGGCCGCCCGTCTCATCTGTTCGTTAAGTTCGGTTTTCCCTTGCGTCTTTTCGGTGGGGAATCCTTCTCTTGCCGTTCTCCTGGATTACCCCTTCTCGCCTCAGCTTCGCCAATTTCTTGATATTTTGCAGGTTAAATTCGGCTTCTTAATGCTTAGTTCTGCCATTGGGTCCGCTCTTTCTTCCGGTATTTCCGATGTAGTTTGCTAGGAACCTAATTTCTCAGGATCTCTCTTGGTACACCCGGAAGGAACCGTATGCGGAAGGCTCTTTCTTTTTTAATTTCGGGGAGGATTGATTCCCCCATGGAACTGTTTTCAGCCCGAGAGGCTCTTGCCCACCCATCACCAACACCCCCTATCGTTTCCCTACACACCGGCGTGGTGTTTCCGTCCAGTCTCTCACAAACTTGTTCCGATGACGATCCTCTTCTTCCTACTATCGGCCAGCATGGGAAGCCTCCCTCTTTTTTCCTCCCCCCAGTGGCCACTGATCCGACCAATTTCACAGTTCACCCCCTACAAAGGGAATGGCGCCCAACGTACAGATTGCTCCGGGCATTGTCGAAACTTTCCTTCTTTTATGGCGGAACCCTCAAGACCGCCCCGTGTATCTGCTCACGGGTGAAACGTGTGGGAACCCCTGCGGACGGCCCAGACGTTCTTTGGGCGTAAGGTTGCTCTGCGCGAGGTAGTTTACGGCGATTGTTTCCCGTTATGCAGCTGCGCAAACGCGCCGTCCCCCAACCTTTCCGTTCAAGGCGACGACCCACCTCTTCATCTCTGACCCTACTCTTCCTTAATTGCCCCCTTTTCTCACCCCAACCATCTATGGTACTGGTCTATCGCAAGGAGTCCTCCTCGATCCTCCTGCCGACGTGGCACCAAATTGGGATTAGAACCCCTCAGCCTTTTGCATTGGACTTAGGGCATCATCTTTTTCTTTTGGCAATTTGCGTGGTCATGGAGCCCCCACTTCATGGGTCCCACACTAAATTACCAGCGCATTCTATATCAGTTCGTTCCCCGCGAATCTGGAGCTTCTTTTTTCAAGGAGGTTTGCATTTTGATTGCTCCGCGACTACGGAGGGCGCATTCTCTTTCCTTTTCTTTCAGTGTTTTTTTCAGTCTAAGGCGTACACGAGTAGGGCTCAACGCATTCTATGCCACTCAACTTCTTTCTGAGCCTTTTCACAGTTCTTCGTTGCCGATCCCGCGAACGTGCTATCTGCGCGCTTGCTCTTCGTGGAAATCCCACTTCTTCTTTTTTTAGAACTGCCCCCCGGCGATTGCCCGCGCCCATCCTGTCGGCTCACATCTTTAGGAACACTTTGTCGACTGCCCCTTTGGTAGCCCACGGTTTTCTTTGTCGAATGATTATGAGCTTCAGTTCCCTAAGTAAAACCACTTCCCCTTCTTGGGAGTTCTCATCGTGACATTAGCGGGACCCTCTTCTTTTCGGCTCTGTCCTGATAGTTTCTTCGTCGACTTTTTTCGACCTGTTTTGGTCGGCATTTACTCTTTAGCATTTTTTCTAAAAAGTGTACAATCGCCTGATCTCGGCATGAGCTCTCTTCCCCCCATTCCTTGTCATTTCTTGACGTGATTCGTTTCCCACGACGATTCACCCTTTTCCATCTGAAAAAGGGTTTCCCCTTTGAAACTTTTCCCCCCTCATTTGACAATGCCTGATCATGTCGCCAGGAAGTTCTTAGTGCCCTGGAATATTGGCGAGATATAATTTTGTCGAGCATACGTATATTTTGTTTCTCTTCATCTGCGCCCTACCTTCAATCTTTTCAAGACTACCGTCTGGAAAAGATTGGAGAAAAAATCATTGTGTGTTAAACACTCTCTTCTATTTTGTATTGGTTTTTTCATCTCCGAGTGTGCATGAAAAGTCCATCCGCTCATTCCGACACTAGCCAGCCCTCCCCCCCAGCAGATTCCTTAATAAATTGACGTCTTTGTAATAAAGATATGATTTGGCATTTTAGGTGTATCAGGAATGCATCCCTACCAAGGTATACCCTTCTTTCATTTCCCAATACGTCTACCCCTGAAACCATCGTTTAGGGTAGAAGAAGAGGTTACCTAATTTCATCTTCCTTTGTAGGACGCTTTCGTTCGACCTTTTCTCCTGATTTCCCAATGAAACTTGCTAAGTCGAGTTTCGGGTTTCACGAGCCAAGACGTCTCCAACCCGCCGTTGACCCTCCATCTTTCTGGGGCGAAATTCCCGCTCCTTTATCAAGCTACCTATCAGGCTCGTTAGTACACCTTCGCTAGGCTGTTTCTTTGAGCCGGCAGATGCTGGAAGTTGTGAAGTGGCACCCTTTCCTGGGCATTTTCAAGCTTATGGTTTTTCCTTGCAATCAAAGTGATCTCTTTCGCCTTTTGGACGGCGACCTCCCCTCCCTCCCATCAAAGCCAGTCTCTCGAGATGTGGTTTTGGGTTTCTTTCGACGCGAACAGGTTGTAGTGAGCCAAAGTCGCCTGAACCCAGACCTTCTTGCCTGGGTGCGTTCCTCCTATGGCGTCACCCAGATCTGTTGCGCTACACGAGCTTTGCAAAATTTAGTCACCCGTTCACTTGCAAGGACATCTCCCCTGATTCCTCCCCGGGACGGTGTCTCTCCCCGTCTGTATGCAAGCGCAACCTTTTAACTGGTAACGGTTACTATTCAGCAGTAGGTGAACACCCATAGGATTCGTCCCCATCTCCCGGAACAGCCTGATCCACCCCCCAAACGAGCCATTTGATGGCCGGTAGGCTTCTTTGTCAGTCTCTGTGGGAATCCCCTCGATTCATTTCTGGGGCCAACGTGCTCGTCCCCCCCGTTGCGAAAAGTCCCTATCCCTAGGCGCCCCCCGCTGGTTTAGTTCCCCCCTGTTTCAGAGTTCCTTCCCCCTGAGTAAGGGCGTGTCTCTGTCGAACTCTTAACGATGGTTCGACCCGGACAACTCCTTTCCCCCTCCCCCGCGAGCCCCACGTGCAGCCTGGGCTGGTGCTCGATTTTCAAGACGTCACAGCCCTGCAGGTGAGCGTGCCGCTCCCTAAGCCCCCGTCAAAGACAGACTTTTTGCTTTCTTTGAACTTAGGTCGACGTTTCCTGACGTGGTCGTGCCTACGTGCCGTGTTCATCTCCGCTTCTTGACCTTCCTTGTGCAGTAAGTAGCCTCTGAAAGACCCTCTTTACTGGAGCGTGAAGACCTTGCGGTTTCGGCCCGTCTTTCAGACGCGGTATATCCCGGTACGGAATATCTCTGTACGTGAGGTCTGATTGAGGAGTTCTCCCTTTTATTTCTTCGGGCAGATTATGGAGGGTTTTCATCCCAGAACCCCCACTTTGCGCCCCCCTCCTAAGCCGGATCCACAAGTCGACACGGGGAGTAGCGCACCCTTCCAACACTTCTTGGGCGGTTAAGGTTTGCACACCCTTTGTTACCCTCAATCGATTTTTTTTCTCTCCGCGGAAGAACAATAATCCTCGCTAATTCCTTCTTACTGTTTCTTCGGATCCTTTCCCCTCAGTGAGCGTTTCAGGAGAAAGAGACCCCATCCGGCAACAATGCCCGTTCCTTTCACATCTCGCTTATCTCCGAGTCTTCCGATTTCTAGAGGAGGCCAAGTGGTCACACTTACGGGTGACTGTGATCTCTTCGTCGACTACTTTCCCTTCTTGACGTGGAACTGCTTACTCATTGCTCGTCCCAATGGT
>Ga0179593_1354177_pt1 | contig 13562 bp, 17 predicted proteins | sample CZODoug2_1_08_16_FD_185931 | JGI IMG/M metagenome (GOLD analysis project Ga0179593, IMG submission 185931) | Vadose zone soil fungal communities from Angelo Coast Range Reserve, California, USA - CZODoug2_1_08_16fungal (PacBio error correction) | ecosystem: Environmental > Terrestrial > Soil >... | reverse complement strand
GGAAAGAGCCGATTTCTCCCCCCATAGAGCGCATGCTATCCCTCTCTGCCTCTTCCCTAGATCCTCCACCGCGTCAGGCCCCCGGCCCTATTGCGACAGTCGCTCTCAAAGTCACCATTCGGGTCATAGTTCGACTCACCAGACTTAGTCCCTCCTCTCTAACCCTTTCACGCCTCCTCGACCAAAAGGGGACGGAACTCATTGAGAACTTCCACTTTTTTCAGGCCCCACATTCCCTTCTTTCATGATTGACTTATCCATGGCATGCGTAACCTGGAGCCCTCACCCCCCCTCCTGTATTTCATGCTTTTTCCTTCACTTCTCTTATTTGACGTAGAGGATAGTCAAGGCCTCCATGTGTTCTGGCTTACTTCTTCTCAAATCGAGATGTCCCCACCCCTACCCCGGCGATTGAAAACAGTCCAATCCGTTCTTGAAAAAGTATAGTCCTTAAACCGGATTGATTTCTTCTCCTAATTTTCTTTCCTCTCCCGCTTAAGGAAGGGACTCTCTCTTTCTGTCTCTTCTTGGTGTTTTTCGGTTGTGTGTGGGGGCGCCCCCCCCCTTTTTCTTGTTCCCTTTTTCACTCCCGTCGAATAGTCATGATGTGTTCAAGTAAATTCCCCGACCTCCTCCCATGTCTTAGTTCCAAGTTACCTCTCTTACATTCCCCTAAGAAGGTGCTTTCTGCCCTGCATACCCAAATGCAGCTTCACGCCCTTTAACTTTGCCTCATTCCACGATTAACCCCTTTCTTCCAGCCGTGGGCCTGTGTCCGATCCCATTGTGGAGTCGCCCCGTCTTACCCATAAGGCAAGTCCCCCGGTCTTACTAATGCCTTTTCCCCCCCTCTTCTTAGAGATGAATGCGACCTCCTGAGATCCCCGTTTGACCCCCTTTTCCTCGCTGAATTCCCACCCCCTCGAAAGTGTTGTCCCTTCCAGTTTTGTCTTGAACACCTCCGCGCCACTCCCCCTTATTGGATTTCCTCTATTGTATAGATTACTCATCCTTAAAACACTTCCCAATTCAGTTTCTCTTTTTATAGGTTCCCCCCCCCCCGCCACCACTCCCGTCGATTAAACTTCAAATTACTCCTGACCATAGGGCATGGTAGCCAACCCGCCTGCTCTCCCCCTTTCTATTTTTTCCCTTTGCCTTTATGGTTGGTCTCTGTGTGACTCCTCTTGGCGCTTCTGCCTGATTCGAGGCGCATTGGACCCTTTTGCCGCTCCACCCATGTCCCCCCAAATTTATATAGTGCGTGGCCTAAAGAGATATTTGACACCATAATAGGTGACTTTTCCTGGAGCTAGCGACGCATGATGAAGGATGCAAAGCCGTGCCCCCTTAATCAACCCTCAGCTTTTGCCCCACTTGTCAGACGCTACCTCTTCCCCCTGCTTTGACTCCCTTTCCACAATTCTACCAAAATCACACCCGGTGTCGGGAGTTCTTCCCATGCGTTTTAATTTTGTTTCCCCGTCCCTGCAGAATCTCCACTTCTGATCCTATTTCCAATGCTTTCCTGCTGAAGCACCACGCATTTCCAAGGTGCGTAGCGATTCTAATTTTTGTATCCCAAGGTTCAAAACCTCTCCCACTTGAATTTGACGACCCTCATTTCTTTTTTTCCCCCCTCGTAGTAAAGCTCGTCTCTCCCCTCTTCTTCCTCTCGGAAACCCCCTTTTTCTTTTAACTTGCCCCCTCTTATATTCTTCGTCAGGAATGCGTATGTCTCGCACTTTGATTTGTCATCCTTTAGCTGACCCTCCATCTCTGCGAATCGATCCTCACCCCTCCTCCTCCTGGATGACGCATCTCCCACCCCCCCTCTTCTTCCGAGATACCTCGAAAACCTAACCCCTTTACTCGCCGCTGCCAGCCCCCCTTTTCTCTTCCGACTCTTCTCCCCTACCAAATTCCTTCTCCCTTCATTTCAGGGAAATTTCTCCGTCTGCGGAGGCAATGGAGACGGCTGTTTTTTTTCATTGCCTTCGCCTTCAATCTTATAGAGAATTTCCCCGGTAATGTGTTCCTACATTCTGGTTCGCGCAGAGATTTCCATCTTTAATCCCTCCCCTCTGTGTGTTCTTCCTCTTCTTTCTATTTTCGCTCTTCGCTAAAAATTCGTTTTTAAACACTTCCCCCCCTTGTCGACTCGGTGGTGCCCCATCCTACGGAATCCCTCTCACAGCACATAGAGACTCCTTTTGAACTCCTAGGACCATTCACCTGCCCTGCATTTTGTCCCCTTATGTTTGTAGAACCATCTGAAGAGATTTCCACTTCCGTGGTAACGACTTCGGTGGGGTGGATCTTTCCCTCCGATTCCTTCTTCTTCTTTTTTTCATCTGATTTCCCCTCCCGTATTAGTGCCCCCCTCGCTCTCCTTCTCAGTCCATCGCCCCTCTTTTGGTCTACACTTTCCCCCCCCCCCAAATGTCGATCTTCCCCATCCTCCAGGTCTTCGGCGAACCTTTTTATGATTTTCCCTTTCAGTGCGACCCCCCATTAACTTAACGTCTTGACGTCAGTGCCCCCCCCCCCATCAGCGTTCTGCAAGCCCCACGGTACGTGAGGGGCGATTCCTCTGGTTCGGTTGCCACAAGAAGTTTGAGGTCAGCATGGCCCCTTTTTCCCCCATATTCCTCCCCTTTTTTCAATCCCCTAAAGTTTAACCCTTTTTCGTTGTGCACCCCCCCCCCCGTTTCACCGATGTTCCAATGGCTATCTTTTTCGTACTCACGTTCCAGTGCCCCGCTTTCTCCGTCTCCCCCCTCCCCCTTTTCAAGTTTGCCGCAAGGGCCCTCCCCGTTGTGACACCTGCTGCATTTTGATTTTTTCGAGGTAGTTTTTCCGTTCATTGTCCGTCTTTCCTTTTTTTTTCCCATGAAAGTCGTTTGTCCTATGCGATTCTCCCTCCTTATCTCTTTTTTTTGCCTCTGACCTCGCGTCCTTTGATCCGAGTCCAATCTTGCAAATCCAACGATTTATGAACTATCGCTTAAGCGAACGAGCAAATTGTCCTCTGGTGACTCCTCCCTCATTTCCTATCTGTACTCCCAATAGATGCCTTGCCCAATTCCCGGATCTCCCAGCCCCCCCAATTCGCAAAAACCCCCCCCCCGCCCCCCAGTTCCAAAGAGAGCCAAAATGGAAGAACGACTCTTTGTGCTTGCTCCAGCGAACGACCCACCCTCGTTTTAAGGAGTAGTTGGAACTGAGGCAGGCAAAGAGGAGGCAGCGGTGTCTCGGGTAGTGGGTCCACCCCCCCCTTCACCAGCCTAGGGGAATGTCAGTCGATTTTGTGTCCTACTCCGGGAAGTAAGAGTCCTGTACCGGAAGACCACAAATTAGCCATCTTCTGGCGATCGATTCTATGTATCAACCTTCTTTTCTGTTCAAAACAGCCTCCCTTAACTAGATTGGGGAAATCTCCTCCGCTCAGGGAAATCGAGCCATCTGATTCTCAGAGGCAGCCCATTAACCCCCCATTGCTCAGCGAAAGACCTTTCTACATGGAGTTCTGAATCCGTGGTGACCACGGGGGGAAAGAGGTCTGGTTTCACTGCCGGCCGGCGATCCCCCCTTTCCCCCCACTGAGACCCCCCCCGGAACCCCCCTTTCCTGGAGTCCCGTGGGTTTTTCGTTTTTGAGTGTCCCTTTCTGCTGTCCCTCTCTCATTTTTTCCTTAGTATAAGGGGACATACCACCTTCGTGTCCCCCCATTAATCGCATAAGTCTTCTTTGAACTCCCCCTCAATTGGCTCAGTTTCTCCTTTTATGAATTCCTCCACATCCCGGCTTGAGGAGAATTGTTTTAGTTCTTCCAGTATGCACTCAAACGCCATTTTCCCCCTCTCCAGATCCCCCCCCTCCTCTTGGCTTCCTTCCCAGTTTTAAAGACCCGCCCCATCACGGTCTTTTCCTCTTTGAGAGGACCAGAGACTCCTCACCATCCCCTTTCGTCTTTGTGGACTCCTACACTTTTTTTTTTTTGGTTTCCCCGCTTTGGCTTCCTCACACCCTGAACCACCTTTACCCACATAATGGACCCCCCCGAGCCATCTTAGAGGGAAATTCCCCATATCTGTTGAGTTCCCCACAGTCAATTTCGAAGAGGTCCAATTTCGAGGCGGAAGCTTTTCCCTTTTCAAGGAGACTGCCCATCGGACAGGCCTTGTGGGCCCTCATACCAACAGAAATGTTTAACGTAAATTAACCTTTATCACGACTAGGCTCTAAGTTTTTCACATGTTCCTCTCGATGCAGCCCCTTAAACGCAGTTGAAAGTTGACGTTTCCTTTTTTACTCTGGGTCCTCCTCCCCACCCATTCTTTTTTTTCCTAGCCTGTCCCTTTCAGCCCCCCCCCCGGGATCGGAACTAGATTTTTGCTTCCGACCAGAAGGAAGCCTTAGGTAAAAAGGAGTCTTCCCCCCGATTTTGAGATAGATCTGAGTCCCCTATTCCCTCTATTTCCTAATCATAATTTTCCTCCCCTTTGAGTATCTTCTGCCCCTCTCTAATAACACTCTCCTCGTTACCTCTCCTCAGTTAATGATGTCTCTATCCCTTCGTTCTTCTTACCTGGAATTTGATGGCCCCCAACGGCCTCAACCCTGAAATTCCTTTCGCGAAACATACCCTCTCCCCTCTCCCGCTTCCTTCGACAATAGACTGAAGACCTCAATGTACCCCCGTAACTCTCGTCTCCATTTCCTGTTGGTTCCCTTCCCCCCCACGTTCCTAGTGACTTTGCGATAACCTTCAGTATCTTTTATGCTTTTCCCCCATTAACCTGTCCGAATAATCAACGACTCTGCCATGACCTGTGACCTTTCCTCCGAATTAGTGACCCTCTGTTATAGCTATCCCCCCCATATGTTTTTCCCGCTTCGTCGCAGGTCTGCCCCCCAATGTTCCCCCTATCCCCCAATAACCAGGTTCGATCCACACAGTACAAATCTATTTGTATTTCTAACAAGTAGTTTCTCCAACATGATTCCTTCTAGATTTATATGATTCCTTTCCCCCGCTTCCCTCCTTTAAGGAGACCCTACCGTTATATGATACGCCCCTTTCAATCACATATTCCCTTTCTCGTAGATGAACATCAACTGATCCAAATCCTCTCTCCCAGGTTTTTCCTTTTCTTACATCCTCCCGGAAGCCTTGCCCAATTCTACTCCAGACCCTACTCACCTCCCTCAGAATGTGCATCCCCACTTTTCCCCCGGACCCCCCCCCCGGGGTCTCTCCAGACCCTTTTTTTCGTTCTTCTATCCCCTTGGAGTTTTTTCACGCTGAACCAGAACCCTCCGTTCCCGCGGCTGTTTTCTTTTTTGATTCTCTGTCACTTTCTAATCTAGCTTTCTTCCCCTGTCCTCTTAGTGAAGCATCGCATTTTTTCTGCATACCCCCTCTTTTCTTTCTACAGTAGACCTGTTGAAAGAACCGCTTTCTTGCTAACTCCCCTCTGACTCCTCCACGGATTGGATCCTTGTTCCCAGCTCTTATCTTCCCCTGACTCCCCTGACCCCAAATAACTTAACGCTCCTGTCTCTAGGTGACGTTCCTTTTACCACACAAACGAAACCTGAATATCCTCTTTCCCGCCGCCGTGACCTAAGTGAAAATCGTTTCCTGATGCGGGCGTCCACCCTCAGCTGCGTCCCCTGTGCTCTTAGGGGGAAACCTTTTTTTCGCCTGTTGTTTACGTCCTTCTTGCCATCCCTGTGTTGCCCGTTCCTATATGGATGAGTATGAGAACCTCTCCTCTCCCCCCCCTTGCAAATGTGTATATTTTTGTTGTGCTGACGAGCTTTTCCCACCCTGCCGGCTGTTTTTCCGCTATACGCTCCCCTTTTCCGTGTTTTTTTTTCAAAGAGTTACTTACCAGTCCCCCAAATATTTTCTGCAGAGGTTCGACACATCATTAAGCTTCCCTTCACCTCCTGCCCTCTCACCTAGATAACCAATGAAATTTTCAGCACTCCCAAAATCTGTATTCCCCCCCCTTTCGTTTCCATGGTGAGATGCCCCCGCGTGTCGGAACATAAAAGGTAATACCTGCGCAATCTTTTTCCCTTGAATTCCAAATCACCCTTTTTGTTTTTTGAACCTGACGGTCGTACCCCCCCTGCCTTCTTGGTTTTTAATAAAACTATGTCCAGTTGCTTCACCTTTCCTGAGGTTGTCCTACTAAACTTCTTTCTCAAAATCTCCCTTCCAGTTTTGATGGAACCCTCCTTTCGGCGGGTGAAATTCTTAACTTATTCTTCCTGGGGCTTCCACTCAACTGTCCCCCTCCCCCTCCTTTTCTATTCGACTGGTTTATGTACTGTATCCCTGTGGCGGGCATGCCTAAGACTTGTCGTCCCTCACCGGAGAGTGTCATCCCCCAGAGCTGCTCTCCTTGGTACCAACACGCCTGCTCATACGGATGTCCCCTCAGGCAAAAATAACTCCTCTGTCCTCGACATACTCCCCGTATCCCACCCTGCCGCTCGAAGCGCTGCCTTTTTTGCCTGCGAGGATGTCTTCGACCGCCAACCGCGCGGTCCTGCCCAGTCCTTGCAGGGGCAAGTCTTTCGCGTGTTTCGACAGGAGACTGGCTCTTTTCTCGGTCATTATGAATCCCTATTGTCCAAAAATATGTTAGTATATTTCGGATCTTTCCGGGGTTCCCATATCGCGTTCGCCTCCGCTCCATATTTTAATATACCATTTCTTCGTTCGCTTACTCTCCTCTCCCCTCCATCGTCTTTCCTCTTCCCCCCCTTCCCTGCCAACCCTCCCCCCTTGGTGATTCAGACTTCCCCTGACCTTCACAAGACATTCTCCCTGCCCCGCTTCCCCGTACCTCTTTTTCTCCTTAAACAGGTAATGGCCTCTTCCTCTCTTTTCTTTTTTTTTAGAACAGTCCCTTCCTCGAGCGTCTCGTTTGGGACTGCTTCCTATTTCTACGCTCTGCTGAATATGTCGGTCCTGTGCTTTGTGGTGGTATGTTAGCCCCCCTCTCTGCTTTAACCTCTTCTTTCTCTCTCTTCTTTCCAAGTCCTTTTCCCTTCCTTGAGAAGAAAATTATCACCCCCTTTTTCCCCTGATCCTCTGACACTCCGGTCTGTCCCCCCCCTCTCTACGATCGCTTTTTACAGTTGCTTCGAGCCCCTCGTGATGAATCCCAACCACCACAGCAATCTTTCCTCTTCCGGGCCCCACGAACGTTTTCCTTTTTTCCCAAGAACCCTTTGACCTATTGTCTCCATGATCTTTTCTCGGCACCCGTGCCTTTCCTCCCTGTACCTGTTTATCACCCCTCCTCTCTCGCTGCTCAGACACTCCCGGTTCCACCCACCTTTTGCCTTTGTCCCTGCTCATGTCCTCTTCTATGGAGTACTCCTCTTGGGATATATGGTTCCTGCCCACCTGACCCCCAAACATGACCGGGGCTTGCCCATTTCTACAAAGGTTGACTTTCTTAAGTGCCGGTCCAGGTGTCCGTTTATTCCGATCGGTTATTAGGTTTATTTTGTGCAGTCGGAATCTTACGCCAGCTGTGATTAAAAGCACCCGATCTTGAAGATTTTATGATTTTCGTTCTCTCAGCCCCCGGTAAACGCAAACCCTTTTTTTCGAATATATGGGAATCAAGAACACTTTATGGCCCATTTTGGTTCCGTTGACCTCCTTCCCTATTACTCATCTCTAATAAATATTCTTACTCTTTTCACGAAACTAGGCCCCAATTACCCCCTGCAAACCCCCCCTGACAACAATTTACCTATTATCCAAGGGACTTCCTATGTCTGCTCCATCACAGTCCAGATTCCTTTTAGGTCCCTTATCTCTGTACAGCCCTTTGACGGGTATGTTTTGAGGGGGCTGAACCTGAGAAAATCTATGACTGGTTCTTTGGTTCCCCAGTAGTTGTAAGATTATCTTTCTTCCCCATCCCTCCTCCCGCATGGCTCATGTCGATTCTCTCTCGAACCCACGTTCTTCACCCCAGTTCTCTTTTTCACGCTCCTGTAAGTAGCCCCTGTCCCTAGATAAGTAGGCTCCCCTTCGCCGGACCCTTCCTCCTTACACTCTTCAGGAGATGTCCCTACCGAGGTTTTTCACGTTTCCCGTTTTTTTTCCGCGGCCGGAAGGGGTTTGCTTCCCCCCCCCCACACTCCCCCCTGTAATTAAATCACTGGTACTTTATTTCATAGCCAAGTTTTCTTTTTTCTTTTTTTGCGGCAAATGTGTTGCGCGTTCCTTTGTTTTCAGACCTCCCCTGCGCCTTTCGGAAGCTAAGTTTTTCCCCTCACAACATGCTTGTCTTGGCTCGATCGTAAGGCTCTCCCCTCCATCGATTTGCCGCTTTAGTTAAATCCCTTTCTTCATCGAACTCCTCTTTTTATCCGATCTCTCGTTTGGTGCCTGCCCATGAGCCGACCCCACAATAACTAGTCTATTCCTATACGGCTCAATCCTTTCTTTCTTTTGTGGAAACTCCCTTTTTCTTGTAACTGACGTTCTTGCTGCCAGACCGCTTTTCCCAACCCGGGAAACAACGCCTTCCTTGGTCATAAGAGACATAGTCCGTTCAGCAGCGGTTCCCCGGTACCAAGTAAGGCACCGGTCCTTTGCATAGAGCGCCTCTGTTTTTTTTTGGTAATCGCCCCTCTCCACTAGAAGGAATTTTGGGTTACTCTCCCCCCCCCAGGCCAAATGTGATTTCGTCCCCAACAGAAATTTCCCTGCCCTTTCTTCTTTCACATTGCGGCTCTAGTTTCTCCCGATTGGATAGACCAAATTGTGAGGACAGGCGCATTATGGTTCGGCGACCCGCCTCCTCCTCTTTCTTTCGAGCCTGTATAAAAGGTCCAACCATGAACGGACTCTGCCCATCCGATGTCTTGCTATAGACAAATCACTCCCCCCCCCTTCTTCGGAAACGGAAAAGGACTCTGCGAGACTGTGGCTAGAGATAAGGGTCCCCTTTATCTCTCTTTTAATCAAGAATGTTGTTGTTGCGTTTCTCTATCTAGACCTATAGATAGTCCCCCCCCTCGGGAAATGGTTCAGTTTCCTCGCCATGTCTCGTAGACGAAATCGTCCCCTACGGAGATCTTGTGTCAGAACAGATTCCCGCACTCCTCCTTCTTTCGCGCACGACCCTCCGCCTCCCTCCCCGCACTGTTTCTTCCCCCTTCCTCCACTCTATCCAGAAACTTTGCAGGAAATCGTTAGCTTCCGACAGTTACTGTTGTTTACCTGTGCCACAGTTCGGTTAAATGATCCCCCCCAGCCGGTATCGGGCAGTCCTCCCCCTTCCACAAGAGTACTCCTCATAAATGACTTTGAAGTACCGTGAACAGTTTTCGCCCGCTCTGTCAGTGAAGATAGTGCTCCTATTTTCCAATTTATGGTGTCCCCCCTTTGGTCGAGTAGGCCTACAGAGTTCATCGCCAACAGAAATCTTCGTATTGCCAAAACGCCCCCCCCCTCTCTGCCTGGAAAGTATAGTCACCCCTCTCCCCAAACATCTTCTTGTAAGACGCGTCCCTTCCCCTCCATCAACCTGTGCTCTGAGCGACCTATTCAGTTCCCTTCCTTAATCCAGTCCGCATCCCTCCGCTGTGAGAAAGATACTTGCTTCTTCTGCCCCTACAAGATCAAATTTATTTTCCTTAAATTGAAGCGGAATCTCCCCTCCTTCCGCTTGTTCTCTGTCCTTGTCCTTCTGAAGCCCCACCTCAAGAACAAGAAGAAGTTGATCTCCCCTGTAAAACCCAATTGTGAGACATCCAACGTTGGCTAACGTGCTGTCTGTCAGGGTTCAACTGGGGTGGGTGTGCCCCGCCTTGATGACCATAACTTTTTGCCCCATTTCCACACGGCGTTTCTTTCAGACCGCCTCCCGCACAATGTCATTGGTCCTATTCCAGTCCCGCAAGCCCCCCCTGATTCCCGACCTGATAACAGTACTTCTACCTTAGCGTACTTCCCCTGAGTGACAAGAGACCTCTTGTACTGCCGGATTCTTTCTCTTTTTCTTCGCTACGCCTTCCCCCTAGACTCCATGAGCTCCTCCCCCCTTTCTATTGTCTAGAGCTTCATCTACCCTCTGCCGACAAAACTCCTCAACCCTTTTTCTCCCATGGGGTGTGACCGTCTCCTTTTATCTAGTGACCACCCCCCCCGACCCCCTCAGCTCCTCCTTTTCCATATTGACCCCCTTTCAGTTCCTACCCCAATCAGGGACTGATGCTTTTGTTTTGAAAAACCCCACCCCCCCGCCCCCCCCTTGTTGCCCTTTTATATTTTGTGGAACCCTTTTAAGGTTTTTCATTCTGTTAAAGACGCTTTTATGTGGTTCTCTCGATCTTAAGATGATGTACTTCTTATTTTAGCCAATCCCCCCCATTATATCGTCCTTTTCTTTACGTGTCTGCCGCTCTTTCGAGACCTCTAAAGAATAGTTTTCGTTTCCTTCTCGTTCTCTAAACGAGACTTCCGGCCCCCAACGTCAGTATAATCAACCCTCCCCTTTGGGTAAACCTCCTTCAGATTAAACATACCCTCTACTCCCGTCGATCTACTCCTAGACCCAACCCTGCAAACCCAACCCCTTCTTTCAACCTGTGGGAGGGCCTTTTGTGCCCCCCTCCCACTTTTTTGGTTTTTTGGTTGTCCAGCCCCATTTGTCGTCATAGACCTGGATCGCGGACTCAATCGCGACATTACCAGTCGGCAGGCCACCTCCCCCTTTTTCCCCCTCGTGCACGTCGTAGTATTCCTCTGTGTGATACCTGGGTTACACTTCTTCCAAATCTGATTTGCACGACAGGACATCTTCTCTAAAATCGTAGCAAAGTGTGATTGCACTTTCTTCGTCTTTTAACGACGTTCACTTTTCGGGAGGGGGCTTCTATTACCTGGCACAACCCGAACCTCTTTTTCTTCCGCAGGCCGGATTATGTCGGTCAGCTCAGTTAGATTGCGTAATAGACGAAAGAGCCCAAATGCGATCTGGACTGCGGAATATAAGATGTACAAGAAAGAACCGTGGCTTCCGCATCCTACCACAAAGCCACGCCCCCACTCCTCCCTACAACGTCATCAAAACAGGAAGACCTCTGCCGCTCAATCATATTCTATTGGAGAACGACCACCGCGAGTCTTTCCTTCCAAGTCAAGTTTCGGGTCAGAGTCTTTCTCGGGAACCCCCCTTCCTTGACTGTGACCCCTTCCTCGATTGAACCAACCCATATCTTTTGATGAGGAATTTTCCTGGACTGTTTATCACTTATGTTTTTGTTGTCCCGAGATAGATTCTTTCTCTCCCTTTTCCCCTTTGTGTGTCGTGTTCTATGATCTCATCGCGGAACCCCCTCCAACCTCTCTTCCCCCCCTCACGTTTTTTCCCCCTGCCGAAGACGATGTTGGTTTTGTTGCCTCGAAGGCAATTCGCACAGCATAATTGTTACTTTATTGCAGTCCCAAGACAGATGAAACTAACGAAACGTCACTGACCTTCTGGGTTTTCCCCTCTCTCTAGAGAGTCTCTCTGGCATATCGGCAGTGCTGTCTACGTTATGGTCATGTATCTTTTCCGGGAGTCTTAGCTGAGTTCCCCCAGAAGTATTATGCTGTCCCCCTTCTCGCCTCAAGTCCTTTCATATTAGTTTCTACTCTTACCAGACAAAATTAGAGTTCCTAGGCCTGACCTTGACGTACGACTATGGGGACAGTGATCTCACCCCTCCCCCCTTAACCTCACGCCTCCCCTCCCAGCGGAAACAAAGAATCCCTCGCCGCAATTCAAACTTTATCCCCTTTTTTCTTTTTCTCCTAAGATTTATTCGTTTGCACATCCTGGCTTTCTCCCTTTGAAACTTTTCTCACCCCCATGGAAGACTCTACTGATTTCCCCCCCTTTCCCTGCTTCAACCTTTTCTTTTTTCCGGCAGACTTTTCCCTGGAGATATTGAGTACCCTTCGTCCCCGTACACGCGTTGTGCCTGCCGTCCAACATGAAATGAATGGGCATCCCTTCCGACACGTGCATACAACCGTTTTTTGTAATCTTTCTGAAGCATTTGGTCTTTGATTTTGTAGTGCCCCCCCTGAGCCGGTCTTTCGTTTATTTTTAATCTGTTTCACAGAGGCGCTTTTTTTTATCGTCAGCATTCTTTTCCGTCCCTTCTCTTTTATCTCTTCAACGTAACCCCCTATTTCTTGTTAGCCTATTCTCTTTTCCTTTTTCAGAAAACCGATCCCGTCACTCTGGCTAAGACCGGATCTCATCTATCCATCTTCTACCCCAGACGCTCCCTCTCACCAAAATGTGAAACCAAGTTCCCACTATACATCTACCTAGTATGTCCCACATCAGGCCCTATTTTGTCGTTCTTTTTTCCCCTGATTCCGCCATCTGACTTCTTTTTGGGGTTGTTGGAACGTATAACACCTTTTCGATTGGTCCCCCTTATTTTTCTCAATACGTCCCCCCTGTTTCCTCCTCGATACGTTCAAGCCAGAACCCCTCTCTCCCGTCCCCCCATGCATTCCCTCTCCAGACACTCTTCTTTCCCCACATGTTCCTCGGCTCACGGAGCCCCCAGTCCGGATACATGAAACCCTCTCCTGTCTTGCACGAAGGACTCAGCTGCCAAGAGCTCCTTACATATCTTTCCAGGCGTCACATTTCTCAGGGAAGGATTAAATCCCCCGCGGTGAAAGTGCCATTCTCTGGGTAAGAGGCCTTCTTGTCAACCCCTTGACAAATACTCCCTTCCTGAGATCCCCCCCTCAAGTTATTTCCTCTCTCTGGAGGCCACGGTTGATGAGCCCTTTGTTTTAGTAGCAGGGCCATCCCCTCCGGACTTCTTGCATATCATCGCTAATGACCTAACGCAATTACCCCCTTTGTTCCTAGTACTGGCCCAGCCTTATGAGAATTGCTTCCCCCTCTTCAGTCCCCTGATATGGTCGCTCGCTAGCAGCGGTTGGCTTTCTCAGATGCCCGGCTTCGCCAATCACTTTTTTGCTCTTTTTTGCGAGTGACTGTTCCGTCCATCCCGGATTGTTTTTCTTGGCATAGAACAGTTTTTCTTTTTTTCATCGCGCGGGCGGCCCTACCCCTCTCCACACGTGATCAACCCCCTTTTTCCTGACTACGAATCTTTCTTTAGTACGGCCTCAGCGTTTCTTCGTTCCCCACCTTCATTCAGACGTTCCGTGGAGATTCGTTTCGCGTTTCCTTGCTTCTGCCAGCGACCCTTACTTGTGGTTGAGCTCATCCAAGGGACCTGTTCAAGTCCCCCCCCTTCAAGTCGCCTCCTTATTTAACTTGTACCTCTGTAGGGCTTTCCTCTCTTAATTTGCACTTCTCCCCAAACGAGGTCTGAAAGGAGCCTTGAGTCTCGTTGTACGAGAAACGCCTTGATTCTTTCGACTGTCTGCCTCACAACTGCCCTGATAAGGAACGCGACGCGTCTATTCTCACAGCATTCCGCAGGCTGCTGCCCCGGTCCGTCCACTATTTTTCAGGATCTATGTTCCC
>Ga0179593_1334919_pt1 | contig 13562 bp, 22 predicted proteins | sample CZODoug2_1_08_16_FD_185931 | JGI IMG/M metagenome (GOLD analysis project Ga0179593, IMG submission 185931) | Vadose zone soil fungal communities from Angelo Coast Range Reserve, California, USA - CZODoug2_1_08_16fungal (PacBio error correction) | ecosystem: Environmental > Terrestrial > Soil >... | reverse complement strand
TCTTTTCTTAGAAAGGCTTCTTGCTTGTGTGAAATGTTTGGGGTATTGGCCTTCCACTGGCCATCCTTTTTATTTTCCCATCAGATTTTTGGTCCCTTTAGACATGTAAAAAGCCGGCCCATTACTTCCGTGGTTTCTTCATGGATGTTCGTTGCTCCCCCTTCCCCTGATGGTTGGTTTTTTCTTTTTTTTGGGTTTTTTCGCCCCGTCCCTTTGGTCTTTGTCACCAACTCGACTCGGCTTTGGGTTTTGCTTTCGTTTTTTTGCCCTTTTTATTTCTGGCCTTTCAGGAAGGGGGGCCCGCTTTGATTTACCCCACTCCCTTCCTTGTGAGTTTTTGGGGATGTGCATTTTGTCTTTCCCTTGGCTTGTCCAGTCTTCCACCCGTTTTTGTCAGGATGATACCACCCTGCTATCTTGGGTGCGATTTCCTCCTTCCCCCCTATCCCCGTCGTTTTCGTGGCGGGTTCTCGTTTTCCCCGAGGCCTTAATTTGGCGTTCCCCTTTGCGGTTCCGCTGTTTTTACCACAAGTTTTCTTCCCCTTTTTTTGGATCGCCTCCTCTTCGTCTTTTATGGTCCTTTGCCCTCCCCCCCTGTTTTTTCTCTCGCTGGTGGGCGTCGGTGATTTGGGTACGCGTGAGTTTGAGGAGTGTGAGTTTTAAGTTTTCGGGGTTTTTCTGACGATTGGTTTTCCAGGAAACCGGGAACTTTTCCTAATGGTTTTGATATTTGGCCCCTGCCCCCTTGAAAAGACTTTTTTTTTTCCCGTCCTTGGACCCTCCTTTTTGATCCTGAGGGTGCTCCCTGCGCGTTGGCCTGGGGCAGCCGGTGGCCCCTCTGGTCGGTGTGTGCTTTTCGCGTCCCAAGTTTGTATTTGGCCTTCGGGGTCCATGAGTTTTGATTCTGGTGCTTACTTCTTTGAACTGGTCCCCTTCATCTGGTTGTTCTCTCCCCTTTTAGACGCCGTAGTTCCTTCCCCTTGCCGTCATTTTCTGTGTATGGTTGTTTGTCGGTGGGTCCTTTTTGTGTCTACCCGGGAAACAGGTATCCTATCCCCTTCCAACCCTTCCCCCTTTGTTCTGGCTTTTGTTCTGGTATTCCCCCTCCTCATTTGCCTCCAGTCGTTTGGTTTATGATTTCCATTGTTTTTTTTTCTAGGATTTTTTTATTTTCTTTTTCTGTGCGACGAGGATTTTCATAAGTGCGCCCCCACCCCCCTTTTTTCCCTGTTTTGCCCGGTTGTGGAGGCCTTGGCTTTTTTTTTTGTGGGAACCCCCCTTTCGATTTTTCTCCCCTCCTTCGTGTAAACGCGATTGGCTTTTTGGCTCCCCCCCCCTTCTCCCTCATCGTAGTCTCTTTTGCGCTCAATTTCTTTTTCCTGATTTCCCCCCATTCCCAGTACCTCTTTCCCCTGTGCTGCGTCCAAATGACGTGGCATTTCCCCCTCTTGGTCGGGTGTTTGGGCTTCCAGCTACCTGACTTGTTGCCCCCCCCTCCCTCCTTTCCCGTGTTTTTTTGGAGCTTTCTTTCCTCTTTATCGTTGCGCCGGTTCTTCAATTTTTTCCCGTCCCGGTTTTCCTGACCTTTCCCCCTTCGGTCTTTTCTGTGTGTCGCTTTTGCTTTGGGCTGGCTGTTCCCCGCTTTCCCAAATTTTCCCATTGTCCTAGGCGCCTTCGGTCTTTCTTTTTGCCCCTGCCTGCCTTCACTTGCCCCAACATTCATGTTTTTTAACCGCGGTGTGGGAATTGGGCCACTTTTCCCCCCTTATTTTTCTTCATTTCTCTCTCTACTTTAAAAGCATCCAAGATGCGATTTTGACCCCTCTTTGTTTCTATATCGACCTTTAAACCCGGCGCGCCCGGTGTTCGCTTATGCGTTCCCTCCTTTTTCAGAGCCCTTTTTTCTGTTTAGCCTCCGGCACGGAGGTAGGGTCTTGCTTTTTCTCTTCCACCTTGGGGATGCCTCCCATAGATCTATTTTTCCTTTTTTTATCTGTCTTTTTTTGTTTGTGTAAAAGTCTTTCGTAACCCACTCTTCTGGGACTTTTTTCCTTTCTGCGGCCTTCGAACTCCCTTCTCTCTTCCCTTTGTCTAGTTACCCTCTTCTCTTCCCTGATAGGAGCGTTTCCCTCCCCTTCAGAACGTTTTGCGCAGTTGGTGTTGTTTTTCCACTTTTTTTCCGGAATGTCTCTTTGTCATGGCCCCTCCGTCGCTTCTAATGCAGGACGGAACCTGTTGATAGTCGGTTTAGGTTGGTCTGGATCCGGGTTTTGTCAAGTATTTTTTTTTTCACTTATCTTTTCCTCATTAGTTTTGGTACTTTTTTCTGGATTTCATTCTTGTCCCAAGTTTTGGATGTCCTATTTTTCCCCCCCCGAGATTGAGGTTGCTTTTTTTTTTTTTTTCTTTGGACGCCGGTTTACTCTTTCGTGTTTTTTTCTCTGTCTCCCGCTGCCAGTAGCTCGAATTTTTTCGTTTTAGTATGGACCCTGGTTTGTCCCCGGTTTTCTTCCATGATTTTTCGATGACTTCTTTTTTACTTCTTGGTCGCCCGGTTCTTTCCCGACTTTCCCCTGCTTCCACTGGCGTTGCTGTTTTTGATTTTTTGAGTTGCGTTTTTGTGACCCTTCTCCCGGGGTGACTCCCCCCCCCCTCGTTCGACGTCTTCCTCCTTTCGTTTCTTGAGACTCGTGTAGTGACATTTGCCCTAAGATCATCTCTCCCTTGATTCCCTTACCTCCTCTTCCCCTCTTATTTTTTCTTTATGACAGTCCTCTTTCCCGCCAGTTCTTCATGAACAGGGCCTATTCTCTCGGTTAACTTCGGTTTTGCTCTTTGTGAGAATAATTTGTTTTATTTCTTGGTGTTTCGGCGATTTTTTTTTGCTCTGTATTGTCCTTTTTATAGTGTAACTCTCTTTGTGCAGTTTTCCCTTCGGTATTTCTTTTGTCGGGATTCTGTCAGAAGGATGTTTTCCTTGGTGTGACCCCCCTCCTATTGTTCTCCCTTTTTTGATGTTCGACGGGCAGGGTCCCTTTCCCTTCTGTTCCTATGTTCTCTTTTTTTCTTTGTTTCCAAATCGGTCCCGGGCCTTTTCCACATTGGTTGGTTTTCTGTCTCTGAAATTAAGTAGGTCACCTTTAGGGAGTATTTTTTCACCGTAACCCCCCACGCTCTGTATTTATTTTTGGAAGTTTTGTGATCAGGTCCACCCCATCGTATCGAGTTCTTTGACGGCGCTGTTGAGTTTTTTTGTTTTGGCTTTTTTATCTGCTCTTGTGCACTGCCGTCAGCAGGCCGTGCTGATTGTACAGAGTTTCACATGGGTTGGCGTGGTTTTTTTCCCAATGTAGACCACGTCGTCAACAGCCCTTCCCAGGACGTCGCGCCCCCCTGGCCTGCTCGTGCTGTGTAATCCCCTCCCCCCCCCCCCTGGGTCTTTTTTGTTTCGTTGTAAACGATGTTTTGTTTTCTTTTATGATAGCGTTTACAGCTCTTTGACTGTGTCTTCCTCTTTTTGGAGGTTTTTCTTTTCCTTGCAGCACGCCTTTTTTTACATTACTTTTTAGTTTTATCTCTCGTTGGTTTTTTGCCCGACTCCCCAACTCTGGTCTTTCCACCAAACGTCCTCCTTTTTTGTCTAGATCCTTTGTAGAAGCGTTTTCTTCTTTCTCGTCTCTTTGAGGCTTTTTTCGGGCTTTTCCCCCCCTCGTTCTCTTCGTTTTTTCTTCGTCTGACCTTTCCCTAGTGCCCTTCACTTCCCCTCTTTCCAGCCGGGCAAGGTTGTGTTATGTTCTTTGCCTGCGGGTGCTGGGTTCTTCCGTTCGTTGGGCACCCTGTTGCCTCCTTGTGAACTTTTTCCCTTTTGTTTCCGTGCATCCCATGTCCCATTCTTTCCCATTCATTGGATCTTACCCTCCTCTTGGTTGTAGTCTCGCATTTTTTTTAGTCCAGTAGTTTCGCGCGCTTACACTTGTCCCCCCCGTTCCCCCCGTCTGGCCTCACAACGTCCCATCTCCCGACCCAAATTCCCCAGAGTCCCCCCACTTTTTTTTCATCCCAAAAACCTTTTTTTGGTGTCCTTACCCCCTTTCCGGTTTCGGGGCCTGCTTTTTTTTTCTCGCGAATGTTACCTCGATGTGACTTCCTCCACCCCCCCTTTTGTCCCCCCTCTCCTGCTAATTCCCCCCACTGGAATTGATAACAGCTCTTCTTTTCTAGTTTTTTTTTTGTAGTTGTGACTTTCGATCTACCACCTTTCCTTCTGGCCCCACTTTTTCCTTTTTCTAATACCTTTCCTCCCGCATTCCCTGACTCAACCTCTCCCCCTTTCCAGTTTCCCAGGTTATTTTTTTCAACGGGTTTTACTTTTTTCTGGAGTCAAACCTCCCTTTCAGTCAGGTCCTTTTCTTTTCCTGGACGGCCTTTTCCTTTTTCCTTTCCCCCCTTTTGTATTCCTCTTTGAAATTCAGTTTCAGAATTGCGACCCCCCCGATTGACCCGTTTCCTCCCTGGGCTTTTGGGTTCGCCCACTCCTTTCGCCTCTCCACGTGCCGGCCCCCCTGCTCCGGCCTATTTTGATCAAGATTTGCCCTTGGTTGACCCAGCGTTTGCGAAGTGTTTGAGTCCCCCTCTCCCTGTTGCCCCCTCTTTTCCCTCACAATGTCTTTTCCCTGTTCCCGCTTTTCGTGTATGTGCCCCATTGCTTTCCATCCGCCACAAATTTTGAACACTTTTTCTCGACCGACGAAAATCCCCCCCGTCGATTCTCCCCCCCGTAGATTGAGTTTCTTTCCCCCCCCAATTTTACCCCCTCCCCAATGGTCTTCCGATCACCACGTCCCCCCTTCCCTTAAGGGGTACCCTCACTCCCCCCGTCTTTCCCCCTGCTACTCGTTTTTCCTCACCAGCACCCCACCCCCAACCCCCTGATCCATTGATCCTTTCCATTCTCTCCCCCCGTTTTGCATTTTCCTCCGGCCGATCCCTCTCATTATTGTTTTCCTTTTGGCGGTCCCACTTTAACTTCTTGCCTTAAAGAGTTTCATTTATTCAAGGTTTTGTGCTTCCTCCTAATTTTTTTTCCCTCTCCTTTCTTCTTCCCCTCTGGTTGTAACTTTCCGTTGACTCCCCGCTCCAGAAGGTTTTTCTTCGTCATCTGACCCCCTCGTTTTTTGGTTTTTTTCAACCTGGAACCCCTCCACCCCCGTTCCATGAAAGCCTTCCCCTGTAACCCCTCCAAATATTCCGTTCAGATCCATAGTTCTTGGGAGTCATCCTCCGGATTCGATTCCTATGGATCGTCTCCCCCCCTGTAGGTTCTCCTGTTCCCGACCGACGCGACAACTACGATCATTTAGGCTGTTCCCTTCCGCCTTATTCCCTGCGGTCCATCCACCTCCGGGAGCTTCCTCCTCTGCCTCTTATGGCCTTCCCTTTTGACCCCCCCTGACCCCAGTCGTTTGCCCTTCTTTTTTTTCCCCCTGGGGGCCCTTCCTTTTCATTGAACTTTTTCTGCCCTGCTCGTAATCCTCCCTCAGAGTCCCTTCCCTTCCTCCGTCTCGTTGCGGAGGACATGCACACATGTCCTCTTTTCCCTTTAAGTCCACACATTAACCAAGGCTTTGCCCCGGATTCTTTTTTTCTTTCTAGTTCCAAGGGTGCCCCCTCCCTCGGGCCTTTCTTTACTGACTTACACCTTCCTTTCAACGCTTTTTGCTTGCCGATTTTTTCACTCAGCGTCCCGACCTGGACCCTTCTCTTTTTTCGACTCTTCCCCCAGTTGAAGCTCCCCCACCCTGCCGATCTCGAGGCCTCCTTTTCTTCAAAGGCCCTCCCCAACCTCCATGGCCTGTCTCCACTTGTTTTTATTTTTTTCTTTTTCAAACCTTGCTCCTTCTCTGTCGTTTTAACGGCGATCCCAAAAGATGTTCCCCCCCTAGACACCCTTCGCCCTTTTTCCAGGCTTTCCAGGAGAATCCGATCCCCTTTAGGAAAGGGTTGTTCCACGGTTTTTTTCCAAGCCTTGATTTACATCTTTTCCTTGATCGATTCTTTTTTAGGACCTCCGTCCGTCTTACCCCTCCTTTCCTTTTGGGTAAGGTTTTTTTCCCCGAACAGCCCTTGGCGCTTTTCCTCCAAGCGTTTTGACGGGAAGTTTTGCACCTTCGGGGCCCAATTTCGCCCTCGGCGTACTATTCCCCTTTCTCAGCCTTTCACCTTTTCACTCTTATTGTCAATTTTTTTCCCTTTAGTAGGCCCCTCAATTCATGGTTGCATCAACCAGCTTTTTTTTCGCCGGTTGAGGATGAGGAATTATTTGGTGGCGTTCTCCACCTCTGGAAGCCTTTTTTTCCCCCCCAACTTTTTTCTGCTCTTTCTTTGCTCCCGCCTTACGTGCCCTGGCGGTGTTCGGAGGGTTTTTGCTCTCTCCCTTTTCGATTGTTTTTTCCCTACTGGCAACCCCTGTCTTGCGCAACTTTATGTTTTGAAACTCCTTTCTTTTTTTTTTTTTCAGGCAACAGTCTTCCTCCCTCCGCCCTCCCCCCCCCCCAATTCCTTGCACGTGTTCGGATGACCTTTTTTTTTGTCAGTCTCAAGCCGTCCATGGGTCCTTTTATTGTGTAATATTCTTTTCCTTTTTTCCCAAAGTCCCCTTTCCCCCCCCCACCCCCCGCACCTAACAGGTTGGGGTGTCTTTGCGCTTCTTTGCCTGGCTTATGCCGTTTTTCTTACCACCTTTTCCCCACGGCCCTTTATTCAAGGTGGCCCTGGCAGTCCCTCAGACAGTTCTCAGCTCCTTTTTTTCCTCACCCCGACCTCTTGGGCCAGTCTTCACAGGAGGCCTCTCTCCTTCCATAGGCTCTTTCTGGCCTTGGCTGGAAACGCACTTCATGACGTAAAAATTTTTTCCCCCTTTCCTTTTTTTTCCCTCCATTCATCAAACCTAAGTCTTTTTTCCCTTCGCTTACCCATTCCCCCCCCTCTCCCGGCCTTTTTGTGCTAAGTTTGGCCCTCCTAGTGATTTTATTTTTTTCCTCTTTCCAAGTTGGACTTTTCCTTTTACCAAAGATGGTTCTTTTTTGGGGTTCAGTTTCCTCTGTCTCCCCTTCTCGGGTGGAGAGAACCCTTCTCCCGTCCGGCTGCTCTTTTTCTTTACCTAAGCCCACAGGTGTTTCGTTTTGGGGGGCACCTGTTCTTTTTTTTTTTGTTCTTGATGAACGCCCTTGATCTTCCGAATCGGGCCCCCCCTTCCCCTTCACCTTCCTCTTCTTTTTTGCCCCATTCGCTTTCTTTCCCTCCTAATACAATAACACTTCCTGCCAACAGTCTCAGCATTTTTTTTCCGCTCGTGTTTCCCCAAATTAGGGGCTGACACCGCTTCATCTTTTCAACTATCCATGTCGCCCCTCCCTCTAGTGCCCCTCTCTTTTTCTCGGACTGGTTAGACTTCTTTATCTTTGTGAACTTTCAAAGGATGGTGCTGTGAAGTGCCGAGGGAGCCCCCTGATGAAAAAGCCTCCCTTCTCCCCCCCTTCCTTTCCCTATCTGTCGCTCCCTCACTTCCTTTCGCCTCCCTGTTTCTTCTCCTCCTCCCTTCTGTCACCTACCTCATGTTATTCCTTTTCCCCCATGTCTCTCCCTATTCTCATATATTTTGTCCTTCCCTTTCTTGTTTGTCGACTCCCACTCTAGTACTCCTTTTTTTCATCCATCTTTACTCCTCTTCCTTTGTGGGTGATATGTCTCTTATTCTTCTCCAACGCGTCGGGTGAAGCTGGTTTTTTGTTCCCTCTTTTCCGTCAAAGTTTTTTTTTTGCGTTAGCCCCACCAAGTACTTGTTGCTTGAAGATGAACCTTTCCTATCTGCGGTTTTCTCCCATTTCTTATTTTTGAATTCTCCCCTCTGGCCCTGTGTCGTCCCTGTCATTTTGCATCTCCCCAAAGATGATTTAGGCTGGTTTTTTGCGAAATTGCCCATTTGGTTGCGATGGTATTTCTGATTTCCTTCAGGGTCCCAGTTCTTTCCCCCAATCACTTCCCTTTTTTTTTTGAGGGGTTGGACTGGTGCCCGATTCCTCTCCCTTTGTCCTTGTGAGTTTCAAGGTTCTTGTCCGCCCCTCCCGTTTTCTGGCTCCGGACACACGATGATGTTTACTTTTGGTTATTTGTTATCCCTACTCAAACCGGACTGTTTTTTTCTCGGTTTAGAGGCAAGATGCCAAGTTGCGGGCCCTTTTGCGACTTTTTCCCCCCCGCTGGCCAAATGTTGTCTTCCTTCTGTTTATCCCCTTTTGTCTGCGATTCTTCGCTATTATTCTCGCCCGGCCCCCTTTTTCGTGCTTTTTGTTAGTTTTCATTTTTTTTTTTTTCTTAGCTGTTTTAGGAGGACATTCTTTTTTTTTATTCTTGAATTTTTTTCCCCCTTGACCCCCGGGGAGTTACGTGGTTGATATGTGCGTGGCCCTTTGAAACGGTTGAGTTACACCTGTTTTTGGCTTAATTTCAGCGGGTGACTTATTAATTTGCGCTTAGCACTTTGTCCTCAGTCTTGGAAAACGCGGTCGGTGCGGTGACGATCTACCACCGGCCCAATTAAGTTTTTTTTTTTTTGATTGGCACAAGGTTCTTTTTCTATTTTTTCCCGCTTGTCCCCCTTACGATGTTTTAAGCTTTTTCCTTCCGTTCTTTAGGATTTTTGTCATTTCCGGCAGGCGCCCCCGTCTGTTTTTTTTGGGTTTTTTTCTCCGGGTCTTTTTTACCCCGTATTTTCCCCTTGGACAGGAACCCCCCCCACCTGGAATGGCTTGGCTTGGACCAGGCCATGTCTGCGGTTTTTTCCCTATAGTTGGTTTTCATTGTTCTTTTGTTGTGTGAGGGCCTTTTCTCTGGTTTGCTGCTTCTTCGTTTTTCTAAAAGTGCTCCCCCGCCCCCGGTTGCCAGGTTTGTCGTTTGCGTGCTGCTTTGAAATGTCTTTTTTTTTTTCTTTTTAAGTAGACGTGAGATCGGTCATGTCTTCTCTTCCTCAGCAGTTTTTCCCCCTCTGTTTTTTTCTGGTTTTTTCCCCTTAGTTCTTCGTCCCACAATCCCGCCCTGCTTTCGTCAAAGGTTTTTTTTTTTTTGCACCCCAGATTGTAGTGGTTTGTGTTGGGTTTTGTCCATCTACCTGACCGTTGTCCAATAAATTTTTCCCCCCTGTTTTGATTCTTTTCGTCCCTTTTCTACTGGCTGGGGCTTTGTGGACCAGCCCTTTGTCCTGCCCCTTTTTTTTTCCTTCGAGCGTTCCTTTTGACTTTCTGGCTTTCAAAGTCACAGGTCTCTTTCGGAAAGGCGCTCATCGTGGTTCATTTCCCCCCCTCTGGTGAAGCCTCACCCTTCAACTATTTTGTTGCAACCCCCCCTCCCCCTTCTTGTTTCTTGGCCATTTCCCTTTTTTTTCCAGGTCTCGCCCGAAGTGGTGGTCCCGTTGCCGCCCGACTTTCTTCACCTATAGCTTCTTGGTTTTTTTCGTTTTTTTTGACCGTCGGCGTCTCAGGTTTGATCTTTCCCCCCTCTTTTTCTCGTCCCCCTTTTTTGTATCGGGCAGGGGCCTGGCGTCTAGGGCGGTATGTTTAACCCTTTTTTTCTCTCTATATTTCCTTGTTTTTTCTGATGAACTGTTTTCCCCCCGTTTTTTCTTTAGTAACCCCCCTTGAGTGGAGGGTTCTTTTCTTCCTTTTTTCGCGGTTCTTTTTTCAGACGGCCCGTCAAGTCTTGCGTGCGTGTTCTCTATCACCTTCCTTCTTCCTGGGGCCTTTTCCCACGCCGTCCTTCGTGCAGGTACTTTTTTTTTCCACTCTGCCTTAGCTCCTTTTCTTTCCCCTAGCTCTATGACTGAGTTTAACCATTCTGTTTAGTATTTTCCTTTTAGGTTTGGCCCTCTCTCGTTCCCCTTTTCCTGCTTTTTTTCCTTTTTTTCGAGTCCCTCTTTGTTTTGTTTCAATTTATGTTTTCCAATTTTTGTCGGGTGCATCCGTCCTTAGTCGTAGTCGTTCTTCCTTGTTTTTTCCCGTGGACCTTCTGCGGCTTGAATCTGTTCCCCCAAGCTTTCTCGACTTAGCTTTTTTCTTTGGTGCCCCTGCAGTGTTGAGCCCTTCCCTCATGGGTTTCCTTTTCCTTTTTTGCGCTTGCCTCCTGGTGTCTCTTTGAATCACTTTCCCCCCATTGTGTTATCCTCCTTTCCCCGACCTTTCTTGCTTCTCGCGGCTTGATGCTGTTTTTGGGTCTTCTTTTCGCCAACAGATTCGCGACTTCCTCCTGTGCTTGAGATTCTCCCTTTCCTTTTTTTGATTATTTTTGACGCTCTGCTGTCCTCTTCTTTAGGTTTGAACGCGTCGGCCCTCTGATCCCTTCCTTTAAGCGGACTCTTTTCTTTTTCCCGCCTCCCAGCATTTTGGACTTTTCTAGTTTTGTGGCACGTTCGGTTGCCCGGAGTTTTTGTAGAATCATGTCCCCGGTTTGACTGTCCTATTTTTTTTGTTTTTTTTTTTTGTGGACTTCTGTTTTTTGAGTCGGTTTTGGCTCGTGACCGTCGTCTTTTTTTGGAACCCTTTGATCTTTTGTGCAGCTCCTCCAGTCGTCCCCCCTTGCCTCCCTCCCTAGCCGGCTCTGATTTTTTTTTTTATTGGTTCTTAGTTGCATTTGTCGGTCCTTTTTCTGCCGCTTCCTCTTTCAGGCTTTTTTTTTTTTTTTGGCACATATGGTTGTTCCATTTTTTTCATTCGGGTGGGATTGTTTTATGTTTTGACCAAGTTTTTTCGGTATCCCCTTTCCCCCCGGCTCTTTTCTCTTTTTCCCCCCCCGTATTTTCAGGGGTGCCGTTTTCCGTTTTTTGAAATGTATTCGATCCGGAAGTCGGCATTGCCTGACCTTTTTGTTATTTTTTTTTCTTTTTTTCCCCTGCGTGAAAGTCGCCCTGGACGCTTAGGGCACTACTTGGCTCTTAAATGTTTTTCCTTTTTTTTTGGTTTTTTTCCCCATGTCCGTGGCCCTGCTCTCCCCTTTGTACCCCTCCCTTTCCCTCCCCCCCCCTTCGCGCACGTTTTTCCTTGCTCTGGAGTTCCTCACCCGGTTTGTTTTTGTTTGTGAAAAAAGGCGATGGTTGAGTCCTTTTTTTTTTGCGTTCTTTCCTCTTTGAATTGCGTAGTCTTCGTCAACCTTCCGCCCCTAATCGCTTTTCTTTGGTGGTTCATCACCGTCTTTTGAAAATTTTTTCCCATTAACCTTTCGGTGATTTCGCTTTTCTCCTCGTTTTTTCCGCGGCTCTTTTTGACAAAGCGGGGTGGTTCCCTGCACCCAAACTCGAGGTTTGGAGACGTTCGAAGTGGCCTTCTTCTCGTACAAGGCCTTTGCTTTCTTTTGTTGCTTTACCAACTTTTTTTTGTTGGTTCTCTTGTTGTTTTCATTTTGCTGTGTACCTAGGTTGACCTTGTTTGACGGTCTTGACGCATGAACTATTTCTTCCTTTTCTCTCTTCTCCTTTCCCCCCTTTTTTTTTTTTCTCGAGTCTTTCCCTTCTCTCCAAGTTCGTCTTTCGGCCGTTTCCACCCGCGTACACTTGTTCCTCTTCCCTCTCAACCCCCAAGCACCTCGAACCCTGAACACTTACCCTATCCAATTTTTTTTTGTCCTTTCACCACATTGGTTTATCTCTCCTTTCCCCTTCGGAGTTCCTTTCCTTCTTTCTCTTCCTGGCCGTAATGAAAGACTATGATGTTCTTTCGAAAAACTGTCAAGAGACTTCGTTAAAAACCAGCGTGGATCTCCCCCCCTCGTTTCTTTTCATTTCATCGTTATGATTTCCCCCCCACCCCGCGCGATCTACAACCCTTTCTGGCGTTGAAAGGTGTGTCGATCCCCCCTCCTAAGCATAATCGTCCTCCCCCCCCTCACTGCCCCAGTCGTTTCATCCCATCGGATTCCCCTTCAAAAAAACCTTTTTTTGGAGTACACAGCCCTTGCCCTGGGCCTTTCCCGGGCGAATGTCCTTTTTTTAAAGACATGACCCACTGTTTTTCACTTTTTTCCAAAGTTTCCCATTCTTGCCACAGTCCTCCCTATTCTTTTCTTTGCCCAATTTGCCTTCTCCCCCGTTTTTTAGTCCTCCGATGTTCTGGTTCAGGCTCACTATGTCTCCCTGTTTTAAACCTTTGTGGATCTCGACCTTTTTGTTGACGGCTTCTCCCAGATCCGCCTCGTTCTCCGTTGTTTTTTGAATTTTTAAACCAGTTAAATTGGCCCTGCGCACATGGTGCCCCCCCTACCAATAATTCCTGTCCCAGGGTCCCTACCTTCCCCCTCCGTCCCCGACCCCCTTAGATTAGCGTAAGTTTTTTGGTACAGGCCAACACGAATCTTTTCTTACACAGTCCCCCCCTTCCCGTCCTCGGACGTTTTTCCAATTACTCCCCCGAGTGAGTTCGCGATTTTCCGCAAAAGTGCTACCCCAACACTCTCCCCTTTTTTCTTCACCCCTGTTTTGACATGATCCCCCCCCGTCCCACTTGTTTTGACTTTTGTTCGATGCCCAATGATGTTTATTGCGTGTCATCAATCCGTACCCTTCCGTCCCTTTTCAGTGAGATTTCCCGTGCCCTCTTTTGCCGGCCTTCCTTTTTCCCAAAAGGCTCCCCTCTTATTAATTTTTTTTTTTTGTCCATCTTTTTTAATGCCCGCTTTTTTCCCCCCTGTTTGCCCCCTCCCCCTTAGTCAGAGTTCTCCGCGGTTTTTTTCAACTCTCAATGACCAACACGTCACCCCCCGCGGTAGGGTCATTGGACGCTGCAGTGATTTCCCCCTGAACGTTCTTCTCGGCCGGGTGCCGGCGGGTCATCCTGGCCTCGATTCTCTCCACTTGTGCTTGGCGGTCTTTAGTTTCCCGACTCTTTTTTTTTACCTTTTAGAACCTCGAGAGTAGCGGGTCAGCTACTCCCTCGGTCCTGGTCTGGTCCCGGCCACCCTCTCAGGGGTTTTCTCCCTCTTGCGGTTTTTCCCCTGAATTCAAACTTCCCCCCAATAGCTTAATCCCCAAGGCGGCCGAGAAGTTTTTACCTTTACCTGACCCCCTCAGACATCGGCCGACGACGAGCAGGGTCCGGCTCCCGTTTTTTATCGGGGACTTGCCATTTTTACAAAGGCTTGTTGTTTTTTTTATTTACCCAAATCAGGTTCCTCTTCCACAACCTACGATTTCTTTTCCTTTTGCCCCCAGAGTTTTGCCGGTTATTGCTTTAGTGTGCAACGATTCCTGTTTATTCTTCCCCTCCCCCTGTTTTTGAATGCCCCCCTTCCCCCGCTCTTGTGTTTTCTTTTTCTTCCCCCAACGTTCATCCTTTTTTTTTGGAAGCAACACCGTTGCCGAGTATGAGTGGTCTCCAGGTTCTCCCCCCCGCTGCCCCTACCTCCCTGTTTTTGCCTCCCCCAGGTTGCGCGCTCTGGCCCTGTGAACCTCCCGTTTTGACGTTTTCTTTTGATCCCAATTGAAGCCGTTTGTTTGGGTGGTTCCTGTGTTCGCATTCTGGATG
>Ga0179593_1294068_pt1 | contig 13562 bp, 18 predicted proteins | sample CZODoug2_1_08_16_FD_185931 | JGI IMG/M metagenome (GOLD analysis project Ga0179593, IMG submission 185931) | Vadose zone soil fungal communities from Angelo Coast Range Reserve, California, USA - CZODoug2_1_08_16fungal (PacBio error correction) | ecosystem: Environmental > Terrestrial > Soil >... | reverse complement strand
CTGCGACTTGAGTGATCGATTTTCCGACGTTCCCCCGATGCTCTCCGTCCCTTTCGGCAGGGGCCCTGGGCCATCTCCCCTCCTTCCTGTGTCCGTGCTCGGCTCCGCGTCACGCTCAGAATTTCCTAATTGACGGTCCCGCATTTTTCGCAGCTCTCACGCCATCAAGTCTTTGTATAGTTGTGCTAGGACTTGCCCTACCTTGCGGCTGACCTTTTCCCATCTTTTCCCGTGCGAGATGCCGTGTCCTCTGCCGCTCGTTCTCTTTTAGGGGAGCAGCTCTTTTTTTCGTTTGACTCTACCTCCCACGGTTTCTTATCCGCCTTGTTGAGGATTTCTTTTAGAAAGTCCCCCCTATTAAAGTCCGCGCCACTGACGAATTCTCTTCGAAATAAGGACTCCTCCTACTCCGGACGTGGAGCTCCTAGGCAGCGACGCCCTAGTTTTTTTTTTTTTTTCAGATTCGACTCTGCACGGTTGGGGGACTTTTCTCTCAGTTCGTTACGTCTCCCTCACCTTCCACGCGGTTACTTGACCACGCATTCCCACTACTGTCTGAGTCTCTCTCGCTCCTCTCTACTCTCTTCCTGCGCATCGACGAGACCCAGTCCTTTTCGTGACCTCCCACCCCAACTTCAGGCATAAGACTTTTTTACGCCCCTTCTGACTTGTTACAACTACCTCTCTCTATCTTCTCTAAATCATCGCCTCAGCCGACGGGCAAGCGTTTCAGAGATTGCAGCTTCTTCTGGCGTTCCTAGAAGACCTACCGCCCTCTCTGATGTTTTGCCCGCCCATTCCTGGCCTTATGAAGTCGCCTTGCCGCTCGACTACTCCCCCCCCCCATATCGGCCGCTTTTTGATTCTCGTTTTCTAAGCCGCCCGTTACGTTCCTCCCGCACATACCTTCCCAACTCTGAATTGGCGAAAGCTTACGGTGGTTCTCCCCGATTTTCTTGAGCCTTTGCGTGTTCGAATTTTCTATCTTTCCCTGTTTCCACTGACGGCGCCTTCTCTCACTTTTTGTCAATTCTGTGGTTCCCTTTACCTGTGTCTTTCTTCTTGGGACCCATGACACGTTTTTCCTTCGTCTCTCCTTCTGTCCCTTGTCCTTCTTCGGCGGAGCTACTTTTTTGGCACCTGACCGGAGGGCGCGTTTGACGACTGGCACTACCCTCTGACCCGGTGTGAAGTGCCGGAGCTTCCCGTCCCTTTTGGGAGGTTTGATCTGACCTTCCCCTAGTGCCTCCCTCCCTCCCTTGATCTCCCGAGGGGGCCCCTCTACTCCGCACTTTCCTCCGCGTTCTCTTACCGTGCCCCTTCCTTCCTGCCCTATCGTTGTCTCGTCTGTCAGCCCTTCTTTTTTTGCATTGCTTTTGGCCGCCGTTTCCCCCCGAGGTCCGGTATTTCGCGCCCGACCCTTGTTTTGATAGTTATCCCGCCCTACGCGTGCATCTTTTTACTCAGCGCAAGTTTGGCGCACTCCACCCTTCCTTTTTCGTGCACCTTGCCATACGGGCGGAGCCCCCTGAGAGTCCCCTCGACCCCGGCGGTAAACCCCGATGGCTCCCGTTTTCACGTCGAGACCTTCTGCATAGTGACAATTTTCCTTCTTGGTCCCCTGCCCTCTGTCCCACAGCTCCCCAAAGCGTATTTTTCCGTTCTATGACACCCGGGCTTTCATCCCCCTCTGAGATCGAAATTTTTTGAACTTTCCGCAGACTTTGCGGCTTCACTTTCCCCCCTCCTGTTGACACGGCTGCCTCATTGTTCCCCCGAGCTCAAGAACATAACGTCCTTTTGCTCGGGGTTAGCACGCCCCTGACTACAGGACCACAGCGTTGAGTCCTTAACCCTTGAGGTTTTCAGCCGGCTTTTTCATGTTTACCTCGTACCATCGGTCCACCCGCCCCTGTCTCACGATCTCCCCTTCTGTGGGGTGGTGGTTCCTCCCTGGCGGCTTCTTTCCGTTTTGATCGCTTCCCTTTTTCATTTTTTTTTTTAGTCAGTGTTTCGTCCTCCATTGTTTGTGTCCAGACAAATCTTTTTTTAGTTCTTGTTTTCCTATCCTATTTGGTGCCGAGCACCCCCATTGGTTGTCTTTACGCCTTCCAAACACTGCAGGTCCCCAGCTTGACGGCCTTTACCGTTTTCCCAGGCACACTCGTAGCGCTATGTACCCCTTTTTTGTGTTTTCTTTACTTCTTTTTTTAATAAGTATCTTAGAAGTTTCCTCCCTTCCTTCAATCATCGGCAAAGAACCCCAATTAGGCATCGTTTGCCTCTTTTTGTCAGTTTTTTCTCCCCTCACTTGCCCCCCTCAGCAGTCAATCGCCGGCGATCTCCCCTTCCAGGGTCCCCGCGCGTTCTTGTCAAGACTTGTCGCCCCGCCCTTGCTTTAAGCAGTTAAAATATTGAGCGTCATTGGATGTACTGAGAGCACGTCCTCTTTCCTTAGATCTCGCGCCTCTCCGCTTGCGCCGCGAGTCGAATTTTACGGCGACACGTTTCCCCGAACGGGGCTTTTTTTTTTATAAGACAGGTTCTTTCATACCCCCGTTTCCCCCGCGTTATGAGTTAGAACCTTTTCCCGGAGACCCTTGACTATACTGTCTTTTGCTTTACCCCTTCTCGTCTAACACGGAGTTGTCAGAATACGAGATCCGCGCTGAATTTTTCCTTCATCATCTCGCTCTGCCCCCTTTTCGCAGATGGGTCTAAATGACTTCTGACTTTTTTTTTCTTGTTTTCTCCACCTGCCCCCCACTCCACACGCTGCCTTCACCTTTTTTCTTTTTGGTTTGCTTCGAGAATCCGGTGCTTATCGCCCAGTGCCTTTTCTTTTTCCAAGATTCCCTTAGCTGTGTATCGACGGCCTTTTCATGTCCTTTTCTCTTTCCCTGAACCAAAGCTCGATGTTTTTCCCTCGAGTTGATCTATCCCGGCCTACGACCCCTTTGAATCCGGCATCCCTTTTCTTTCTATAGTGGCCCCCCAGTCGGTTTTGTCCGCTAAACCCCTCCTTCGTTTTTTGTAGCTTTCAGTTTTTCTCTCCCTTCGTGATTTTGGGCTGTTTGCCTTGATGTTTTTTTGACGAACACCCTTAGGCGTCCTTTGCCCCCTTCCCTCTCGTTCGCAGATTCTACCGTCCCACCGACGCCCTGCCATTTATCCGCAGAGCCCCTCCCTGCGATGATCGACTTCTGTTTCTATGGAAGTTTTTTCCTTTCGAGCTCGTAGATAGTAGTTGTGCCAAAAAGTCCTCCTTGTTGGAATATGCTTTTTGGCGCCCCGGACCTTTCTCCCCTCCCTGCCTAGTAAGGCGTCTTCTCTATCTTCCCTCTCCCTTCTGTCTATGACTCACGCACGACTCATGAAGAGGCCTTGGATTTTCTCCTTCTTTGCGTAGGATCCCACACCTCGATATTTTTTCCCCAACTAAGATCCCTCTCCCCTGCGGCGAACGCTTTCCCCGTCCATCGATCTTCCCTGTTTTTCCGATCCGCAACCCATTCTTGCGGAGTCTTTCTGTGGGTTGGTCGTCAATCTTCTTCCGCGCGCATTTTTCCTATTTCCGCGGTTTTTTTTTTTTTCGCTCCTCCTCGCTTCAACCTCCCCCCCCCACTCCCGCACAATTCCTTGGCTCTCACTCCTCCGCACAAGAACGATCGGACTTTTTTGACCTTGGGAATTCAGCTTATAAGCGCCAGTTTTCCGTATTATTTTTAAGATGGGATAGATCCTTCTCCGTTTGCTCTCTCGAACTTGAGTTTCCGGTTGTCATATTGCCCCTTTTATCCTCCCTTCCCACACTCCTGGGTCGCAGGATTGCCAAAGCACTTCTTTCCGGCGTTGATTTTCTCCCCTTTTCCTCACCGATAGCCCTCCACTTCCGACTAAAACCAGTTTCTCTCGCGTCTTTTTTTTCTCCGTAGTCAAAATACCCTGATTCGGCGTACCTTTCCCAATGCCCCAGGATCCTCACTCTCTTGGGCGGCAGCCTAGCTGTTCTCTTCAGGTTAAATTTTTTCTCACTCCATTCAGATCGCTCTCTTATTTCTGGACAATACGTGTTATCTCTCCGTGTTTTTTTTTTTCCCCCGGATTCAATTTCACGTTTTGCGCCGACCGTTTAATTTTGTTTAATTCGTCTTAATTAGATAAATGACACTGTTCTTTGAGAGAATCATCCCATGAGTTCGGGAAAATTGTCGCCTTCACTCTACCTTACTTGTCGCAGCTCTTTTTTCGCTCCTTTTGACTCTCCTCTTCGGCCACTGCCTGTTTGAGTTTTTTTTTCATCATTTCTCTCTCTTCAAACTTTTTTTTTTTGTCATTCCGCACGTGCTGTTCTACGTTTACCTCGATCTTTCGGACCCTTTCCCGGGACTTTGCTCCTGCGTTTCCTTGCTGGTGAAGTAGCTTCTTTTCTTTCCAAAATCCAACCAGTCTTTTTTCCCCCGCCTGCACCGGTTTCTTTGGTCAGGAGCTGATTGGCGCTTTTTTTTTATATTCATCCTACTTACTCCTTTATTAGTCTCTGAGACAATAGTTTATCCCCCCCCCCCCCCAACTTGTGAATCGAATCCTTTTAACCTCTCCCATTCGTTCTTCAAGTGGTCATGCTTTTTTGACTTGGTTATACAACCCCTCTTTTCTTTTTTCGCACCCTCTTGATCCCCATCGGGGACCTCACCCCTTTTTTGACCACAACACAGTGTGGATCCCATGCTAATGCGACCCCTGACCGCCAGTGGCGTTTTTTTATCAGCCGGCGTGATAACCACACCAACGTCTTGTTGATGTTGTTCCCGCCTGGTTTTTGTTGGTCCTAGTTTCTTTTTGTCATAGACCCGAAAGATTCATCTGTTTTTTTCTCCCTCTTTTGTTTCCCTCTCTTTGGCTTTGAACCTTTTTCGTTTCCGCCTTGTGCTATCTATCAATCTTTCCGCGAAGCCTGGCCCTTCGGAAGTGACCTCCGCTCATATAGGCGATTTAAGATTTGAGAGCTTCTAAGTTTATTTCTCCATTGTGCACTACTCCGGACCCAAGCTTTCGCTTGTTGGTTTTCTCAGTGACCACGCAAGCACCTTTTTTCTTTAGTATGAGTCTCATCATTAGGTGTTCTTGACTCAGCCGATTTTTCTTCCCGCCCTTCTCCCGTTGAGTCTCTCACTCCTACCTCCCCGTTCCTTGCGGACCTTCCGTTGTTTTTTCGTCACTTGCAGCGAGTCGTAGCGTAATCAATATGTTATCTTGGACGTGCTTCCTTTCGTTTTTCTTCGGGGAGAGCATAGTATTCGGTCCCTCCCACGGCGGATTCCCCCCTTCCCCTGGTTGGTTTTAGTGAGTCGTGCTTCTTTACGTTTTTCTGTTTTGATTTGAAAGCGTTGGTCCAAAATCCCTTAGTCGCCGGTGACTCCATTCCCTCATCGTCGGCGAAGCACTTAGTGTTTTTCTCCTCCCGTCTCTTTCCCCCTCCCCCTCTCTTGCCGATCGTATTGACAGTTTTCACCTTGGAGCGGGTTTTTTTGGCCTTTTTTTTTTTTCTTCGTCGTCAGTTTTTTCTATGCAGGCGCCCCTTCCCTGAACACTGCCTCGGTAAGCCGTATCGCCCCTAGGCGAGGATTTTTTTTCTTTTTCCCCTTCCCTGACCTGTCAGGGGGGTTTTTGTTGTATTTTAATTTTTATTGGACCAGCAGTCTTCTTTCCCTCAAGATTTTATTCCACTGACCGATATCATTTCCTACACGCAAGTTCCTCCTCCTTCCCTGTGAGCCGTTTTTCTTGATTTCTCCATAGTTTTTCTGTTGTTGATCTTGAACCCTGGTTTTGTTGGTGGCTGCATGCCATAGCCCTTCTCCACTTTTGGCCTATTTGGATTATTCGTTGTTTTCGTCGATGTCCCTCTTTCAGAAGGGGCTAGGGTCTGAACCGGTCCATCAGCTCCTCTGTTGTCCATGGCTTTTCTCTCCGCCCCTGAGCGAGCTGCACTTTTTCACACCGCTTGCTTCGTTGGCTATTTTATTACGCTTCTTTTCTCGTTTTCATCTCTCCTCTAAGGTTTTTTTTCCTCCTCAACATGTTTTGAAGGTGCCTGTCTTCTTTTTTCTTTTTGCGTACCTCGTCCCGTGAAGTTGGCGATTGCTCGGTTAATTGAGCCTGCTCTCCCGCGACGTATTCGCGATCCCTTGCCAATTTCATCTCTTTTCGTTTCGGTTTTCTTAGTCTACAACTTTTCGACATGCTATCTCCCTAATCCCGTGCCTCTCCCTCTCTTCGCTCTGATTGCTTCGATTTTTCTTATTTCTTCTTCCTGTCCGCATGCTGAGTATGGGTCTTTCCGTTCCTTTTTGACGATGTTCTTTCCTGCGAAGACGAATCCTCCGACATATTAGGCCCTAAGAGTTCATTTTAGAGGTTTATTTGGGTGCTTGTTCCCCCCCGCCTCTTTCTCCCTCGATTACCACTTGTTCTATTTCTGCTTTTTTCCTTGCATCATTGTCCCTTAAGATTTGATTATTACTCGGTGCGAAGCTTTGTCGGAGTCTTCTTCAGAGGATGAGCTCTCTGAGCGCGTATTTATGTCGTTCTCGTGCTTCGTCGCTTCTCTCATCACGACCCTCTTTCGTAGTTGGTATTTCTGTTTTTGCGTTTTTCAGTTTTTTTTTTGCCCGGCTTCCTCCTCCCGTTTTTTTAGCGGGGGCAGCTCTATCTTCTTTCTCCGACTATAGGATTTTCTCTAGGTGGTCTGGCTTTTACTCAAAGCTTGTTTTTTTTTTTTTTTTGCTGTCCGGCTCGTTCTGTCTCCTCTCAATCTACCTCTTTGACCTATATTTTTTCCCCATTCTGTCCTTTCGAGAATCTCTTTTCTCACCCTTCTACGTTTTATGGTTTTCCCCTTTCGTACCCTTCGAGTCATGTTTGTCCGCCGAATCGACCTTTCTCGGTGGTTCGATCCTGATTTTTTTGGTCCTCCACGATGCCGCATCTTCGCAGAAGAGGGCTCTGAGGATTTCTTTTTCCTTATTACAGTTCATCTTCCTTTCGTCAGCTCCAATGTAAGACTTGCGCTGGCGACCGCACCTCCGCGACGCGGACTTGAGTCTTCGAGGTTTTCTCGCATTGCCCCAGAGAGAATTAGTTATGATCTTTTCTCTGTGACCATGATTTTCCTTTCTCCGAAGATTTCTCTTCTCTTCTCTCGTTCAAGGCGTTCTGACACTCAGCTCCACGATCTCGTCTAGTCGATCGTAGATTGAGTCTTCTCGATTTTTTTCAATCGAATCGTTCCACGCGCAATGCTCCCTTTTTTCGAGCCCTCACTCACCCCTTTTCATTGCCCCATTCAGCACCCTTCCCCTGCTGCGGACTCTCCGGCCTGGACGCTGCTCGTCATGTTCCCCCTCTCCTCTTCTTTTCCCCGTGAACTTCTCGGTTCATGACGATTTCTGGTTTCTTTCGAATTTTTTTTTGGAAATGGAAATCCATAATTCGCTTTGAGTCTCCATGCCCTCTCCCAGCCGCTGCCCCTTCTTCCTGATCGACGTTCGATTATTTTTTACTGCCGCCCATTCTCTGCCGCTTAGTTTTGGTGATTCTCGTGTTTTGAATGCAGCCAGCACCCGTTTCCTTTTTTTTACAGCCCCTTCTTTTTTGATCCTCGTCCGACCGGCTTACGGGTCCAGATTCTGCGCGGGCGTGTCCCGACCTTCCCCCAGTTTACCCCTTGCTTTGCCCGTCTGCGGGCTTTAATGATTTTTTAGAAACCAGTGACCCCCGGTTCTTTTTCCCCGTTTCCAGCTTTGGACCCATTTCTTCGCCCCCGCGTTCTTCTGTCGCTTGCTTTCGCTTCGTCTCTCGTCCAGCTGTTTTTTTACTTCACGTTGTTGAGACGCCGAATTGACCCCTCGCTTACACCCGGTGGCCGAATTGAGCTTTCTTCCCCCTCCTCCCGTTTTTCGACTTTTTTAGGGGATCTCCCGTTCTCTTTTTGCTGAAGTGCGTTAACGTCTCGAGAAGTTTGTTCCCACGAGCCTTTGACGAGGATTTCCCTTTTTCCCCTGAAACGTGACTGCCCTCTTCTCTTCTCTCTCCTCTACCGACGGTCTTTTTTTGAGGATCATTCCTGGGGGACTCTTCGCTTCCCTACTATGTTTTGGCGTCCCCGCTCTTTAGTCCATTAAGTGCAACCAAGCAACGGCGTCACCCGCTCCCCTATGACCTCAGCGTCCAGTTTGTGCTTTCATCTTTTTTTCAACGTTCCTGGTGGAGTGCCCCCTCTGGCTTCCCGTCTGAGCACTGACGAACCGCTTCTTCCCCATCGAGCTGTCCCTCGGCCCTTTAGATGATCGTGCATCTCCAATTGGCGGTTGGCTCTCTTTAACCCCTTCCAAATTTTTGTCGGCTTTTTCCCAATTGCGTTTGACCGTCCTCGGCCTTCTCTGCCCATCTGAACCTCTTTCGATCCGTTCTTTTCACGTCGACTCGTCTTACGGTCTGCGTTGTGTTCTCTCAGACCCCGCAACTTCAGGCATCCGTTTCCGCACCGCCCTCTTCGGTACTGGCTGGTCTGTCTTGTCAGTGCGCCTCGGTTCTTTTGAGGACCCAGCGCCCTCTTTTCCCCCCTCGACCAAACGACAGTTTTCATACTCTCTTGTGGGTTGTTGTTTCTCTGGGTTTGCTGCTCTCCCACCTTGTGGCTTTCTGCCGTGATCGTGTAGTTCCCTTTCGGTTTTGCCTTTTTCAAACCCCTGATTTTCGTTCCTTTGTGTGAGTCATCGACCGGTGCTTCCCTTCTTGGTTGTAGAAGCTCCTGTTCCCAAAAGCAGGCCCTTGCCGACTTCTGCTGTTTTTCTCAATCTAGTCTGTGCCCCTTGGTTTTTTGATTGTTTCCCGATAACAAATTTTCCTCTTTAGTTCTTGTAAGAGCCTAGTCCGGTCCCTGCCAAATAATCCTGCAACCCACACCTCCCACCCATTTTGTCGTTTGCGTCTTCTCGTTTTTCTTTTTTGCCCGAAAACGACTTTGACGCATCGTACATCTCAGTTTTCCCGCATTTTTGTCCGTTCCGCCCACCGTAGTTATTTCTTTTCAACGCAATTGTGTTTACACCTGTTTGAACTCTTTTTTCTTCCTCGGTACCGATCGTCGCAGCATTCTCTTCTCGCGCCGATCGGTTGCCCGGAAATTCTCAGTTCGATTTTCGACCGGCTTTTATCCCTTCATCTTAGCGTTCTGACTGAACGGTCTTACCCGCTATGGGTTCGTTCCGGTGGCGCCCAACTTTCAATTCGCCCCTTTTGATTCACCCCCCCTTCTCGTCTCACCGTTCGTGTTGAATTTGATTCTCGCTTCTGAATTGCGTGTTTTCCCTGAAGGCCAGCTAGCCGAGCCGCCCCCACCCCGTCGGCTTGAGAGCCTTCCATTTTGATATACGCCTCAGCGTTGCGTTTGCCTCAAGTTCACCAATTGCTCAGTCAAATTTCCTTGGTTTCTGACTTTTTTTTTTTTGACATTCCCCCTTTTCTAAATTCCTCAAGTTCTGGCGTTTCAATTGTCTTTTTCCCTGGCGACCCAGGCTGTTCGGGCCGTCATTTGAATTCTTTGCTCTTTTTTCCACTTTTGGTTCCCCCTTCCTATTCCGGCCGAGGACTTATATCGTTTTACTCCCCAACGAAGAAGCGTCCCTCTTTATCTGATCCTGTGGAATCCCATCTTTCCCGCTACCGTCCCTTTTGTTTTTTTAGTGACGTTCTTTGCTTCCGATTCCTTTTGCTTTTTTGTTCTTGTTGCATTCGTCCCGACCTGAAAAGACCACCTGATGACCTCTGCTCTTTTCTTGCGCGCCCGTTCGCATGATGAGTCCCTACCTGCCCTTATGACATCCTTTCTTTTCATTGGTTATCTCCCTGCCTTTCGATTCTTCTCTTTCAGGTTGACCTCCGTTCGCGCTTCCTACGATCTTTTTGTACAAGCTCTTTATTTTTGGAATACTCGAGCGCCCGTCAAGTGAGAGATCTCCCGCCTCTTCCGTCGTGATCTCTTCTTTTCTCCTCTTTTTTTGGTTTTCTAGTCAGATCACGTTTTCAGACTTTCCTCTTCCGGTTATTTTTTGGCCTTCGGCCGATTTCCCCAAATCCCTCTTTCCTGTTTTTCAACCCCACAGCTCTCCGCTTTGCGCGCGCCCGCTTTCCCCAACCGTCCATCCCCGTCCGCCTTCGAAGCTTAAGTCCATCCCTTCTATTTTCTTTCTTTGTAAGGTTCTCGTTTTTTGTCGTTCCAATTTCCGAAAGCGTTTAGCCGTGTTTTCGACAATACTTCCCCTCTGTAGGGGTTTTTCTTTCGCTGCCCCCTCCTCCTCTTCCCCCCACACCGCACCCAACTTTAACTCCCTTTGCTCTCCGACTCCCGAAGAACACGCCTGGTTTTTCCTTTACTTTGAACCTGTTCATTTCAGCTATCCGCGAATCAGTAGTGCCGTCTCTTCTTTTCTACTAGAGGTTAGAGTACTCGAATGCCGCGACTGAGAAAGGTTTATGTTGGAACTTTAGCCCCTGCTTCCCCTGCCTTCTACAAAGACATTTTTTCAGTTTTTACCCCGCCCCCTTTGCAGCCTGCCACTGGTTTTTCTTATTTTATCCTTTTTTTTTAACGAGAACCTTGCCCTTACCAAGTCCCCCCAAAAGTTTGACTTCGTGTGTTGATTTTGGATTTTAGTCAAACAACCAAACGTCTTCTGCTGTCTATCAAATGGTCTTAGTAATCTGAGACCTTGTGGGGTGCTTTTCCTAATGCTGCTTTCTTCTTTTGGAAATACCATGCACTTCATCCTCGATTCGTATTCTGTCACCTCCTGTTTCCTCCGCAGTTTTTAATCCACCGTCGCCCGTTTTTGTTCGCCGAAATTTGCGACTTTTGCTCCCTCTTTTAAGCGTTCGTCTTAATCTTCACCTGACATCCGTCTGATGATTTTTTGCTTCTGCCCCAGACGTTACTTTCACTTTTCTTACGTCCGTCCTCCCTGGCACCTCTGATTCGGTTGCGAGAATTGGCAATTGCAGGAGTGCCTCTTTTCCTCTTTCTCCTTTCCCCCGTTACCCTGGTGTTGACTGCATGAACGTTTAGTTATTAAACTGCTTTTAATGAAGGGCCCCTTCTCTTTCTGCCCGCCCCCCCCCCCCCCCCCCCCCCTTCCTTCCCCATTGCTGTTTTTTTTTGTGAAGTCTTTTCCCCTTCAACCCAAACCCCCCTTCGATACTTAGAATGCCACCCTGGTTGCTTTGTTCCGGATGCTTTTTTAGGTTTTTCGACCTCTTTGTTTCCTTTACGGTATACGTATTGAGCCTTCTTATCATTTTTTCTCCACACAAAACAACTTTTGGGCCTCGCCTCTCGCTGCTTACCACCCGCCCCTTCTCAAGCTGTTCCCTTTTTTTCCCCCTGGATTCTACCCTTCGCTTTGCCCTCGGTCACCATCGATGTTGCCGTCCACCTTCTTACCCAACAGATTTTATTTGTCCCAAACATGGTTGGCTCCTCTCTGGACCCCCCTCAACCGAGTGCTTTGTGCTTCCCCCCGGGTTCTTTTGATTTTTCCCCCCGACACTTTTGTTGTGAAAAAAACCCCCCCAATCTGGGAGATCTTGCTCGCCCTGCCTTTTTCGCCTCTGTATCGGTGGGCTTTGTCATCTTTCACCTCCCCTATGTTTTCCTAATTCTTGACTTTCAAAGTGTTTTGTACTTCCTCCGTCGGGCCCTTTTGGAACCTGATGCCGCTTTTCGTTTTTTTGTTGATGTCGACACGTGCCTCCCGCAGTTCATCCTTCTTAGACGTGCTCCGTTGATAGTGATTCAATTTGTTCTCATCTTCCCTGTTTTTGCCGCCATGGTGCCGGACGCTACCAACTCGTCTTTTCCTTGTTGTGCAGCGTAGGACACGACTCCTTTTTTCTTAGACTTTCTTGAAGAACCTATACCCCCCCTGGCACCTGTTTTTTGTTCCGACCTCTTCCTGTGACTTTTGCGTTCGTAGTGCGCGCATCTATCCCAGCCCGTCGTGCCTTTCCTTACCACCTTGCGTTGGTCGTATCGTTGAACTGCAGCTGAGTTCCTGGTGACTCCTCCAAGTTTAGTTTTTCGGAGTTTACCCTTTCCCGCGTTATTCTTTCGCGCACATCGTATCGCCTTCGGAATCGGCCCCATCAGGATTTCCGCCAACTCCGGTTTCTGATCCTCCCCTTCTTGTTTTGGTTATCGGCTCCCGCTTGCGGCCTCGCGTTCGGCCCGTCTCGTTTTTCTCCCTTCGTCTTTTGCGCTCCTCGAGTGGGCTCCCTGATTTTCCCAACTCCCCCCCCTCGATGCTTCTTTCACGTCTCCAGGGGGTCAGCGTGGTAGGGTGTGTCATTCGCGGTTCGCCTTCCTGTCCCGGTTTTCTCGACCTCTCCCCCTTATCCTCCTTTCCCTCCCCGTTTGGCTTTCGGCGAAGGAATCTTTTTTCCTTGGGTTCCCCCCCCGGGCCCCAGCTCCCCTTTCTCGGGTTTTGACACTTCATGTCCCCGCATTTCTTCGACTTCTTTGTTTTCCATTCGTTTCAGTTCCACTGGCCCTCGTATCCCTTTCGAACCGCGCATCCATCCCCGTAGGAAGGGGCGAAACTCAAAGTTTCATCTTGTTCGTGATTTCACGATGAATGCGTGTTTTTGCGAGCACGGCTCCTTTCTCCACGACGCGGCCGATATTTCGTTCTATCTTTGTCCTATATGTCGACACTTTGTCAGGGATTTTCCTTTCCATTTTTTCACATTCAGCGTCCCCGAGGAGGTCCGGTGTCTTCTCCTTCCCCGCTCTCATGTGCACGCTCTGCAATTCCGGAGGTCCCTGCGGATTTCCCCCCTCTTCCTCTCTCTCTTATGTTTTCATACTAGAAGCGTCAGGCCGGCGCGGGCCGCCTCCGTCCCCTTTTTTGGTGCCAAGTTGTGATTGATGGCCTGATCCCCCTTCCTGACTGCGCTTCTCTGTTGTTTTCAGATTCTATTACTCGTGTGTTGCCGCTCTTAGAATCTCCGATATCGTTCTTCTTGGTCTTTCACAGCGGACTTCTTCTCCCGCTCGTCTAATGCTAGATCATCAGGTACTGAGGAATCCGTTTGCGGGTTCGGGAGATCGCTTCCTCTGGCGCTCAATTTCCTCTTCTATCTTTCCGGTCTCAGTTAAAGTCGTCTTGCTATTGCTCCTTCTCCTGTCTCCTGTCGACGAGTATTTGAAATATTCGTCTCCGAGATAGCTGCTCTTTTTTCCTTTCCTTCGTTTCTGAGACACCCGAGTGACAAACTTAGTCTAGTTCGCTTTACTTCATCCTATCTTCGCCTTATGGGTTTAAAGGGTTGGTTCTTTTTTCTTTTCTACCTAGAGCTAGTTTCTTCTTTTGAGAGATCTTAGCTCTGAGCCGCCTTCTGATTGACGTTAGTGGCCGCTAGCTTCCTTTTGTGTGGCCGCAGCACCGACCCTTTTCGCGTTTCAGTACCTCCCGAGGGGCCTTTCGTACGTCGCATCTCTCGCG
>Ga0179593_1691370_pt1 | contig 13563 bp, 11 predicted proteins | sample CZODoug2_1_08_16_FD_185931 | JGI IMG/M metagenome (GOLD analysis project Ga0179593, IMG submission 185931) | Vadose zone soil fungal communities from Angelo Coast Range Reserve, California, USA - CZODoug2_1_08_16fungal (PacBio error correction) | ecosystem: Environmental > Terrestrial > Soil >... | reverse complement strand
TGTGGGGGGTCGCCCCCCCTTTCTTTGTCTTCTCGCGGATGAATGTCGCCGGCACTTGCTTGCTCCAGAATAGCCGTTTTCCCCTGCTCCCCACCAAGCAGTTGCGGTTGCGCCGGCACCTTCTCTGCAACTAGAGCTCTTTCCCCCCTCGGTTAATTTCGGACCCCCCCCCCCCCCTCCTCCCTCCGGACTCGTTGGAAGAAGCCCCCAAGTTTCGAAGCCAGACCACGGACGGTCCTCCCCGACCCAGGGAGCCCCTCCCCCCCGTCCCTCTTTTGTGCCCCCCGCCTCCCCACTGAAGCCTTTGTTGTTCACACAAGAAAGCCTTTTTCCTCCTCCCCCGATCTAGACTTCCGAGGCTTTACACCAGCTTGCCCCCCGTATATCGTAGTACGGAAGATATCTTGGATTTATTGATTCCCAGCCATTCGGCTCCTGGCGGGATTCTCTTGGATTGCCCTTTATGGAGCTCGCAAAAGAATTGAGCCCGCATGACAATCCGATGACCACCTGACGGCCCCTAAGTAAATTAGCGATTCATCCTGAGAATGTCTTATTCCCTCAGGTTTTCCCTCTATTGGTGTTTGTCGCTTCCTCAGATCATGACCTTTGAAAAACCTTTCCTCCCTTGCCGCCCACCGCCCGTAAGGGATTTCGTCCTCCCGAAACGCGGTGCTTTTCCCTGAGGTTTTCGTTGAGCCCTCTTCCCCTGCATAATTCCTCCCCCTTATGAATTTCTTTTAATCCCTTTTTGCCCCGTTTGTGGAAACCTTAAAAGGTCGTTTCCTCCGAACCTCATCAGATACCCTCCGACGGCCCCCCTCTAGTGTTGTGATGTCGCAATGTTTACAGATGCGGTACTTTCCGGGTTTCCCAGGTTCGAACCTGCAACTCCCTTTTCAGATGCCCTCAGATTGAATCCGAATCGCCGAGAGACTTAGTGCACTCAGAAGAGCCTTTCTTTTCCCTCTGGTTTGATGAGTCCTTATTACCTAACCTTCTCTCCTTCGCATCAGGACCCTGGAGGAGACTTTTCTTTCTCCCCCAATTCTAGTCCTAGTCCTTTTTTTTCAGCGGCCCAACTTTTTTTGGAGAAAGAGGCCTACTTGATTTTCTGCACTGATGTCATCAAAGCAAGACCTTCAAAAGGGTTACAGACACCCCCTCTTCCGCAAAGGTTTTTTCCCCCCTTATGAGGATTCCACTTTTCCTGTCTGGGGTAACCTCTCTTTATATATATGGGGTTCCTTCAGTTGTCCTTCTTTTGAGCTTTGTCCCGGAACCAACCATTACGAAGGCGACCTTCCCCTCCATCTTCCTTCTGGGGATTTTTTTTTTCTCCACAAACCCTCGTTTCTATAGAGACACCCCGCTGTGGTTGACTGCCACAACGGCTCCCTTTAATCCTTTCCTTTCAGCCCCATTAAGTCACCAGTTGATGCGCGATTCCCCCTCCCCCGGTTGCCCGAATTGTGAATGACATCAAGGGTGTGCCTCTTCCCTTCAAAGCTTACCCAGACGCCCCTCTTTTCCTCGGGCTGAGGCTGTCTTCAATTAATGACCTGAGGGCCTCCCCCCTGCTTGGTATAAGTCTTTTTTTTATAGGGAACTTGCGCTCTCCCAGATTCCAAATTTTAGATGAAAACTCCTTGAAGCCAGTTTTCAGGGTGTCCAGCTTCTCCCCTCCGAGACCCCACCTCTGGCTTCAGATTCTTGATGACCAGTGACTATTTCTTCCCCTTTTTCAGGAGAGTTGTCCCCCCCCATAACTGCCTCATCTCTTTTCTCGCTTCTTTAAGTCTCAGACAGCGGCCGATTGTTCTTAACGGTACGCCGTTCTTGTGGAGCGATTTCAGAATTTCCCCTCTCCCCCGCAAAAATCCTTTTCTTCGCGGCCCCTTTTTTAAGCCTATGCATAATACCCTTGGCCGCCCCCTTCAAATCGCTCTCTTTTTTCCCTCGGAAGAGAGGGGTCATTGCTTTTCCCCTGTTATTATCGCTTCCCTATCTGAAATTCGGTTGGGTTCCCCTTTCCAATGCTGCTTTTTCTTTTTCCCTTCTTTGACCCCTTGGAAAATCCTTCCCCCAACTGAATCTTTTCCCGCCTATTTTCATTCAATCGTTTCATGCGTTTCTTCTTAATACGACATCCTTTTTTCCGTCGCGAACTGCCAGGAAGGTTTTTAAACACTCTGATCCAGTACACAAAAAGCCCTCATACGAAGCGTCCATTTTCCTTCGCCTAGATCAAACCTCTTTCCTGCCCGGGCCCCATGACAATGAACCGGTCTTTCCCTCTCTCTTACGACACAACTTTTAATAGTGGCTCTGTTCTGGGACGTATTTCCCGCCGTCTTGCCCATCTACCTTCCCTGTTTGCGGTCACAGACAGTTCGTCCCTCCTTCATCTCAGCCGAGGTTTGTTTTTCAACGCTTTGCGGAGTCTTTTTTCTGGGTTTTTTTTTCCGGGCCTGAAGGTCCCCCAATCTGTTCTCGAAACTTTCCCCCCCCTCTGCGCATTTTTTCCCTTTTTGAAATTCTTCCTTTCCCAGTACCTATCGGCGGCAAATCTTCCCTTACCCTTACACCCACAAATTTTTTTTGGGTGGTTGATTCGAGACCTCCGTCGGTTTTGACTTAAACACCCCCATACCCTTTCCAGAATGTAAGACTCGCTGGATTCTCCTTCGCGGTTTTCCCCTATACCCCGAAAGCAAGAGTTCACGACGAACAACAGATCCCCCCCCGCCTCATTTTCCCGCCGTTCTTTATACAGATCCAACCAGTTTTTCTTCCCCGGTTGCGGAACCCCCCCCAGGTTTCCGGCGCTTTTTTAACCCCCCTTTTTTAGAGAAATCTCCCGCATCGCGTACTGATCAAAAGATACTCCCGGGGTTTTTTCCAAATTTTTCCCTTTGAGCTTTCTAGCCATCTCCCTCAGTTTCCTTTTCAGGAGGAGGCAAAGAGGTTTCCTCCTGTGATTTTTTCCCTATCTAAGGTCTTGTGCTTCTGCTGTCTTTTTGCCCCCTATATTTATATGCGGCTTTTTTTCGCTCCCAAAGATATATTTCCTCGAATTTAATCCCCAAGGAATCTTTTTTTTAGTTACCCTCCGTCCGTCCCCTAACGAATAGTCAGCATCCCCATTTACTCACTTGGTAGACTTTACGATTTTCCCCTTTTTCTATCGAATTTCCCCCCCCGATTTGATGTTTTACCAAGAAAGGTTCCCCCCCAGAATTTTTCGCGTTATCCTAAGCCCTCCTCTGAAGCTTTCCTTCAGTGTCCGGAGAAAAGACCTCCCCCCCCCTCCACCGTGCGTTGCGGGGGCACCCTCCCTCTAAAGTTGACCCCTTCCTGATTCCCGGACTTTTTTTTGGCCTCCACTCACCCGGGCTCCCCTACGAGCTATTTACTTCCCAGTCTTCTGAACTTCTCACGTTTTTATCGATCTTCGATCTTCCCCCTCTGACTTAATTGAAGGCCAGTTTTGGCAGTTCAGTCTCTTCCCCCCTAGTTCTTTGCCCCTTTCTGAATTTTCGAGAGCGGGCACTTTCCGCTTTGGTCACATTTAAGTTTTTTCCTCCTGCCGGGCCCTTCCCGTTTTATTTCCCATCGATCGTCCCGTATCGAGAGATCTCAGCAACCCTTGCGAGTCCTCTTTTCAGATTTCTCTGTCCCCGACGCAGGGCGCCTCTCTGATTGTGTCCCCAACCCCCCCGGGCTTTTGGACGTTTATTTTGGAGCGGGTGCTTTATCGGCCTTCCAGAAGTACGGGGTCCTTTTGTCCTGTCTCGTTCCAACGCAGGCTTTCCCTCTTTCGAAGCTGGTTTCATGGTTCCCCCCTTAATACTTACGCCGTACGGATGCCTGTTCCCCCCCCGAAAATGATAATTTTTATTCTCCTGGCTAAGATGGTTTAGCACTCAAGTGATTGCACTTTTCGCCCTCCCGGCCTTCCGTTTCAGCGACCCTTTTTTCTCGGACCCCCCCACCCTCCCCCCTGGATAAATCTAAGCCTTCCCTCGGGATCTCACGCCTTGGATATTCCCCTTGCGTTCGATCCAGTACGGTCTCCAGGCGTCCACTGGAAGTATGCTCTTTCTTTAAAGCTCCGACTTTTCCGTTCCGCCTGGTGATTTGATATGACCCTTTTTAAGATCGCGTCTTCCATTACCAGCCCATTTCTCGCTTCTGGTCTTTTTTTTAAAACGAGCCGCGCCTGTGTGACCCCTTGTAAGTTTGTTGTTTTTTTTTTTTTTTGAGACGGTGCTCTCATTCTTGCAGAATTTCTCTAAGCTTTCTAGGCTTCTTGCAGCACGCGGGCCATCGGATCTCGACAAAGTCTTCAGCATGCTGTTTCCTTCGAAGGCCAGTTGTCCAGAGCGAAAAATCAATATGGTATTCCTCCCGAACGCGCGGGTTTCCCAAATCACCCCCCCCCCCGTGCGCCCCTTTCCCTTCCCAATCGAAGACGATGCTCCGATTTTTCTTGTCTTCTTCGCCCTGCTCCTTCCAAATCCCTGCCCTCTTTTAGCTGGCAATTGACTCTTCCCTTCCTTTCAAAAGCAATCCCCTTTCCTCCCCCATCGCGAGGCCTCTCTCCCCTCCTCCTCAGTTGTTTTTGTTTGTCTCTTTTGTTTCCGTTTAGACGTGCCACGCAGCAGAGGCCCATTCTCTTTTTTTTTTTCTTTCTTTAACATTTCTTTTTATTTTTTTTTTTTTTTTTTTTTTTTTTTTTTTTCTTTTTTCCTCCCACCCCCAATTTCTTATTTTTTTTTTTTTTTTTTTTTTTTTTTTTTTTCTTTTTTCTGCACACTTCTTTCCCCATTAAGACTCTGGTTCTTTTTCTGCAATTCCCAGGTATCCTTTTCCCATTCGTTTTCCACCTGCTTTTGCGAATTAGTTGCGTTTTTCCTCTTTTTGGGCTTCTCACCCTCAATATGGATTTTCGATCCCCCCTCCCCCTTTCTTCGATCCTAAATCTTTTTTCCTGTGCTTTTTCTTCCCAGACCTTCTCTTGCTCACCGGACTGGCCGACTCCTCTCAAGGAGCACTCTCCTCTGACCCTTTCATCTTCCGGCATGAGAGTTTCCCCTTCAACCAACTTTTATTGTCTTCCCTTTTCTCTGTCGTTCCCCCCCCCCGGACACCCGTCTGGCCCTTGACTACCTGGCTGGAATGTCCCTCTCAGTTCACGGTAGTCCGCGCGTTTCCGGGCGATGCGGCTCCCCCTTTCAATTCGTCTCTTCCCTGACCGGCCCCCCCCTTTTTCCATAGAACTTTCTCTCCCCCTCCCAAGTAGGCGTTCCCCGTTTTGAAATACGGCTTGCCTCTTTCTATGAGTCTTTTGGTGGGTAGCACTCTTTTCTAGATTCTCACCTGTCGTCTCCCTTCTCACCTCTTCCGATATAAGCGGGCCCTTCTGCTAAAAATTCAATCCCCCTTTGGCCTTCATTCAGGAAGGAGAGTTTCCTTCGCGTTATGACTTTTTCCTGACGTCCTTTCCCCTGCCTTCTAAGCACGCGAAAAGCCTCTCCCCCCCTTTTCTTAGCTCCTCACGAAGAGCCCCCCCTTTTCCCCTGAATTCGACTGAGAAATCTCTATTCTCTCCACAAGCCTGACATGAGCCTCTGCCCCCTAAAACCCAGTCACCGCGGTCGGAGCCCTCCTCAGCGAAGGTTTTTTTTTCGAAAAACCCCCGCCCCAAGCGCAAACGGAGTTCTAGCGCTCTCTTCTAAGTTTGTATTGCAGCATCCCCCGTTATGACCCCCACTGTTTTCTCGACTGGGCCTGTTTCCGCACTCCACCTCTCCTACTTCTCCTCCAGAACTCGATTCGCAACCTGACGGCCAACGCCGTTTGCCTCCTTTGCTTCTCCCGCGATCCCTCTTTCTGCGAAGGCTGATGTTCCGAGACAACACTGCTTTCTCTCTCGATCGTGAGGAAAAATGTGCCTCTCGGGACCCCCCCCTAAGCTTTTCTCCATCCCTGATTCGCCTGTGGAGCGCCAGCAGGTTTTTCCAGTCGTAGCGCATTCCCCCCACCCCACCACCCTCGGACAATTTTTTGAATTTTTCCTGACTTGCAGGCCACCGCCCCGTTGCTGGTCCCACTGAAAACCGGGGTGGCCCGTTTATCCCTGTTCGCGCCGCGCCCCATCTGTACGCCAGTGCTTCAAGTCTGCCTGTAAGTGCTTCGACTTCCCGTCGGAGGGGACTTTCCCCTTTGTCCCTTGCAAAGTTAAAGTGTTTCTAAGTTTCGGAATCGTTTGCCTGAGCCGCAGCTTTTCTATTCCCAACTTTCCTTCTCGAGCACTTGATGAGACACGTCGTTTTACCTCCCACTACCCCTCTGGTTCCCTTCCCTCCTAGCTGAATCCTAATGCTGAAAAGAATCCCTTCCCCCCCCCCTTTCTCTCTTCCAAAACAATGCCACTCAGCGGCGCTTTTGTCGCTCTTTTTTTGTTCCCCCGGAACCAGCACTCCTTCTGGGGTTCCTCCAAACCCCTGGGTTCGAGATAAACCCGGGTGGCTAAACATCTGGTCCTATGTGGGTGCGGCCTTTCCCTTTGTGCTCTTTAGATTTTTTTTCCACCACACCCCGTCGAGACCTCAACGATCTTAACCACTTACTGGTGAGTGTGGGTTTTTTTACACGACGGTTCCCCCCCCAATCTTTTACAACGTTTCCCTTCCCTCTTCCGATTGACGGGCTTGGACTCAAGGAGGGAAGTCAACCCTTGATTCTCTGGACCCAGTTCGAGCCAGTCTTCAATATTGTGACTTCTCCCGTGTTTTTTCCCGAATCCTTCCACACCCTCCGACCGAGTTCATTTCCCTGCTCGCTCAAAGTAGATTACCTATCTCAAACACTCTCAGGTCGTTGCCCGTCGGGTCTCCCCCGAGGAAAGCTCCGCCTATCAGAGTACAATTTTGTCACGCCCTAGTTTTTGTGATCTTTCTGACCCCTCCCCCCGTCTATTTTTGCCTGGCGACGAGAGCGACAGCGCTCCCGCGGTAGTTGGGTAAATTTCTTGTTTTCTTTACCCCCTCAACTGTTCCTTCGAGATTCCCCTCCTTGATTTTTCCGAAACGCAGAAGGACTTTCCGGTGGCATTAACGGTACGCCAGTTCGGATCCAATTCTCCCCCCTTCCCAAACTCATTCTGTTCTCGCGGGTCCCAGGCTTTTCCACCCTTACTTTCTCTTCTTTCACCGGCGCCGACCTCTATATCTCTTGTCATCTCTCGATTTTCTGCGTGCGACGGTTCTTCTCTCAGAGATCTCCATTGTGTTTTCCCCCCAACATCGCCTTTTCCCCCCCTGTGACAATCGGATTTCCCCCCCCAAATCAAAGATTTGCCCGCCCCGTTTTCCCTTCCCATTCACTCGTCCTTCCTTCATTTACAAGCGCCCCCCGACACTCTTCTGCTTATGACAAAACTCTTCCCAGTTCCCCCCCGAACGCGCTTCTCTTTCGTCGCCCTCAGGTAGTGATCTCGCTCTTATTTCCCCAAACTCCTGTCTTCCAAAACTTATTTTTTCATCTAATTTCAATCTTTTTTTTCCTCGAATCTGTAGGAGTCCAGGAACGAGACTCCCCCTTTCCATTCCTCCCCGAGTTTTTTTCCCAAGAAGTTTCTATCCTTTCAGATCACTTTTTCTGATTTTTTCGGTTTTGCTTAGATTCTCGGTTCGCACACTTGACGGGAAGCATCCGCGAAAGTTTTTACTTTCCCCCTTCCTTCCCGTCCCTTGGTGAATTCCCCCGGACCCCACCTAGATCCGTCTCCCAATCGTCCCTCGTTTGCACGTCCTTTGTGGGCCCGACCGTCCCCCTTCCCTCCGCTAAAACCCCCCCATCACAAGTACCTTTTTCAACGCAAGATATTTTTCTTCGGAGTCTTCGTTTCCTGTTTTTTTCACCTTTCCCCCACGCCGCATAGTCCCCAACGGCCGCACCTATTTGGCACGATTTCTCACAGCAACTTTTTGATTCAAATTCTTTTGCCTTTTTCTTTAAAACCCCCTTTTTCCCCTTATGCGGTCCGTTTCCTCGCGAAAAAATATACCGCAGGTTATCAACCCCTATCCCCGGATGTTTTTTCCCCCCGCGTAGTCTCCCTCCTCTGAATGGTCTTCCCGCCCAGAGGTTCCTCCCTATTTTTTTTCAGAAATATATACTTGGCTAATCAAACGCCTCGCAATTGCAGGCTTATTTTACGCTCTGAGTTCTCTCCAAACGCTGAATGATATCTCCCAATCTATGCACTTGCTGCCAGTTTGGGCACCCTTCCCCTCGTCCAGCATGTCCCTAAAATTAATGATCGTCTCACTTTAGAGACCTATGGTTCCCCCCCCGGCCCTCACTTTCCTACCCTCTTTGCCTTTCCAAGACAGTAAGATGTTTCAAATTGTTCGTTGCTCTCTCCCCCGATTCCTTCAACTTTCAACTCCGACCCTTCCTTTCTTCCCAAGCCGGCTTTTCGGCTACACAGCCCCAAGTTGTCTTGATCCTCTGTTCCCAGCTTCCAGTTCATTTTTTTTTTGTTGCCTCCACTCCTTTTCTGCTAGAGCTATCTATAAGTTAAAGACATCTTCAACTCTCCCCCTCTTCCCCGGTCAGGAATCGATATGCCATTAAGAGGACTTTCCGTACTGAGACCTTTCTTCGAGTTCTGGCCTTCCGGGCTCACGGTCGTCGTCGAGCTGGCCCTCTCGGCCCCAAAGCTTTTTTCCCGCCTTCCGACTTCCCGTGGTCTTCCAATACTCCAATCTACGACTCTCGTTCTCGCGATCCGGTGTTTCCCTCCAATCCAGGCTCGTTGTCTAGAGATAGATCGAACGCACTTTAGTTCTTGTGTACCCCTTCGGGTGGTAAGTCTTTTCTTTTCATTTCTCGTGAGAGGGTTTTTGCTAACTTTTTTCGACTTCTCCTTGTGAGGCTTTTCGCTGTCCCGGGGCTCCCTCCGTGCTTTCCGTCCTGGTTTTTTCCCCTAGTAATGTGTTCCCCCTTGTTAGAAAAGTAATACTTTTCTTAAACTGGTCCCGGAATGAAGGGCGCAACCCCCCTCTAATTTACTCCATATGTTTTCCCCAGTGCTTTAATTCTCACGAAATATCTTTTTTCAAGGGCCCCACTTTCTATTCCGACCCCCCCACACAATCTAATTCCTTTGATAAATATAACTCCCCTTCACGAGGTATTTGCTGCCTGGGCACATCTTGCCCCTTCTGATCCAGTTCGATCATTTTTTCCCGTTTTCTACGCTCGTCCCAGACGGCCCCTTTTTTCCCGCTGCCCCATTCGAGGTGCTTCCGAAGAAGGTCCATTCCAAGCCAGGTAGTCATTGCACCAGTTCGTATTTGGTTCCTCCCGAGCTCCCTCGAAAGTTTTTGTAAGACCACTCGCCGCTTTTTCAGTTTTCTCGGTTTTGACCCTCTCAATGAGTCCTCCCCTCACGGCCTCAGGATCCTTGTTTCCCACGCGGGCATCTGTAGCGCGCTTCGCCTTCTCTTTCCAGTCTTTGTAGTCCCCCGCGATAGCTCTCTAAAATTCTTTGACCCTCCCCGACCACAAATCCCAATGCGACTCCGCAACTCCAGTGCGCCACCTTTTTCCCATCTCCGAAGGTTTAAACGACGACGATGATCACGATTTTTGCCCTTTTAGAGCTTTTTTTTTTTTTTACTACTGCCTCCCCCCCATTAGGCTGCAATTCCTGCCCGTTCCTTGAACGTCCAACGAATACTGTTCCTTTGCCGTCTTCAAGGAGAGCCACCCCTTTCTTTTTTATCCTTTTGTTGTGAGAGAGATTTTCTCCTCCCCCCTCTTCAAATTTTCCTTTTTGGATGTGCCCCCCTTAATTTAAGCTATGTGGCGATCTGGGGAGGCGACGTGCTAGCGCCTTGCACGTAGTCACACCTTCTCCCCTTCTTCTCCCCTTCTCCCTTCGTTCTGTGGGCGCCATTTTTCGCATTTTTTTTTTAACCCCCCCCCCTCTTCCAGAAGACAATTGCCTCCTTCCCTCAGACTGACAACAGACTTTTTTTTCCGAATTTGTAGAAGCGCGCTATCGATTTTTCAAACTCCCTTCGCCCTTCTCCTTGAACTGTACTGAGCCTTTTCCTCCTCGACCCGTTCCTTTTATTTCAGCGTTCCCCGTCAAGCGGCGAGTGGTCTTCCCTGATGTAGAGATTATTTTTCCAAAAGACCCAGTTCCCCTAATGTTTTGAGATCTTCCTTGATGAATGTCCCTTTTTTTCTTTTCCTCCCCGAGTCCTTTCTTGCCCCCCATATTGGGCCCGGTCGAATGTCCCTTATTTCTTGCGAACGGCCATGGGCCGTTCTCCCATGGTTTCAGACTCAAGATGCCCCAAAGATGCACCTCCCCTCGTGATAATTTTTTTCAGGTTTCTTTTTTGTCGACAAAACGTGTCTAGATACCTTTACGGAAGACTGTCGTCGGACTCTTTTCCCCCCACTTTTTTCTCATCCAGAATAGACCGGTGGACCATTCCCCAATAAGACTCTGCTCGACGGTTTCGATGGACGGAGAGCAGGTGCCCCTTCTGCGGAACCCCAGCTTCTCCTTGTCCCTTCCCCTGTTTGACGGCATCCTTTCATGCAGCCCTTCCTAAGTACTTCCCTCCGGGAGCCGAGTCCCGCTCCCGAGCGATACTTACCAAGGCCTGACCCCACTTTCCCCCCTTTTCGACAACTTGTGGCGCCCGAACTACTTTTTTTTCATCTCCTCCTCCCGTCGCTTCTTCACAGCTGACCAAATCGCGCCACTGTTCGCGATCGCGCTCGTATTCCCCAGTTGTTAGTGCGCACCCCACCGGCGATTCTTCCTTCTTTGATCTCGCCAGCTTTCCTCTATTTTTAAAACGTCAGCCGTGATTTCTCCAGAATCTATGTCCGACTAATTCATTGTTTTCCCCTTGCCTTAACCCTTATCCTTCCCTTTTTTTGCAATCTATCATGAGAGGACGCAAGGTGTCCTGATGATGGCCCATCTAACTTTCCTCTAGCTCGAGCCCTCTGGATTCCCCCCTTCTCGGACCTTTTTTCGATGGAAGAGGGATCGATCGGATCACCTCTTACTGGAGCGTCTGGATGTCCCCCCTCCCCCAAAGGGTTTGCCCGGACGAAGGTCGTTCTTTTTTTCAGGATGAATTTTTTCCGGGGAAAGATCACGCTTCTGGAAAACAGCTTTCCCGGTCGTGGCGTTATCCTTTCCCCCCTAAACAATTCGCCCCCCTCCGCAGCTCCCGCCAGTTTAGATTTCTGGACGATCCGGGAGATCGGAGGGGGGACTTGCCCCCAGGAGAAACACATGGTGGATAGCCCCCGCCCCTAGACCTGGAGAGACGCCGAGAAAGATTGCGCGGCAAAAGAAGCCGATTTCCTCTACCTCGTTGATTTTCCCTTAGATCCTTTCCTCCTTATTCTCCCCCTCTTTGTCTAAGAGATGAATCCCAAATGGAGGAATTTTCACCTGTGCCCAATCCGATCTTCTTCACGTTCCCCCCCCCCCCACTCGTCTTTTTGATCAGCGGCTGAGGGAGATGTTTTCCTTTGGTGGAAAAGTCCCTACAACGTCCAACCTGGTTGTTTTTCCGAATTCCCTCTTTCTTCTCGTCCCTGAGGGAATCTTTGTCCTAAACATCCCAGATATATTATTTTGAGTCGCCTTCTTGCTTGCTGTGGGATGTCCCCCCCCACGTCCCCCCTCTCTCACCCATAGTTTTCCTACATTCTTCCACCTTTTCGTTGGGTTTAGCAGGAAACCAAGGTTAATGTATATCTGGGACCACCCAATGAAAAGGTGTGGGTTTTTTCCCCGGCGCTAGAGGCCTCGATTGTACGAAAGCTTTTTTTTTTTTTCTTTTTTTTTTTCTTTTTTTTTTTTTTTTTTTTTTTTCTTTTTGTGGGTTTTTCCTTTTTTTCCACCCTGGATGCTCCTCTTCCTTTCTCCAGCGGGCGGGAAGTCCTTAAGACATTCAGGCCCGCTGCGACTAACATGGAAAATCCTGCTACACCCCCTCCTCACGCCCCTCGGGCCTCTCTCTGAACTCTTATCCGGGTACCGAAAAAACTCGCTTTCGGACGGGGCTAGAAGGTGGGCGTCTCCGCCTCGTAACCAGATTCCTATCCGACTATCCTCCTTGTCGTAGCCGTTTGGTATGCGTTTTCCGCTGCCCACTCAATATGTCGTCCAGGGCGACGAGAGCGAGACCCTGTCTCGTTCGTGGGGTACACTTGTAGAGGTGTAATCAACTCCTCCCCTCTTTATATCCTCTTTTTGATTCCTTGTTTTCTCCTCCGAAAAGCAGAAATTGGATTGAAGTGTGCCACGGTCGCCGGGCCATTTGTTTTCCCGCATCTAAATCCCCACCTCCCCTTTTTCTCGCGGGACCCAAAGCATCTTTTCCACATGGCCTCTTCCTCAGGTATGACCACCCGCCTCAGGAAAATCTGGTGTTGTTTTGTCTCTCTTTTTCCGTGCGGGCCTTTCATATCATCCCTGAGGAAGCTTTTTGAGGGGAAAAGCCTAGTTCGTTTGGGCAAGCGCTCTCCCCCCAATTGCTGTTACAGTTCCTTTGTTGTGAACCACCGGAAATCGACTCCCAACTCAGTCTTCTTTTCTTAGTACCCCTCGCTCTCTAACATTCTCATCCTTGAAGTCGAGACCCCAGCGAGGCAGATTCTTTTGAGTCCCCCTTACGTTCTGTACCCCCGAGCAAGCGGTTCGATCTAGTCGCCAGGTTCCCATAGTGAAGTAGATGGCGGCCCCTGCACTTCGTCCCCCAAACATCTTTTTCCTTCTCCTCAAAAACTGTTGTCTATCTTGACTGTCTGATCTCAAGGAACGATTTATCTATTTTCATGATACCAGCTCCTCTTAAACAGCAGTTAGTCTAATTCTCACTCCCCCCTTTCCCTTTCCCCGAGTTTTGTTTTTTGTTTGTCATTCGCCCCCTAGTTAGGCGGAAAACGTTCTTTTTCAGTCAAAAATTCTTTTCCTCTTTTCTCCGAAGGTCCATGAGGAATCCCTTTTCCTTTTAACCGTTACCTTTGCTTGCAATAGTTACTCTCCTTTGTCAAAAACCCTTTGCTGGTTTCCGAGATGATACCCCCTCCCCTTTCCCGGTTTTACAGTCCACCCAAACTCACTTCCCCCTAATTTTAATTCTGGATTCCGGCGACCTCAAAAAGCAAGAAATCTCCGGACAACGGGCCTTTTCCCCCCCCTTTTCTCTTCGAACGATGTTTAGACCGAGATTCCCTCTTTGATACTTTCAATATTGCTCTCACTGAGGAACCCCCTGTTTGCCAGGCGATTTCCCTTTTTTCCCTTGCACAAAAGTTCGGCAATTCCTCCCCCGATATGTAGCCCTTTTATCCACCAGCAGACCGGTTTTGTTTAGTTAACAATTGGGATTCTTGAGAGGCTTGGGGGCTCCCCCCGTTTCCTTGTGGTCCGTTTCCGAATGGGAGTGGAGAGAAATCCTTTCTCCGGGGGGTCTTTCCCCATCCCCAGGTGATAGCAGTCTT
>Ga0179593_1650615_pt1 | contig 13563 bp, 18 predicted proteins | sample CZODoug2_1_08_16_FD_185931 | JGI IMG/M metagenome (GOLD analysis project Ga0179593, IMG submission 185931) | Vadose zone soil fungal communities from Angelo Coast Range Reserve, California, USA - CZODoug2_1_08_16fungal (PacBio error correction) | ecosystem: Environmental > Terrestrial > Soil >... | reverse complement strand
GGGCGTTTTTGTCAGTGAACGTCACCTACCTCTCCGTTTTTGGCATGCATAAGACTCCCCCTTTTTCTCCCTCAAGAACTTATTCCCCCTTTTGTTACCCTGACAAACGAGATCTGTCATCATCTCCGCGATGTCATGCTTACTTTTGCGCCAATTCGATCTACTCTTTATTTCGTCTGGCGTGTCAAAGGGTTAGGACGATTTGTTCTCTCCGGACCAGTCTCACGCAACTTTCTGTTTTTCACGTGAACACCTCAACCTGTCCTGCCTTTCTCTCGGTCTAAAGTTTCTTTTTCCCCTTCCCCTCTCTTCCTCTCAAAATGTTCGTAATTTTTAGCCCGCTAACACAAAGAGAGTAGTTTAGGCCTTTTCTAGTGCCTTTCCCAACAAAGCGGTAATTCTTTCTCTTTCTCTATGAGATGTAGATCTAGATTTTCAGCATCAATGTTCCCTGATCAGATGAGGTATTCTAGCTTTCCCCCCCCCTGTTCTAACTCCAAGCGGACTCTCTCAACGAGGGGGATTTATCCCGAACTGCGAAAAAGGGGTATCATCCCATAACTTTCAACCCCCGCAACACGTCCAAGACGTTACCCTCCCCGTACTTCTTTTTTGACTTTCCTCTCCTTTTAGGCACTCCAACTCTTCCTCCCCCTCCCCTGAGGTTCCGATGGTCCCCTGCACTAAAGTTGGTTCGTGCAGGAGTTCTAAGAAATGCGTTCCGCATCTGGTATCCCTTTCCTCTTTCGACTGTGGTGTGTTGCCCTTTTCTTTTTACAGTTAAGACGACGTCCCCCCCCCCTCTGGGTAGTTTTCTTTTCCTTGGGTTGAATTTTCTCTCCTCCATACCAAAGTGGTTTCCATAAAAATTTTTCCCTTCTGACTTTGTTTTTCTCGACCCCCTGCTCCCCCTTTTCCTTTCCTTGGCGTTGGACGAATAGTGAATGAGCATAGTTGGAAGTACCTAGTTTGTTTGGGTAACTGCAAACTGGGCTTCTTCTTTTCCTTCCCCCCCATTCCGATCTCCCCCCCTTTTTGACCCCTCGACTGTGAAGAGTGCAAATGGTGGTCCCCGATTTTTTTTAAGTGTGCCCTCCTTTTAAACGCTCGCTTTCTTTCCCGATCAGGTCGAGGTAAATTCCTCCGTTCTCTCCTCCATCTCGCCCCTTCTTGCGTGGTTTTTACATCTTGTCACTCCCCCCTTCGTCAGTCCTTGCCCTTGGTGACCAGCAAGGACTTAATTCGTCTGGCACATTTTTTTTTTTTTTCATCCACTTTTCACCCCCCCCCTGTATTGAAGTAAGACAATGGTGCTTTACGCTGTTTCCCCCTACTGTTTCCGCCTTCGCAATAAGTCCTTCCTGCCGTGGCTACCCAACTTTTCCTTTTTTGGTTTTTAATTTTAGACCCCTTTTTTGCAATTGCAAGTGTTGGCCGTCTTTCCCTAAGTATCGTTTTTTAACTGGTCTGGGAACCTTCAAATGCTTGCATGTCCTGGCGATTTTCTCCCTTCCCCCCAGTAGTTTCGTTTGAAGTGTTTAATTCGCTTCTAGAGAAGTATTTATCCCCCCTCTCGGGTCCCCCCCTTTTTATTCCTCTTTCCCATATTTTGTTTTTTTGATTTCCCGATCCACGTTCTCCGAAGGTGTTATAAATACGGCTTGAGAGCATCCCCCCCTTCCCCCCCCCCCCCCCCTACCAATCTTCTTTTCTAATACCGTTAAATCCCTCCTTGTCCCCCCCCCTTGTTACCACTTTTTCCCCCCCACCCCCCCCTGTTCTACAGCTTTCTCTAGTTTCCCCAGCGTCACCGCCCCCCCAAATATGCCCCTCGACCCCCCCCCCCTTTCACTTTCCCAAGCTTTCGGTATCCAATAGTAATGTGATCCCTTGCTCCCCAACACTCTTTGACAGAGACTAGCCCCTCCCCTGTGTGCTTTCACTTTCCCCCCTCCGACGTGTTGTGCGCCCTTGTTTCCCAACCTACCAAATGAAGTTTTTCTGCCTTTTTGTTGACTGTTCACCACTGGTTGTCTACAGTTCTTTCCCCTTCTTCTCATACCGACCTCCCCCCCCCCTCTTTTGGACGGTCTGATAGCAGTTGAAGCATTCGCGCTCGGTCTTTTAATTTTACTCGGAACCTGTTTTCCCCGGGATTCTCCAGCTTGTGCACGGACACTGGACTGCAAGTTGTTTTTCGCCAATTGTGGAACACTTTTCCGCTTTTTCGCCAGTTGAGATCGCATAAGGGTGGCAGCAGGTGACTTCAGTTTCCTCCTCCCCCCCTCTTTTGTTACAACAATTAGCTTCCATTTCCGATGTAAGGAGTTGTCACATTACTTCAATGGATTACGGGGTTCACACCACCACAACCTTCCCCCTTTCCCCCCCCACCATAGCACAGAACAGTGTTTTCCCCCCTGACTTTTCTGTCTAGAGCATTCCCCCACCTTCAACCCTACCCCACTTTCCACAATAATGGTTTGGACGTTCCATAACCACAGCACCCTTCCCCCCCCTGACCACCTTTACCTTCGTTTTCCCCTACCGACGAATCACCACCCGGAAATTTTCGTACTTTATTCCCTAGTGCGGCTTCTGAAAGTGAACCTAGGAAAACTCTTCTTTTTTCTCCGTTGGCTTTCCGGTTGGAATTTCCCACCCTCCGGCCGGCTTCACCCTCGTAGGCTAGTTTCTTGACCCTATACCTATTGTTCCCCTTCCCAGTTTTCTGACTGTACTTCTATAACCGTTTGCTTCTCTAGTATAACTCCCCCGACCCCTCGCTCCTCTCCCCTTTTCCGTGGGATTTATGTCCTGTGGTTTCCTCGGCTTAAGATTCCGCGGAACATTTTCCCAGTGATGCTTCCCCGGATTTCTTTCTTGCCAGCTCCCACTACCCCCTTTTTTCCCCCCCTTTGTGCTGTTTCAATTGATCCCTGCTCACCTTTTCCCCTAACAGATTTTTTTTCTCCCCGGCTACAGTGACAAGTACGCTTGGTCCTCTGCCATCGAAGTGTCCCCCTCAAGGTTTTCCTCCCCCTCCTTTCAGTCTTCTGTCCCTGCTTGGTCGGAACCCTCTCCCCCCCCCCCTTTGCGGGTCGATCGAGCTGACGCATCGGGCAACCCCCTTTTTTTTTCCCTCACCTCCGCAATCAAGCGATTAGAGCGTCTGTTCTCTCCGGAAAACGAGGTAGGCTCGAGAGGGAGTTCCACATCCGCCGCTTCCTTTTTTCTTTCCAATGACATGTTTTGAAAACCTTTTAAGAGCAGGTCTCTGTCCCCCCCCTCCTGTTCCTTTCCTTTTGGCAATTGAAGCAGCCTTCTTCTCTTTTCCTAACTCCGTTGTTTCTGAGCCATTGGTTCGCTTTTTCATTGACCCTCGTACCCCATCTTTTGGCATGCCCATACTCTCCCCCCAATAAGCTTGATTAGACCCGAGAGAGAGCGTTCTGGACCCTCCTCTCCTCCCTCCCTTTCCACTCGTTTAAGTCTCTGCCTTCCCCTTTCCTCGCCTAACGAGATATGGTGCACGGGGTTAGGCAGTCTTCTGCTAATTCCCCCTCTCTCCAGCCTTGTTCTTTCCCCTTTTCCCCAACTAAGGGGAGTTTCCTATTCATTGTTCCCGTTCCGGTCCCCTACCTCTCGGGCAATCGGACCCCCCTCTCTCCTTGGCGTCTTTTGCCCTTTTTTCCCCCTCTGCCTTATGGACGGTGATCGTTTTCTCCTGCCACAAAAGGGTCTTTTCATTCTTTTGTACATCCCTTTTGCTGGGCCGAGATAAGCCCGAAGTTTTCCTCCTCAAGTTCCCCCCTTTTTCGTTTCTCGAGATTCAATTCTCCCCCCCCTTTCCCGGAATAACCCCCAGGCATAGATTATCCCCTTGGGGGTCTTGAGACGTACGCCAATCGGGATATCACCGGCGCCAACAGCTGGAATTTCGTTTTCCCCCCTTGACACCCAACTGACGGTTTCCACTCAGAACTAAGCCTTCCGGATTGTGTTGCCCCGAGTCATCCTCTTAAAATTTCCCCCCCCCCCCTACAGCATTCATCCAATCGAGCCCCCCCTCATCCGCTCCAAGTTTCGCTGATCGGTAGAGTAAGAAATTGTCAGTTCTCTATTGTTTTTCTTGCTCGGTAGTCGGGCCCTTCTCTGTCCTTTTGCTGGTACGTTTTTGTGTATGCAAGAAGACGTCCCTTTTGGTTAGCACTTTAGTTAGTTTTTTTCATGTATTTCTCGCCCGTATTTAAAACACCCCCCTTCTTTGTCCCACTGGTTCCCTTTCCTTTTCCAGTTGGGTGGTTTATCGACCCCCTCGCCAAAGTTCTCCGGCGTTGAAGGAATTCCCATCGGAGCATAGTAGGGACTTTACATTCCCGCCCCCATGTTTTGTTCCTTTTTAACCTGGCTCCCCCCGTTTTTTTTTCTCTCTCCCCCCTTTCAAATTGGCCCCATTGGTTACCCCTTTCCACCAATTTCCGTGCGTTGTGTCGTGATCTTAATTGATGCCCTTATCCTTTTCATTTTTCAGAGTTTTTACCCCTTTTCCGCCCCCCGCTAGATTTCCCCGTTCCCTTCCCGTCCGACCCTTATGGTCGTTTCCAGATGCCTGCACTTCTTACACGAGAGCAGACGCCTTTATCCTTGAATTATCTCATCAGGATGGGAATTTTTTTTGCTTGACTCCTTTCTCCCCCAAACAAATCGCGGCTTGTGTAGTGTTTTCCTTAAGCCAATTTTTGAGTGTGGTGCGAGTGTTTCCTTTCCTTTGTTGTATGCCCTGAGTGGACAAACTTACTCTCCTTGTTCTCCCTTTCAAACGTTTCCCCTTTTCCGTGCTGGAGCCTCGTTTTTTTTTCCTTCCATTGAAGGTGTCTGGACTTTCTCCCGTTTAACGGGATGAAATTGGCTCCTGGGGACCCCCTGGTAACAAGTCCTTTCTTCCTTTCACTGGGTTTCCTCAACCCGTAGTTGGTCGACTTTGAAGGTTGGGTAAGCCGTAGTCGATTTCAGTTCATTCTAATTTTAAATGTTTTCTCTTATATTTTTAATTAATAAGTTGTTTTTTTTGAGAGAGGACAAAAGCCTTTTTTTCCCCACTTGTTTTTATACCATCGTTCTTCGACCTCCCCCCTAACCTTAAACTTTACTCTCCCTATTGGGTTGGACGTTGACCCCTAACGTTCCTCGCCCTCTTTGTTAAACGGTGTACCCCTCTAACCCCCTTGCTACCCCCTTTCTATAGGTTTTTCCCCCCCCCTGATTACCCTCCTGAGTCCATGAACAGCTCTTTCTCACTTTTTTCAACCTCCCTTGCGTACGGTTCAGTTAATTTTTCATCCAGCGGAGACCCCCCCTCTCTCAGCCCGCTCCCCTTCCCCACCCCTCCCCCATTTCTCCCTTTAAACTTTCCGATTGGGGGGAGAATTTTAATTTCCATCCCCCCCCACCTTCAGCTTTTGTTCCCCGTCTGTATCATGACGTTCACCCAGTTGCTCCCTTCATTAAGCTGCCGTCATACCAAAGAAAGGAAATTTTAGCTTAGACGGTCTCTCTGATCCGGTTCCCCAGTGTGCCTCAGAATCCTGGCTTTCTCACGTTCCCCCTTTCCCTTTACCCGAAGAGCAAGACCAACCCCCTTCACGCACTTCACCTCCCCCCCGGTTCACGCGTGCATTACGTGTTGATCGCTCATGGGTGGTCAGAATTGTGCATAAGCCCAGTTGCACTTTTTACAACCACCGTAGTTAAGAATATTGCCCTGTTCTTTTCACTCTTCTCTTTCCCTCCGAATTTTTTTCTTTTTTTTCCCCAACCACAACTTCATGCCATGGACCCCCGTTTTTGCCCCTTTTTTTCACGCTCCGAGATAGCCCCCCCACTTCCCCCCCCCCCTTTCCAATGAGACCCCCCCACTTGTTGAGCCACACCACCGCCACGTAACAGCCACTTTCAACTCCTCCGATATAACAATCGACTCCAGTTTACTTCCCCCTACCCCTCGACCAACTTTCTCTCTTGATGCCTTCCCCCCCCTCAACTATTTTTTTTCCTTCTGTTTGCAATTTGGGCCTGTAATTCTTTTTCCTAGTGGTTTCAAAAAGTAAGTAGGAGGGTAGTTTCTTTTTTTGATTAAAGTGTTGACTCACTCCATTCCCCGTCTTTTTTCTTAGCTCATTATTTCCCTTATTACGCGTCCTTCTCCCCTTCCCAAGAAGCTGCACTCTCGAGTTATTCAGCCTGGTCTTCTCCGCATCGTTTCTTTTTAACAGTTTTTTGAGCGTCAACCCCTCTTCCGGTCGATAGTACTTCCCCTTCTTTTTTCTCCCTCAATTCATGACATCATTTTTTTTGTGTGCCCGATCACAGTACCCACCGACTCCTTTTTTTTTGATCACGTTCCTACTTTGGTGCCGATTCTCGATGTGGTACGGGTGTGCGATAAAGTTCTCTTCCCCCTCCGCTTAGTAATATAGGGTTTTCCTTCGTTTCTCCAAGTAAGCCCCGTTCTGATAGCCTTAGCTTTCCCTCGCCCCCCCAACATTTTTGTCCCAAGCTCCCGTTAGGCGGACTGTTCTTGTTCAGTCCTCCTGCATGAAAACGTTATTCGATCCTTTCTTGTCCGGCGTTCCATTCCCTCTCTTGGTTGTCGATCAAAATCTTCTTTTCTCATGTGAATAACCGTTTTGAACGAGCTCTTCCTCCCCCCTCGCCGTGATTTTACGTGCACACCACCCGCAAGGACAAACGTTGTATATTTCCCTTTCCCCTTTTTTTGTGAGAGTTCCCCCCCTTTTTGTTGGCTTTTATGCCCCCCCCTTCCTCCCATCGAATTCTTGCATCCCGACGCTCTTCAGTTATTCCATTGAAAAGCGTTTTTGATTCGTCACCATTCCACCAAGGGAGACCGCGCTTCTTTTTTCCCGCCTTAATGAAACCCCACCACCCGATCGTTTCCCCCCTTTCCTTTTTCATGTCTGTTGCCTTACGCTTAACTGTCTTTCTCTTTGAGGTTCCCCCCCTTTTTTAGGCGATAGTTTTCCCAGGCCCCCCCCCACCTTTGGGTCCTTTTTGACCAACTAATACAGCTCTCCCTTTTTTTCCGCGTCCTTAGACCCTTTTCTGTTTTCCCTTCGCCAACTTCTATTTCCCTTCCCTTCGTAAGTGGAGTAGGTAGCAGTTTTATCCCACTCTACTTTTTCTTACTGGTTCCCACACACCCAATGTGTTTCATGAGGATTAGGATAATAGTGAGGGGCGTCCAGATCGACTCAGCTCCCCTCTTTTTTCCTGTCTTCCCCCTTTTCCCTTTTCACGCTCACTCTTCCCTTCGATGATTCCAAAGTCGGATAAACCCCCTATCCCTAGTCTTGATTTTTTTCTGATTTCACTATCCCCACTTTTTTTCATTTTTTTCGAATCAATTTTTCCCCCCCTGCAAACCACTTTCCTCCCTTAAGAAGACCTACCCGCTAAGTTCCCTGTGTTCCCCCCCCCATCACGTATACTATAGGCCTGCCAAGTCAGTTTCCGATGGTCCATTTTTCCCCTAACTGACATCTACTTTGTGTGAATTAGTTTTCTCCCCTCGGTACGATATTGGCTTCTCTTTTTTTGGACGCCGTGAAAGGGGTTTCGGGTCGGTGTATTGAATCCGCCCCCACCCAGTGTCCCTTGTCGTGGGAATTAGATAGTATTCCCCGTATAAAGTCAGGGTTTCCCCCCTGTGTCCAACGGGCATCGGTGGTGTTCTTTCACCCCCGCCCAGACCCGGAGTTGCCTCCTATTTATTTTTTTTGATCATATTAGGATCCCCCTGGAATCCCCCGTTGTTGGCAACTGATGCTGAAGTCACTTTTCTTCCCCCCCTGGTCTTCTCTTCTCCCCCTAATGTTCCCTTTTTCTTCGTTTACCCTTTTTTTAACTCATTGCCAAAAGTATTCTCCCCCAGGGTTTTTCAAAGCTTCTTGCTAACAGCCACGTCGGTAAGCTTTTACCCTCCCCGCCCATCTCTTTTCCCACTCCCGGTAGCCCCCCCCCTTTCCGTGGCTTTTTGGTTTTTCTCCCTCATGCTGAAGGACATGTCCGGGTCTTCAGACGACATTGACCCGGACCAGTTAGAGGTCCTCAGGATGAAGTTGGGTTTTATTTCACTCCTGGGATCCCCCCCCCCCCCCCCCCCATCTTCATTTCTTGTGCCCTCCCAATGGTGATTTGGGTTTGATTCTTTTTTAGCTGTACCGCGTTCTTGTTTAGATACCTCCTTGGCCCTCCTGCTTCCGCAATCCTTGAGTTTTTTTCCTTCCCCGAGGTTCATCTTCCCATCTTTGTGGCCACGTTGCATGTTAGTGTTTTCCAGTTTTCTTAACCATGGGAGCCATCTCACTTTTGATTGCAGCCTTCTTCCCAAGTCCTTTGGTCTGCCTGGTGATAGGTGGAAGTTGGTTCCTTCCCTCTTGATTTTCACACCGTTCTTGGGACTCACCCACTGTTATCTCTTTCTTCTCCTTCCGTTGTTTTGTGCTGAGCCTACCACTGTGAGCCAAGATCTACTTCCTTGCCCGAGTCTCCTCCCCACCTCCCCCCCCCATGAGCCAACTCCTGTGTGACGTCCCCCTTCCCCTCCTAAAGGACGCCTCCCTTTCCATGTTTACCCGTTTTCCCCCCCAGAGTTACCAGCGTCTTCCTTTCTTCCACAGCGTCACTCCTTCCCTTCGACTGGAACTTCTTGACCAAACAAACAGAATTCCCCATGTGATTCTCCCATCCCCGCACCAGGTGAGCCCCCCCAACTTTTAGAATGCTGACCGCACCCTCCCCCAAAACCCCCCGGTACATTCAAACGACCCACCGCCTCTATTGTTGTGTGGCGCAAGTTGAGCCCCCCCCCCCCACGAGGCATGATGAAAATTTGTCTGGGTCCCACCACTGCGTTTCTCCGGTTTCTTTCCTTGACTATTATTTCTCCCCCTCCAACCAAGCCCCGGCACTGTCTCCCTCCGGGGAGTGACAATCGTTCTGGGTTTTGAAGTTTAAATCCTTTTTTTCAGTTATAAACTTTTTTATTCTGTTAAATATCCACGCCACCCAAAGCGACTCTTTTTGCAATATTGGCCCCCCTTCACTCTGCTGTCCCGAGCGCAATATTATGAGTCCTCTTTTTGGTGGTATATTCACTCATACGCCAGTGCTTCCAATGTTCCCCCCCATATTTCTATCCATGAGCTGGGCCCTCTATTACTTACCCTTTGAGAATTATTTGGGAGGGTGTCTCCACCTTTCCTTTTTTTCAAACCCCCATTGTGTAGCCCCTATTTTTTTTATTACCTCCTTCTCGCCCTCTTCTCCCTTCCCCATCAAACTTTTCGACCAACTCCTGGCCTTTTCCTTGTCAATAACCACCGTCCTTAAATCCACGGACCGAGACTTCCCCCACCACTCTTCGACATGTTATCCCCTTCTCTCAGCGTGCACACCTTTTCTTTTCGGGCAACCACTGGACCATAGGTCCTTTATTTGGTCTCCCCTCTTGGTCGTTTGCCAATTTTCCCTTAGGACTGCGGTGTGCACCAAAGAGTAGGTTGGTTATTTCTCTTCCCCTTACAAGGTTTCCCCCTTTTTCCCACGAACCAAGACATTATCATAACCGTTTTTCCCTTTTCGGTTTCTCAACCACCTCAAGGTTCTCTCCATTGCCCTTCCCATTTCTCCAGAGTGTGGGCACATTCGGCTGCATCCCCTCCTAAACACGAAAATTGAGGTATGTCTTCTTCGCCCTCTTCCTCCCCCCCCTAATGGCCTCCATCCGAGCACATTTGTGTTTAAAGTTTCTTTCCCTGATCAAAGCTCTCCGATTTTTCCTCATTTCTCTAAGCCCCCGTAAGGAGACTTTTTTGCCGCTCCCCCCTTCAATTGTCGAGTTCCCCCCCCCGTTCGTGACGCGCTAATGTCTTGATTGCACTTCAAGCAGCACCCCCCGTGCGGTCGCATTTCCCTAACCCTTTTTTTTTTCGCCCTCTTACCATAAGTTTGCTCGAGTTAGATCTGTTCTATGTTCCTCCTGACGGAAACGATTTCTTTTCCCTCGCTTAGCTCTTCCCCATCCGAGCTCTTCTTGCAGGTTCGCCAACTCCAACTTTTTCTAAGTTCTCCTTACCCCCCCAATGAGAGTGCATGCAACCTGCGATTGTCTCTTTTCCGTGGCATTAAAAAGCCACCCCCTTTGTTCTCTTCTCCCCTCGGTGTTGGTTTATCTCCCCTGGTTTTGCTTTTCATTGCCACTTAAACCGATCCATCTTTTTTCATTCTCAAGTATTGAAGAACTTCACTTTTGATTCCCTCCCCCAGCCCCTCTCCTCTCGGTCATTTCCTTTCTTTCTCCCGATCGTTACCCCTCCTTTTGCCTGGCTGAACGGCATTCCGCTCCGAGTCTTCCCTTGGTTTGCTTTGGCTTTTTTTTGAGGCAGCAATTGGAGATCGCGCCCCTTTTCTGCTTTTTTCTTCCCCCAAACAAGGACTCTCTCCCTCTTCTGTCGCATTTTTATCTCTTCCACCCTCGAGGCAAGCGTCCCCTCGTCGTGCGTATGTAGCCGTGACACCCCTCGCTTTTTCCTCCTTTTCGTGATCGTTCATTTTTTTTAAACACCCAGGTTCCTTCTTCTTGTGTTCTGAGCGGCCCCTCCTTTTGACCGGAGCAGCGCATTTTCTGATAAGTTTCATGAACCGATATTTTTTTTTTAGACGTCGCAATGATTGCCCCCCCCCCCTTTGGACCCAACTCCCTCTCATAGCTTCCCCTTTTGGGCTTGAGTACGTCTACTACGTTGATCTTATCGTCGACTTGGGTTCGTGCCCAATTCCAACTGTACTTTTCCCCCCCCCTTTGCGCTACCCCCCGTGTGTCCCACCCCGAAGTAATAATTATCTTCATTTTTCCCCCGGGGACCCTTGAAGCCCTTTTCCTGTTCGTGGTCCTTTCTTCCCTCTCCACTAAAGTTGTCGATGACCTTAACCCTTGCGTCGATCTTGGTATGATCTTTTGGGCCTCCTAAAGGTTTACTGTGCTGTTTTATGACGAAGGATGACCCCCTTCTTTCTCCTTTTTTTTCTTTTTGAAGTGGTCATTCCTCCCCCTTCCCTTGAGGCCGTATTTACATTCCTGCAGGTTTGAAGGGGTGGTTGTCTTTTCGAATGCAAAAGACATTCCGGCGTTTGAATTTTTTTCTTTTTACCGCTTTTCTTTTCAGCTTCCATAGGTTGTCGCCTGCGTTTCCCCTGCCCCCTTTTTTTCCTGAAGTCATGCTCCCCTTTTTCTTCGCTCCCCCGTAAAGGCTGACGCCGGCAGGTCCCCCGGTGCCCAGATCCCCTGCTTCCCAGTGTTTTTTTTCTTTTTTACCCTCCTAGCTTGCGGGCACTTCCCAGCCTTTCCATTGTAAACTTCCAGCCCAGTTATTGCACACCCTCTATCTCCCTTTCCTTTAGGGCAGATTTTGACCTAACTGAACATTTCTCAGACTCCCTTTTTTTGTAACGTACTCCTCCTTCCCTCGGCAGCGCCTTTTTTCTCCCCCTGGAGCCCCCCAAACCCCCCTCTTCGAGCTTTTTTGCTACCTCACCCCCCTTCTTTTTTTGGCCTATCGCTTTCCCCCCCCTGTTGTATCTGCCTGAGCCGTACTGCTTTTGCCCCTGGAAATTATTTTTTTTAAGTGTATGCCAGTTTCCTCTTTTATTCGTGATTTTCCCCCCTGAGATTGGTAGCAATGTTATCTTTTGACCCCGGGTACACCGGGTTCCCCGAGTCCTCTTCTTGACGGAAGCCCAAACCCTTGGCGCTTTAGTTTGAAGGGGGGTCATTCTTCGCTCCTTCTTCCCCACAAAGGAGGGGCTCCATTTTCTTCCCCCCCTCCGTTTGGTGTTGTTTAGAGATCAAAAGTTTTTACCGGCCGGTGGTTAATACTGAGATATTCCCAATGCCACTTAAAATTCTCCCCCCCCACTAGTTGACGTTCTAGTCTCCCCCTCTCACCTTTACAGGCCTCGTTCATCCACCGGGTCCCCATGAACCTTTTCTACCCCGAGTTTTTCCCTTTTTTTACCCATTGTTTCCAAGCACTAAATTGAGAAGATTCACCTTTCGCCCCCACCCCAACTACTTTTTTTTCTTCCCAGGGTATTTTGCGCCACTTTGAGCCTAAAACATTTCTTCGAAGCGAAAATTGACACCTGCCCCCCCCCCCAAATTGCTCACCACATTGCACCAGACCGCCCTCTTTTGTTTTTTCCTAATTCTTTCCCTCCCCCGTAAGTGATTAAGCTCTTCAGTATGGTCCGACTGATCCCCTTTTAATGTATTGCCCCCATCCTTAGCCCTACCCCCCCCCCCTCCCAGGGACGTCTACTCTTCCCCCCTGACGGGTCTCAGTTCAACTAGGGACCTGTCCTTTATTAACGGGATAACGCTTTTAACCCAACCAAATGTTCCCCTCATTTCAATGTGGGAAACCCCAGGTTTCCCCGTCTTTTTCCTTTCTCTCAGCCTGTAGTTTTCTCCTTCGCCTCCGCAAGGTGAATTAAGCAGTCCCAGTAACCCGGCACCAAGTCTTTCCGGCTGGCCCCTCACATGCCCGGGCTCCTTTTTTTTTTCGCGTTTGCCCTCCCCCCCCCCACCCCATTCTGATTCCCCCCTTTTTTTTCAGCCCACGGTGTCTCGGCTACGAAGCGGTCCCCCCCCCAATGCTTCCTTTTGGTTCCCTTTTTTAATACTGAAACAGTACATCCCTTTCCCTTCTTCGACCACTTGCTCCCCCCCTCCCCCCTCCGACGCCTGCGCCCCAAAACTTAGTGCTTTTTTTGACTGGACCCCCCTAGGACATTTTTTTTGTCTTGTTTGGCCCTCTTCCTTGGACGGCTTGGGTACAACTTTCGTCTTCTTTTAGTTTCCTTCCCCCTCTTTTTCCAGCAGTTTTTGTCCCTCTTCAGCTTTCTTAGACGAAAGGACCTGGTGGGATTCGCTGTTCGTTAATTCTTTGCGAGCCTATGCGATTTTCCTTTCCCCCCGACGTGTTGCCCATCAGCCTGCTCCCTTTCCCTCGGTTCCTCGGGGCACTTTGGCTCTTAATTTTTTTTTTTTTTTCGATCGCCCCGCTCATCTTCATCAATGAAATCACTTGGTTAAGGATCAACGATCACCGTCCCCACTCCTTCCTTTTTTTTAAAGGATAATAATTCTAGCCGGTGACCTGATTGCCTCTCAGTGCCGAGGGGCGTCCTTCCCCTCCCCCTTCTTCCCCTTCAGTCCTTTCTTTTTTCACGCACTCCTCTTGGTTTTTCAGATCGACTTAGGCTGAGCTTTTACTCCCATCGACATAAGGGCCGGTCCCGCATGTTTATGTTCAGATCCATGCATGACGGTTAAAGATTTTGGCCGCTCTTTGCGTTCAAATCCTTTCCTCTTTTTTTTCTTTTTTTCTTGAATCCAACTGATGAATGAATTTTTCTGAAGAGCGTATGTCTGCCCATGATGTCGTTTACGTGGACCCACTTGTAAACACTCTACCCCCT
>Ga0179593_1469352_pt1 | contig 13563 bp, 18 predicted proteins | sample CZODoug2_1_08_16_FD_185931 | JGI IMG/M metagenome (GOLD analysis project Ga0179593, IMG submission 185931) | Vadose zone soil fungal communities from Angelo Coast Range Reserve, California, USA - CZODoug2_1_08_16fungal (PacBio error correction) | ecosystem: Environmental > Terrestrial > Soil >... | reverse complement strand
CTTTCGCTTCTCCACCCCCCGTTTCTCGTTATTTTTCCTTTCTTTTGTCTTCGAATCTCCCCTCTCAAGCAGCAAGCGGCGGTTTAAGTGAAGAGACAAGCTTTACCGTTGTGCGAAACCCCCCTTCCCTTTCAATTCCCTTCAGAGCAATGCTCTGTCCCAGCATCTTTTTTCGGTCTTAAATCGCATCGGCAGGCCTTCCTCTCCAGCGGTCATCAGACGGACCCTCTCCCCCTTTTTCTTCTCTCATTGAGAGAACTTCGTATTACGCCTCTATTTTCTCTGCACACGCGTCCGTTGATCCCCGCTTTAGGCTGATTGTCGATGAGCGTCCAGCCCCCCGACCTCTGCCCCCCCTCCCCTCGCCCCCAGGCCTCCCTTTTTTCCAAGCTCTCCCCTCCTTGACACGTACCGACCCCTCTTTTTGCCCGACTCATGATTTTCCCATGCAAATGATGTGTGATTCCTGGTGAAACAGATAACGCCAACGGCTGCCCCCGTCCTCCCTCTCTTTCTTCCCGGCGAGCTTCCCTTCCTTTTTTTCCGAGCGCGCGGAAAGCAAAAGGGCACCCCCCCCTTTTTTAGTGACTCCCCCACATCCTTCCTTGGACCCTGCAGAGCCATCCCGACTGAGAAAGTCCCCATAGAGACCCTTCGTTTAATAGACCACCGCTCTGCCTGCCTCAACCAGCGCGCAAAAGATCCGTGGGTTTTCCATACAGAAAAGACCCAAGTCTCCCTTATTGCAACCCCCCCCCTCAGCCTGCCGGCCGGCCCGTAACTTCCGGTGCCAGATCGACACGAAAACCGCCTGCCTTTCTTTGCTTTTTTTTTTTCTTGAGACTCTCTTTGGCGGACTTTGACCTCTTCCGGTCCCTTTTGCAGCCGCGAAAATTACCACATTACGGCGATAGACAGCAAAAACGGCTTTTAGCTCTTCCCCCTTCTTCTATTGAAGAAGAAAGAATAAGTTTGCCGGAGATCCCCACTCCCCCCTATCTTCAGCGGGGAATTCGCCGCCCCCCCATGTAGCACTATATGAGCCGTGTTTTTTTTTTGGTTTCCCCAGATTTCTTCTTTTTTTTTTGGTGTGACCAAATCGATACCTTAATTTTCCCCGTCTTCTTTTCCTGATGGAGCGCTGGCAGCGTTTCGCCCTGTAGAGGGCAGCTGACTTCTATTCCCCTTGCTTCCTTCTGCGTTCTTAATGCTTTGGATTCAGGACCTGCCACTCTCAGGAACACAGAAAAAACTGAGGCTTCCTTCTATAGTGACAGATTGCTCCCCGAACTTTTTAGACCTCCTCTGTATGACTGCTCCTTTCCCCTTCCCTTCTCAATTCTGCCCACGATAAAAAACGGTATCCTTATTTTTTTTTTTTCATGAAGGGGCGATCGCCGTCTTTTACTTCCTTCCTTTCGCCCCTTACCTTTCTTTTCCCCTGAATTTCTTATTTTCCCGATTTCTTGACCTCTCAGACCTCTTTTTTCGTGGGGAGTCATGCTCGCTCGAGCGAGATAAAGCATGGCGCTCCTTACTCCCTTGAACTCCTCCCCTTCCTCTGGAGCTCTCCTCTTCTCCCCATGATGACTAACTTCTTACAAGTCACCATAATTGGCATCTTTTTTCTCCCTATAGCAACTGAGGCCTGCAAAACCCAAGTTTTTTTGTCTTTTCCCTCTGAGATCCTAGTGGGGGCCACTTCGACCCGCGAGGTCCTTCCTCTCCCCCACGTTTTTGACTAGCCCTTTTCTCTGAAATCTACCTTCTTTTCTCAGCCTTCAGGAACCCAAAGCTTCCAACTCTCTTCGCCTTTGCATTTACATGGTGTCGTCCGCTCGATCCCTCCTTCCTTTTCCCCCGTACTTTTTGGTCTTCCCTCCCCCCGATATGAAACTTCACAATGACATTGCGTTTCCTCCCTTCCCCCTCCTTCTTTTCGTTTCTGTCAAGCGCGCTGTCGACGACCGGATCTTCCTTCCTCCTGCTACGAAGAAGGTCCCGTCCCTTTCTCGGTCCCTTTCCTCTCAAATTCCCGAGACTTCCTAATCACCGCGATGTGTTTTCCGGTTTTTACTTCCGTAGATCGGTACGCAAAGGCGCGAGTATCTACCCTTCCCTCTTTTTCCCCATCAAGACCGAGAGAACATGCCTTTACTTCTTCCCACAAAGATCTGGTCGCTGACTCCATTAACTGTTATCAAGTAGATGACATTTCCCTTTCCGGCGTTATCTCTAATTCCATCTCCTTTCTCAACGTTTTCCAAGTAGACGTTATGGCATATTCCTCTTTTCCTGTACTTTTTCAGACTAGCGTCTTAGCGTAGAGTCCAGCCCAAGGTTGGGCTGTTTGACCAACATTTGCAATTTTTTTGCTCTTCTTTTTTTCTTCCCCTTTTGATAAACCCGAATTTCTCCTTTTCCGACTTCAACCTATCGAACCTGGATTCCGGTGCCGATGATCAGACGGCTCTATTGTTGTGGACACGAGGACGAGCTTGATCTAACTTGCCAGAGTTCACGTCCCCCCTTTTCTCCCTATACTCCCCTTCTAACTCAAGTGTTGTTTTCTCTCTCTGTATCCTTCCTGAACATGTCGTGAAATCGGCGACCATCCGGCCGTGCCACACAATAGCATGAGTGAGCTCCTTCGGGGTCTCCTTCGGCTCTTCCTTTCCTGAGATTTTTCCCACAAGAAGCACCAATCTTTCTTTTCTTTTAAGGACCCTTTTTCTTTTTTTCCGACCGGTTCCCAGAACCTCTTTGTGAAGGAGGTAAGATCTAAGCGAGCGATCCCCTGATGCGGAAAGCTTCCCTGGTCCTCTTTAATCCCTTTTTTTGAGACGTTTTTTTTTCATGTAGATCCAGGCCTACTTTTACCTTCCCCTGATCTCCCTTCCCCCGGGACGTCGACGCTTATGTCAGCTTCTCACAAAGTAGTGGGGAATATCATCTGATTTCCACTCTCTTTCGCGCTTTTCTGGTCGTTTTTTAGACGGATAGTCTTATTGCTTACCTCCTCTCTATTCCTCCTTCCCCGCACCTCGCGGTGCGCATCCGGCTTTCTGGTGCGCGTAAAAATAATTGCGAAAAGGTGCCGCTAACTCCCTTTCTTTCTTTTTCCCTCCCCCTCCCAGTAAGCAAGTAAGGTTCCATCGAATCCCTTTTTATCGGTTTTTCTCCCTCCAGCAAGGGGTCGCTCGGCATGCTGAGCGGGCCGGGCCATCTTGCATATCGCGTTGACACGCGTAATCCTAGTCAGACCAGGAAGGCGTCCTCCCTCTTCGCCTCCCCCCTTTTCCAACCTGTTTTAAAAACTAAGATGTCTTTCATTTTCCTTCCTGAGTCCCCCCTCCTTCCATTGCAAAGCCCAAAAGGCGAGCACAGCCTTTAGTAACATGGGTTAGAAGGATTCAATTTCCCAACTCAATCTTTAGCCCGAGACAACCAAAAACCTTCTCGTTTTACGCCTCCCCTCGTAATGGCGGTCCACGAGGCAATATTCGGCGATTGTGAGAAGTTCGGTTTACTTCTTTTTTCCTATGCTTCTCCTTTATTTATTCAGGCTTTTTTTAAGAAAATTAAGCTGCGCGGCCATCGTTCTTCTCCGAAACTTTTAGACGATGGATCCCCATGACTATCTGCTGGACGCGAAGTTCACGGCGCATCAGGAGGACTTCCCTTTCCCTCCCTCCCTCTCCCCTTAGCTCCCAAAACCCCCCCCTCTGTAGATAGATTAACGGGCCCAGCATTCCTTTTATTCGGTGGGCGATTTGGATGTCTTCCGTCTGCCTCGGCTTTGAAGCCGACTCGCCGTTTTGTGTTTCTCCTTCTTTTTGAACTTAAAAAGGATAATATTGGTTCTTTCTAGCCCTGAGATTGTGGCTTTTCATTGCGTTAATAGTTTTTCCCCCCCGATCAGGTCTGAGCTATCCTTCTGACCTCTCTCCTTTGCCAGCCCCATCATGCCCGGCCATCGATCCCTGGCGTTTACGGTTCACCACCCCCTTCAAGTGACTCTTCTCACCCCCCCCCTTCAGACAATCTTTCACTCAAATTGCTTTAGGCTCAGCTTCCTCCTCTTCTCTTTTTCCCTTCTTCCTATTTTTGTCAGGCTCCGCGCCGCCGTGATCTCGCCTTTTTTTCGCCGGCGCTGGTGTCGTTCCTCCTGCCTCTTCTTTCCCACTTCTTTTTTCATGAAAACCCCCGCTTTCCTCTTCTTCCCTTTCCCCGGTTTCCCCTTTTTGTTTTGAGACGGCGCTGGGCGAGGGTTTTTTATCCAACTCTTTGTCGCTGGGTTGATGCGTACATCGGGGCAGTCCTAGGTTTTGTATTTCCTTTAGAGTCCCGTCTGGTTTGAGGCCGGTCGAAGTCGCTGATTTAGTCGTTTGGCCGACTCTTGTTTCTGTTGAAGAGATAGAGGAAGGGACCCCGTCATCTTTCACTTCCTTTGGTCCCGAGCTCCTTGACGCGCGCGTCTATGCGTCTCGTCAAAAAAGAGGAAAAATTACTAGGCGGTTTTTCTTTGTCCCTCTGCCTTACTTCTTTCCCAGTCTTCCCCTTATTTTAGGAGCTTCTTTCGTTTTTTTTTTTAGGTTTTTTTTCCCGACATCAGACCGCTCCAGGTATGCGGCGGGACTTTACGTTGCGGACATGATTCCTCAACCGCTGGAAGGATCCGTTGCTCCCCTAGACCTTCCTTTTCCACCCCCATGATTGGAGATATCTTATAACCCCTTGCCCCTTTTCTACTCTCCTACGGCCTTCTTTTCCAATTCGCCGCCTTTCGTGATGGGACATCGGCCTGCCGTTTGCGGCTTTCTTCCTGGGGTTTAGAAGCCGTGTTGATACTGCTGGCGCTTTTACCGTCTCTTCTTTCTTTGATTTCTCCCTTCTCGGTCGCTTCAGCGATTCCCGAACCTTCCTTTTCTCCAAGGAGTTGGTTGAGCGAAGCGAACCCCCCACCTTTACTTCTATATTTCTTCAAGTTTTTTTTTAGCTCTTTACAAGTCCCTTTTTCCTTTAGCTTTCCTATCCCCCCCCCCCCTTTTTTCAGTTTCCTTTTGCCTGGTTTCGCGAGCCGTTGTGCCTCCGCAGCCGTTCGGGCCGCGGAGGCTTTCAGCTTCCATTCCTGAGAACCCCCCTTCCTAAGCATTTCCTGCTCCTTTGTCTTCCCCTTCCCCCCCACCAGACGGGCGGCGAATTGTCACCACTCCCCTTTCTTGCCTTCCGCTTTCTCAGATGGTCCTTGAAGGAGAATGGCGCTCCCTGGTCCCTGGCTCTTCCTGGACTACGGCGGACGGAATCCTCCCAACTTCATGGCTCGAAAAGGCGAGTTATTCCCTTGCGTCCCCTTGGCGTTTCTTTCTTCCTTCTTGAAGCCAAAAGAAACTAACCAAAAGTCTTTCCTCTCCCTCTTCTTCCCCGTAATTTTCCTCGCCCACATTAATGTTCCACGCAAACCGCCCTACCCCGTCAGGGAGCACAGATAAAGAGGACTGCTCCTCCGCATAGACGTCTCTCCCTTCCTTTTTGTTTAAAGGAAGTAGTTCAGACTACTCGCTTTACTCGGGGCGACGTCCCGCCACCACGAGTGGCCGAACAGCCACCAGCCCTACACGCATGTCTAACCTTTCTACCCACCCGATCCTTCCCCCCTCTTACCCCCCTGAAAGAACCCCTCGCTTTCTCTTCCCCCACCCCCGCAAAAAATGGTTGGTCGAAGAAATAGATGCACCCGAAGCGCACGTTGATGGCTTGTCCCCCCCCCGAGCTTTTCCCCTGAATGACGTCCTCTAGAGAGCCTGAAAAGAGCGAGAAAACAGACCTTAAAAGAGAAGAAGCTCTGTATCTCGTACACCCCCAAGGGGGGGGGTTTGGTTGGTTTTTTGGTTTGGTTGTTTGGGGGGGTGGTGTTTTTTTTTTGTTTTTTTCTTTGGTTTTTTTTTTGGGTTTTGGTGGTGTCTCTTCCCAGTTCGCTTTCCCTCCCAGAAGGAACGCCGAAGAAGACGCCTGTATTCATGATGCAGTGGAATGCTCTCCAGTTTTTAGTGCGGATTGGGTCTATTCCCCATATGTTTCTCCTTTTGTGGAGGAAGACTAAGGTGTTTCCCCCCCCAATCCGGTTTGACAGGGGGATTTCCTGTCGAATCCCGAAACTCCCTTGTTCCCGTCTCTTCCCGTCCCCTTTCCCCCTCGGTAGGGGAAGGCGGATTCTCTTTTTTAGTACTTTTTCCCTTCACCCTGCTCATGGGGACCAATGCCATCTCTCATTGATTTCTCTCGTGACCGACTGCACGCATTCCCTGTCTGATCCCCCTCCTCGGTATGAAGTCTGACCTTTTCTCTATTCCACCCTCTCCCCCCGGAATAAAGGTTATCGCCCTGCGCGTCCGTCGATAGTCGGTTAGTACCGACTTGCTCCTTATTTCTTATCTTATGAGTCCATCCTCGCATTTTGGCGATTTCCGTTACTCCCATTGTCATCTCGAGTATCCCAGCGGCTACAACCTCCTTTCCCGGCGACCCCGACCCCTCCCTTCTCGAACTGCGAATGAAAGACGGAGTTTCCATCCTTCCCTTCATTCTTCCCGTCCCTCCTTCCCAGAAGCCTTTCCTTTTGCCTCGTTTTGACCGCAATGGCACTGCAACCAGATATAGCTCTTTGTTTTTTTTTTGTGCGCGCGATGAGTTTGGTGGCACGCTTCCGACTCCTTGCCCTGATTCCTTAAGATCACTCCCACTTGTTATTTTTTTGATCTTTTCCTGCAATGTCCTTTCGGGGCGTCCTCTTCCCCTGTACTTCTTCGTTTTTCCCGTTTGCTCTCCTTTTCCTTTTTTTTTGGAGCTTCTTTTTCAAAGCTACCTAGTCTCTTTTCACCTTTTCCTTTACCATGAGGTGGCCCTGGTTTTGCTGCTCTCCAGCGACCTTGCTGTCGCCTTCCCCGGACGATCGACCTTCCATCAGATAAGCGTGAAGTAGAGTTGTGCGTCCTTTCTCCGGACCCCCCTTCAAACGTGTCGACGGCACTTTTCCGAGCCTGCACAATTTCGTCCGGCGTTTTGCTCCACCGCGATGTTCTTTTCCTTCCAACTTAATCTTTAGTAGAGTCTTTCCAGCAAGCCGTTTCTCCCCGAATCTTTTGACCAGCCGTTCCGGCTTTTGCTGACCAAAGCGTTGGTCGCTCGTGTTTACATTTACCCTCTTCTCTTTTTAACTGTATCTCCCTTGTGCTACAAATTCTGCTCCCCTTGAATTTCCTCGCCCCCTCCCCGGCCGCCCGCGTCCGCCCCTTTCTCTCTAAGAGTCTGGGATCGATCGCTGTCTCCTTCTCCACGCCTGCCCCTCTCACTGGTGTTTCCTTTCCCCTTTTTTATGTGAGCGCGGCTTATTCCTACGAATTGTGCTTCTTGAAGTCGGCCTCAGCTGACAAACTGACTTTTCTTCAACGTCTTCCGATTCTTCCCTTTGGCCCAGAGGAAGTCGCCAAGACCTTCCTTTTTCTTCTTTAACCAGGGTGGTCGACCCTCGGATCTCTCTTCCCCTCCTGTTCTATCGAATCCTCGACGCGGCCGGTGCCCCTTTTTGTCTTTCAACTTTGAGATTTCCCCCTCTATCCTTCCCCCCCCCCAAAATCAGAAATCCGAGTCTCCCTTTCCCTTGGTTTTTATCCCCCTTCATACGGTCGATAGGGACAGTCTGTCGTCCCCACACATTCGTGTTCAACTGGTTTCCCTTATCCTCTTTATATTCTCCTTTCCTCTTTTTCCCCCCCCCCTCCAAAAGAAATTGCTATTTAGCGCGTAAGCTTCCTTCGCCCCTCTCCTTTACGGACGAACAGGGCAGATCTTCCATCACTTTGAGGGCGCGGCAGTTCGTCGCCTCTTCCCTCCTCCTTTTTACACTTCCCCTTCTCCCTGAGACGGGACCTTCTTCTTTTCTCTTCCCGCGACCACTGTGCCCGGATGAAAGCTTGGTTCGCGGCGACCTGCTGGTTCAATCAGTCCCTTTTCGCTTTCAGTTCTTCCTAAGTAGAAGGTCTATTTTTTCTCTTTTGCAGATCTTGCACAATAAGCTGTTGCTCACGCCGGAAATTTTTTTTTCCCTTCCATTTTCCCTTGCGCGGAAATGTGTCGTACCCAGAATTTTGAGATTCCTCCTTCCCCCGATTTTCTCTAAAGAATTTTCCGTTCCATACTTTTCTCTCCGGGTCGATCTTGGCTCAGGGCGTGCGGCCGCTTTTTATCTTTGCACCCCAGGCCCCTCATCTTTTTATCCTATATTCTCCACTTCTTTTCCTTCTTCTGTTCCTTCCTCCGCCGCTCGCGGCGCCGACACCTGAGACGAAGCAGTACATTTGGAGATGGTTACTTCTTTTCCTCTTTTTGGTCAGCCCCTCTCATACCGGCAAACAGTGATAAGTCCATTTGTGCCTTTTTCCTTGACAGGCCACCTCGGCGTTTCAGGACTTCCTGGAGATCCCCTACGGATTCCCTTCACGCGCACACCCCCCCCCACATCTCTTTATGGGTTTGAAAGTCAGAATCTTTTTCGGTCTAAAAAAGATCTATTCCGATGGTCTGCGTCTTATTTCCCCTTCAATCTTTTTTTTTTGAAACGAGCTATTTTTAATGTCTTCTTTCCTAGTATTTTTTTCTTCTTGATATCGCCCCGGCTTGGGTCCCCCCTGACATCCCACCAGATCGAGGGTCTCCTCCCTTCCCTTTTTACCTTCTTCTTCCTTCCTTTGAATCAGAACATTATCCGCCAGTCCTCACTCACCGCTGGATCGCGCAGGGTGCATTGGAGATACAAGTACTTTGGGAGTCCCCTTTTTCCTTAGAGTTTGTCTCTCCACCTCGCTTCGCCAAACGCGCTTTTTTATCCACGAGATCAATTTCCACGGCCCCCTGTTTTGTGCCCCGGAGATAAAATTTGGACCTTTGATACCACGCCCAAGCCTCCCACCCTCGCATAATTATCTCGAGCGCGCCGAGTCTCCCTGGTTTTCTCACTTCTATAACAATTACCATTCCTTATCCACGTTTCTTTCCTTCTTTGTAAACCGTCAGATCGGACAGCCCCCACGACTTTTAATTTACCTCGCCATCCGCAAGAAACTGTCCCTTAGCATTAACCTCCTTCCTTCAGCTTCTCTTTTCAGGAGTATCCTTCTCTCCCTTTTCCAGGCCATTATCTCTCCCCTCTTTTATCTTTCCCGATCTTGGGTTTCTTTTTCTCCCTGCTACGGCTGTAATGCACTCGCATTTGCCACCCCTGACTCGCGACGTTTCTCACTTGACCCAATACCCCGCGCTCCTTCTTTAAGTTTTGATGTTTTTTTGGAAATCACACGCTGCTTTCCTTCATCCCCCCTTCCCTTTTTTTTCGGAGGTTGATGACGAGCATCGCGCAAGTTTCGCTGCCATCGCGACGTTCTGTACCGGTCGCAGGCGGCCTTTTTCGCTTTCGGTTTGAAGTGTGGAGAATCGGCTTCCCGGAGAGAGCTCCTTCCTTGACGCTCTCTCTTTCTCCACCCCTTCTTTTTTTAAAGAGAGTCCTTCTTTTCCCTTTTTTCATCAGCAGTGGAGTTATTGTTTCTTCTTGTATAACAACCTGCCTTTTTCTTGGCGACCTCTTTCTCCCTTTTTTTCTTCCTTTTGGACTTCCTCTCCCCTTAGAGGTGAGACTGCTTTCTCTTACGTTTCTTCCTTGATGTTTTTCCCCTCCCCAGAAATCCACGCGCCAGGATGCGGCCAAATTTTTTCGGCACATCGTCTCAAGCCGTGCGAGTTGATACGGCCGCGTTTCGTCGCCCCTTCCTATTTTCTCTATTCTTTTTTTTTTTTTTTCCTTACCTTGAAAAGAGGTCTTCTGCCCTCACTCTATCCCTCTCCATTCAATCGCCGCTCGGCGTGCTGGGGGAATAGCTCGGCCTGCTGAGGCTTAGTAAGGGGTTTCGCTCAGTCAGTGATACTTTCTCTCACGCCTTCTCTTTTCTTCTGAGTTTCTCCTCTCTTAGCGCATCTTCTCTCTTCCCCTCCCTAAAACCTCTTTCATCCCCTGTAGGGTGGGGAGCGAAGAGAAATCCACGATTTATCTCTCTCTTCTCCTCCCCCGTTCTTCCCTCAGTTTCTCCTCGCCCTTGGATTTCTTTTTCTTCCAAAAACCCCCTCCTTTCCTTGAAGCGCTTGCGGCCTTGCTTTCTCGAGCCGTTTGCCATTTAGTCCCCCTCATCCCCGATTCTTCCCCTTTCGGTCGGGCTCTAAAGAAGGATAAAGTGTATCTGAAAACCCCCCCTAAGCTCCTCCCCCAAGGCGGAAGCGCAAGGTCTGTCTTCTCTGCGAATGAACGCATTCGGCCGGCTCTTTTTCTCCTGTTATAGTCCTCCTTCTGGTTCCTATCTCTCCAATAATTTGGCGTCTTCTTCCGTTTCTACTCTTCGGGGATCCCTCAGACCCCTACTCTGTAAGAGCGGCGGCGGGTGATCCGGCCTCACTACCCTTTTTTTCTGCTTCCCCTCCCCTCAATGAAGACCACCTCACCTCCTGAGTCCTCCCTCATCGCTGCCGAAGGTTCGTACAGTCCCCCGAGGTTTTTCCGCACATCCTGACGAGGCAGGTTTGATGCCATCCTTCCGGTGTCTTCCAGTCTAAATGTCCTTTCCCTCCTAATATTTCGTCGCGGTCCCTCTCGACGGTCCACATGTCGAAGCGGGCACTTCCGCTACGGACTGCGCCGCCCACCCCCCCCACTTTTTGGCCCCCCTCCCTCCCCAAATTCTTAAAGTCCTCCTTCTGCCCCCTCCCCCCCACACGCTCGCGATCCTTTTTCCTTTTCTTTCAACACCCAGCTGGCGTCATCGTCTTTGAGGCATCCCCACTCTCAATTTTCGAAGTTTCTCCTCCAAATCTATGCTCCTTCTTACCCACCCCCTTTCCCTCTCCGAGCAGGGCCGTCACGAAGGCGAGGGTTCGGAACAGGTACGTCGCGTAATGTTCCGTTCCCCCGTCAAGACGATTTCCTGCCCTTCAGTCGCAGGACCCCCCTTTTTGATCTCCTCCAGCAACCACGATGCAACTCCCTGATCTCACTTTCCCTGACGTTTCCCTTCCTCCCTGGAAGAAGCTCCAAGACGCGGAGATGAACCACGGCCTATGGTACTGACGAGACGCCGTTGATTGTCTTCTGCTCTTCTTCAGATTGCTTCTCTTTTTTTTCTTCTATTTATGACGGTTTTTTTTTCCCCAAATAGTCACGCCAAGGGGTCTGAGGCATGATGGAATGCCTCTCTCTGACCTTTGCGCCTTCTTCGACCTCTCTCTATCATATGAGGTCTATTCCTGGGCCTGGAGACCGGCTAGGCTGTATGCCCTCCACCCTGCCCTTTTCAGGTGGTATCTAAGAAAACCCCACCTCTTATCCTGCTTCTCCTTTTCTCCGTGACAGTTCGACGCCGCCCGGGCGCACGCCGAGTCTGACGCGCATCCTCCTCTCCCACTGACCTCCCAAAAGTGAATAAATTGATAGTAAGCTCCCGTCTCTCTTCAGGACTTTTCGTTACGCTGGTTTCCTGCGAAAATGAGTCGCACTCTTGTCCCCTTTCCGTGAACTTCTTGTCAATTACCCAATTCTTCCTTTTTATTTCCACTCTTTCTCTTTTTCACAAGGGTTCAAAGCGTAGTCCCCCGAAGTTCCTCCCTCCCTCCGAACTTTCTTTCGACAAGCGCTGCAGACTTTCCAGGAAATGATTGAGTAGCGAATCACCTACATCTCCCTAGCTCCCGCATGGACCTTGTAATATCTCCCCTCGAATTTCCCTTCAATGGGCACTGACCCAAACTCCTGATAGTGTTGAGTTTAGAGGGAGTTCCTTTTTCTGTTGGGTTCCCCCTTCCCCCCCCCCGACATCTCTGAAGCCGAGCTCCGGACTTGATGATCTCCTCTCCCCCTTTTTGTCCTTTCCCCCTCTTTCTTCCGAACGCGGCCCCGACTTTTTTCCACAGCTTCTTTTCCCAAATGTACTTGTTTGATTTTTGGGTCGGCTACGAGCGCTTCCTCCTTTTCCCCTCTGGGACCTTTCTCCCCCTATAGGCAACCCTGACCTGCGGTGGGGTCCCCTGGCCCCAAGTCTCAACCATGCTGGGGCAAGTCTCTCTCACCTTTCGTTTTAAGGATTTCTTTTCTCCGTCCTGCTTGAAGACGGTTATCGTTTTCCCCGTTTCGTCCCGTGCATTTCCGCGCAGATTGTTTCACGATTTTTCCGTCCGTCTTCTGCCTCTTTTTTTTTTTTCAGGCTCTTCCCATAAGTTTCCCCTCTTCCCCTGTACCCTCTTTTCGAATTCTCGAACGCGCCGACTCTTTCTCAGGGAGCGCCCCTCTTGAATACTCTATCCATTCTTCCCCTTTTTTGGCATAGTAAACCATCTTTTTTCTTGCCTATACCCCTGTTGTCGTCCCATTCGGCGTTTCTGCTCCCCCTCCCGGCCGTTCCGCTCTGATGTGCCAGATTTGCCCCACGGTTTGACAACTCCTTAAACCTTTTTTCTTCCCTCCTCGTTCTTCTTCCCCTCCCCCCCAGATTTGCAAGGTCGTTGGATGGTGTGCTAGACGCGCGTCGTCGTGCCCTTGTCGTCCAACGAATATTTTTGTTCTTTCTTTTCCCTTTTGAAACTTTGAAAGTCAAAGATAAACCCTTTCCCCCCGGGATCCCTCTTTCCTGCCGCCGAATCGTGCGATGTGTGGCATTGAAACTTTGTAGCCCGGTTCACGACACAAAGGCTGAGAGTCGACCTCTGTTTCTCTCTTCCCATCTTGTCTTTGAGAGCTAGAGGGATCGGCCTTTTTCTCCCTTAGGTTCCCCTTTCCCTCCTCAAGCTAGTCCCGGTGACACACCCGCAAACTTCGCTTCGGCGGGAGCACGGAACTTTCCTCCTTTTCTCTTTTTCCGGAGGCTTTTTTCCCCGTCCTCCCCCTGTTTCAGTCCCCCTACCTAGTCCCCTCCGACTTCACCAGCCCAACCCCCTTTAGGAGCGCTCTACCCTGCGATCCCCCCTCTTTTTCTCCTCTTAGCAGATTTTGGAGCCCCGAGAGGTATGTCCGATTCCCCTTCTTTTCGAACGCCGAATGGGTACGACATGCATCTTGAGCCGACGGCGGTGTGTTTATGTAAAGTCGTACTAACGATCTTTGGGCACCCCTCGATCGAGGCTTCCAAGTCTTCGCTGGTCCAGAAGTTCGGTCGAGCCACCGATTCTGACGATGTATCACTTTCTTTCCTTCTTCCTTTCTTTATTTCCCTTTTTCATGACGTATTAGTTTTTTCTGTCTGTCCATCCACGCGGAAAGGTGCCGCTTTTCCCTTGCATTCCCTTTGTGATGTATGTAAGAATTTATTCTTATAATGTCTGTGTCTCTTCTTTGTAATTTTTTTTTTTTTTCTTCAGCCCCCTTTTTCTTTTTTTTTAATTTTTTTTTTTTTTTTTTTTTTTAATTTATTCACCCCAAGTGCTGGTGCTCCCTTTTTTTTTTTCCCCCACATGCTTTCCCAACTTCCTGGTCTT
>Ga0179593_1376650_pt1 | contig 13563 bp, 20 predicted proteins | sample CZODoug2_1_08_16_FD_185931 | JGI IMG/M metagenome (GOLD analysis project Ga0179593, IMG submission 185931) | Vadose zone soil fungal communities from Angelo Coast Range Reserve, California, USA - CZODoug2_1_08_16fungal (PacBio error correction) | ecosystem: Environmental > Terrestrial > Soil >... | reverse complement strand
CTTGAGTTTTTCTGGACCGCTCTGTTCCCTGCTTCGCTTTTTCGCTTTTGTCTCCTGATTCCTTTTTTCTAGAGGCTTCTGACTTCGGCTCCTGCGATGCCGTTGATCTCTTTCTGCGCGATTTCCGATTGTTTTTTTTACTCTTACCTAGTTTCATGCCCTCCCAAAATCTTGTTTGGCCTCTTTTTTTTACCCTTTTTGGATGAGATTCGTTTTATCAGAGTCAATTCACGTTGTCTGCCTTTTTCGGCGTCTTTAGCCCCATCTGTTTTTCTTGAAGACTCTTGTGGGCATCTTTTGTCCGTCTTTTTTTGGATGCCTCCCTTCTTTCGACCCCCCGTGAACCTCATTGTTTTGAGTGCCTTCAGTTTTTTTCCAACGAACAGGTTAAAAAGGAAAAACCTATAGTCTTCTCCGCCCTCCTTTTTTCCCCTCACTCAGAATTCTCCCCCCGCTGAGGTACCTTTTTCTCTTGTTCTTGATTGTTCTCCTCTTTTTCCCTCCCTGAAGATCCTTTTTCTTTGGGCTGTGTTGGGTGAATTTTTGGACCGGTTGATATTCTGGGGCACCCCAAGGGGATCCACCCTTTTACCTCACCCGAAACAATCTGCGCCTAGGTTGGTGCGCCACTCCTCCCCCAATATTCCCCCTCAATAGGTCTTTCTAGTTTAATTTTTTCCCCCCCTCTCCCATCCCCCCGGGCATTAAATCCGTTCGCTTTCTATAACACTTGCGTATGTGTTGCCCCTTTCCCTGGTAGTTGGACCCTACTCCCTCGTTCAGTACTCCGGCGAGATTTTCTTCGTCTTTTCTCCTTCCCGTGGGATCGTCCACTTTTTTGTCGTTTGGAGTTTTTTGCTTTCAATTGTCTAAAGCTTTCTTTCTGCCTTTTTTTCCACAGGGTTCCTTTGGGCCATGTCGTCACCCTTCTCCGCGAGTTTCGTTTGTGTTCCAGTATCATCTTTTTCAGTCCCGTCGTTCCTATATAAGACCTCTGTTTTTTTTCTGTTTACCCTTCTGATTGATTCCTTACTAGCTCTCCTTTTCGTATGCTAATCCTCCCCCTGGTTTTCTTTTCCCCTTGTCGTGTTTTTTTTTCATTCCCAATGGCTTCTTTTTTACGCGTTCGTGCCGCGCGGTCCATGCATGACTCTTTAGTCCCGAACATCGGGCTGTTCTCTTCTCGGGTTTTCCCAACCTTTTTCCCCTCCAGTTTTAATTCCTTTGTAGTTGTTCGGTTTCGCTTTTAACGTTCAGTCCTTCTTAGCTTCAGACCATTTTTTTTCTATGCACCACATCTTCAAATTTTCCGTTCCGTCCGTAAAACAGACGGCCCAAAACAGTGATGGAGGATTAGTTTTTGACTCCCCCATTTTTTGCTCTTTTCTTGGTTTCTTTTTGCGCCTGATTGAGACTGACCTTTCCTGTGATTGGTCCCGCTTTTGGTTTCTTGAATCGAGTGCACAATTTTGTCGACCCCTTCCGCGTCTTTCCACCAAATCACTATCTCCCGGCGACTTCTCATTCCTTTTTGGTACTTGCTTTTTATTCAGCATTGCTGCCCCAAATCGATTTCCCTAACTGGACTGTTTTTTCCCCTTGCAGAAGGGCAAAGTCTTCCGGTTTGAAATTTTTTTATTCCTTGGGATCCAACACTATCATTTCTTCGGTTTCAGTTGGTTCTCTTTGGTTTTCTATCATACCCTAGTTGTGCGGCTCGTCTTCTCCTCTTGATAACTTGTTTTCGTTGACGTTCACGCTCCCTTTGTCTTCTCCCAGCATGAAATGACATCTTTTGATGCTGTCTTGTTGTGCCCCCCTCTTTCTTCCTCCATTGCAAATTGTGGGTTTCAACTATCCTGAGCTTCTTTTCTGTAAACCTGTTTAAGAAGCGGGATTCTCAGAAACCCCAACTTGCGAGATTTTTGAATGTCCATCCTTTGGCTTTCGTCGACTTCTTTTTTACTTGAACTCGTTCCTCAGGCCTGGATCCCTCCCAATCGAACTTCTTTCACCGCCCGACCCAAACTTTTCCCCAAACCAACCGAGCTATTTTATCCTTCATCCCCCTTCAATGGAAGCTCACTTGCCTCTCTGAAAACTTTTTAGATCGTTTTTTAAGGTGGAACCTTTCGCAGTTTGGGCCTCGGGACTTCTAGTTTTTTGGGTGTTTTTTTTGTTTTTTCTCTCAAAGCCACCAAATCCTCCTGCGCGGGACCCATTCACCCTTTCCCAAACTGACTTCCCCGCGCTACTTCCTTATACTCCTTCACCCCCTTCGATGGTGGCCCAATCCCCCCCTCCCACTACCCACCCTTGTTGCCGTATCTCTCTCTTTTCTACCTCTTTTGAGTAGTCGATTACCAAAGGTGGTTAGGTGTCTGGTCCCCCCATGAAAGCCAGATCTTTATTTCGTCTCCTTCTCTTCTGAAATCGGTCGTTTTGTGTCCCATTCGTTTCTGGATTCGTTTTTTTGATGACTTCCCTCTTTTGGATGCTTCCCGTTTCGAGAACAGCATTGTTCACATCTCGACAAGTCGCCTTTTTCCCTTTTATTTTTGGGTGAGCATCCATTTTTCTTTTTTAGATCACGCCCGGTATCGATACTATTTTTTTTTTCCAGGGTGGGTGTTGTTTTTTCATGTTCTGGATTATTGTTTTTTTTTGAAGGTAGGTTTAGTTTTCTTCCCTATTGTCGAGTCGACTTCTTCCCTTTTTCTCCGGTACCCCCTCTCCCCCTTTTCTCCGCCCCCGTTTGGCCTTTCCCTCTGGCTTCTCTATTTTTTCTTTTCTGTAAACCGCTGTTTGAGATGGGGGGCCCCACACCCCCCCTTCGTGTTTATCTGGGAAAAGCTTTTTACAACCCTACGTTCTGCTACGACCTTTCTACTTTTCAAATCATTCTCCCTTCTTCAACCGACCTCCACTTTCTTTCTTCATAAAGTCCAAAACTTCTCGTGGGCCCCTAACAGGCGAGCTTTCTTAGCGCGCTTTCCTGCCATACACTTCCCCAACTGGGTACCGCGCTCTCTCTTATCGTTTGTTTGATTAAGACTGAGTTGCCCCTTTGCTCTTACCTCTCCTAAGTCCTTTTTTATGACTTCAGCCCAGCACTCCATTTCCTTTTCCGTTTTCCTTTTCTTTGGCCCAATTACTCCAATTTCCCCTCCCCAAATTGGACTTTCCTTGACCCAACGAAGGACTTTGTCTGCTGCTACGGGGACCTCTCTTTCTTCCAAATGGTCCTGATCCCCTTGACCGCAGAGGTACTAGAGCATGAGGTGTGGCGTCACTCCCACGCAATGGTCACCTTTTTCTTATCCTTCCTCTCAAAGTGGTCTCATACCCTTTTTTTCTTATGTCTCGCTTTGAATGTTCGGAGATTTGGTTTTCTGCCACCCCAAATGGACGTAGCGTATTTCTCTACTTCTTGTTGTTTCCCCGTTCTGAGACCCATCGGTTCTTCACATTTCTTTCTTTTGACAATAGCACCCCTCATTCAGTTCTGGGTTTATGGACACGAGTCATCTTTCGACTATTGCCTTCCCTTGGTCACGCACTGACATTCCCTTCGCAATTCATCCCCCTCCCAGACATTTAAACTCCCGTTTTCTTAAGCTGCGTTTCTTATTTCAAGGCCTCCGTTCACCGGTTGTTTCCAAAATTCTTTTCTGTCGTGATCGAGTTCTTTTTATGCTATTTCTGACACCTTCAGGCTTCTTCAGCCCAAAACTTAACCCACGAGGAAGTCCTGCTCCCCGTCGATGTCCAGCAATTCCTCGGAACAGCCGCCCACTACTTTCCCTAATTTTGACCAATTGCGCTATACAAGCCCGATCAGTCTTTGGATAGTCCCCAAATTTCTACCTTCCGATCGTCAATCTCGAGATTCTCTAGTTTCAGTTCTTTCCTTTTCTGTGGATATTGAGACCCACTAATTTTTTGGCAGCAGCCTTGTGTAGTGTCTATTTCAATTTTTTCTTTTTCCTATATTAAGGCCGTCGATATGTTTTTTCCCAGTAACCTTCTCGCCTTTTCTTTCTGTCCTTTTGCATTTTTTTTTGGTCTAAACCCCCCAAGCTTCTAGTGTCTCCTTATTTTTTTTTTCTTTCATTACGAACCTTTGGTGCTGCCTATCACTTGGCAGATGTCCTTGCCCCACCCCTTCCTCTTCCATTGACTTCCGAAAAGTGATTCTTACTAGAAAATTTTTTACCCGCTCACCCTTTTATCCCTCCTCACTCCTTCTAATCGAGCGGTTCGATTAATTTTCTTCTCTATCCTTTTTTCATTTTTCAACTGTTTTTTTTCAATTTTATTTTTTTTCCCCTAATCCAACCCGATTTCCTTTCTAAATCCTTTAAGGAACCTAGTGTTCTCCGGAGCTGTTCGACCCCTTTTTCCCGACTCCCTCGCGTGATGAGTCCTTTTCCATCTTTCCCGATCGTGTCGTCCTTAGCAACTGGTCTCTCTGATGTTTCTCCGCCCCCCCAACCATTTTTTTCATTCACCCTTTTTTTTACATTTTGGAATAAACCGCGGAATCCTCGAGTCTGAAACCCCTCACCCCTCACCCTCCTTTTTTGCAGGCAATCGTTCTTTTGCAGAAAAACTCTCTTTTGCTTTTTTCTCTATTTCCTCAGCTGAGCCTGCCTATGACCTTCAAAACTTGTTGGTATGAGTTCCCCCTTCTTTTCTGTCTACGCGGTCCAGTCCCTGTTAAGTGTCTTCCCAAGTCCGCAAGTCGGCCATATGTTTTGTTTGTTTTTTTCCAAGGGTTTCTTGCGCTTGGCCGTATCTCTCTGACTCGAGAGGTTTTTTTCCCCCCTCTTTCCTTCTATTTTCATTCTTCTTCCAGACGCCATCTTCAATGGATTCCCGATCCTCCACCCCTTTTCCTCTTTCCACTGAGCTTTGTTGAACATAAAGATCAAACTTTCACCCCTTGCTTCTTCCCTAATAGCCCCGGGTGCAGTCCAAGTACCCCTCCCTTTTTGGTCTCATATCGTCGCCCTCACAAATTTAGTGAAGAGGTTCCAACGTTGCGTGATTCCCTTTCCTTTCAGTGTACGAGTTTTTCTTCTTATTCAGTTTGAAATTTTTCATTCCCAGTCGACCATCCCACGCCCCAGCTGACTCTCCTCTCTCTTTTTTTCCCACTTCCCGTTTTTGTTCTCTCTTTCGCGTGAGTTTTCTCGTGTAGGTTTTCTTCCGTCACATGCTGCCGCCTGCATGATCTCCTTTTTACCTTGTAAATCTGATTCCTCGCAAGTACATCCGTTTTGCGCCGTTTTTTCATAAGACTTGTAGTCTGTTTCCCCTTCTTAGCGTTGTCAGTGCCTTGGGCGACGATTTTCTGTTCTCTTTACGTACTCCTCTGCCCTTTGGACTTTCCATCGTTAGTCTTCCAGAGCACCCCATGGGCCCTTCTGCTACCAAATGGCAAACTCTCTCCTTTCCCTTTCCAACTTGAGTGTTCGTCTTTTTTTCTGTCCCGGAGGTCGCCTCTTCATTTTTCTATTGCTTTTTTAAGAAACCATATGGCGACGGTCTTTTTCGTCTGGACAGGGACGAGCCCCAAACTTGGACTTTCAAAGGTGCGCAGCTTTCTCTTCTACTTTGCTCAGATGCCCCTCTGGACTTTGGAAGGGCTTTTGCTCTTACCTTTTTCTGACTTTTCCTCATAGGATTGTTTGCTAAGAGAGCTCCTTCTGCCCCCCCCCCCTCTTGTGGCCTGAGTTTTTTTTTCCTTCCTCTGATTTCTTCTTTATCTTTTCCTGTGGGTCCTTTTTCCCTATTCGGTTGTGCGCGCGTTTTTTCGAGGAACTCCCCTCTTCACGGTGTTTTTTTCGCCCGCCTCTTTTTCCGAATCTGAGGTCCCTATCACGTGTTCCGGCGTTTTCACGTTTCTTTTCGGTGAACATCCACGGGGCCCAACCTTTCCTTCAAGGATTTAGAGTCATTCTTTTTTGATTATTTCCAAATGACCCCCCCCCCTTGACTGAAAATTCGTCCCTGACTAACTTTAAGTTTCAGTTTTTTTCTTCGCCCTCGCGGTTTTCTTTCCTACCTGGTTTCTGCGTAGTAGTTTCCTTCTTTCCTTACTATTGTCTCCTTTTGCCTCCTATTCCTTCTGTTCTTTCGCGGTGTGGTTTATGTTTTGCCCCCTTCTCTTGCTTTTCTTGGATTTACCGATATCCCAAAGGGGTTCCGGTTCGTCAATAGGCCTCGGCACTAAATTCTTAGCGCGCGTGGGATTTTCAGAGTCTGTGATTTTTCCCCCCCCCCCTCCCTATTAGCGTCTGAATTTTTACTTTTTCACAACCTTCCCGAGACTGCATAAATTCCCTCCACTTGCTTCATGGGATCTCCCTGGTCGTTTGGCTCTGATCGTTACCTCACAGAGAAACCTTTTTCGTATCCTCTTATCTTCCTCTTTCCTCTGAATGCACCCATTTTTTATACCCTCTCTGTGATTGGCTTCCTGTTTCTTCGAGCGATCCTTCGATTTTTTCTTCCCATTTTTCCCTCTCCTTCCCTTTCCCCCCTTCGGACGCTTTTCGAGACCATGATTGCTCCGTCCTCTCTTCCCCCAACGTTTTTTCATCCTCGACTACCTTCCGTTCCCCCGCGTTGTCTCCTTTCTTTAACTCCTACGCCTCCCGAGCTTAAGCTGGTTTTTCCCCTCCATTTTTTCCTGGTTTTGGATTTTTTTTTGACCTTTCTCCTTGAGACTGGACGAGGCCTTAGCGCTTTCCTTTGGCCCCTTCTTCACGTTTAAATTCCCGGCCAACCGGCCTTTTATAAGATAGGGTTTTTTCCTCCACAGTTTTCTCCCAGTTTGAAAGAAACTCTATCTGTGAGGTTTCGGGAACCTTCCTTCACTTCCGTAATCTTCTTTTTTCTCCTTCTGCTCAGCCACTCTCCCCTCCCTTTTTCAGTTCCGCTCAAACCAGCTGGCACCCTACTCTTCTTAAGGAAGATGTGGGCTGATTTTTCTTTTGCAAGACCCCATTTCTCAGACTTTCTTTTTTCAGCTCTTTTTTTGGTTTGGGCGGTCTTCTGTTTTCCATGTTTTATGGTCTAAAAGTTTGGGTTGTGAAGTAGTTCGGCTTTCCCTTTCGTCTCTGTTGTCTCCCTAAACGAATGAATACCTTTCTTTTTTCTCTCACATGGGTTCTTTGCAAGTTTAGTGGTCAGTGCATCGGAAATTTTTAACCGTTCCCTCGAATTCCTTTTTTTGGGTTCCCCCTTAAGCCTTTTCCCCCCCCGGCGTTGTTAGAGATCCCTCTTCGTTGCCTGAGCTCCACACGTTGGCATAGTGTTATCGCGGTGCTTGGGCCTATTTTCTTTCTGGCAATTTTCTCGCGCGGGCTTTCTTCCCCCCGCGTTCTCTGCTTGAAAAAGAGCCTTTTTTGGTTAAGTCAATGCTTCTTTCTATTTTTGACCTAAATTTTCGGACTGTGTCTTGAGAAATCCTTTCATGTCCCCTGCCACCGATGTTTTTTTTTATCCCCCCTCCTTCTCCGGCGCCTGAGGCCAGCTGTGATGCCCCAAGTTTTCCCCTCTTGGCGGTGCTTCCCCCCCCCCCTCTCGTCGCTTTAATAGGCTTTGTATGGAGTTAGCTCCTCCCCACTTTGGAATTTCCCCCCTTCTGATTTTCCTCATGCCAAAACGCAGGCCTCCAAGCAACAGCGTTTTTTTGGCCCCCAAACCTACCAACTGGAGTCCCCCCCCTTCCTCAGTGAGACCCCTTTCTTTTCCAATCATTTACATCACTTCACCCTTCATCTGTCCCTCTCAGATCCTCTTTTCTAGTCTTTTTCAGGCCAGGGGATGGATCTTCCCCCCGACTTGTCAACTTCCCCATTCCCACCCTCTTTTTCATGCACATGTATCAACTTGCTTCTTGCGTCCTCTTCCGATAATCAGTCTTCAGCTCCCTCCACCCGCTCGGCTGGTGCCCCCCCTCCCCTTACACCACCTGTTATATCTCTTTCCTTCTTAGAGATCGTAAAACAATGATTGGTATTCATTTGTCCCTTTTTGGCTTTTTCCAAGCTCCGGGGAGTTAAGTTGAGTCTGAGTCTGTTTTTGTCTATTTTAGTATCATTGTTCCTTCTGTTTTCTTTTGTTATTTTGATGGCATTTGGAGGGTTTGACCTCACCAGAATACCCACAATTTCCTCCCCAATTCGACCGTTCTGCTTTTCTTTTTTTTTCTCCTCTTGCTTTTTGTTCGATCAGCTTTTTTTTTTTTTTTTTCCGCCCCTTGATATCATAGGCTGGTTTGCAGGTATTCTTACTCCTTTTAATCAAGTGGTAGTTTTTGCTCCCAGATTTTTTTCTCCCACTCACGTTCTTTTCAACGTATTGGTCCCTCCCCTTGGTACTTGTTCTCAACGCTGTTTTTTTTTGGGGGGACATACCACCAATCGACCTTTGGGCAAATTTTTATCCCCCCACATTGATGATTGATACAGACATTCCCTCCCCCTCCCCATTCTATGTATTCTATTGCTTGACCGTTCCCACCCTCAATCGTTATTTGCACTTACCCGTCTCGGCGAGGAGGAGCCGCGGCACGGCCGCGAACTCTTTTCTATCCGCACGTCTCCCCAAAAAAGTTTATCTATCCCTGGTTTTTTTTTTTTCCAACCGTTTTTTTCCTCTATCAGGGCTTTTGGAAGGCCCTTTTGCCTCCCCCACTCCAGTCGATGTTGTCTCTTCTTTTTGCCAATGCTGCAACTTCCCCCCTTTTCCAGAGGCACGTACCCCCCCCAGACTGAGTTCCTTCTCTATCTTTGCAGAGGAGCTTTTAGTCTTCCTGGCACTCCTGTTCCCTTGCCAAAGGTTTCACTCGCTCCTCCCTCCCTTTCCCCGGTTGCCAACCGATTCACAAAGTATCCATATAAATGGTCTGACATACCTCTAAACTCTTCCCTTGTCGGGCTCTTGGTCTTTTTGTCGCTTTGAACTCTTAGGATTTTTTTGAGCAAACCATGGGAGATTCTCGTTTTCCTCTGCTTATCCTTTTCTGGACTAGCGTTTCCGCACGTTTTTTTGAAAATCGGTTTTCTTTTTTCAACTTCCGAAAAGAACCCTTCCGATTTTTTTTTCGAATACGCTTCCTTTTTCGAAACGTCTCCTGGTCACTAGTCCCTTCTTTTGCCAGCCTTTCTACCTGCCAACTGCAACAGCCAGGTCAGTGCACCCCCGGTAAGTTCTCTCTAAAGTTGCTTGTTCTTCCCTCTAGCCCCGGAGTCGAACTCACTTTTCTTGCAACTCGCTGATTCTAGCTCGGCCGCCCAGTCCTTTTTTTTTTTATAAATACTTAATACTTCGAAGTAGCGCCCTCTTCCGTGGTTGCCCGAAACCAGTCTTGGCCCCCTTTCTAACGCCCCCCGCAACCTCCTTATCCCTTGCCGACTCCCCTTAGCCTCCCTTGCGTACGTCTAAAATGACGCTCCGCATTTTTTTCCAAGAGACGGCGTCTCTCTTTATCGCCCTGTTTTTTACGCTTTTCTCAGGCCCCAGAAATTGCTCAGCTCTCCCTTTTTAGGGAATCCTCTTTTGATACGGAGAAGTTTTTTTTTTCACTTCTTTTTTCGACGCCTATATTTCTTGATTTTTTCTTTCTAGGTTTTTAACTCTGCTCGACTTTCTGTGTCCCTCCTTATTTTTTTTGTTGGTTTTCACGTTTTTGGTGAGGTCCTCCACGTCTCTGCATTGATCGTATCAACTCACCCAGCCCCGCTATACATTCTTCCCGCTGCGATACCCCTTCCCGTTTCCTCCCCTGCCAATTTATTTTTCCCCTTACACCCATCGAAGTTTGTCCCCCCTTCTTGGTTCCCCCTGGTCTCCTTCAGTGCGGCGTTCTCGCTCTGTTAGTCCCCTTTGTCATGGACAACTGATTCCTCCCCCCTTGCAACCTGTTTTCCCATTTGTTTTTTTGAAACCGCCAACGCGTTTTTTCCAATAACATTGTGATGCTTTTCCTGCTTGATTATTTCCCCTCTCCTTGTAGGCGTAACGTCGACGTGTTCTCCCTCCCACCAGTTGCGTTTCCTTTGACATATAGGTACTCCTTTCTTCAGTCGCATCCTCTTCCCGACAACTACTCCCAACGACTTTTTTGCGGCGTGATCGGCGGACCAAGCCCCAAATTTTCCTCTTCCCATACATATGTTATTCAGAGCCTTCAAGCACGAGTACCTTTGTGCTTTCTGATCCTTTCTTCGACTCGTCTATCGTTCTCCAAGGATAAATTGCGATAGTCGCGACGTTCTCATGTTTTCTCCTCTTTCCCCAACAGTCTTTGATCTATGATTTCTTTTCGTGCCGCTGTCTCGTTTGCCCTTATGGTCTTTCTCCTTGCATCTTTTCCGCCACTACTTCTTACGCAACTTCCTTTCTCCCTTCTGAGTAGACCCCTCCTAACGGGCCGCCTCGTGCAAAGCAAATCTCCTTTAGCAATTGCAGGCCCTCCCCCTACCAGACCTTTTATAGGCCTCTCCCCCTTGATCGCTGTCCTTCCCACCTTTGCCTTCGCGAGTTGTCCACATCATTTTATACCGAATTGTCTACTCCCCCAGTCGACCAAGATTCTGGGTGTGCCCTCTCCGTGCTGCTTGTAGGGGTGTTCTGTTGTCGTTGGGTCGGCTGGGGTGTGTGGTGTGTTTGGGGACGCCGTCATCTTAATCTTTCCTCGTTTTTTGAAGACTATTTCCTGACTCGATGGTCGTTTTTCCCTTTTGGTAGAAGGTTTTATTCAACCTTTTGTCCTCTTCATTGAATCCTCTCAGGGTCAACTGAAGTACTTCTTACCCCGCCTTTCTAACCCAAGGACATGACACGTTGCCTTTTTCAGAACTCATCCCCCCTTGTTTTTTCCTTCCTTCAGGTGCTCTTCGTTCTGTTTGTTGCCTTTCTTCTTTTTTCTCCTAGCTGCCTTTCAAGTTTAATCTTCTCGAAGTAGTCTTTTTCTCACGCAAAATTTCTGGCTCTCCTCCCCTGCAACCTCTTTTGTTTCCTTTAATTCGGATTCACCTTTCCATCATGCTTCTTCTCCCGTGAGCCTTTTGATATGCTCTTTGAGCGAGGTTGATTCCTCTCCTTTTCCCCTTTCTATCAAACTTTCGACCTCTTTTTGGCCTCGCTTCCGACAGTTGCTCCGAGTACCCCTCGTTTTTTTGGGCCGGTTTTTTCCCTTGAGGTCTCTTTTAACTCCTCGAGATTTGCTCAAAAGATTCGCGCGGCTCCTTTTCGTCCCCCCTCTTTTTGAAATTTGCGTTTCCGACTCCAGTATTGTCGATGGATTTTTCCCTCATACTATTTCCCTCACGTTGAATTTCCCCGTTCTTTGGCTATGTTTCCCATTACCCTCTCTTCATTTTTCCCTTGCTCCGATGAGGAGTGGGCACTGATTCTTTTAACCGGCCCAGGTCCGAATGTTTGATTTCCGACCCCTCCCTTTTATCCAATCCCCCTTTTTCTGATAGGATTATTTTCCTGTCCACAAAAGTTGACTAATGTGACCCTCGCTTACTCTCCGACGCCCTTTACATTTATGTTTAGGTCACCTCATGTGCTTGCGGTTCCCTGTGTTTGCTTTTCGCATTCATTTTTCTGTTTTGATTTTTGACGGAACATGAGATTTTGCTTGGGGTTCAGGGCATACGCTCATTGTCCTTCTTTTCTATTCCGGCATCCCCCAAAGGAACCGTTCCGATCCCCCCAATAAGGCTTGACAATACCAGGACTCGTGGTGGTTTCCCCCCCCCTTGCCCCCAAAGCCATCTTCCCCTCTTGTACTGTTTAACTTCCCCCTCTTCGCCAATATTTCCCCGCTTTTTCACGTCTTCCCCTTTGCCATTTGCGATTTGCAGCATTGTTATTTGGCCCCTCTCTTACTCCCCGACACACATTGCGCTCTTCCTCTCGTTTTGGTATCTCTTCCTTGTAATCCGCTTTCCGCTCATACGATGTGGTTGTTCCACTTGCTCCCACTCTTAACTCTTCTGGAATTTTTTTCGCTTTTTCCCCACCTTTGTCCTCGGGCAAACATGACGGCTTGGGCTCCTTTCTTTGTTTTTCTTTCTCGTGTTATTGAGAGTTTTCTTTTGTTGCCTCCCTTAGGAAATCAGACATCTGTTCGGTTTGAACCCCTTCTTCTTCTCTGTTCCTGACACAAGGACTTTTTTCGGAACTTACGTTTTTTTTCAACGTGCTGTTGGCTTTTTGCCATTTTTCATTCCCGCATTGCTGTTGGTTTACTCTTTGTTTTCTCCCTTCCTTGCCTTAGTTTTCCCACTCTTCCACCTAAGACCAATTGACTGAATTCCCGTCGATCAGGGTATTCTCCTTTTTTTTTTCCTACCAGTTTTTGCCCCCCTCTGGTCTTGTTTCCGGTGGGTCAAACGTTTTTTGAAGTCTAGTTCTTACCGCGTCCTTCTTTCCGTGTTTATCCCACCGCCTTTGGTAGACCGTCTGATGACTCTATTCTCCCCCCTCCATAAGGTTGCTTTCCTGTTTCTTCATGGTCCCCTTTGTTGAGAAAAGTGTGGTTTTGAACACTCCCTTTTTGAGTTTCCTTCAGCCTCCTTGTTCTATCTCGACTGTAGGGACTGGTCCGCACTCGGCTTTTCCCTGCTTCTAGCCTTTCCTTTTAGTCCCTCCCCAAAGTATAGTGAATATAATTGCCCTCCTTTGTTTGTTTCCCTGTCCCTTTTTTCCAACATTGCCTTGTTGGTCAATCCCGAGCACCCCGCCCCATCCCTTGGTTTTTTTTCGGTGAGTCGCAATTTCCAGTGTTTCTTTCCCTTCTTCTCGTCCCGATTGGTGCGGCCTTCAAACAGCATCCAGATTTTTAGTTCTCTCCCTGGGGCTCTTTGGGTCTTTCGAAGTTCCATTGTGCTAGCCCTTTTTGGTCCTGATTGATGTCCACCTCTACCCCTTTTTTTCCCTTTTTTGAACCTTAGTCAGATTTATTCTGCACAGTGTGCTCTTCTTTTTTCGTCTTCCGATCCTTCCCCAATTTTCCCAAAGATTTCTTGCATCGTGGGACGCCCCTCTCTTTTTTGGTGCTTCAACCCAAACAGAGAGTTTTTAACGATTCTCCTTTCCATCGGTTTTTCTTTCTTCCCACGTATTGTCGGTCCCCATCTCGTTGTTTTAGGGACTCCTTTCGAGCGTTCGTCGTCCACTTTCTTTTCTTGAAAAACTCGAGTGTAATACCGGCCTCTCTTGATCAACCTCACGGAGCGTCCCCCCCCACCGCCCCACCCTCACCCTTTCCCGTAGTGAGTCTTTATCAAAACAAGTCAACTGTTTTTTTCCCTTCCCATGATTGAAAACTCCTCCTCAAACCGCGAATTGTGGACTAGGGGGACCCACCCTGTTTCGCGTGCCGTTTGGTCTGTGTTGATCCATCCCAAGTTCCCCAATTTTACCCCATATTGTGGTTCCCCCTACCCCCTTTCTTTCCCCCCTTGATAGATTCACGATCATCTACGTACTATCTTTCTGGATGGTCAACTCCCCTTCCCCTAAAAACCTTCG
>Ga0179593_1372447_pt1 | contig 13563 bp, 18 predicted proteins | sample CZODoug2_1_08_16_FD_185931 | JGI IMG/M metagenome (GOLD analysis project Ga0179593, IMG submission 185931) | Vadose zone soil fungal communities from Angelo Coast Range Reserve, California, USA - CZODoug2_1_08_16fungal (PacBio error correction) | ecosystem: Environmental > Terrestrial > Soil >... | reverse complement strand
CGAATTATCCGGCGTCCTTACTTTCCCCCCTTAGCACCTCTCTCTCCTTGGTAAGAATCTTTACCTCCGCTACCTGATTCAAAGTCAATGATGAAGAATCCTCCACTGCTTCCTGAAACTATCTTGCCCGCTAAATTGCTTCCAGGATTCATCTGTAAAAATTAAGCCTCTACACCCCGCTTAATCCTGTCTTTTCATCTCTTTTTCTAGTTAACAGGTTGGGGGGTTTTTTTTTCGTCGTGCTCTTTAACGAGCGGAAAGCGATACCGGGCCGCCCTGGGATCTTCTTTCCTCCTTTCCGGCTTTTTTCCAAACCGCTTCAGTTAATTCTTCGTGCATGAAAATTGTTTTGGAGAAATTACATCATGCTTGTCAGTAGTTTAATTTTCACTTCTTCCCCCAAAAGTTTTTTGAGAAGGATTTATCATGGCTTCGCGTTATACGCATTTTCTCCTTTGGTACGCTTCTTCCCTTACAGCCAGACCCCTTCCCGAATTGTTTCTTACGCTAGCCTTTTTTCTTTTATCTCCCGTCCGCTCCTTCCCTCGCATTTGCTTCTCCCCCCCTAATTTTCTTTCTTTTTCGTAAGGTAGCCAGGCGTCAATTAGAAATCGACTGCTCCCCGTTCGCAGTCCGGATAGTGATGTTTGACTCCCTCGTAGGAGATAGCCGCTCGACCTTTTTACGATCCTACCATCTACTAAGCTTTTTTCTTTATACACCCGTCGAGTCACAATTCCCTAGTTGCTAACTTTCCTCCTTAGACATATGGGATAAATACAGTGCAAGTGTAGACCATGCTTCTTTAGTTCAGCATCCTCATCTTCGTCGCCTTTTTCGTAGACCGATATCCTCCTATAGCTCTAGAATTTTTCCCCCCCACAGCCTTCCCAGACTCCGATGCCTTTCTTCTTTCTGAGTTCAACTCCTGCGACGCGGCTATAGCCGATTGGTCCACTTTCTCTCTTATTCTTTCTTTCCTTTTCCTAGGCCCCTTCTGCGCCGTGAGATCCCTACTTTCCTGATAGATTGCATCGCACACAGAGATCGGCTGACCGTCGCCCTCCGACTATTTTCTTTTTGCCCAGCAGTGACATCTTTCTCTCCCCCTCCTCCTCACCAACGCCTCCAAATGCTTTAGGAAGTCTCCCACCACTCCTTCCCGGACATGAGACAGAAGCAGAGGCGGTTCCGGGGGTTGCCCCGATCCACTTTTCTCTCAAGATTACTGTCCTGCGCCGAGATCACCGTCTCTTGCGATTATTCTTCAACCTATGGCGACGGAGTGCTTCGCTCCTCCCCCGTTCCCTCTCTTCTCCTTTTTTTCACATTGACGTTGACCCCTCTTCTTCCTTTGGGGGTGCCTATCCTTTCCTTAGGTGATGATCCGGCGTTTTGCCTTCCTTGAGGACGGTGCCTTTCCTTATTTTTAACAGACTATATCCTGTGGGCCAGAGTGAATGAATTATTAGTTTTGGGTTTTGAAACATTCGAGACTGGTTCCCCATTCGATCTGCCAGAAGGTTTTTCTCGAGCTCTACCTTCCTCTCCCTTCGATTTGACTTCCCCTCCTTATGATGGTCCATTCAAGTCCGTTTATCCCCAACTCTCTCTGTCTACTTCCTGACGTGAACCTGTCTGTTCATTGATGAGACGGACGCGTCTTTTTCCAATAATCCCGCCCATTTTCTCTTTGTCGCGTTCTTCGTCTTGGATTGTTCGTCCTGAATCCTGTCTCTCTTGCTGTTTTTCTAACCTAAGTCAATGCGCGTAGAAAGACTCCTATGTTACTCCGTCTTAGAGAGTCTTTTTTCTCCACAGTTGTTCAGACTTCACTGAGCAATCCCCCCACACATCTTGAGCATCTCCCTTTTTTCCCTTCATCATTCCTCACCTCTTTTTGACGTAATGCTCTTCCCCTTCGATGGTTAAATTCGTGCGGGGGAGATCTCGTTAAGAGAAAAATTATTCGGAGACGGCTGCTTTTACGATCAGTGATTTCCTGGACTCTAGTTATCCAGTTTGACATTACAACAGCTGACTTTTTTCCTCCATCGTGTCTATTTCTTTTTTTCATCCGGCCTGGCGCTGACCCCCGAGCCATGATGTTGTTGGTTAAAAGCATTCCGGTGAGCCGCCCTTTTGGAGTTATGTAATTCACAATATTTTTTCCATTGCAACTTTTTGATTATCGTTACGTATCTACCACGAATACTCTTGGACTCGAAGGGCTTTGGGGTTTTCGCGTTTCTTCTTGATGTTCCTTTTTTCGCAACCCTTTTTAGAGGAAGGCGAAACTATCTTTCTGCCTTCTGGGATACTCTGCTCTTGCCACTTCTTTTTTTAATCTCCTCCTCCCCAGGTGACCGTCCTTGATCCCCTCCTCAGCAATTCTCCTCTCCCCTGTGGTTGGCTATATTGTCTAACAGATTCAGGACAATGTCCCAAATCCGGTTTAACTCTTTGCTGACGCCTCGTTTTGGGGGTTTTGTTCTCTTGAAAATTACTTCCGACGATGAGAATAATTGGCCCCAACGGAAACAGTATATCCAGGAACGATTCTCTCCTCTCCCCTCATTCCTGACTGTTTTCGCTAAACAGTCCCGATGAGTCCTCTTTCTTGAAGTATCTATCCCTCCGTTTCGAGGTCAAGGATATCACTTTCATCCCGTTGCAGGCCCGTCAATAACCCAAAACTATCTTCCCTTTCTTGGTCTAGATTGACATAAAAGTCGCTTCCCCCCTAATCCTCTTTGGAGTCTGATTTTTCTCCCCCTCCGAGCGATTTTTCCGAGAAGGCTTGCTCGCCGCCGTCCCCCCTCCGACTCTTTTTTCGATCATTCCATTTTCTCCTCTGTCTCCTTTCATTCACCTTTATAAGAGATAGACCTATTTCTTCTTTCTTCCCCCTAAGGTTTTTTCTATTTAGGGTGGCTCCCCCTTCCTTCCTTCAGATCAGCGAAGTTCATCTAGGAGACGCGCCCTAGCGCTCCTGAGTTTTAGTTCGAGCGGCTCTTAGTCCCTCTTCTCCTTCTTTCTTGACCTTTTTTCCATCGCGGAGCATCTGGGCGGCCGCGTCGTTATGCGCTTAGTCACAGTTTGCCTCTCCTTTTTGTTACGACCAGACGTATGTCGATGAGCTCGCAGACCCTTTTTTTTTTCGTGCGGTTTTTTGATTCCGAATTCCCTTGACTTCCTACGTCATCGGGACTACTGTTTTCTTGCTCCAGTGTCTTTCTCTCCTCTTTGGAGCGCCTCCGCGCAAATGTATCACTTTTGAACCCACAGCTTTATACCTCTAGGCGCCTGCGGCCGGTTTTCCTCTCAGTTCCTTTTAAACTGAGTGATAACCTCCTTTTTTGCAATTTACTCCTGAGAGGCGAAATCAGCATAGAACCACAGTTTCTCGTTTCCTTTTTTCTTCTTTACCTGTTCCCCGTGAGACTGTCTTTTCTTCCCGTCTTCCCCCATCATTTTGCCATAGATATTTACGAATGATGGGACATTTTCTCTTTCCTTTCCCTTGAAGCTGGCAAATTCCCCGCGCCCTAAAGCGAACCCGCAGTTGGAAGTTAAAAAGTCTTTGTTTCCATGGAACGCTCCCCTCCCAGTGTTCCAAATGTTCCTGGATTTCTTCCATTACCCTGTTAGTTTCTTCCTAACATCGTTCCCCCCCCATAGCGTGTAATTAGGCGGAGAGATACCTCCTTTATCTATGTCACTCCTTCCTTTTAGTAACGAGCCCTTTTTTTTCCTTTTCCCACACCCCCCGATCAGAAGTTCCCTGATCTAGTCAGGCCACACCATTCTCTCAGTGGACTCTTCTTTTAAACCGAATCTTCACCTCAAGACCTTTCCCTTCCCTCTCCTTTTTTTAAAGTTCTCCCCTGGCCTCCTGCTCGTCTTTTTTTTTTATGTGCTAGCTCAATTTTTTACATGACTCCGCTTCCACTTTCTGGAATCCAAGTTCGCGCATCGTTTGACCCTTATGTAATATCTTTACTTCATTACTTTTCTCCCCAGTCTCTCCCCCCCCTCTCATTTCATTCACCGCACATCACCCGACATTTCACCTCAAATTCCCCTTCGTAGCTTTCCTCTTGCGCCCTATAGCAGCCTTGCCCGACTCGAGGCGTTCTGTTTCAGTTCCCCCCCCGTTTTTTTGGAGAATCGCTGCCATTGACTTTTTGACCCTCTCTTGATTTTTGCTTTCCTGTTAGAGTTTCTTGAATGTCTCTCTCTTAGACTCTTTTCCGAATCTGACTTCCCCTTTGAAAGGTTTCCTCCCCTCTAATCCCTCAAAACTTCTGCTGGCCCCAGGCTTCTCTTCTTGATGTCCCTCAGACGCCTTTTCCGTTCTTGTACGCAAAATCCAGGCCCGCCCGATGTCCTGTGATTCCCCCCCTTCTATGTTTTTCAGTTCTACGCCCGCCCACCCTGTTCTCCAACATCTCCTATCCCCTGTTGTCGCCGAAACTTCTTCGCCAGCTCGTATGACGAAATACTCGAACCGCTTTTTTTAGTTCCTCGTCCCTCCTCCTTTCCTCTTTGGCTTTTATGGTTCACCCGCCCGCATTCCCCCCATTTTTACATTTCTCCTTCCTTTAGGAGACCTAATAAAGAAGTGTTGCGACGGAGTCCCCGAGGATTCGATTTTTTTTTTTCGACCCGATCCCATTTTTTCTTTTTTTTTTTTTTTTTTTTTTTTTTTTTTTGAAAAGTTCCGCGTCTGGATCGCCTCTCTCCTTTCCTCGAAGGCTCAGATCGCTCGTAGAGGCTGCACTTGCGGCGAAGCTGCCCGACTTCTTTTTTCTCTTAATCTCCTGCTCTCTCTGCCTTCCTTTCTTTCCACGGCTTGAAGAGAGTTCGCGGCGTGACCCCTCCTCTTCGGATATTTCTCGTCCCCCCTTTGTTTTGTTTCCAGGTTCTAGAGATGTGCAGATATTTCACTAAGGTCGCTCTGTCTTCGCTCTCTGATTGAGTCCTCTTCAAGTTTTGGCCCTTCGTGTTTTGTAAGTTTTCCATCTTTCTTCGACTCCGTTGCCCCCTTAATTTAGTCTTTCTTCCCTAGCATATGGCGTTAGACCCCCCTTTTCAGTAAGATTCGAGTCTCTTCTGCTCCCTTTTCAATCCGTAGCGAATTTTTGGAATCGATTTCTCCCCCTAGAACGACTGCTCGGACTTGATGAGTCCAGGCGGCGGTTTAGTTTGTTGACGATACTCTCCCTATCCCTTCATAACCATCGAGAGCCTATAGGAGGCTTGGGCTTCTTCCTAGTAGAGTATCCCTCCCAGACTCCTTTTCAGAAACTTTGGGGAATTCACTTTTTGACCCGTACCTTGAATATTTTTGCCCCCTTGAATTCCTCCCCAGGTCAAGAGAATCCTCTATTCATTCTTACTTCCGAAGTGTTATTTTCCCCCGGCTTTCATCGAAGATCCTGCAAGAGCGGTTAGATGGGATCCCTCTTAACAACCCTGGAGTTCCTAGACCATGCCATATGTTACTGTTGTTCCGGCGGTTAGGAAATAACATAACACCCTGAAAGTTGACTTCCCATTCCTTCTCCCCTCCTTCTCAAGTCCCTCCCCCCTCAATATGTCTTTCAACAGCCCCCCCTTGATATGAATTCTGTCCGTCGCTTTCTTTTACGCTTACCTTCTCGAAGTTCCTGGTCATAGCTGGCAAGAACCGAATTGATCTCCTTTTGGAGTGCTTAGTATCCCCGAGGCGTTTTTCACTTTTTCTTTCGTAGCGTCATCCCGGCCCCCCTATCTCGCGCCCAGAAATGCTAGTCTGTCTTCCCTCCAGGGAGATATATTCTTTCCTGACCTGTGTGTTTTCATCTAAGATTTATTACTCCTTCCATGTATTTTAGATCTCTCCCTTCTTTCGAAGACCGATGACTTTTCCCCCGATCCTGCGAGCCCCTTCCCCTCCTTCCTTTTCTTTTCTCCCGCGAGAGCCTAAACCTGCTTGAAAAATTTCATATTCCCGATATACCTCCGTCTAGACTAAAGTCCTTTCTGCCCCCACAAGATACTCCTCCTCTTCCTCTTCTGAAGTGTTCTTCATAGCTTTGTTGGCCTGAGATGATTCCGTGTAGAGGCAATCTCGCATCTGGACATCTCTATGGCGATTTTTCTCCTTGATCTTGATTCTGTCCTCCGCCCACAACACTGTATCTTCCCCACTATATGTAAGGCACATTTCGTTTTCCTCACTTTTTACCCCCCCCTAAGCTCTGGCTGTGTGACGTGTCCTCAAATTTCACCAAACTCCCCCCTTTCTTCCCTGGAGCGAGGATCTTATCATTATAGAGCTTTCGGCACGCCTCTCCTCCGTGTATCCTCTTCTTGATTTTCCACTTTCCTTCTGGTTCTTACCCGTTCTTCCCCAGAAGCCCTGCCTCCTCGTGCTCAACTGCCTCGATTCTTTCCGCTTTCTTGAAGACTTAGCGCCATGGGCCCCCTTTCGCACATTTTCGCCCCCCTTTTCTCCCCGCTCCTTAAGAGCCAGGACCTTTCTGCCATCGCTATTAATCTAGTATCTCTTCGACAGAACTCGAATCGCCGCTTTTCCAGTGTTCGACCCCCCTATTGTGGTCCCTTTGACACTCTTTGCTACCTCTACGCTTATCACCACCCTGGTCTCCCGTTCTCCCCCAGACTTTTTCAAGCTTCCTCTCTGCTCGTTTTTTTCTCTACGCATATAATATACAACTCCCGCGACCCAATAGCTTCCCCCCGCGCCCCCCCCCCCAGACTAGCTTTCGGCGGAGTGACCTAAAGACTTCTTTGTCTTTGCGATTAGCAGCATTCTTCCCTGAGAGTCTTTTTATGAGTTCCCCTCTTACCTTTGCAGGAGATCGTTCCCCGCCTGTCCCTCCCTACCTTTTCGTAGGTACTCTCGCCCTTTGAGCTCTTCTCTCCTTTCTTCCCCTTCTGTTCCAGTGTCCAGCATCGCGTCCCCCCGCGACTTGACTTCCCAACTTTCTTCGTCTTCTCCCCCCTAAAACTGAATGCTAACTAGGCCCTACGTATGGTTTTCTGGCCTCTTTGCCCGCCCTCCTACTTACCTTTCCGACTCGTAGAAAAGGCTTTCTGGCCTCTTCTTTTTTCATTTCCAAAGATCGCCGAAGTTTCAGAAGCGGTCCTTTTTTTTAGCCTGTACGGATTCTCCCCCCTCTCTTTTCGGACTTAATTGTAACGTGGCCTAATCTTCGACGGCTTCCCTCGTCCTTCTCAGGTGCACGCCCTTGACTGACCAGTCCCCCTGCTTCTTCAACTGGCGTCCTTCCCCGCAGTTTATGGAAACTTTCCTTCCACTGGCTTCTCAGGACACCTTTCTGATTTGGGCAATTAGTCTTCCCAGATCGAGCTTAGATTATTCCCCTTTCCCTCCCTCCTCTTGCTCCTGGAAAATTCAAAGGCACAGTCCCTTCTTTCTTCTCCCTTCCGCCTTTATGACCTTGTGCGACTATGCCTCGACTTTTTTTTTTTCTTCCCTCGTCCCCATTAGCCCGCCTTTTTCTTGTTTCTTTTTTCATATGGACTTTTTCATGGGCTTGTGTCTCCTTCCTTCTGATTGCGCTGCTGGAAGCCTCCGCAATTTGCGAGGAAGAAGAGTCCTTTTCCCCCCTCTGCTTTCCGAAGATACATCCCGTTCACTGTTCTCCCTTAATTTTCTAACGTGTTTACAAATGAATTTAGAATCCTCTTTTTCCCCCCTCTGCCTTGGCCTTCCCTTTGATTCCTCCTTTGAAAGGCTTTTTAATATTTCACCTCGTTTCAAACTTCTTCGGAGCCGGGTTTTTTGCACTCCACGTTTCTTGTGATACTTTCCTTATTTTGCGTATCAAGGAACTTACCACTCTTCGCTAGTCAATTGCGTTGGAACTCCCCCCGGTCTCTCAGATACTCTCCTCACGCGAGGACCTTAGTTCGGCGAGCTCTCCGTATCGTCAATGCGCTCCCCACTGTTCTTTCCCATTTTTTGTCGTCTCGTCCCCATGTTTCGTCTAGTTGGTACCACCCTTTTTTCCCTTTCTAAGAAAGCTGCTTGGTTAGAGTGAGGGCGGTTAAGCCATTTGCGTCTGGCCTCTTTTTTTTTAATATCGATTCTATAATGCTGACTGACTCTCTCTCCGCTTTGTGGACTATCGCCTCCAAGTATATTTCAGATCTCTCATTAACTACTTCCCCCTTTTGGGGCAGTTACTCCCCCGATAGATACCTTTCGCCCCTAGGATCCAGCCTTTTCTACCCTCTGTCTGATAGGCCCGCTCTCTTCCCCCCCCTAATAGTTTTAACTTTTTTAGTTAATCGAACCGGATCCTTCACCTATTTACTCACTCTTTTCCGTCCAGTTTTCTCGAGTATTGTCTTTTCCCTCTTTTACCCCGTTCGGCAATCCGATGCTCGCTTCCAAGGGATAGAATATCGGCCTTTCACGTAGTTTAGATAAGCCCCCCCCCCCATTTTTACATGGCTTGTCTCCAGCAATGCCTAAATTCCAGTTAAAACGGTTAACGCCTCGATGGTGATGGTAGAGGTCTCCTAGTCCTGACTAAGTAAGAGAGGAAGAATCTATATCATCGGAGGTTTTTTTTTAAAAGTACTTCGCTGCGGGTTCATGCGCGCCGGCTCCCTCCTCGACTTATTTCTCCTTTTTTTTTTCCCAATTCTGTTTTTTTAGGGATGCCTCCTTCTCTCCATTCTAGAAGAGATGAGGCCTCTCGTCGAGCGCGGCCTATGTCCTCGCCGGAGAGTATCGCGGCTTTAGGCCCTTTTTTTTCCCTCCTCTTCCCCTAGAGCAGCTGGGCGGGCCCCGCTTAGGCCATTGTGAGACCCTCCCCCCTTTCCCTTCCTTTGGAGGCCCGTCCCCATTCCGGGAATCTTGACTCTCGAGCACTCCCGTATTCCTTCCCTGAGTTTTATGCCTCTTCTATCCCACTCTATTCCTGCGGTTAGTCACTCCTCTTCCCCGTTTCCCGATATGGGGATCTCAGAGAGCTCCCCCTTTCTCGCCCTCCGTGAATCCATTGTAAGTAGGCTCTTGCGGCCGCATTCCATAGGTTTGCTCCCACGGTGCTCAGCCCTCCTCAGACATTTCTCCTCAGTCTGGCGCCCCTCTCCCCCCTATCTTTCAGGTTCGTTCGACATCCCGTCTTGTGTCGCAGATCCGACCCTCCCTCCCCTTCTCTTTCATCTCTTTTAATTCTGGTTTTCCCTTCTTATCCTGTAAGCTGTCGACCGTACCATGACGCCCTCCGCGTCCCCCGTCTTTTTTGAGCTAATCTTCATGTGTCCCCCCCGATTCTTTTTTTGCTCTTTTTTCTCTCCTGCTCCCCATTGCCCCCCTGTTCATTTCCCTTTCCCAGTAGATCTCTTCCCTCCGTTACCCCCCACCTAGAGTGGAAGCGTCGTGCCTCTTCCTAAGGGCAGGATTCTTTCCACATTTAAGAGCTCTTTTTTTCAATTTCTCCCTTTATATCTCCTTCCAGTATATTTAGTAGTCAGAGCCCCTTCGCCGAAGAAGTTTGGATTGTGAACCCATTCATCCCCCCCCCCCCGCCGACCTTTCAAGTTGACCCCTTCGCATTGGCCATCTTTCCCCCTTCCTCCAATCCGACGGTACATTTGGCCCTCACTTTTTGACAACCCTTTTCAGTGTCAATTATGGAAAAGAACAATGATAAATGCGTCGTCTTCAAAGACTTGTAAATATCTCTCTAATGGATAGGAGGTTTTTCCAGTCCTTTTCGCAGCCGGATTTCATGAGACCCTCATTCCATCCACCCCCCTAGCTCTACAATTGATTTCCTATGGTCAATTCCTGTCTCCGGAAGACGATCTTGAAACGAGCGGCTTTCTTATCCTCCCCCTTCGTTTTGAACTCTGACCCTTTTCATCAAGAAGTCTATTATTTAAGCTTAGTCCTTCTTTTTCCTCGGCAATGTTATTTCTTCTGGTATCTCTTTTCTTCCATTGCATGGAACATAGTCAGACTGGTTTCAACCATTGCATTTTCCCCTTTGGAAATTCTATTGAGCCCCCTTCAATTTCCCAAAAAGACCTTCCCCTCTTTCTTTCTAACAGCCGCTCGCGTGCCGCAATCGATCCGATTGTACCACTTCTAATGACGCGCTATTTTCCGACGTTCCTCTATCAGTTTACCCAAGAGACGTATCAGACCTCCTCTCAACTTTTCCTAGTAGAACTATATCTCACCTAAACCCTTACAAGCTCGTTTTTTCAGCGCCGTCCCTTCTATCGTCGGCGCCTTTCTCCGTTGTCCGATGAGGGGACATAAAGTCCTCTGACATGATGTATGTCCTCCCCCTTTCTCCTGCGGAGTTCTTTCCTAATAAAGTCTTCCGGGAAGTTATTTTTCCCTGGCCTCCCTCTTTTCGTTACTCAGTATGTTCCCCTGCTCCCCGAGTTTGTAGATTGCACGGCAACTTCCTTGGCGAAAGGGAGATCCGCACTTGCCGTAGATTCCCGTTGTCCACCTGGTAAGACTTCTCAATTCTTCTCCTTATTCTTTTCCCCCCCTCCGTCCTCCTTGTTAATGCTCCGCTTTATATCCCCAGCAAGACTTCAGCTGTTACCCCTAAGCCTAGATAGGATTTACTGTCACTTTCTCCTGTTGTGATTTATTAGAGTCGGGCCCTGACATGCGACGACTCCTGGCGCCCTTCTAGCGCTTGCAGGAGAGCCCCCAGACCCCTTTCTTCTGTTCGTGGAGAAGGCGCCGGTCGCCGTCGATTAGTTCGCAAGCCTTTCGACCTTCCCCCCTCCCCCGATCTTCGCCAGACGCCTTGACACAGCGGTTTTCGTCTGTCGTGTTCCTTCCCGACCGTTGCGCGATCTTCTCATCTCTAGAACAGCCCCCCTCCTATGCCCTCGCTGGTCAGTTTTTCCTTTCGAGATTTTCTTTCCAGGCCTGGTGCTCCTTATCGGCTGAACCTTTCCCTTAAGCGCGCTCCTCCTTTGCTTTCCTCCCTTCTCTGACCCTTCCCGTTCGAGTATTTCCCTTCCCCTCGCCCTTTTTCTTTGTAAAATTTCCTTCCGGCACGATATCCCTCCGAGCGGCCTTCCGATTTCGATTACTTCTGAGGAATGAGATCCGTTTGCTTGGGCTTTGGTCCATTTGATTTCACGCGTCCCCGCTGGTTTGTAGGTTGACCCTTCCCCTTCGTCAACAATTTTTCTGCGAAGAGCTCTTTCATGTGATTTTGTGCCCGGCGGTTCGGGGCCCCTGCCCTTCCCCAGTTTGCCATGATAAGCAGCCCGTTGTCTCTCCTGTCTCCTTAAAGTCTCAGCGTCGCAGGCATCTCCCTCCAGCCAAAAGGATATTGCATACCGTCCCTATACATCCGGCTCTGCCCTTTCTTTGGGTCAGCTGACCTTAGTAGCCTCGCATTATGTACTAGAGGTCCAAGTGGGCCTTGTCTCTCCCTGGACTGGATTTGCTCTAGAGCTGTTTGCGGTTTCCGTACGATTTACTTTTTCCCTCGGATCTTTTAAACAGACTTCCCTCTCTAAAAGCCAGTACTAGGTTTTCACCTCCCTCTTTTGTAGAGAGATTAGATGATTTCTCGTTTTTTAGGTTTTGCCTGTATAGACTCCCGCGCGCATTTGTCCTGCCGCTCACATTACCTATAGTGATAATGTCCCTCCACAGGATTTCCAATTAGCGCTCTCGATCTGCCCCCCCCTCCCTCTCGACGTTAACGGACCCCCCCAACTCCCTCCCTTGCGGTTCTCAGGTTAGGCCTAGTCACTTTTTTTTCTAGTTCGTCGTAGTTGCGCTTGAATGGTTTCAGCTCCTCTCCCCTCGCCAAGGGGGTCCTCTCCGCTTTTAAGGAAACGCCTCCTTTCCCAACCAAGCTTACAATTTTCATTCCTCCTGTTCTCCCCTACTTTTTCCTAAAAGTTCTTTAACCTTCTTCTCGTTTTTCGTCGATTCTTTTTCACCTTCCCCCCCCCCCCCTTGCACCGGCTGTCTTACGCTCATCCTTTCTTCTAGGGCCTCCTTCATCTTGTTTCTGCTTGGCAGGAAAAATTGTTGAAAATTAAGCATGGTTACTTCCAAAGGTCTTTTTTTTTCTACTTCGCAGCTAATGATCATCCCGCCAGCCTTCGGCCTGGTTGTGACTTTCCTCTAAGTTTGAAGTGCTTTCCCCTTCAAACCATCATCAGTCTCCTGTTGCGCCTGGCGAGCCAGTCCGCCCGAGCACGGCCGGAGGTCTGTTCCCCCCTCGAGATCGGAGCGCCGATCATTGACTTCGCCGACTTACCCTTCCCTCTTCTCCCGTATTCCCCCCTCCGCTGCGGAACTGGTCTCCTTGCGTCCTCCAGGAGAACTACCGGCCTACATCCCCCCCGTTCCCCATAAACCCTGGATCCCGGAAGCCTTTTCGCCTCTTACACTTTCTTTTCGATTCATCTTCCATATACGTGATCCCAGGGCGCGTTCTCGGTTGACGCCTCCTCTATTGGAGATGAGTTACTCAACCGACTCTTGGTTATTGCTCCCTCTAAGTTTCATTATAAGGATACTCGCTTCCCGCTTATTGGACATTCTCGTGAGAGGGTCCGATTCGCCCCGTGACGCCGCCCCCCCTAGCTTTACCCTGGTTTCCAAGTATCTCTTGAACCGTCTATTTCCGCGTCTTCACCTTCAGCCCTCCTCCCCCTCCTCCCCCTGTTCCCTTCCCCTGAGAGCCCCCATGCCTTTGGCTCTATCCCCACCTAATCTAACTCGTGTTCACTAAGCCTTTGCGTCCTTGGGGTTTTTGGGTCAAGCATTCGCTCCTCCCCCCCCGTTCAGATTAGCCCGCTTTTGCCTTTCTAACCAAGTCGGGATCTCTTTCTTACACTTACGAGGATTTCGCAGTCCCCCTTTTTCTTTCTTGGTCCCTTTTTTTTCCTATAGTGTCCAGAATTTCCCCTCTTTCATTTTCTGAGGCTTCTTGTGCGGTTTCCCCCAGAAACAGATGTCCCGTTCTGGTGTGCCTTGCGCTCGCTCTTCCCTTGGATTGAATCCCCGTTGAGCTTGCGTTTCCTATGGTCCATTCTCCCCTCCCTGCCAGATCTTGGAGCCGACTCCATTCTGACACCCGACGTCTTCAGCAACCTCAGCAATCTTTTTCTCCTTTGTTTTTTTTCAAAACTCTCCCTCTTCCGATCCGCCTTAAGTGACTTCCTGGATGAGCATAGAGGAGAGCCCCCATACTCCCGCATTTTTTGCTTTCGCGTCCATTTCTCTTCCTGTTTTCTTGTGCTCCTTTCGAATCCGTGCGTTCGTTGGCGTTCCCTCCTCTCATGCCTCGAACTCTCTTACCCCCTAGTCGCTCCGCCGACATTTAGCCGAAACTGGCTTTTTTCCTGATTCCATTTCTTCAAGTTGGACCCCCAGCATTGTCTCCCCCTCTCTCCTCATTTCGCTTTAAACGAGATGGACGTCCCAGTGATATGCCTTCGCGGTCTGGCTTTTTTCCTTTTCTACTGAGTTAATCGTCAAAAAATTTTTAGTTACTCCCGTTTACGCTGACT
>Ga0179593_1363580_pt1 | contig 13563 bp, 19 predicted proteins | sample CZODoug2_1_08_16_FD_185931 | JGI IMG/M metagenome (GOLD analysis project Ga0179593, IMG submission 185931) | Vadose zone soil fungal communities from Angelo Coast Range Reserve, California, USA - CZODoug2_1_08_16fungal (PacBio error correction) | ecosystem: Environmental > Terrestrial > Soil >... | reverse complement strand
CAAGAAGTTGGCCCCATTCCTTTCCCCCCGGCGCATTACCTTTTCAAAGGAAAAGATTCCCTGCTTCTTGTTCCTCCAGCGTAAGAAGATACAAGTTTGGACCTTATTTCCCCCCCAGTACCTTCCCAACCCAAGTTGGGGAGGAGCACCCAGGACATTGGACCCAGTTCCCCCATCCCCCGCATCGCCCCGCTCGAGCGTAGGATTGTCTATAGTCTTCCCCTGTGCTCATGGGCAAGCCCTTATGTCTACAGAGCCCCCCTCCTCATCAATTCGGCTCACGAAACTACAGGTGGATTTGGATGTTCCGGTTTTCTTTTCGCAACGTTAGGCTGATTATTTCTCTTCTTTACTTGCAGGAGTTTTTCCCACTTCACTGCTACATTCTCCGGTCTTTTCGATCTTAGATTCCCTTTCACCTAGCAGATGCCCAACCTCGTTGGACTCCTTTGTTGAGCTGCAAGGTTTTTGTCAACGATGTTGTACAGACCGTCCCCCTTGAGGGATGCTAATATATGCATCCGCGCTGGTCACATTCCCGTAATGAGGAGTAGAGTACATTGATTTTTGTCTCCGGCTCTTTCCTCTCAAGCTCCATCCTAGGGCATGTGGATTCATCTCTGTTCTGTTTCCCTTCGATCAACTGCGATCAGTGCGGCCTGTTTCTTTTTTTTTCCGGCTGATTTAAGGGGCGCTTCAATGCCCTGCAATAGGAACACCCCCCTTTGATCGCCCCCCCTTCCACTTCTGCTTTCCATAATACGAATTGCATCCAAGACAAAATCCGCCTTCTACACTCAGTCGTTGCTCTTTCTCACGTTCTCTTGCGCAAGACCCCTCGACCTTTTCTTCCCCCGATCCTTCTTTTACACGTGCATCAGAAACCCCCATGGCGAGCGCCTTCGCCAATTGCACTTCATATCTTAAACCCGGTGCCCCCAATCCCAAAACCGACCCCATGCTTCGGAATCTCTTCACTTATGCCGTAGTACCGTAGCCCGTTTTCCAGTTCTTGAGAAGTTTGGTTAATACAAATTTAATCGGCTTGATTTGGGTGCGCTCACCTGAACCGGTGCACCGGCATTCCCTCCGTGGCTCTCCCCCTTCACCACTTGATATTTGGCCCCTTCACACCACTTACGACCTCTCTCCTTTCTCCCCCTATCTGGTATGTCCTCGCCAAATACTACTCCTGTTTTCGTTTGCGTTTTCTGTTCAATTTTTTTCTCCAAGGTACTCCCTTCCCTAATCTTTCGGAGGGGTTTGAGCTTCCGCGACGGCGTGACCCTAGATACCCCACACTCTTTATTGCCCCGAAACGTCAAAAGGATACCCCCCTTAGTAGTAGCCTTCTCAACCATGACCCCCTCATATGAGCGCATCATACCCCTTTGCTCCCCATGTCTGGTCCCCCAGTTTTTCCTCTTCTACTTGTGCCCAGGAGAAGCTTTCCCCCCTTCGTTTTTCGACGGGCTTTTTTTATTACTCTTGTCTATGCCCTTGATCGCAAACTCCCGTCCGATTCCCCCTCCATCGAGGCTGAGATGAAGAACTCACGTGAGAAACCTTTTGCCCCCTTTCTTTCTTCTTTCGCTCGCTTCCATGCGAACAGGGAAGTCTCTGACTAGTCGCTTCTCAGAGCATTCCACAACTCGACATCGCCCCACTAAATCACATACATGAATTTTCTGCTTTTTTCTTTCCCGCTCTCCGATTTCCCAATTTTGTCTGTACCCTCCCGTTGCTTGCGCACAGTTCAACCCCCTTCGTTCTACCCCAACTTTTCCCCACTTCTCCCCCGCGTTCCCCCAAGGGCGCCTAACCCACCTCCACATCTCAGAGATCTAGGCAATCCTTTTCCACTTCCCGGACCTCATTTCTTATTCAAATGATCGACCGCGTCCCCCGCCGTCCCGCTCCGCCTCACTTCGCTTTAGAATTTTTTTGAGTCAACCCGAAAAGTTCCACAGGAGTGGCTTCCACTATTTTCCTAGGGCGAGCTCGATTATTTTTCTCCTTCTTTGACAATGTCCCTTAACGGAAATTTCTGGCTTCTCTACGTATTCTTCAACTCCTACCTTCGGCCAGGTATATACATCTGTCCTCACCTCCGGACTTCTCTTTCCCTTCCCATCTCGAGGCCTATGCTCCTTTCGGAAATAAGTGATTGATTCTTTAGGCACTAGTCTATTCGTTCTTTCCCCCCTTCTGATCTTTTTTACTAGAATGTGTTTTTTCCTGTGATGACACGTTTGTCTTTCTTGGTTTGTGAAATGCTCACACCAAAGCGGAGGGACACCCTTTTCTATGAATTGAATTCCTGACCATGGATTTGACGATGGTATCAGGTGGGCTTTCCCGCTACTACCTCAAATCCGGACTACGCCAATATCTTTTCCTCCTCGTGTGTTGTTGAGTATGTTTTTTTTTTTTTCCTTCCTGGCTTCTTCCCCTTTCCCTCCCCGTCGCCTACATGACCCTTCCACCCATGGTCTTTTTCAAACCATAGACCCACCTTCCTTCCTCCCTTTGTTTTTGGGATTTCACGAAGGCAGTTTCCAAAAATGTCTTCCTTAACCTGTTCTCTCAAACTCTTCTTACTTTTTTACTATCAGTGCGCCTTACACCAACCTTACGACTCGAGGCCTCAGCCCCCTTTCCTTTCCCCTTTCTTTTAAACCCATTCAGTTTCTCGCGAAAGGTGGGACGTAAATGCAAGGATGTTTACATTTTCTCTCGCGCGAGTTCTTGGTCCTTGTCAGTAGCAGAACCCCCTCCAGTTCCCCTCCCCGGTTTTCCAGTCTTCTTTCTAGAACCCTGCAGACATTCGGCACCCCCTCTGGATCCCCCCTCGGTGTACTCCTGTGCCCCCAGGAAACTTAACGAGCAGCTTGGTGCCCGCGTCGCTTGTCATATTCGGACCCCTTCCCTTTCCTCCATTTCTCGGTCTTTCTTCAACGACTTTGACCGCTCTTCTCTTAAGTTTTGTTTTCAGACATTGCTAGGAGCTGGAGGAAGTTTTTGTTTGTAGGAGCCCTATGCTTTTTTTCATCAAGTCTCGGTCGGCGCACTTTTTCCCCTTCACTTCTCCTTTTCTTTTCCATCAGAAACCTTTTTTCCCCGGGTATGTTTCGATTTCGCGCTTACCTTTTGCTTCCCCTCTAAGTCCTCGCCGAGTGGCATTTTCCGACTCTCCCCTTCCTTACCGTTGAGAAGCCCCAAATCTCTGTTATCCTTGTCATGTCTTTCCGCCCCGAGGCGTTTGTTTACTGTCGTAGTTATTCGCTGCGGACTCGCTTCGTACTTACCAGTTCACGTTTCGCCCGGTTTTTTTTTTTGAACTGAATAGTCCCGAGCTTCGTTTCGATAGCTTGTGGCCCTCACCTGTCTCCTTGTTGCTTATGAGTTCTCCAGATCGCCTTTTTGCGATCGCGTTTTTTCCCTTCTTCTTTTCGATAGGTCCCCAATTTCGTTGAGCCGGCCAGCCATATGAAGATGCTCAAACCCCCCTAGACTTCCTTTAATTTATTGAGGTACTGGTCCTGCTCAGTTCTTGTAACCTGAGGGGCCCCGCCCCGAAAACCTCCTCGATGCGTCTTTTTTCCTTCCTCCCCCTAGAGTCTAGAGCTAGTGTTTTTCTGCCACTATCCCTTTTTTGAACTGTTAGTGACTTTCCCGGGATGGGCAAACGGCAATTTCCCGTCGTTCATATTGGAGCTCTTTGTTTTCAAGCAGTTTTTAGTTTATTCCCCCATCTGCTCCAGAATTTCCGTGAGTACTCGCTCGAAGTCGACCTTTCCCTTCTATACGACGCATTGCTTCCCCCCTTTTTTTTGAGATGACCCCGTTTTCGAGCCTTGTCCGTGTTCCATTGTCTGCACACTTTTTTACTGTATCAAGATGATTAACTGCTGGAACATTCCCTGGCCTTTTTTTTTGACTTTGCCTTTCTTTCTTACCATGCCTTACGGAGTCAATAGATTGACCAATGATTTTCGAATTGCGGTGGATTTCGTCTTTTTTCATTTTATGCGTTCTTTCCCCCCCAGAGCCAATACAATTGTACGGTGACTCTCCTACCCACCTTGTGGTTAAGTGGAATGTCTCATGACCCAGCGCATCCTCCCGACGTTTCTTTCCATTTCAATACCTTCCCCCTCGTTAATCACTGATTTTTTCCAAGTTATACACTAAAGCCCCCTCGGTTACATATTTTTTCCGGAGGGTCTTGCTTGAGGCCCTCGTCCCAATCAAGGTCTCTTTTTATTCCCCCGCTGAGTTCATCTATGCTCCGCCATATTTGACTTTTCCCCCTCTCCCCCCCCCCACCCTTCACCCGCTTATCCTCCAACGCGATGGGTCTTTTTTTCCCGGTGAACAGGTTGATGAATCCTACTTCGCCTGATTCCAACCTAAAGGTAATGAAGCGTTTCACGTAGGCAACTCCTTTCGACTTGTGTATTTTTGAATACTTCCCATCCAAGTGTCTACAGCCCTACCTGCCCCCCAAAAGCCCTCGTTTTACTTTTTCTTTGATAAGCGCGGCTTTCTCCTCATCCCTGTGTCCCATGTAGCAGGTTGGAAGTTCCTATTTAGTTTCACAATCAACGGTCTCCCGAATTCCTGGCCTCTGGTTGCACTTTCTTTCCTATTTGCTGTAAGAGACGTTTTCAACTTTTTTTTCAGGTACATTGACCCAACCAGCGCGCCCAAATGGTCCCCTTCTGACGTATGAAACGCGCGTTTCTTGTCCTTTTCCATATTCTCTTTCGCCGGGGGGAAGAGTTTGCCTTCGGGCTCCTTTTTCTTCGTCCAATATTAAGAAGAGTTGGTGTGTGAGGAGAGATGCCTCAGCCTTATTTTCGAGGTCCGGAATCCAATCTTCCCCAATTTTCAATTTGATATGTGTTCCCCCCCGGCCAGCTACCAGCGCGTTCCGCAAGTCCCTGATCTTTGATTTACCATTTTGTTTTTCCCCTAGTGGGTCATGACCCTTCTCAACACCACGTTTTTTGCAACTTTCCTTATCATCCCATCGTTAGGTCCAATTCATCCAACCTCCTCTCCAAGGTTGATTTTTTCTTATGCCGTGATTTGTATGAATTTCTCCCTGCTAATTTTCCACCGACTGATGGTACCCCTTTTGAAAGCAGCCATCCGTCGGACCTAAAACCCCCCAGCCTGGGTTCTTTTGCAGGTCATTTGCTTCGTAAGTTCTATCTTCCGTATTCTACGTCTCCTTAGTTGATATGGGAACTGATCTTCCCGTGGGCTTTGACTTCATTTGGGCCTTGATTCAGCCCTTTTCCCTCCGCCTCCCCCCCAAACGAGTTGTGACTTGCTACCGATGTTGATCATGTTGGTTTCAACTCTTTTGTGACGCTTTCCAACCTTGATGTGCTTGTCTAGAGCCCCCGCGATACATCACTCCTTAGTAGCCTGGATGGGTTCGCCCCAGAATGCTGTGTTCCTCCCCAGCCCACGGACAGAATGTAGTCCCTTCCCCATGTCAACAGAGGTTTAATTTTCGCAAACTTTTTCTCCCCTCAGTGATTTTCGGTTTTCTTGTTCCATGCCTCTTTTGTTGAACTTTTTTTGCTCATATGCCATGCCCCCAGGAACCCCCACAACCCAACCACCTTGTTTCCCGCTTGCCTCTTGAAAGCGCCCTTTCCCGAACGTCCGTAACTTTTTCTTAGTACCCTCGCCTCTGTGTTTCAGTTTTCAAAGAAGGCCTTTTCCCCCTCACCTGAAATAGGGCAAAGAGATTTTATGTTTCCCCAATCAGGTCCTTAGCCCTTTGTTCAGGTTAGATTCCTTCGACCCCATGTCAGGCCTTGGGTATTTTTCCCCCGCCCAAACCTCCAGTTCTTAGGAGGATAGATTTCCCCTTTCCTTCTTAGATCTCTTCTGTTCGCACGTGGGTTCTCCACGGTCTTTCTGTCTTTGGGCCCCCCATCCACTTTGTTAAGAGGTTTCCTCGTCGTTCCCCCCCCCCATTTCCCCTCGTGAAACTTTCCGTTTGCCCAAGGCCCGTCGTGCTTCCCTACATACCAAGTTCTCTGGCCCGTACCCACTTTCTAGCGTCCATCCCTCTATTATGGCGCCACCGCCTATCTTGAATTTTAGGGGCTTTGTTCCCCCTTAGCTAGGGGTAACTTCTTTCCGCTCATTCCCTCCTGGCGGAGGGTTTTATCCTCTTATCTCTTTAGGCGGACCCCATGCATCCAACGATTCTTGGAAGCCGAACCCGTTCAAAGCCCTTCCCCTGAAACACTTCTTCCCCCGATTTTTCCAAACCACAAATGACTATTTTTGAGTCGCATACCGCCACTCCTTTTACCTTTTTTCTTTCCCACCTGCTTTCCTCGAAGCCTTACCCCGATGTCCCATGTTTCGTCCCTCCGTTTCCCACCTTCTAGATGAGTGTACTCAGGAGAGTTCCAGCCTCTCCACCACTCCCTAAGATTTCCCCCGCAAGAGGCTGAGGAGAATCCCTTCCTTCAAGGTATAAACATATTCTTTTGCCCGGCGTAGTATCTCGCTATTTCCTTCCTTGTCGGTTTTTTTACAGGCGCTTCACTCTGTAGGAGACGGCCCGAGTCCCCTGCACCGTTTTCCCCCAACTTTGACCTTCTTCCAGCCCTGACTTGCTCGCCGAGTAGCAGACCTGGCTTCCTCCCCTGGGGCGTTTTTTTCCGCACTTCTTCCTGAAAGTGCCGTGCGCCTTTCCAAACTTTTTCACCCCACTTCGCCGCGTCCCTATTACCCCATGGCTACCCCCTCAAAAACCCCACAACCAACTTTTCTGCTCCAATCTCGGCACCCTTTTCGACCCCTCCCGGCTCTGGATGGCACATCCCACATTCCTGAGAATCTGCCCCCAATACGACTCCCCCCTATCACCGAAATTATTTTTCTGGGAGTACTTTTCAACCCTAGGAACGAGGTCCCCTCAAACGGCTTTGGTTCTTCCACCCTGGTTGACTAATTTCTGGCCCGGCTCCATTCTGAAGAGATTTTTCCCCCCCTTTTTTGACGGAAACTTTTTCTGCCTTGATGAAGTCCCTGTCGTACCAGTCCTTGTCTCTCTTGCCGAGTCTCAAATGTACTTCCTTCTCTGCGATCTTTCCTCCTGGATTTTCCGTTTCCTTATTACTTCGTGCTTTTCTGCCCTCTCTGCCGGTCGGCCATGTGTGAGACTGGTCGGAACTCCTCGTGACAACCGATTTTGAAGGACATCGCGGTGCAGCTTTTCAGGAAAGGTTTCATGGTCTTTTCGTGAATTTTGCCCTAAAACCCCCCAATCGGGGAACTTCCAGAAGGTTCTATTGATCTTGCGACCCAGTGGTTTTTCCTGTTCATTTAAGGCGGACCGTGAATTTGATCCTACTACTACAAAGCCCTCCCTTCCCACCACCATTCTACTTATCGCCTCTCTTGTGTGTGATATCTCTTTTTGTGGTGTTGGTTCATTTTATGGCTTTTATGTAGTAGTATCAAAACTTCGGCCTGACAAATTTTCAACCTCCCCAATGGTCGCATGCAAGCTCCCTTCTAACCTCCTATTTTTGAGAATTTTCACTCCAACCCGTCATTTCCCACCTTTTCTTGCAGCTTCAAATTCTTCCCCCACACCCTTAAATTTGTCATTAGTTCCTATCTATCTGCCTTATCACACTTCTCCCCTACGATCGAGGATAAGCCTTCCGTTTTTTTCCTCCTTTTGTCCCCATCTTTAATTTGCTTAAAGTGTCGGCCTATTGCCGTGCTGTCTCCTTTTCTTCTTCGCCGATTGTTTTTGCGTAAGTCTTTCCTTTAAGGCTCCATAAAATTCCTGGGGTTTTTGACCGTTTTTTCCAGCTATTCTTGACCGCGCCGACCTTGAACAAAATATTGGTCAGCCCACCCCTTTTTACTAAGGGTCTGTTCCAAATTTGACCATTCTCCATCCGATCTCGGTTATTCTCTTCGTTGTCCTCTCTATCTACTTTTGCCCCTTGTACCATCCTCTGTTACACCGGAGTATGATTGCTGAAGCTTTTAATTTTTATCTCCTGTAATATTCTCTTTGCTCTTTTTATTTTTTTTTTATATGTTGCTTTGCTATAAAGTGCCCCCCCCTGATCCTTTGCAATGCCGCGCCTTTCTTGTCCATAAGAACTTCGCCATTGGGATGTTTGTTCCTCTGAGTTGTGACCCGGGTCTCTGGAACCCGCTTCCTTTCAAGCCCCCCTAAGATTTCCTCTTACGCCTTTGCGCCCAGGCCCGTGCTATCGCGAGCGCTACCGCCCCTCAAAGATCTGGTTCCTGAATACCCCCCTTTTTTCATTTCTCTCGATGGCGGGGTTTTTTTCTTCGGGTCTGATGATCGATTGAAAGACCGTCGCCCCCCTTTAACCAGTATCGCTGTTTCTTTCCTGACCGGGCATAGGGCCAGTCTCTAGTCCCGTGCGTCCCTCCCCTTTTCGCACTTTTGATTGCGGATGCGCCATATCGGTCTTTTTGTCGCTCGTCTTCTTTTTTCGTTCAGGTCTTGAGATGGCTTCCATACCCAACCGTTTGATCGATGGTACCGCATGTCCTAGACCTGCTAACACCCCCCCTCCCTCCCTGATTCTGACTGATGCTAAATTTGGTGCTACGGTTTTCACGAACCCCCGTCCAATATGAACAACCCTCTGCGTTGGTCGATCCACCTTTCTTTCTTCCGTAGTCGTCGTATTTCCTGCGTCCCCCCTCCAACCCCTTGGGACTTATTTTCCCTGCCCCCGACGGAGTTTTAAAATCGTTTTCTTAGACTTGTGTTTCGTCACTCCTCCCTTATGTTTTTTCCAATTTCCGCTCCATACCCACAGTTCGAACCTCGCCCGTACCGCGTGTCGAAGCTCTAACGCCGCGCTCCCGATATTTTGCTTCTTTTTTTTGGATTGCCCGTTTGAGTCTGCCTTCGGTTGCAATTGTTCTCATATCTTCTGAATACTGCTCAGATTTTGTTATTTCCACGAGTGGTAAAGACAGAGTTCGTTTCCTTTTGCTCGTTGTCCCCCCAGCCTTCCCTTTTGATCCATAGAGCCACCCGCTTCTCCCCCGAGCCTTCGGATTCTTTTTCCTGGGAATTTCCTTTTGCGGCATCATTAATCCCTTGTCAAGGGGCGTTCTTCCCGCAACGTTTGTTTAGTTTCCTTTTGCCTAGAAGCGTCCGCCCCGTCCCTCACAGTGACCCAGGAACCCCAAAAGTTTTTTTTTTTTTCCCCCGCGGAATCAATGTTGCAAGTGATCCCCTTCCCCCACGCCCCGTCTAAGATTGATCAAACTTTGGCGGTGATGATGTTTCCTCCCTAGTTGCTCACCACATCAATGGATTTACTTCTTCTTTGCCCGGGCCAGGCCTTATTCAATGACCTCCCCTCCGGGGGAACAGTTTACCCCCCCTTTTTTTGTGTCCCTGCTCAATTGCTTTGACTTACCCCCTGCGATTCTGGTGGCGGATGGAAACATGTTTGTTCATTAAGACAGACGGACTAGACCCATCCCCGGAGCCCGTACGTTTAACGTTTGGGTGCCCCCCCCTTCCGGCACACGGAATATCTAATACTTGTCTGCCTCCCCATTCACCTTTCACACCATCCAACATATAATTTTTTTTTTCTCCTTTATTGAGAGGTTTGTTATCCTCGCTTTTTTTTTTTTTTGTGATTGTACTGCGATCACAACCAACGTTTTCCCCCTAATTCCGGGGCGCTGACGTTTCATTTTTCAACTTTCCCGAAGAGGGAGCTTACCTTTTTTGCTACTTTTCCCCCCCCATTTTTGGAATGTCCCCGTTTCCCCAAGATTTTCCCAAAATCAATCGTCTTTGACCCAATTTCAGGTTCTTGGCATGTTAAAGCACCTGATCCTGTCTCCCCTTGTTGTTAAGATTTTCATGGCGCAGCCCTAAGTTTCTGTCTTTGTCTTCCCTTCCCCAGTGTTTGTTGTTGATTTTTTCGACTTGACCTCCTTTTTCTCTCCGCCACTTGCCAAATATACCCCCACATTGTTCCGGACTAGGTTTCCCCCTGCAATTTCCTTGCGGGTGAAAAGGTCCGCCCTTACCCGTTTGGCCCCGCTCCTCCACAAGGTAAATTCCCCCACGTTTTCCCCTTATTGTAAAAGATAAATCTTTCCCTTCCCCGTTTCTGCCACCGACCTCCCGGACCTCTCTCCCTTTATTTCTTTCGAGTACCCCCGATCATGGTGCCAAATCCTTATTTTCTTCCATCTCCCAACTCAGAGAAAGTTTCCTTCCCCTCCAAAAACGTAAAAGAGAGTGATTCAGGGTTCATTGATTCGTTCCCCCGTTATTTATATTACCGCAAGTTTCTACTTTAAAGTTTTCACTACAGGGAACGGACCTTACCTTGGAGTGGGGAATCTGCCCGTATTGTGGCGGTATATCTGCCCATAGCGCCCCCACCCTCTAGGTGGGCCTAAGCGGTGATTGCAGGGCTTTTGCATAAGGTGCCCTTTACCCGGTACCCCTTTTTCTTTGCTTTGCATCATAGCTTTATAAGATGGCCATGAGCGTTATCTGCTACTCTTCTGACTGCTTTTCCATCCATACAACAGCCCCCAGTCGGAAGTCCACGCTTTTTCTTTTCTTACTTCGATCACTTTCTCAGCCTTTATCTTTTTTGCTTTTTCATGGAATTCCCCTTGTGCAGTGCGGCTTCTCACCTATTGCCCAAAGAGCCCACTTTCCGTTTTTCTCTGTTTCCCCCACTTGTCTTGTCCTGACATCCACGACGGTCCAACCCTCCCCCCGAAAATCGCAATTAGATTCACTGAAAAGCCCTCGGTTAACATCTCTTCTTCAACTAATTCATGCAGAAATTCCCCCTTCGCCCCGCGCCCTGTCGACCCCCCCTGTCATTTTAAGAACCTCTGGTTACCCGCTGCTATCTCAATCACGTAAAGGCACCTGTCCCCCCTTTTCAAAATTCCCCCCAGATCACCTACTCCATGCGTGATTTCATCTTCCTCTTATTCACGAGACGGGTTCCACGGTTTCCCCCTTTGATGAGTTCCTCACTGTTGCGCGGAGTTGAAAGTTTTTTGAAACCCTGACTCTTTCTCAACATTTGCCCCCTTTTCCAAAACGCCCTCGGCTTTCCTCATTTACCTTGACTTTGGCCCGGAACCCCAAGTATATTGTCATCATATAGTTTTCTTAAGCTCCCCGCCTCGATGCCTTCGGCTTTGGTTTTCGTCCCCTTACCCCAGTAAACCCCCGTACCTGAATCTCATTCTACTCTGTCTGTTTTTTTTCTTCCATTCCTTCTCTAGGCGGGACAATTCATCAAATAATGGCTCCTGATCCCATCCCCCTATCAGGCACGCAAAACTTCGCCGATCCTCCCCCCAAATGTACCGCTCGTAGCTCTCCGTCCCCTCCTGCCGCACATGTTATTACCGCTATTTTTGCTCGTTTTTTTTATTTACTTATGTTTCCCCCGATCCCTCCATTTTTTTTTTCTTTTCTTTTTCAGTGTGTCACTTTGTATATCTTTCGTATTGCCTTCCTTTTTCTTTACGAGTCGATTCCCGCATGCATCACTCCACGATTTCCCCCGACCCCCATCTTTTATGGAATGTACTACATCCGAGAACCCATATCTTTTTTCCCCGGTCTTTTTTCCTCGAGCGATAAGGCGTGCATTGCCCTTACAGGCCTATCGAGATGTTCCTTATCTTCGGTAAATCTCAAGTTCAACCATAAATATTCCACATTCCTGCGAGATAGTTTCTTCAGGCGTTCAAGCCCTGCGTCTTATTTCCCTGTCTTCTCCCGCCCTTCGTATGCTAGGCACCCCTTCTTTTCCTACAAACAAATTTCGCCCGTGCCAACCGGTTTTTACCCAACATCCCACATCTCAAGTCTCCGACACCCTCTTTCAAGAACCCGATCTATTCGTTCCATTTTCCACTCTCCCCGACTCAGGAACTGATCACCTCCACGGATCGGCCGTGAACGTTCCATTAGCCCCGTTTCTTACACCTGCGTTTTCCCCTAGGTTGCGCAAGTTTTTTCTCTTTCTTTTTCCCGCCCTCTCTTTGCGAAAAACCTCCCACAGTAAGATCTTTCTGGCCTGTCCCTTTGCGTAAAGATGTTTTTACATCGTCTAGAAGATCAACTTCTTTTTTCCCCCCGGGAGATTTTTCCCCCCCTTCGCTGGACCTATGTGTTAAAACGATGGAAAGTCTGTGAGCCTTCCGTTCCCGTCGGCCGTCTACCTTTTGATAAGGTCGGCACAGCCGGAGTCCCTGTCCCCCCCTTTCCTCATCGTTTGAGACTGCGAAATAGAGGTGAAGCTTTTACTCTAAGGAAAAAGTTCTTGGTTTTTTTGACTTCTCCAAACACCGGTCTTTCCTCAATGACGTTCTATGATCTTTGCCTCAGCCTTCCTTTGGAAATTGTTTTTTCTCCTTCTCACCGGCTTGATCGCTACCTCATGACCCGACATCACCACTCTCTTCCTCCTCACCTTTTTTTTTTTTAAGATCGGTGTTTTCGGCGTTAATGGCTTTCTTCTCGCTCTTTCCCTGCCTGGTTCGCCTGACATTATTCCAACCCCATGGGTCATCGACCCTTTTCAGTTCCTCTTTTGTTTTACCTTCGAACCTTCCATGACCCCTTTTCCGCTCAACATGCTATTCCCTACAAAAAATCTTCTTAATTTTTAGCGTCTCTAGTGCCGGGACTATACTTATTTCCGCTGCCTCTCGGCCCTCATCACGACGTTCCATAGTTGAAACCATCTCACAGAGGTTCACCTGGTTTCTTCCTGATGCCCTGAATTTGAGATAACCTCTCCTCCTAGGCAGGCGTCATCTGCTTACGAGAGGCAAATCAATCTTTTGCCTTTTTCCAGTCTTCGCTACATAGAGCCCTGCCCTTAGGAACAATGGGCAGCCCAACGCTTTCAAGATTGAATGTGAACAGGCCCCTCAGAGCAATGTGCCGTGCGCTTGCGCTCTCCTCTACTTTTTATTGCTTACCTTATAGGTTTGTTATTGCAAAGCGTTCCCCTTATCGTATAAGCTGTGTTTTTTTTTCTCGAAATTGTCATAGTTAGTTTGAATTGGATGTTCGCCTGATTTTTCGTTGCGCATCACCGTTCGGTCTTAAAAGGCTAATGTTTGACCCTCCTAATCGTCTCCTCTCCATTTATTTGCTGCGCCCATGGCGGTTTCACCTTTTGTCGCGTTGAAAGGTAGATCGGAGAGAAGCTGCGGACCCCTTTTTTTTTTGTCATTCCGCCAAGCGTTTGCCTGATTTCGGAGTGCGAAGACTCCACTTTTTCAAAGACTCTTTTCCCCATTGAAGAATTATTTCCAGTGATGGTGAAATTTTCTTGATTGATGTATCGACCTCGACGTGTACCCCCCCCTCCAGTATCTGATTGGTACTGAGAGAAGGGATCGGGCCTACCCGAGATAGACCTCTCTCAACTTTCGCCATTGCGGAGGATTAGATCTACGGTACCTTTTTCCTTCTCGCTATTTTTTTCCCTGGCCGGC
>Ga0179593_1355359_pt1 | contig 13563 bp, 12 predicted proteins | sample CZODoug2_1_08_16_FD_185931 | JGI IMG/M metagenome (GOLD analysis project Ga0179593, IMG submission 185931) | Vadose zone soil fungal communities from Angelo Coast Range Reserve, California, USA - CZODoug2_1_08_16fungal (PacBio error correction) | ecosystem: Environmental > Terrestrial > Soil >... | reverse complement strand
TTTCTTTCTTCTCAGCTCGTGGCAAACGACGGCTCGCGGCGTCGAGACTCTCTTGTAGCCTCCCCATGTCGGGAGGGCTGGCTTTTTTTTTGCCGCTGGGTCTTTGGCGAAAGAGCGCGGGTGCCTTCCCCGCCCCGCTAGATTAGGCCTTTCTTCGTGCGCCTTTTTTTTTTTTTTTTTTTTTTTTGGAGAACTTGTTTTTAAGCTTTGTCTCGTGTCCCCCTTGCTTTGCCCGTTCCACGGGGAACCTTCAGGCCTGGTTGCGTGCACCCCTGAACCGGCAAACCTCCACGACATTTCGAGATGATTTCGGATCTGTTCTCCCGTTGGGCTTTCTCTGCTGTTTTTCTGAGTCTTTTCCCGTTTCCGCTTTTTTTTTGGCCGCCCGCTTGGGGCGGTTATCCGACGAGTTTTTGGAAGTGTGTAGCGGCACTGTTCTCCCCCTTGTTTTTTTTCGACCGCGTATCAGACCGCATTTCCGACTGTCGCTTCTTGATTCAGGCCTTTCCCTTCTTTGATTCGTTTCGAGATAGAAGGGATCCCTGCGGCCCCCACAGAGGCTGTTTTCTTCCTTGAGTTTTGCTGTCTTCTTTACGCGGCCGCGGAGTCGCCATTCGTTCTTCTTAGGGGTTTTTTTTTCAGTTTCGTCTTCCCCCAAACTGACCTTTTTTCCCCCTAGGAACCTTGCGTTTGTTATGTATCCCTCTTTCCCTTGTCACCACCCCAGCGAGGCCTCTCTTGTGAAGCGATCCCCATAGCAGAGGTGGTGAAGGACGCGGGGGCCTTGTTTCTAGATTTTTATTCCCCCCTTGGCGAATTCTGCCGGGTGTAAGCGAGGTTTTGCCTGCTTCGGCCTGCGCCCCCCTCCCGTTTTACCTCCCCTTTTCCGCGGTGGCGCTTTAGTGGGGGCTAGCCGCTGTCAAAAGTCTCCCTCTTTCTTGACGACAGGAAGGATGTTTGTTTCCCTGGGATTTGTGTAGAAAGGTTTTAGTTGGGGTTCACCGTTTCCTCTTTTTTTTCTTTTCCACCTCCTGGAGATCTAGTTTGCAGGCGGTTCTATTTGCCCCTCCCCCCCAGGCGCCGTTTGAAGCAACGATCCCGCTGTAAGTCTTCTCGGGGAATGACTGTTCTGTCTTCACAGTTTGTTTTGCGGTGTGAGGGGTGCCGCTTGCCGGGTTTCCCTAAATTTTAGTCGGGTGGCATTTTGAGCGGCCGTTTTGGTGATCTCTCAAGGGAATGGAGAAGTCTTTAATTCCCCCCTCCCTCGATTTTGCACGGTCTCGTAGCATGTTGATTGGCGCGGGAGCTTTTCCAAATTGATTCCCTTTTTTTCTACCCACAGGTATTGTTGACGGCCCCCCTTTCGGATTTTTCCCGCCGACGATTTCTGAATTGATGATGGCCTTGCAGGTTTTGGACATCTCCTTTCGGACACAGCGCTTTCCACCCGCGCCTTCTCTTTAACGACTGCTCTTCTCTTCCCTCTCCCCAGGTGGTCTTTTTTTCCGACGGCGGACCTTCGCGATCCGCCACATTTTTGATATGATCGAAAGGTTTTCTGCTCCATGAGCTTGCCCCTCGGTATCAGTATTTTTCCATACTTGCTTCTCATGGCAGTCAGCGGATTGGGGGAAACTTAGTCGTACTTCTGCCCCGTTTCTTCCTTCAATTTCCTGATGGGGTGGGTTCGTTGCGGCGATTCACGGTCTACATCGGGTCGTTCCTCCCTTTTGATTGGATTTTTGCCGTTTTCCTTTGAATAAAACTTAGAAATCCTTTGTTTCTCTTTATCTCTTTTTCGTTGATCTAGGTTTCGGTTTTTGCTTAAATTTTCCACTCCGCTTGTGGAGCAAGCTGGCTCGGCCCTGCTTCTTTTGTTTTTGGATCCATTTGTGCTTCCTACTTGTAGTTCAATAGGCATGTTAGACGCAACGGCCCCTTGTCTCTCATTCCAGCTTAGCACCCAAGAGTCCCGGAAAAAACGTTATTGTTTGGGTCCATAACAACGCTAGTTCTTTAAGTAAAATTCGCGAGTTGGCCCGTGCGAAAAGGTGGCTTTATCCCCCCTTTTTTTTTAGTTTCGCTTCTTGCTGTGCTTCTTTCTTTTTTTAGCACAGCGGTCCCCGTTCATTTTTTGAGAGGATCTCCCCTTCGCCAGCCCGTTGGATAGGCAGCTGGATACCTTTGTTGTTCGCGTTAAAAAACAACCAGATTTACCTTTGTTCGCTGTGTGTTCCCCCCACCTGTTTTTTTTACCCCTGCGCATTCGTAGGGACCTTATTCATTCTCCCCCCTTCCACCTTTCCCAGTTCGATTTGTCAACCACCAGCCTGGGTGGCAAGCCACTCACCATGATATCTGAATAATATACTTTTGTGTTTTTTTGAGTTTCCCTTGAACCTGATTATTTGTTTTGTTAAACCACTGGACCTGTTGAAAGGGTACTTCTTTCCGTTATCAAGGCATCTCAGCCACTGTTTATTTCATTTTTTGATTCCCGTGACAATTTTTTTCATTTCTGTTTTGTTTTCGCCTTCCGAGGTTGACAGCCGTGTCACTGGTCCAGTGCCGATGTCCCAAAATTGGGGACCCCCCTGGATTCTTTCAATCCCGCAATTCTGGCGAGTTTCCTTGTCCGCACTTAACTGGCAATACTGAGGTTACCTCCCCTACCACCCCCACGCGGAGAGCCTCTTTTTCTGGCCTTGCCTCTCTCCTAGGCTTTTTTCCGTTCCTTTAGATACCCCCCACCCTTCCTTTTTCCGTGGAATCTGCTTGTAATGTTTTTAGGGTATCTCAAGTGGCGTCCCTTGGGTCAGGGGTTCTCGCCCCGCAGTTCCCCCCCCTTACTCGACGCGAAGGCAATCTTCCTTTTCCCTCTAGCGGCAGGAAATTTCTTTTTTCCTGCCCCATCTGTAGTGTCTTTCAAAGACCCAACAAGGTTCTTTAGCATTCCTTTCCGACGATCCCAGTATGGCAGTACCCTCAGCTCTCTTTGCCTCGCCCATCCCCCTCGAGGTCTCATTGCGGCGCCTCCCGCGGCGCCCCAGAAAGTGATAGACCAAACGCACCCTGCCCTCGTTTTTAGCTCATGGAATCCTGCTTCTACCGACTCTGCACATCCCTTCGTTACAGCCGCTTTATTATCCGGGACAGACTCTCTGTGGTCAACCATAAAATGGACGAAGGAACCAAAAACTGCGCTCTTCAAGGTCTTTTAGTTTCATCGCGCGACCGTTCGCCGTAGTCAAGTTTTTGTTCATTCTTTTACCCCTCTGACTGGGTTCGCGTTGACGATCCTATTAAGGATGTAAACTAGAGGTTAGAGATTTATACAAGCCATTGCACACCTCCAGGCCGCTTTCTCCCTTCCCCCCCTTTGCATTAACCTCCCCTGCCGTTCTTAACCCGCAGTCGGAAGTTGTTTTTCATTTGGACCCAGTTCCCTTTTTCTTTGCCTCAAGTTTTTTTTTAGGCAAGAAGAACGAGCGGTCTTCAGGGCTTTCCGCTTATCTCCTTTTAGTTCCTCCCTTCTAGACCTGCTTGTTTTTTCAGTGCGCTGCGACAGGAGATTATTTTCTGAGCCAGCCTTCTGCTCCCACCTTTCCCCGAGGGGAATCACCGGGGGTACGTTCTTCAACTACCGCCCAAACTCCTGGTTTCCGGATTACTTCCTGGACTTTACTCCTTCAGTCGCTCGAGTACATGTTTGCTCTTGCTTGCAAAACTGTTTCTGTTGCTTTTCCATCTACTTTTTCAAACTCAACGATAATAAGGCTACCTGGACTGTTGGCCTCTTGACCTAATTCTTTTTCTCCCCGAAAAAAAATGTTGGACTCCCCACCATCCCGCGGACACAAACCGCCGCAGCTTTTTTCCTTTTGAAACGGCTAGTGTTACCAGGGTTAGATTCAAGGCAGCCCTCCTTTGCGCCACCCGTCGGTGTTACTGCCTCTTTCTGCCTTTCTCCCCTATACGGGGCAGGGCATAAGGTGTAGATCCAGCGCTCCTTTCGGGCGCGCGAGCTCAGTTGTCTGCCCACATCTTCGCAGCCCGCGATCCCGGTGCAGTCGGGGCGCTCTCCCTTTTTTAGTTCGGGGGTTCTTCTCTTGATCCCCTACCCTGGGCCGGCCGGTCGAAGCCTTTGGCCGCCGGACCCGGCCCCCTTTTTGCGAAGCTTCGGAAGATCCCGTCTGCTCACCGGGAGTCCTTAGTCAAGCAATATCAATTTTTTTTTTTCTTTGGCTGCCCTGGCGAGCGGTAAACCAAGCTACGCCCGTCTTTTTCGCAATTTTTCTCCGGGGCGTAAGCTCTTTTGGGCTGGACTCTTCAACCCCCCCCATCCCCACGCGTCGATTTTTTTTTTGGCGGGTGTGGCAGCGCCGCTGGCGTACCCCCCCCAGCGGCCTTTTTTCCTTCGACCCCCTCGTGCTTCTTCTTCCACACCGAGCTCTGGATTTGACGTACGCTCACGCTTTCGCTTTGTTTTCCCGATCGCTGATGAACTTCTTTTGAACTTGGGTTTCGTGGTCTGTTGATTTCTTCTTTGCAATGACAGAATCTTTTCTCACCAAGTGACCTGTAGAGACACGCCTCCCCTTTAAACTTCTTCGCGGCTTCACCTGCTGGAATCAGCCCCGTTTGGCCGTCAACTTTCTGTCTCCAGACCCAGGTTTCCTCCAGACGCTTACCGAAATTCAGCGGTCCATTTTTTGCCCCATGACGTTATCGACTATGGAACAGCGATCAAGCCGGTTGCACGCGGCGACAAGTCCATGCATCTCGTTTCTCCCGTTTTTTTCCTCCTCCCTTTCGGATCCCTTTTGCAACGCGGTACCTGTTTCAGTCAGAGGCCCCCTGTGTTGGGCAGGTACCGCTGGTCGGTCCCTGCCGGGCGCGGCCTTTTTTTCCTGAGTTTGGTCCGGGAGCGGTCCTCTGACGGCTTGAGCCCTTCCGGCACACGGTGGTTTTTTTTTTTCGCCCCGGTTTTCAGGTTCTCGGACTTGCCAAGCGTTTCTTCCGAGGCGTCTTCCGGGCCGCAGACCCGGCCAGGCACCACGTTGGCCGTTCCATGTTCGGACTTCTTTGAGATGCAGACCTTTCTTTTCGTGGATTAGGCTGCTTTTGCGTGATCCTCACTGCCAGCCCGTTTGGGATGGGGTGTGCGCAGCTCCCCTTGGGTTTTTTTGCGAGGAGCAGTTGCTGCTAGATGAGCGGGCGCGTGCGCGCCCTTTTCGCACTGATCGACTTTCTGGGTGATGGAACCAGCTGTTCTTTCGCAGATTTTTTCGCCGCGTGTCTTCGGACCTGGGAATCCCCTTCCCTTCCTTCCTTTCTTCGTTTCGCCCGGCTAGAAGGGAGGGAGGCGGCCCTAAAATGTTGTTTTTTGCTTCTCGACTCCTTGGTCGCTGCTTGCGATACTCCCTTCCTCGACGGCGGCATTGCGTTCCCTTTGTTCTGTTAGGGGCCCCCCCCCCCCTTCTAGAAGCCGGCGGCCTTTATGAAATGATCTCACCGGTCAAAACCCCGGAGGGGACTCCTTGCTGATTTGCAGGAGCGTCGCGGCCGAGGTGGTGTCGATCCGGCGGTTTCTGGGTTTTAGCTTTCTCCTAGTGCTCCCTCACCTTGAGTGCCGGGTCCCGTAATTACGTGAGTCACCCCTCGCTTGCCTTGTTTCCCCCTTTACGGGCCTCTGCGTAATATGCTGGGTTTTATCGAACCCTTTCTGAACTTTAGACTTTCCTCTTCTCGGGTTGGCAGGCCCCCTTGTCCTTTTTCTTTGAGGGCTTTTGTTGGGCCGCAACAGTTTTCGGGCCCTTTTCGTTTGGAGCGTCAACCCGTCAGGTCGTTCAGTTCTTTTCTTTTGGAGTGTTGCGGTTGTGTCGAGATGCCTGGCCAGGATGCAGCACGATCAACACTAGTAGCGGATTCGTTAGTCTCCCCCCCCAAGTGTGTTTAATGTCTTGGCCACCCGTTGCGGGTGCCGACTCTTTTACCTCCCCCGGTGGCCTGAGCTTGAAGTCTGCTCGGACTCGTCGTCTGACTGGGCCTTCCTTTCCACACTCGGCGGGATGCCGTGATTTTAAAAGCCCGAGATAGGCGTCGCTCTCTTTACTTGGTTTGGAGCTCCCTCTCTCCTTTCCTTCCGTCCCCCTTTGTTGACGCCACTTCTACTGCGTTCCTCAGTTCCTCTTTCCGGTTTTTCTTTCCGAGGGGTCGTTGGAAAAGAGCTGTCTTGTAATCGAAGTTATCCCCCATTTCCACCCCTGGCCTTTCCTTCCCCACCATAGGTTCTTTCCTAGTCCGCCCTTCTCGGCTTCTTTTTTAGAGCCCTATCTTCCAGCATTTAGCTAGCGAAAGTTCTGCCCGTCTCTTGTCTATCGGCCAGGTTCTTCTGCGTGCAGGCACCCCCTCCTTCTTTTACAGTTAAGTAGTGCGGGATTTCCTTTCTTTCCTCCAGTGGGCCAAGGTTTTTTTTTCCCCTGATCAAACGGGCCAGAACATTTTTCGCGTGCCGCCTTGATCGCCCATTCCTTATGGACCCCTCAATTGGTTGGGTCCTGATCCTCTTTTGTCGTTTGATTTTTTCCGTTACGATGGTTTTTTTTTTCCAGGCCCTTCCTAGGCTTCCCCCTGTCCCCTTCTGACCGTAAGGCAATGGACAGTGACCCGCGGCAGGATTGCTTGCCTTTTGGGTTGAGATTTGGGCGTACTTGCGTCGCCGGCCCCGTGCAGCTCCAGACCCCTCGGACAGAGAACAGCTGGAAATCTTCCCTTTTCACAACTCTTGGTGGTGGTATCCACCCCACTTTATTTCCTCTTTTCCAAGCAGGCATTTCCCCCTAAACCTTGTGTTGTTTTTGGACTGGTTCCCCTTTAGGGCACTTTTTGCCGTGTGATCTAGGTTAGTCACTCATGTCTGGCATTTTTTCTATTATAGAGTCTCCGGCCTTTTCATATTCCTTTTTTTTTTTCCCTTTGTAGTGTTGCACCTATTCGACCCCCCAAAGCTATTTGGGTGTCTCCTTTTTCCCTGCCCCCTTCGTACCCCCCCCCCCAGTGCAGGCGGAGTCACTTTTCCCCCTAAGGCCAATTCCCTCATTAAAACGGTCATGTGCATTTTACTTTTCAACGTGACCGTTGGGCTCTGTCCTTTTCCCCTCTACTATTTCACTTCATTCCTTTTTTTTTTTTTGAGAGTGGTGGTCATGTTTCCGTCCCCCCAACCCGGATTTTCACTTTGTTTACCCACAGATAATTATGACGTTTTCATGCTGTTTTTCTCCCTCCTCTTTCTCACGTTCCTTCTCGTTTTCTTTCCCCCACCTCTCACCAGCCGTATCTTTGTTTGTTAAGAAGGCATTTGGTCACCGCCCCATAATTTCTCGAAAGGACGTGTTTTCCCCCCCCTTTGTCGGTTTTTAAAGTATCTCCCCCATTTCCTGAACTATTTTTTGATTCCGGCATTGTCAACGAACACCGCCCTCTCTAACTGCCCATCCGAGTCCTCCCCTTTTTTTTTCTCGGTTCACGTCAACACGTTCCGTCTGTTTTGTAGTCCCTTTTTGTTTGGATTAAAAACCCCCCAGGCTTTTGACTGCTTTTTTCCAAGTTTATCGTTTTTTCTCCCTTCTTTTTTCCCCTTTTTCCAAGGGCCTGGTCCTCTAGGTCGAACCTTAAACTAACCTTCCTCTCTAAAGGAGTGGATTTATTGGCGTCTCGCTCCTTCCCAGGGCTGCCGCCTTTGCGGTTCACTCCCCTTTGGTGAACCTCTCCCTACATCCAAAGGCGTAAAACAATCCGCTCCCCTTATTTTTTCAATCAATAAAAAGCGGACCTCCCATTCTTCCGACACGGGCTTTTTCCTTTATCGCTGCCCCTACACACTTCCTGGAGATCATCTTCCCCTTTCACATCCCCTTTGACCCTGATGTCAAGTCCTCCTTCCCCTTGACCCCCCAGGATCCAAGCGCCGTTGAAGAGCATAAAAGTTGTCTACGAGTTCTTTGTTAACCCCCCTTGCACAGGTCCCTGTCTCTCCTTCTCAGTCCTCTTTTTGCGATCGCTGCTCTAACAAGTTTTTCTACCTTTCGTCGTGGGACTGTTTGGAAGCCTAGGTAGGTCCCTCTCTTCTCTTAGGTCAAAGAGAACTTCGAGGTGTCTTTCTCACAGTACACTGACCTCCCAGATCTTCTTTTCCCCATGTCCCTTTTGCCATCATTTTCTTTCTTTTAATTATCTACTTTTTGCCTTCCAGCCCCCTCATGTGGATCGAAGCAAAATTTCTCGGTCGTTTTGAGCTCCCCGTCCTTTTCTTCCGGCGCGTCTTTCTCCTCGTTTCCTGGTCTTGTTCCAGGCCCGTTGCTCCCCCTTCCCTTGATGAACTTCCCTTTCCCTTTACCAAAGCAACTTGAGGAGGATTACAAGGTTCGGGGCCGCCCCTGGATTTTTGTTTTCGTTCTTTCCTCCCCACCCCCTTGTTTTTCCTCCGCCTTCCCCACCTCATGCAAGTACCGATTCTCGTGCGATGCATGCAACGACGCTGGCCGGCCAATTCGGACGTTTTTCCCCACTCACCCGACTTCTCTGTCCGGTGGACTCGCCCTCACTATTCCTTTTGCCCTTTAACCTTTCCTCCCCCCACATAGGGACGACACCCTTTGGGTCCCTTTCCCTTTTCTTCTGCGCCGTTCAGCCTCCTTTTCCAATACTATCAAGACGCACTTTGGAAGTTGCCCCTCTGCAGGATCACCTTCCCCTGGGAATCCGGTCGAAGAAGAAAAGCACCACAGCTGCGCGCCCCTTTGCTCTTTCCCAATCTAATCGCCTTCTCCCCCCCCTTCACCGATCCCTCGGGTGAGTTTTCGGGGCCTTGTTATTCTGCAATACACCTCCCTTCCCCCCTTTTAGAGTTGCCTCCTTGCTGACAATTCCCCGTCGCCGAATCCCCCGCTGGCCCCCGGCCGCCGTCTAAAGCCTTTCCCCCCTTTTCGTTTCCAGCAAGCATTTGTTCGTTATGGGGCTGCCCCCTCCTCCCTACGCTTTCCTTTTGATCCAGCTCCGGACTCTGTCGAATCCTGCCGTTATGACGCGTGCCACACCTCGCAGGGGTTTTTTCGCCCTTCGTCCAGCCAGTATCGTTTTCCCTTGCCTCAGCCCTGAAGTGAGTGGAGGACTTGCCCACAGCCGTGGGCTGGCGCTTCTTTCACGATCCGCGCGCCCCCTTCTGCTCCATTGCCCCGGGCACGCTTCCCTGTCAGTTTTTTCCTTTTACGTTTTTGGCTTTTTCAGTTGGGACTTTTTCCGCTTTGACTGAATATTTTGTGCCCCCTTGTAAATTTAGCTACATGGCCGCTCCACTTTTTCCTTTAAAACCAGCACCCTCGCCGATAAGCTTCTTCGTCTCGGGTGGCTCGCGCTAGCAACCCTTCTTGCACTCTTCCCGTCAGACCCCAGGCTTTTTTGAAACCAATCTTTTATCTTACTTGTGGACCAGAAGACCTTGGTTCCAAAGTTCCCTCCGCTATTCGTCCTCCGTTGTTTTTTTCTTCTAGCGTACCTTTTCCTTTAGCCCCGCGTGTGCACCTTTCGTGCTCGCGCTTCCGTCCATGTTTGCCTCCATTTCTGGACGGTTTTTTGCGGGCAGCTGGGTTTTGGTTAGCGCGCTTTTTTCTCCCGCTCGGACATTCTCTTTTTTTCTTTTAGCCCTTGCTGGTAGACCCTTTTGGGTCTCGTTTGCCCATGGAACTTTGGTCGTGAGTTCTTTTTTTGAGACATTTCATTCCGAAAAGCCCTTACGGCAAACCAATTTTGAACGAGTTTCCCCTCTTATTTTGAGATCCTTTCCGTTTGTTATCCCCAGTTACGCTGATCTTGGTGAAAGAACGTCTTGGTTGCGCTTAAGCAGGCTGCAGGCAGTGCTTCTTTTCCTTCTGAAAAATGCTCGGCTTTTGGTGCGTCCCGGTTCGTTTTTTTTCTCACATCCTTCTCTTTTTCTTTCGGCGTTTTCTTTTCGTTCTTCCGAACTCTTTTTTTTTTCCGCTTTTTTGGAGTTTGTTTCTCAATGGGTTTTTGATGCGGATTTTATGTGGCGACGTCCTATTTCGTTCTTCTTTCCTCGTGTTTTTTCCCTTTTTCTTTTGATCTCCCCGTATTGTCAGATACTCACCGTCCCTTAAAGAGAGTGATTTTTTCGGGTGCCTGTTCCAGGAGGTCTGAGGCTAGTTTGGTGCACGGACCTTTGCCAGCTGTTTCCCCCCTCCTTCCGCTATATGGCTCCCCGCCTTTTCAATCCCCCGTGCGCCCACTTCGCTCCATCGGTGTCGTAAAAGTTTGGATTGGGGCTGTGCTATTCTCAAAACGATTGCGTAACGTTTGGACGTAAGGACTTCTTTCTTTGCCCCTAACTTCCTGCGTTGTGTGGTTGAGTTTCTCTGTTTTTCGGGGCGACCGAATTGGCTGAGTCAACCTTCATATATATCGTTTGTTCGGAGAGCTTTGCACAGGCAAGAAAGTGCCAGTTGCCCCTTTTTTTACCTTTCCCGACTTTACCGAGTTCCCCCTGCGGCCTTTTTCCTTTTCGAATTCCCTGGTTGGAGTTATTTCCTTTTTCAAACTTGAACCTCCCAGGGAGAATTTCCGCCATCTTTGTGATCTCCTGTCACAGTTATTGCTTTGAACTTTCCTTTTCTTTCTGCCTCTCCTTCCAACCGAGCTTTTTTTCAGAGGTTCTTCTTTTTTTTTTGTATGACAAGGATCGTCTTCCTGGTGTGCTTTTGCTAGGCCCTCTTCCTTTTCGTGAGCCAGTCTTGACCCCTCTGGGTTTCTACCCGGGTAGAAGGACCTTCTCTTCATTTCCTCTCTGCCGGTCAACCTGTACCGCACCTCCCGCCCAGAGTCTCGTTGGGACCACCCTTCCTTTCTTTTCTATTTCTTCCTCCCCCCCCCGAGGGTCCCCCCCTCCCTTCGCATTTTTTTTCGCTCCAGGCGGTTTTCTCTGCGCGACCCTGGTACAGGTCTTTTGTTCCTTCCCTTTTTTTTCGGCGGCCTTTCCGGGCTCTCCGCGGCATTCCTTTTCTTTGCCATTCTGTACTTCTGCCGGGAATTTCCTGCCCCGGTTTGGGGTTTGCGGTATGCTTTGTGCGTGCCGGCGCAAGTTGAGCGATGCCAATACCTCTCTTCTCATGATCGAGTCGGGGCTTCCGTATTTACGCCTTTTTTTGAACCATCTCTTTTCATTTATTCCTTTTTTCAGTGACGACTGTTCCTCTTGCTTTTTGCGTGGACTTAGGAGCGACCTTCTAAGGCCACCCTTGAGCGATCCAGTTTCACCTATAACCTTTTTTGAGCAGTTCCCCACTTTTTGTGGTTCCAAAAGGAGCTGAGTACCAACAATTGGATGCGCCGGTTTCAACGTTGAAGAAACACTTGATCTCGTTTTGGGTAGCGTTTCTCGATTTTTCCCTGGCCGTTGTGATGTGAGCACCACTAGCCTTCCCAGGCTGTTGTTGATAACGCCCTCCCGTTTGCCCCCCCAGGCCGGGTTGGATCCGGTGCCTTTTGCACCGCGTCTTCTTTCCCCCCCCCAACGTGTGTCCGAAACCTTCTGATCCGTGCGAGTCAGGCGAATCTTCCTCTATTACCCTTATTATTGGTACGTTGTTCCCAGTTGAATTGTTCTGGCATGAACGCACAGATATATATTTCCCTCCTGTTGTTTTTTGTTTAGATGAGTCTTATGACGGCACTTCCTACTTTGACCACCAGTAGAAATGACCTTTTCTTTCCTTTGCCGATATCACACTTTTTCTCCTAGAGTTAGGGCCAAACGTCCCACTTCTTTTGGGTTTTTCGCGCCTGCGTTGCACACCGGTACTCCGCCCGGAATCTGTCACAGGCTTTTTGAGAGACGACGTTTTAACAACGTCCTCCTTTTCCGTAATCTCACCGCACCTCCGTCCGACCGGAGGACCACCGACTTTTTCTGACGAGTCCCGAAAGAGGGTTCCATTCAATGCCTTTTTTTGTTTCAACACCACGTGGGCCGTTATCTCGCAGGGTTTAGAGTTGGTTGAACTGGATGTCTACCCCTGGCCGGGCGAGGTTTTCTCCTTTCTGACACCCTACCCCGGCAAGAAGAATGATCGCGCGTTCTTCTGTGATTTGTTGATTCGCGAGGAGGGCGTTCCCCCCGGAGGCACTCTTTAAAGCCTCCAGTACAGCTCTCTAGGGAGCAAGCGAGCTGGTCTAGTCCTCCCCTCGTTAGTTTCCTAAAAGACGACCTTATTTTGGGGGTGGTGGGTGATGCCCAAAAAGCACCATTTCCCCCCCTGGATTTTTTGAATCCCACGGGCAGAAGTACTCTATGTACAAAGCCCGGTGTTCCTGCCGATGAAGATCCCGAACCCTTACGCGTTTGGTCAATTTTTTCTTTTCTCCCCTCCCCCCTTTCAGTATAGCTTGCGATTCTCCTCTCTCCAACACTTTCTTTTTATTTAGTCGGCGTTTTGAATTCCTGTCCCCTCCCCTGAGCGGACGCTAATACAGAGGTTTTTTGGTCCCGTTTCATCGCGTGTGAGCGTCTTTCCCGACCTCTCTTCCCTCCCTCTCTCTCGGCCTGAATTCACCCTTTAGTGCTCTTTCCTCCCCGGCTGGACGTTTCCCTCATGCGTAAGGGACAGCCCATTACCCTTTATTGTCAAGGGAATCTTTCTTGCATAGCTCAAGCGCAACCGAGCGTCAGTCCTGCTTTCCGCCTCTTCCCTTCTCTGATCCCAGGAAACTCGCGCTGTGTTAAGGCTCCTTCCCCTTCTTTATCCTTCTGAGTCCAGACCGGCTCAAGGCCACCGAAAGATGTCCTCGTTCGGCATCACGAGGTTTCCTTTTTCAAACTCCGTGCAACCACGCCTTCTCCCGACTCCACCGTTCCCCAGTCGACTTCCATAGTGAGAGTGACCTTTGTCAAGGAGTGTTCCTCCCCCTTCAATCTCCTTAATCCCGAGATCTCTTCTAAATGCTTTACGTTTTCCTATCTGCTAGGGACTCTTTCCTACCCCTACCCCCTGGAGCCAACCATTCGTTCCACACCCTCCTCCGGGGTTCTCGATTCCTAAGTTTTTTTCGTCAGCATCTAGAAAGCACAGCCCTTTTCTAACCTCCCCTCGTTTAATTAAAACGAGTTTTCGCGTTCTCCCTCAAACCTGGCCTCGTGGTAGACGCCCGCCTTATAGAGAGCTTGACAGACTTCCATCGTGTCCCACAAATCGGCGTCTAAGGTCTCTCTCCTCAGGCTTGATTCTATAGCCTTTGCTTTTCTTTACGTTATTGACGGGATAAAAAAGCTCTGGCTCGAGCAGGTTTGAAGAATTTGACTTTTCCTTCCTCTCCATTAGGTCCCCTTTATAATCCAGCATATTCAAAATGCGGTCGTAGTAAGTCATGACCCATAGAATTGTGGGCGCTGGAGGTCCCTGAATCTCTTAGAAGCACCTCCTCAGGCACTGTCTTAGCCTCACCACAAACATCGTATGAGATTTCTCTTTCTTCTTCCCTAGATTTTAAAGT
>Ga0179593_1672421_pt1 | contig 13564 bp, 13 predicted proteins | sample CZODoug2_1_08_16_FD_185931 | JGI IMG/M metagenome (GOLD analysis project Ga0179593, IMG submission 185931) | Vadose zone soil fungal communities from Angelo Coast Range Reserve, California, USA - CZODoug2_1_08_16fungal (PacBio error correction) | ecosystem: Environmental > Terrestrial > Soil >... | reverse complement strand
TGGCCCCCTTTTCACTTTTCTGTCGGTCGGATTTTCCCCTTTCCTGGCCAGGTTTACAGAACATGAACTATATTGTATTTTAAACTTCAACTTTTCTTCTCACAAGGTCCCGATCATTTCCAGAACGACGGATGGTTCTCCCCGTGCGTGAAAACATCCGCAACGTGCCTTTCGGGTTACCTGCTGAACCCCCTTTCCTTTCCCCGTGGGAATCAACCGGGACCTAATTCTCTACCGATCGTGCACTCCCATCTCAAAGACTTGCACTTGTCGATCCTTGCCTCCGGCCACCAAGGACTTTACTAGTCTTAAACGCCATGGCAACACGTAGTAGACACCCCCCCCCTCTGGAAAGGGCTTATATGTGAAGGCTTTCTTTTTTCTTCCCTGGTCGTCCCCCTCCATATGTGACGCTACCGCGAATACGTCATAATGGAGGAACGCTCCAGAAAAATTGCAACACTTCCTTTCTTTTTCCGCCCTCGCATGTGCGCTCCCGGACTTATGAGTGGCTTTTTCTTTTCTGGTCGACAATTAACTTTTTCCCGCGGTCAATAGTTTTTCCCTCCTCCTCCATGAGCTCCTTGGCACCCCCCCACGATACACTCACCCCCCCAGAGATGAGCCCCTTTTTTTCGGAGCGGAAGTCTTGTCGCACGCAACGAGAATTCCCGTGCATGGTTTTTTTGACGCATCGGTCCCTCCCAGATATTCATGGCATTCTCCTCTGTGTTTACTGGGTATCCCCGAACTAATGGACATTCCCCCTCTCATGATGGCCCCCCCCATTTAGCACCTCATGAAGGAGGTCCCGCTGTGTTCAGCCTGTGGAGTGTTTTACGGACACATGCGAGACCTTCCGTCTAAGACCCCCCTAGTCAGAGGAAGGTGATAATGTGCCTCCTCATCCTGGATCCACGCGAAATTCCCTGGTTCCAGCGCGAAAAAATACGGATGTTCGTCTGGAGGGAAGGCGCTGGGGGGACATTCAAGGGGTGTGCCGGCAGGATCCTTTGATTCTTATCTTACAAAGTTCGCACACGATGGGAACCCATCAAGTGTGAAAACTTAAGTGAGGACACTTAGACTACGGCCTGTTTTTTGCTTCCAGCTAGGTGTTATTGATAGGCAAAGGACGTGCTCCAAGAAGCCCGGCAATGGAGACTTAACAACGGAAAAGGTGTGGAATCATTTCGCAAAGATGGGACTCTGAGGGGCCGACCCCCCCGGTGGTAGGAGGGGGGATCACTAGCGGTCCCCGTAATATTTGAGAGGGAAAAAACATTCTCGCTTGCCTTTCCCAAGATGCCCCCATTTTATTCCCATCAATGCCTGACGTGACCCCCCCGTCGTCCCTTCTTTGGCGGCCGAGCGGGTTCTAGCCACTCCTTGCCGCTGCGGCTTGACATTCGCTGTACGCCGATTTACAATGTTTTTTCTCGGCCTCCTTGCACTTGGTCCACGTCATCTTCTTCTGTGTGGGAGCTCCGTCACTTGCAAAGAGGTTGTTCCCCCTCTGGGCGAAAGTTGTTTTTCACTAAGCTGGCACCGTCTCTTGGCTGCTTGCCCCCCCCGATGTTCAACGCCGATTCCTGTTCGAATTTGGCAACTCTCAAGCATAGGTGACCCCTTCCCTGCCTGACATGCCGGGTAGAGCAAACTAAGATTTCCGGTACGATAAGCACAGGATTCAATTCCACTGGATATCGAGTATGGAAAAGCTCTGCCCCGGTTGTTTAAGACTCAACCTGAGACGGGCATGGCTCTACAATATTCGCGCTTAACGTCGCCGATTGAATAGGATCCTATTCTCAAAAGCCCCATCGTTTATCGTATGGCGCTACTCCCTTTGCCTGGTAGGCTAGACTAGTCCTTTCCATTAGCCCCCCCGGGACCTACGCCGTACTCTGATTTCTGTGGCTTTCCCTCCTGCGCTTTTTCCGTCGACCGGACACGTTGGTTTAGCGACATCGCTCCCTTCATTGCTTTTTCCCTACTCCTTTTCCGCCCTTCTCCTTTCCTTATTTGACGTCACAGAACGCTGGAGAGGAACTAGAAAATAAGTTTCCCTTCTTCGACGTGTTGTTTCTCGTCAACAGAGACCTCGTGCCATTCTCGGCGTTCCTTCATCACCGTCCCCACTGGCTAGAGAGGGTTCGAGGTTTCACTCATGGTGCAGAACGGCATTGGTTTTTCCTTTTCTAGAATAGTAGATTAATGCTCCCTTTCCATTTTCCTCCGCCTCTTTGTTGTATCACCCCCCCAGTCATCACTGCACTCTTCATCGACACTGCCAACACGTTTTTCCCCTTCTTTTTCCACTGACCCCGAAATTAGACACGCGCTGACTGCCAATTTTTCCTTTTTTATGATCGCCCACGGCACCCTTCCAAGGTAGAATGGAAGGTGATTTTCTCTTTCGGAGAGCCACAACAGTTTCGGACTTCCCCCTTATTTACTGCTAGAAGAGGGCTCTCGAAGTTTCCAAAAAGAAAGTTCCCCCTTCCTAAAGGTCTTCGGTTGTATTGCCGAGATTCAAAAAAACTTACTATACTGAACGAGTTCCTTCTCGACAATTTCTTTTCCCCCCCGCAGTATTGAACTCGCCAGTCTCGCTGTGCGTTATTTTTTGTGAGGATGGATCCCCTCATGTTTCAGGAAACCGGAACCTATTGAGAGCCTGATTAAATATCCTTGTACCAAAGGGTCCCCTAGTCCAGCTTCGCGGTACTTTCCTTGGTCTTCGGCATGTTTGCATGTAGAAGCTTTTATGTATGACCCCCTCCGAGATTCGAATCTCGATGAGACGGATTGAACAAGGTGTATTGTACAAACTTTTTTTCTATGGCTCCCCCGCACTTGCTGCCGAACTTCTATGATTTTCCCCGGTAAATGTTTCAGCGGTGAGGAGAGCGTCTTCGCCCCGATTAGACATGGGAGCAACTCAAGTGTGATTCTGATACGGCTACATTAAGTATAACAAGCATTTGTAAGATCCCTTACCATCTCACACATCCCATCACTCTCCCTGAGGTGCTCTGATGACGCCAAGGATGACATGGATACACGGAGCTAGCACCATACTTCTGGGGGCACGTTCACTGGAGGACGGACTCGAAAACACCCTACATCCGATGAAAGTGCCTCTGCACAATGGACACCTATTTTTTTTGAACCTGGACCGCTTCGCAAGCTTCAATTGCCCCGAGTTTCCCCCGGAAAGTTTATTCTCTAACAGCTCCATGCTTCCGACAGAGACTCTTCTTCAGTGGTTCCCGTTTTTGGTTGACTGGCCGGAAGCCATCGGAGAGCAGGGACCCGTACCGGATCTGCATCCTTTTCCCACCAGGCCCTTTTACCTACCCGCCGAGCGGCAGGGGCTTGGACTACGGTTTTTCCCTCCCTCGTGAGCAAAAAGATCACCGAAGGAATCCCCCACAACGACTCTTTCCCCCCCAGTTTGTTGTTTGAGGAAGGAGTTCTAGGGAGAATGAATCCCTAAGATTTCAGTCCAGCTTATCTCGAGGAATATCCCAGTGCCTTGGCATCGTAATACTCTTGTGCCCATTTCCAGCTTCGACTCTGTCGCGTAAGTTCTCCCCTCTGCCCTCAGGGGTCCGGAAAAACCTCCCTCCATCCATGTTCTAACCTTTATCTGATGTGGTGTTCGCAAATTACTCGGTACTTTTCGGTCGTACCCACATTCGTCGCCCTGGTGCCTAATGGTGATTTTCGGCCACACTCTTTCCCATGAGGGGGTCTCGGGCGATGTCCTCCTGGTTCCTTCCAGTTCTTCGTGGCTAACATAACAATCTTTCCGACGTCTCATACGATTTTTGAAGACTTGTCTGGACCTTGACTGGTGGGCGTGCCTTTCCCGCCTTTTCCCCATTTCTCCGTTGGGTGACATATCTCGTGACGACAACTTTTGTCGGCCGCCCCAGAGGAAGAGATGTCCAGCGTCCGCAGCAGGGGCGATTGCTCTCGGTGGGTTTTGAAATCCTCTAGAATTTGACTTCCCGAAGGTTTCGCGAAAGAATGTCATTCTAAGATATAAGAAAATCCCAGTTTTAAGTGTTCCCCTAGTGGCAAATTAGTTCCCTTCCTTTCCCCAGAATCTAATCTTTTTTATTTTCCGGAGTCACTCCCCCATTACGTTATTACTCGTGACCTTCTCCGAAAGTTTAATTACTGTATCCAATTGCCCCTCGAGCTGTCAAATCATTGGGACCGAGTTAGTTTTTCTCGATGGTTTTTTTGTTGTTTCCAGTAGCGTAGAATGTGACCTTCAAGCCCGCTTTGGTGGATAAGAAGTAATTATCAAGGTATTATTTAGGCCACTTCACTTCTGCGGATCAGTCGTGCCGCCCTTCCCCTGTAGTGTCGGATTTTATTCCACGTGCTGTCATGACTTCCTTTGTATCCTTCTCCCCGAACGGAATCCTGCACAGATGGCATCCCTTGGGATGGATGTTTCAGAACCTTTTTTCGGTCATTCCATGATCGGCATTGTACGGTTTCTGCAGCAGACGCGGTGGGACTTCCCCTTTTTTTCAAATATTTGGGTTATGTGAACACGTGGCTTCCCCCTGGTAGAACCTGCCGACAATGAGTGTCCACGTCGACCTCTTTCGGGCTTTTATAGGAGTGCGGGAGTATCCTTGATGCTCGATGTCTTGGCCTTCCTCTTTGTGGTTGTGAGGCTTTTGTCAGCCTTTTTTTCGCGCAGACGAGAGCAAGTCCGAGGCCCAGAGGTCGGGAAGACAGTTACTTCTCAACCTTTCTGGGCTTGGCGAACCCGGGAAAGAAATTCTATCTGACCACTCTGGAACAGGCCCAAAGTAAGGGAGGTCTGATTTATGAAGAAAGTACTTAAAAATTGGGGTCCCCCCCCATTGGAACATCCCCAGACCTATTGACAGGAAGACAGGCTGTTACCCAATGTCCTATTCCCTCAGTGAATCCCCTGTTGCACCGTTTGGTGGATAGCTTGTCCATAAGGCACACGCCTCGTCGATCGTCACCCGTTTACCCAAGTCGGCCCTCCTACCCCAACTCCTGGCCAAGCCTTGCACGTGGAGAGCTACAGTTCCTCTTCGGGCCCACCAAGTTTCGCGCTGACTAGGTCTCCCCCACTTCTTTTTTCCAGTCGGCTCACAATCGATCCCCGTCTTTTCAAGGGTTTGCAGCTGAATCAAGGTGTTCTCAGGCAAAATGCCCTTGTCGGCGCCCCCCATGGCCCGCGACGCGTATACGGGAAATGCTTGCACCTTTTCTGAGAAGTCCCATTTTCCCCCCCACACGTCGTACGGACCTCTTTTCCGTACTTCCAAGAGTCATTGCCGACTGCCCCCTCCAGGACTGACTCTGTTTGGTAGTCTTGATTGGTAGTGTTCCCTATTTTGACACGCGCGTTTCTACTCTACAGAGCGACCCCCTTCTGGGTAGAGGCTCTTGTCAATCTCAGTACGGCTTTGTGCCCTTGGATAGGTATCGTCTTTTCCACCGCAACGAGACATTGTGAATGTATCTCGGAGAAAGAATGACTAAGACAGGAAACGTCCCCGGGGTCATAGGGCTTGCAGTCTATTCCTGCGCCCCTCTTGGGATGCCGACACCGTAACGGTACAGTCCAGTACATGATGGCGTCCTTTTTTCGGCACCTTTGGTCCGTTGCGGCGGCCACCTTGGCGGGACCGTTTTACCATGGCCTGCGTTTCAGCCTAGTCCGATGTCTTCCTTCCTGAACAACATCAGATCGTTTTTCTCCCGGGACCGACATGGATGGCAGGCCAATTGGGGGTGTGACCGCCTCCAGGAAAGAGGATCCCCAGTGAATTCGAAGCTGGCAACCCTTGGGAAACGTCTATCTCCGAAGTTTCCGCCTTTTTCTTTCTCACGAATTTGCACTTTTTTTGTTGGTGCCTTTCTCAGCTGAGAAGCTGGTTGAGAATTTGTGTTGAAGACCTCCCTAGAATTAATGTTGATCTTTACACAAATCAGCTGCGACTCCACGACTGATAAACCTTGCCTCCCCCCTCTGCTTTATAGCCCGGAGATTTTTCCGGAGCGCTGAGAGGTTCGTTTTTTGGCCTCAGCTATGTGACATCTCCCCTACGCGATTTTTCAATTTCAGAGTGCGACAGGTTCCTTCTCCCCCTGTACCATGGTGTTCCCTTATGGGGAAGAGGTCTTCTCTTTTATTCTGACCCCGAAGCTGACCGTCGGCGTGCGTTTTCTCTTTAACTTTGCATTTTCTCTCCCCATCACGGTTCAGGTCGTCTTTTTCAAGCATTCGGAACCCCCCAGTTTCGGGATGCCGGCCAGCTCCCCCCCTTCGTGGGGTGGAGGGTTTAAGAACAGGCCCCCTTTGCCGGTTTTCATTCGATCTACCTTGTCCTTTTTGAGGGCCGTTTTTCAGGACTCACACCTTTTCCCTCCTGTCCACATGGTCGAATACCAAATCGCGGCTTACCGCACCTGAATCTCTCGGCTGAGGCCTTGACACAATATTATAGTCTGAGCTCCCCGCGTGCCTGGTCTTTCTTAGAACCTCGCAATGCGGGGGTATCCTCCCGCGCCCAGAACCCTTCCGACAAGTCGCGATTCCCACAGGCGTTTGTTTTGCCGTCTTTTCCCTTTTGTTGTTCTAGAGCGACAGCGCTTCAGTCACTTCCGTTTTTTTCCCCCTCGAACCCGGAGGTTTCCTTGCCGGGCCTGTTACCCTCGGCGTTTTTTTTCTTTGTTAGGAAAATATTTCCTGCCGATGACGACCGTGTTGTTCCGAGAAGCCTTTTTTCGAATTTGTGCGGTTTCCCCCTTACTCAACCGTACACCGGGCCGAGCCCGTTTAAGGTCTTCTAATTGTGCAGACCCCCCCAACATCTTTGGGTTGTAGAGGAATAGTCGTTCCTTATTTCCCTTCCCCCCTCTCTCTCGTTTGTTGTTGCCCTTCTTCTTTTTCCAGTCCAGCCCGGAAAGAATATTCCTGACCCCCCCCCCCCCGTACGCTTTGCACAACGACGAACCTTCGTACCCTTCTCCTCCGATCTTTGTGATTGGAATTCCAGACGCAAGGCCCTTTTTCACCCGAGGTATCGTAGAGTTTTCTTAATTCTTCCCTTTTTTCCATTCCTATAAGCGCCATGATGAAGGCACAATTTCCTTTCCCCTTGCGCCGGACGGCTGCGATTTCCCTCCCCAAAACAAGGATCTCTTTTTTCTCTTTATTTCGCTCCCTCCGGGAGAGCCCACCAAAAGTCGTTATTGGGGCAAGCCTTCTCGTTCTTCTCTTTTCTTTCCGGCTCCTCCCCTTGCATACGGTTATAAGTCCCCCTTCCCCGCCCCGGATTCTCCAATCTTAAATACGTACCCCTGACGTTGACGTAATAGATACCGTAGTCAATCGCTTCGCTTAAGCTGATATTTTTTCTGAATTTCCCCCTCCCGGTGGAGGATGTCCCACGGCCTCGAGATTTTGATCATCCTCGATGCGACGGCCCTTGGTACGTCCATGGGTCCCCCCACTTTACTTATGGGCCTCTTGTCCCCCCTTAATTAAGAGAAGCCCCTTAAATATTCTTGAACCCCAAATGCGTTTCCGCATTTGGGCATTTCGTCTGATTGTTACATCGTCCCCAGTAAAGCTCCAAGAATCCCGCCAGCTTAGTCATCTCCCGTATATTCCATTCTTTTCGCCAATCGACGCCTTTCCTATTGAGAATTTCTCTCGACCTATAATTGTCATCGTCCCTCCCCCCCCTTTTTGTAAGAAGCCGTCATAGCAAAGTTAGGGGTTCCCCCTTCAATAGCGCAATCGCCGCTAAGTGAAGAGGTTCGGCTTTCATCTTTTTTCCTTTGAGTGGTAGCCGGAGATTTTCCTGGTGAAAATATCCCTTTCGGCCGGGTGAGTGGCTTCCCCTTTTTTCCACCGGCGCATCATCTCAGAATTACACCCCCAACATAGTGACAACATTTTCTGTTATTCAAGGAGGGCACCCTCCCAAGCTCGACAGTGGGCAATTTGGGGTGCCAGACTCCTTAACCTTTTTTGAACTCCTCCTGCAAGCACCGGACCCCATTTTCCTCCCCGCCATCAATGTGTTTGACTGTCCCTGGCATTCCGTGATGGGGGTCATTCAAATTCATCGGATAGGCTTTTCTTCCCCCCCCTTCGTCGCAATTGGAACCGCACATGACCTTTTTGATTGTCGGGCAAAGCTCCGGCACCTTTTTTTGTGCTACTGTCCCTTTCGTCGATCATGGAGTTTTCATAGGTCAGGGTCGGTTCGTTTTTCCTTTCCCCCCCTGCTCGAAGGCCATGACATGGCCTTCTAGGGACATGACTGGCCTTCTTCGGATACCTTCCCTTTTTTCCCCGTTAAGACTTACTTTCTACAACACAGTTCGGCTCACATTCCTATTCCAGCTTCAGCTCGTTTGACCAAGACCCCGGCTTTCTTTTGCGCGCGTATTGGTTCCCCCCCCCCCCTTGTCGACCGAAACCTTGACGCCACTAAGAAGTTTTTTCTTTTCGTCGGACACCTGCGAGCCTTTCGGTACAACTCCAGTGTCCACTTAATCGGGTTGACACCCTTTTTTTTTTCCCCCCTTAGTTCATTTTTACCTTCTCTTGTGAAGGCCGCTTCCTCAACATTGAATTCGAGCTGGCCCTTTCCTTCGGTTGGGCTCGATGGTTGTCCTCCGTGTTGCCATTCTTTTTGCGAGCCCTCCAGTTTCCTTTTTTCTTTCCCGAATTATCCCAATGAGACTTCCGCTCGAAACGTGTAAAGTGTCTCATGACCTACGCCCTCGATCATCCTCTGCCCGACTGGTGATTCCCATTTCTGCCGATCGTGTCAGCCCGTTAATGGCCAACCGGCTCAGATGTTTTTGCGGTTTTTTTCCGGATCACTTGACGCCCCTGTCGTGTTTTTTAACCTTGTCGTGACCTTTTCTTTGAAGTTCTTACCAACACCATGGGGTTCTGTAGAACAAGGTTCCTTTGTCCGACAAGCCCGGACCTCTCTTCCTGTGTCTTCACAAGCCTTCCTCCTTTCTTGATTATCTTGATGTAATCGCCCTTTTTCCTCCTATCCTCCTCACTCCTCCGTTGTTGATTGTTCTTCTTTTTTTATTTTATTTCTTTTCTCACCGATACTCCCTCCCCGAGTCCTCTGATGCGGTACCTTGAAGCAGCCTCTCTTCCAGGGCTTTTCCTTAAAGGTCCAGAAGAGTGTATAACAGACCTTTATCTTTTTCTGGCTTCCTTCTGCTGCAGCAGCTCCCTGCCAAAGGTTCACGCTAATTTAACCCCTTCCCCGCCGAGGACTTCAACTTCTTCTGTACCTCCCCGGTGCGTTCCTCTGTCCGGGGATTTTCCCATTACGAAGTTAGACACTTTCGTCAATCACACCGTGTTTGGAATAACCCCTTTTCCCCGACAGGATGACACAGCTCTCTTTCCGTATTCGCACGCCTGCATGTTGGCTCCCAGTCTCCTTCTTCCCCTTGCCAAACATTCCTTTCAGATAGGATCGCAAACTCTTTCCCCGTAGGTCGCGCCACCATACGATCCCCCCCCTTCTGAAGGTCTGTCCCATTCCCCTTTTTTTCTTCTCATCCATGCCATGAGTAGCTGACCATAGGGCAGACGACGCTACTTCCTTTGAGGAAAGTTCCGACTAAATGCACACGAGTAAGATGGACCTTTTTTTTCCCCCTTCTCCGTCCATGTTCCCTTTCATGCATTTTCTTTTCGTTAGAGTCGTTCCCCCCCCTCAGTTGACTTTTCCCCCATCCTGTTTCGCTACAGAGCCAACTCCCACGTCTGGGTACCTGAGCAGATTTGCCTATCTTTTCATGTGTGTCTTCATTTCCAGTAAGTTTTTTCCACCGAGAAAGGTGAATTTTCTCCCCCTTGTCTCCGAAATGGCCCGTCCCAGTCACTGCCATTATACTTTCCCCTGCGACGATGGTCATGGTTTCTTCCTAACGACCCGGGACTTACACCTTCAATGCTGGAGACTTTCCGGTTCAGGTTCTTTTCTACTGACAAATAACTTCGGGATTTTCCCTGAGGACGACCTGGTAGAGTTCGTAACTAGTCGGAATTGGATCATGTCTATTGCATGCTTTCCCGGAAACTCCTTTTCTGTAGGAGAGAGCCCCTGGTGTGACGGTTTTTTCGTGGTGCTGTTAAAGCTTCCTTAAGCTGACAGTGATTTTCGATGGAAAAACGTGGACCCCAGCAGTCATATTACCGCTGCCTTTCCAGCCCTCACTCATTTCACGTGTTTTTTTTTAAGTCGCGATGTATATTGGGTGAGAAGTTCTTCCTTAGTGTAACCTTCCAGGCCTATTTTTTTTCTTTCTTTGACCCCTAGCCCGTTCCCCGACGCCGATCTTTTAACCATCAGACCAACTTCCGTTGCCGCTTCTCGTCTCGATTTTTTGGCTCCCGCTTTTCCTGCTCAACCTTGAATGATGAGTTTTCCCGCACCTTGACGCCTCTCATGTAAGGAGTTCTTCCTCTGTTCCCTGGCGCATACCCAGTCAGCGTCGTCTTTGCATCCTTATTTGTTTTCCTCTCCGTTTCCCTCAGCTGCAAAGTCGTTTTCGTCCTTTCGTCTGCTGGCCAACCGCATAACGCCTTTTTCGATCCGCATCCCTCCTCCCCTTCCCTTTAAAGCATAGGTGACCCTTTCGGCCGGTAATGCTTCTTTTCATAAGTAAACGACTGGTTCGGTAGACAATCCCTGGTGTTGGTTTTTTTCCTCGATTACCAGTTTTGTCTTCTGTCAGAACTCCGACGTCTTTGCCATGGCGACCCCCTTACTCCCCTCTTAGCGTATGCTTCTGAGAGGCGGAGTCACCGCCTCCCCAGACTCGTCTGTTTTTCTTTTTTCGCTGTTTTCGGATTAGAACAGATCTTTTCCTTCTGCCTCCCTCCTACATACATCTCGACCTACGACCGAGCCGTCCTTTCCCCACATCCCCCCCCCCCCCCCCCCCCCCCCACCCCCCCCCCCCCCCCCCCCCCCCCCCCCCCCCCCTTTTTGGCCGTCGACCTCCTTGTATCTAGAGCGAAATCGTCTTCTCCCTTTCTGCCTTGCCCCAATCGCCCCTCCATAAGCTGCAGCCTGCGTCCTTCCCAAACAGGAGGCCTGTAAAACGAGAGGGACGCACTTGCAGATGAAGTTCAGTGGGTTGACTCTCCCGTTTTTGTTTTGTTTTTTTTTTTTTTATTTTTTTTTTTTTGAAAATTAATTCTCGAAGGCTATGGTGCGGGTGAGAATCCTACCCTTTGGCTTTATGATGAAGGGAGCAGGTCGGATCTTACTTGTTTCGAAACCCGGGTGTTCGAGGGCACTTAGCCTTCAGGGAGCTGTTTTTCTTGTTGTCAATTCTATTTTCTCATCTTTTTTGTTGTTTCAGAGATCTCACCACCAGTCCATTAATTCCTGCGACTTCCTCGACACTTCCCCCGGAACGTGCACTGAGATTACGCCCATTCGCTGTGCCAAGTTAGGCCTCCTCTTTATAACACCCGCAAGGGCCTGGCCTCTTTTCCTTTTTCTAGCAAAACCCCAAGGTTCTGCCCCGGGGACCCTCCGACGGTTCTTTCTGCGGCCCTCAGAGATTTCAGGGGCGGCCGGATTTCCGCGCTATTTCACCCATAAACGCCTGCGATCGCTCTTTCTCCCCCTTTTGAGGTCGCCCAAAACCAGCCCCTTTCCGGCCCCATGTTTCTCTGTCGCTTCCTTTGTTCTGGGATTTTTTCTTCCCCCTTTTCCTTCCTTAGACGACAAGGCACCCCTCGTAGAGCCAGCGCTTTCCCCTAATATCTTGTGTCAAGGCTTGCGGTCAATCGCTTCGCCCTTTAAGCCCCCAGTTGTTTTTTGATATTGGTTATTCGCCTCTGATCGAAGCTTTGTTTTCTTCCCCGGCCGCCCCCCTTTTTGCGCCTAATTTCCCGGGCAACTTTTTTTTGTTCTCCCCCCCACATTTTATGTCTCTGCTTTCATTCGGCAGACTGCACTTTCCCTATGCTTGCCCTCCCCTTGCTTTTCTTTGGCGTTTCGCGAAACATTTTAAGGCATTTCGGCGTTACATCCTGACGAACGCGACTACTTTTTTTTCCATTATCTTTTCCCAAAGCTTTCCCCCTACCCAACATCTCCCCTTTATGAAGTTCCTTTTGACCGTCGCAGATCCCTCCTATTGTAATCGCGGTCAGGTGCGTGGTCTCGTTTTCTCCCCTTTCAAGAACTCCACTTCCCCAATCGCCGAATTCCTAAGAGGGCACCTTTGGTCCCAATTTTCTTTCATACATGGGCCTTCAGCTTTTTCAACCCCCCTTCCACCCCTTCCGGCAGGGTTGACCTTACACAGTTCCCCTCCAGCACACCAAGTTCGCTGCGGGGACCCCCCCCATTCCCCCCCCTTCCCGTTCTTATTCCTTGGCATTCTCCACAGCTAGGCTATTGGTTGGCCACGGGGGTGACCATCTTCAGAACTTCAATTCCTCGGCAAGAAGCCTCAGTCAAGGACGTGGTCAACCCCCCTCACTTCCCTTCCCTTTTCTGAATTAAACCTTTAGTATATGATGTGGGGTCTCCCCAATTACTAGGAGATATTGTAGACAGGGTAGTAGCCTGTAAAGTCCTTTCTTGGACTTCTGCCCCCTTTTCCTTTGAGGGTGATAAGGGATATTTTCCCTTCATGGAGATGGTTTCTCCCTTAGTTCGTGGTATAACGGACCCATCCGGGCGGCTTCTCCTGTCCTTCGGGGAAACGTGCGGCAACGTTGCCCTCGGGAGACCGTTAAACTTTCCCTTTCTCAAGGTGCTGAGGTTCCTACTTAATCATCCCCCCCTGGATCGGCTTTCTATATGCCCCCGCGCAGGTTGATGGAGCGACTGCTTCTCAAAAGATTGACTGGTTTTCCTTCTTAAATCCCCACTTCCCTCGCCCTCTAAGGATTCCGGGTCGCATTCGGCACGCTTCTCGTCCTTGTTCGTGTTACCTCTTTTGCAAATTTTCGCGCAGATCCCCCATCCCCCTCTCTTAGGCCTTTTTCCTCTTTAATGTCCCCCGCCAGAAACGTGTGAAGACGCCTTCATTTACTTTCCGAACTTCCCCTTGGGATGCTCCTTGGCGCCTACGGGTGGCCCTTTTTTTCGATCATATTTCAGCGTTCCGGGTTTGTTTTTTGCCGGACTCCATTTTAGCTTCCTTTTCCTCTCCTGACCTTTTTCTGCGAATACGGAGAGGGTGGCCGACTTTTTCCTCTGTGTGGGCCGACTTTGATTCCCTTTGTCGTTTCTTTTCTCCGTGTCGTCCACTTTTCCCTCTGCACAGTGGAATCCTTTTCCGGGTGGGTGCTTTCCTCTCCCTTTGTAAGTTCGTTCGTTTTTTTGACATGTCTGAGTGTGAAATGTTCCCTCAGAAGGACGTTTTCCATATACGTTTTTTCTTTTTAGCAAGGCTTTGTGTTTTAAAAGCCGGCCGCCATGGATTCGACGAACTTCTTGACCGCCCTCCTCTCTGTTAACGCCCCTGA
>Ga0179593_1527191_pt1 | contig 13564 bp, 17 predicted proteins | sample CZODoug2_1_08_16_FD_185931 | JGI IMG/M metagenome (GOLD analysis project Ga0179593, IMG submission 185931) | Vadose zone soil fungal communities from Angelo Coast Range Reserve, California, USA - CZODoug2_1_08_16fungal (PacBio error correction) | ecosystem: Environmental > Terrestrial > Soil >... | reverse complement strand
CCTCATTAAGAGCATTCAGCGTGGCGGTATTCCCGGCGCCCTTTCAATTCCCTTTGGGGTTTTTGGTTCTCTTTGTGTTCTGCCCCCTTTGCTCCCAGAGGAGTCCGATGCCGTGCTTCTACAACTTCCCTTGCCTTAAGCATCTTTTTTTTTTATTGAGAAATATTTCTTTTGGGTAAGCCTTTTTCCCCCAGGAATGGCTTCATGTGAGCGCGGATCCCCTTTCCCCCCCTTTTTCTTTCGATGAGGCTGGTTTTTTTATGACTTTCCGCACCCTTGGTTTTGTCTGTGGCCTTTCAATATCTAACGGGAGGACCACGCCTTAGAGCGTTTTCGGCTTCCCGGATCGGGCCCTTGCTTCGGTTGGTTTACTTGATGGCGTTCCTTGGGTCTTTTTTTTTTTGCGCGACGTTCCGCACTTCTGAATTTTTCCCCCTCTATTTGGGGCTTCGTTTTTCTGGTTGCGTTTCCCCCTTTTCTTTTTACCCCCTTTCTCTGGCCATCTTCTTCTTAGCGGTATTCATTTACATTCCTGTCGATTGTTTTTAGTTTCTTACATGTGGCCAATGCCCCTCTTTTTTTCAGTTGGCGCACGTCTGGTACAGGTCTTTTTTCTCCTTCTGTTGGTTTACTCTTTTGCGCCCCCTTTGGTCCAACCAAGTTTAGACCCCCATCTCCTTTCAGCTTGGCTTTCTCTTTTGAAAAGACTATGCGAGAAGAAATCCTCTCTCCCCCCCTCTTTTTTTTTTCATTTCCCTTATAGGTCCAGTGTTCCGTTTTTTCTCCTCACATGCCAACCGTGGACTTCCCCCGTTGGACCCTTGCTCGATTTTGGGACTTCTTTTCTTCTGACTTTCCCTCCTCCCCCCGGAATTTTCCCCCTCCAATCCCTCTTCCGGGCCTTCGAGTTTCGAACAAGATTGGCTTTTCAAGGTGCAGCCGCCGTGCCCAGAAAAGGACTTCTTCCCGCTGGCGGAGAAATTTCCCAACTTTCACCTCTTTGTATTTTCGCTTTTTTCCCCCCTCCCTTCAAGCGCTCCCCACGGACGATATGATGTCTCTTTTTATACGGTGATCTTCCTTGCCAAAAGAGAATTCCTCCTCCATGGCTTCCTCCTCTCTTAGTTCCTCCCCCTGCCACAAGCGCTTCGGCAGCTGGCAATCGGACTGTGTCCTTCGCTTTCTTCTTTTTGCGCGCTTGGTTTGAGTGGAGATCGCCCCGCGGCACGTTCCTTTGGCCCTTTTTTCCTTTGGAGATTTTCTTCCCCTTTTTTCGCATTCTTTTCCGCCGTCTGAAGTCATACTTGACCGAACCCTCCAAAGCAACTTGTATTTTTCGGGAAGAGAGGCCCACTCGAGTCGTATTTAAATACCTTTTTTTTCCTTCTTTTTTTACCTAAGACTTCTCCTCCATCCTCCTCAAACCATGTCGGTTTGCGGTCCACAAGGCTTGCTTCTTTTCTTTATACCGAAATCGCCCCCCCCCCCACCCATGGCGGTTTCTTTCTGGGTTTTTTTCCCTTTGCCTCTGCCCCCCAACCTCTTCCCAGTCCTCTTTCGCGTGTTCGGATAACTTCCCTTTTGCAGCGGTCCTTTATGAACCCCTCCCCATTTTTCTCCGGTTGAATTATCCACTTTTTCGTCCTCTCCCCCCCATCCCTCCCCCGTGACCTCTCTTCACCTCTTCTTCCCTCTTGTAACCGCGTCCCGATTGCAAACCCTTAGTATCTCTTCTTGCTGTCGCTATCCGCATCCGTTAGCCAGCACGGACATAAGGTTTCTTTCCTCCCTTTTGATTATGGATTACGACCCTCCCCCGAAGATTTTTTTCTCCAAGTACCGATTCCCTTCAGCCCGCGCAGGTACCTTTGGTCAGTGTGCCGCGATTCCCCCTTGACTTTTTTCCATTCCCCTTATTACCCCCAAGGCTCTCGGAAACGCGTTCCCTTCAAGCTTATATCCTGGAACTTCAAGAGGTGCGTGAACGTCTCGAGAGAAGGACCTTCCTCTCACCCCCCTCAATTGCAAGGGAAGGGTTCCCCCAGTACCTTCCACCCCTCCTCTTGCTTCGAATCCTCCCTGGTCTCTTTTTTCCTAAGTTTTTCAAACCCACATTTTTTCAGTAATCTTAGGACTTATTTCCCCCGCGACCAACCGTGAAGGTCCCCCGCTTCGTTAGAGTCCCCTCTTCTTTCCGTCTTTCCATTACTCTCTTTTTCCCCCCTGACCCCGGTGAGTCGGATGTTCCCCCAACTCTCGGGAATCCCCTCCCTTTTCCTTGGTCGTAGTAGCGCCGTTTTGATCCAGACTCCACTAGCTTCTGAGTGTCTCCTCTTCCCCTCACTTCGGTATTTTTTTTCCTCCTTCCTAATCCGTTGTGTGCCTATCCCCATACCGTATCGTTTGTGTTTCCCCTCTCACCGTCCCGCCTCAGAAGCGAATTGTTCTCCCCCCTTGAGACCCCGAAAGGTCGGACTTCTCCCGACTAGATTCTTCTTTTCTTCCTCGATCCCCCCTTTTTAAATTCCACCTTTTCCTGTCAGCCGGCGTTTTCATCTCCCTTCTCTTCAGAGGGGAACCTAAGAGTTTGTCCTCGGTTTTTTTCCCCGTTCGTCATGTTTTAGGACGGAACTTTTACCCACCGCTTCCCCCCTTCTTAGACTCCTCCCCCTTTAGCAGTTAATTCTTTTCTCTCCCTCTAGGAGTGGCCTTCCTCTCCCAAGTTCCCGCACACTGGTCTTTTCCACTGATGAGCCTTGCCATTTCTTTTTCAGGCGTTTCAGTATAGCCTTGGATCTTTTTCATAAGATATCAGCTTTGTGCTTGCGAATTTTTTTTTTTCTGAGTACTTCCCAATTTTAGATCCTTCAGGGCCTTCTTTGTTTCCTCACTCGGTCTTGCTTACCACCTCCCCATTTTTTTAGTCCTCCCCCAAAATCACTCTTCTCTCCCCCCCCTGACAGTTTCCCCTCTAGACTCTTGGGTTTTCCATTGTTTTTTTTTCCCCGAGTCTGGGACTCCCTTGCCCAATTCGCCCTCGACTCCCTTTTGCCTCTTTTTCTACTTTCATCTTGATTTCCGCCAGAAACTTTTCAAGGATCGTCCCTTTTCTGTTCATCCCCCTCTAACCATCAGTTATCCCGTAGGCACGCGACCCTCTCTGAGATGCCCCCTAAGGACGTGACCCTTAGTTTAATCATTTTTAACGTTCCCCCTTGTTTCCGTCCATGTTCATCTCCGGTACACTTCCTTTCTCTCTCTCCCCCCCTTCTCCCGTCCAGGGCTCTGTGATCTACAGTCTTTTTTTCAGTTCTTAGTGACGGTACTCTCCACCCCTAGTGAGAGGATCTTTATTTCTCTCCAGGGTTTTCCCCCCCCCCATACCTTCCCAATTCTTCAAATCACCTTCTTTATATTTTCGTGTAGCAGGCCAGCCCTCTTTCGCCATTTGCCTTCCCCCCCCCCCCAGTCGCCCTCAGTAAAGAAGCCCCCCCTTTTTCCCCCCCGCACTCCCCCCCCCCCTGCCCCTTTCCCGCCCGCTATTCTCCTTTCACCCAATTTGCATTTCTGAACAGAGATCCCCCGGCCGCTCCACTTTCATCTCGAGGCATTTTCTCTTTTGCCGAACTTCTCCCTTCCTAATGGTGTTTCGTCCTGCCGATCTGTTAGCCAGATTCCGCTCCGAACGTAATCGCTGTTTTTATTCTCTCTCTGCGTTGCACAAGTTTTTTTCCGTTTCAATTCCTTCTTCTTTTTTTTTATGCAAGTCTTACGTCTCTTTCGTCCCCTGTTCGACATCGATTCTTAGGACCCCGGGGAAAATGAACTCCCCTTTTTCGAATTCTTTTCCTTTTTCTCCTTCGACCCCCCCTTTTTTCTTTGAGTTTCCTCCTTTTAGAGTTTCTGCCTTCGGACACCCCCATAGGCAGATACTCCCCCCCCCCATGCCTTTGGTTCGATTTGAAACCTTAAGCGGTGTCAGGTTCTAATACGGCTTTTTGTCCATAGTATTTTTCCTTTTGGTGTTCTCCTCTGTACCGGGCAGATGTTCCACGTAATGCTACGCCCTTTTGATCGTCTTTCCCCCCAGCACGAGGACTGAACCCCTTTACAACCCTTCCTTTGCCTCCGAGCCCCCTTGCGGTCGCCATATTTCATTTGTCTTCCACCCCCCCCCCTTTATGTCCTCCTTACGGGGACGGGCCGTTACTTCCGGCAAGATCGACCCTTTCGGCGGGTACTTTTTTTCGTGCAGCGGAAGACTCTGCAATTTCCCGTTTTTTCTTTGAGACCTGGCGGTCCCCCTGCGCGCCCTTACTATCTATCCGCCCCTCCCTGCCGACCTTACCTGTCCCCCGAGTCTCGCCCGATCCCCGATTTTCACAGAGATCTACGGCTTGTGCCCCTTCAGCCGTTCGATCCTTCCCCGACACCAGCTCGCCCCCCAACCGAGCTGTCCACACTCTCTTTCTTTCCGCCGCCAGTCCCTCTTGCATTCGCCGGCGCCAGCTTCAGCGACACCCTGGTCTTTGGCGGTCTTACCACTTTTTCACTGCATATGCGCCCTCACGCATGATTGCCCTTACCTTTTTCTTTCGTGTCGTCCGATACCCGGCATCCTTTCTACTCGGTTCCGCTTGAACCTCCCTCCGGTCTTCAAAGGCCGACTCACAGACACCCCATGAAGTGGTGCCTTTAATTCTCCTTCTTCCGATTCGCCTCTTTTTTTCTTCTTTTTCCGATCAGTCCCCAGTAGGAGAGGAAAAACGTTCGCTTGGGACCCACACCGTTCACACCCCCCTTGCTTCTCCCACACGGAAAAGTCTTTCACCTCCTTTCCCCCTCGCCCCAGGAGACCCCCCGTCACAGACCCCATGATTTGGGCCTGTGCCTTCCCAACTCTCCGTTCTTTCTCTCCCCGCTCGTTGAGCTCCCTTCGTGTTCCCTCTTCACCTTTTTTAGACCCCACTTTTTGAGGTTACCTCGGGTTTTTTTTTTTCGATCCCGCGGATTACGCTCGGTAGCAGCCCCCCATGGATCCGGCTTTTTATCCCCCCCCCTCTCCCCCCGGTCCTCCTTCCCATTTTAATGCCTACTCCCCTTTTTAGTGGCGGATCATCAGGTCAAAGTTTTGAGATCAAGACCCCCTCTTTCCCCCCCCTTTCTGCGTTTTTTTTCTTTTCGGTGGTTTTGGGCCCCCCCCGTCTCTATTGCGACTCTTCCTTTTTTCTTCTTGCCGGCATTTACCTCGGAATGTACAATCTCCTCCTTTTTTTCTCTTTTGTTTCCCCCTAAGGGTCTGAGAGGTCCCCGGGACATTCCTTTCTCCGTTTTAGAGATGCCTCTGAATTTCCCTTTCCTTTTCAGGAAGGAGTTTCCCCCGAAGAGTATCGTCACCCTCCGTGCTTAAATTCATCTCCTCGGGTCTTCCCCTTCTGATCCCCTCACCTCAGAACCAGAGCATCTCCCTTTTTCCTCCCCCCATTCTCTAGAGCGACCCGTGTCTTTCTTTTTTACGATCCCTCTTCGGAGCTCTTTCCTTCCTCACTTTTTCCCCCCGGTCGAGTCGACTATAGAGAGCATGCCCCTTTGACTTCGACGGACATGCTTTCCCCTTCCTTCATGTTCCCCCTTTCCAAAACCCCTTCAGCATTCCATTTTACAGAGGCCTTTCCTTGGAGCGAGAATCTGTTATCACTTCCTTCAGCTTCTTCCCCGACCCCCGTCGTTGACTGCTGTCCTCACCGTCTCGGAGAGTGATATCGGAAATCTTCTTCTATACTCTTTCCCTTTTTTCTTGCGTGCGTTGATAAGCAGGACATCTTTCCTATTTTCCCTTTGTTGTTGTGTCTTTTTTGCGTGTCTTCACAGAAGTCCCGGCACCGCCTTTCCGCGCATGTCGACCTTTATTCTTCCCCTCTCTCCTGGACGGGGTTCCTCCCACTGAGAGAGAATGCTCCCCCCCCTCCTCCCGCGGAGGTGATTCTAATTTCTTTTTTTTCGCGGAGTGCCGTTCTGGACTCCCCCCCCCCCCCCCCTTTAGACCCTTTTCCCATAGTTTGGGGGTTTATGCTGTGAGTTCATCATTTGCGTCGCTAGCTATCCCAAATGCAATCTTTCGCTTCTCTTTTTTGATCCCTGGTGGACCAGTCGGCCCCCCAGTTTTTCCCTTTTCGTACGAACCAAGACAGTCTTTTTCTCTCTTCTCTGAGAATCTTCTCCTAGGCCATTTTTTTTCGGCTTCTGATCTTTCCCAAGTGGCGATGAGTAAAGAAGCGGGGGCGATACCTAAGGGAGGCGGCGATTCTTTTAGGAGCCCCCTCCCTGGCACTGATGATTTCCTTAGAGCGACTTAAGAAATTCTCCCCTGAGCGCATATTTTTAAAGTTTCCCCTCTCGTGGCATTTTCGAACGGTCCCCTGTTCCCCTTCAACGCGTGTGCTCCTTTTAACTTCTTTGAGTATACGGCCGGACCCCCTTGATTTTCAGCGGTTTTTTTTTTGAATCCCTCTCCCACTTCTCGATCCCTGGTCACGACTTCCTGGTTGCGACCCCTGAGTCCCTTCTTCGTTCCCTCTCCAGTCATGGGACCCCTTCCCTTTTTTCTCTCAAGGATCCCATCCTCGCCATTTGCAACCCCTTGTCCCGTGATCTTTTGCGTTCAGGGGGGATTTTCCCGCGAATCTTTCATGTTTTTTTGCTTCTCACGTCCGGTAGATGCACCCGATTCCACCTTGGCTCCCTTTCTCCCTTCCCTTTTTTCTTGATCGGCCGATGCTGATTCCCATGCGACCCGATTTCTTCTGATCTTTTTTGAGAGGCAACAGTCCCACCCTTCTTTTTTTCTTTGACGATGGGTTTGTCCTACTTTTTTGGGTTTTTTTCCCTTTGGCAGTGGCATTCTGGCTATGAGCTTGGACTGGGATCAGCTTTGTAGACGGTTGTTCCACACTTTGATAAGGAGGTGCAATCTTTCTTTCTGTCTTTCCCCCCCCTTAGAGCATCATCCGCTTTTCCCTTCTCGGATTTCTCTCTTCCTCCCCATGCACCATTTGCAGGTGGTCTGGTTTTGTTTCCTGTTTTATCCTTCCCATGCGTGTTCAATTCTTCCGGCTCGTCGTTCCACTCGATTTTTTGATGGTGATCATCCCTTACCCCCCCCCCACAACCCTGGCCCAGTGCAAAGAAGGTGCCCCTCCCGGTTTTGCTGCTCTCTCAGCTTTCCTCCCCTCCCCCCGCCATCCCCATTTGTTGTCAGCTGGCGCGCTCTCTTGTGTCCGTTGATGGCTTTTTTTTCTCTTCTTTCCCCTTCTTTTACCAAGCCTAACAAGGATCGGCTTTGACGAGAGGGTTTTCCCCCGCTCTTTCCGGCTCCTTCCCCCAGTCCGGCAGATCTCTTGTTTCTCCTGATTTTGTTTTGGCCTTGTTGGTACGTTTCCTTTGCGTGCTGGCTTCACGGGGAGTTCTCGACCCTCTCCCCGCCTTTTCCCTCGGATTCTCCCAGTTTTTCGGTTTTCTTCGTTCTTTTCAAGTCTCCCGGCAGATTGATTCTATGGCCCCTTTCCTTGCGCGGCCGTCCCCCCCCTTACGTTCTTTTCTGACATCCGGTCCTTTTTCCCCGGCAGACCTTTGGCCGGCACAGACTTGGCGCTATGTGGCCCGCTTTGCTGACCTCCTTCCCCAGGCTCTTTGGAAGTCTCCTTTTTTTTTTGCTGAGCCGCCCTTTACAAGGTGCCTTCCCCCCACACGCTTTGTCTGACGAAAAGTCATCTCTTTGATTTTCTCCACGCTAGACCTCTCTATCGAAAACTTCCGATGAACCTGACTCCCCTTGGACCCGGCTTCTTTCGATCCCCCCTCTCTTGGTTTTCCCTTTCTTGCAATTTCCCTGAATGGGTTTCACGAGATTTCCCCTCCCAGAACTAGATGAGCCCTCTCCACTCGGTCCCTTCCCCACCCCTTTTAGCTTCCGATGGAGAGGGTCACTTTTTTCCCTTCCCTGAAACAATGATTTCGTTCCGCCTTTTTCCCCGATTCCGAAACGGTCTTCTTTCCCTTGAGGCCCTTCCCCTCATTCACCCCAAAAAGGAAACGTCCCGGACGAGGGTAATTTCCACAGATCTTTTTAAAGAGCCTAGACGACTCTTTGATTCTTGTACTACGGGGGTGATTTTCTTTTTGGGACCCCTACAGTCCTCACCCGAAACCATGAGGTAGACTTCTTCCTGGACATTACCCCCCCCCTCCGCCCCCTCCCCCCTCCTATATTCACTATTCCACATCTAAGATGGTTCCCTGTTCATGATGATTGGGTGAGGCGGTCTCTTGGCTTCCCAATTGCCCCCTCTTCTTTTTTTTTATAGATTATTTATTCCCTTTAGCGGGAATTTCCTGAATGGTCTCTTTTCCGCGTGCAGTCTACTTTCCTCCCTGATAACTCCCCCTTCTTTCTCCCGGGCCTCTCTTCTCTTTTATTCCTTGTACTTTGAAAATTATCTCTTCCTAGAAAGCTCTTTTTCGACCCTGCCTCCGGACACTCAACCCCGATCCTTCCCCCCCCTCCTTCGGTTTTTTTCTTTGCATCTTTATCCCGACCAACTTCACAATGGACGGAGTCTTTTTAGGGGGAATTTTGAAGATTCAACCAAACGGGCACCCTCCTTTCATCTCCCCCATTTCTTTTGCAGGGAACCTCCCCCCTTTTTTCATCGCTCGATTCACCCGGTCCCCCCCAATTCTCGGGAATAGTCCCCCCAATCTTTATCGGTCTTTCCTCCCCTTTGATTCCTCGATCTTCTCCCTTATTTCTCTTCTTGGTAACCGCTGCTGCCATAAATGACCCAAAACTTGATCCACCCTCCTCCCTTTCTTTTCTCGTTCCGCATCCGTCGATTGGCCCCTTCTGGCTTTCTTCTTTGTCCTTTGGGGCTTACGACGACCCCCGCAGGCCGAGGGCCCCCTCTTTTGCCCGCGGAATCGAACCCCCCCTGGCCTTATTCCCCCTTTCTCGAAGGTGCCGTAATCCTGCTTCATCAAGACCCAAGGCCGGAGCCTCTCCCCTTATTGCCAAGATACAAATTCTCTACGAAACGCCTTCCCCCCCCCCAACTCCTTTTGTCCCCTTCTCCCTTTCCTCCCCCGGCCTCCCTTCCTTTGTCCTTCAGGAGAAGAGAGACTCCTTCTTTTGAAAATACTCACCTCAGGGTACCCCTTCCCCTCACGGCGACCCCTGCTCACCTTCACATACCCTTTTGCTCTTCGAATCCTCCCCTTTTCAAGATTTTGCTCCCCTTCCTTTCCCAGTCTCCCGAACCCAAGGAGAAGGAATCTTTCTTTATGGCAACAGCGACACCCCGTGAGGTTCCTCACACGTAGGAGCCGCGGTCTTTAGATCCATTACCTCTCATGCCCTCTCTTCCTTTTTTGGAAACTTTTCGCTCTCTTGCGTCTTCCCGCCAACTTCCCTTTGCATTCTAGTCCCTTTTTTCCCTGTAGTGTTTTCTTCGTTCCTTTGAGTCCTAGTTTTAGAACTATTTTTTCTATCATGTAGAAGAGAGAGGAGCGTGTGCTCATGGCCATCGGCCCGCACCTTTCCCTAGAGCGCTGGAATCTAATAGACCTCCATCAACTGACTCCCCCGCCGATTGGACCGGTGTGTACGACGATCACTCGGGGCCGTCCCTATCTATCTCCTGCTCTCTGCTGTTGTGGGTTTGCGATGCGTCTAATCCCCTAGGCCCCAGCCACCCCTGAGCTAGGGTGCAGTCGATCCCAGAGAACAAGAGCAGATCGTGTATCCCTACTACTGTCCCCACCACGCTAGACTCCCCGACGAAATTCGCTTCATACTGAAAAAACCCCCGAGAGAATCACGCTCTTCATCACCACGGCACCCGCTGTTTTCGATTGAGCAAAGTAATGAATCCGAAGAAGAGCCTCCCGTGCTCAGTAAACGCCCCCCTCTCTCCGCAGAACTCATGCCGGAGACACAAATACAACAGTGTCCTGATGCCGACCCCCCCTTGAGAGTAGGGAGCGCGCAATGAGATCCTCCGCCCGCGTGAGGGTTAACAGGAATCTCTTGCGTTGTGCCATGAGTCTAAGTGCATCATACTGTATTTTGATGACTTAAACCACACTTCAGTCCTCTTCCAATCTTTGGCCATTACTTAGCACACCTCTTGATGTTTATTTTACTTTCGTCGTCTTCCGCCCATGATCGTAGGATCTCACTTTTATTACTTCTCGTCGCCTCCACACGGAAAATAGGGCCTTCCTTATGATTTTCTCTTCCCCCCCCCCTTTTTTTTTCCAAAGAGTTTCGTAGAGTTTGGCATACCCTCTCGGCTTGTTCTTCTTTTTTTCCCCCCCCTGGTACGGAAAATTAAGCTCGACTAACTGGAATTCCCTTCGAGTGCGATGACTCGCTTTTCCAACTATTGTCATTCCTGGCTTCGATCTTCTTAATCCCAATCAATTTCTCTCTCCCCATCCGAAATTGACAAGGCTGCTAGACGTCTTTCTCCTTAAGAAAGATACCTCTACAGGAATTTTTTTCATTTTAAGAAGGTTCCATCCTAGGAACTCCCGTTATCTCCTTTCCCCAGTGTTATTGGAGTTTCACTCCTTCCCTTGATATCACGTTTTTCGCAAAGGGGTGCTTTTACTCTCGACTAGAAAAAAAGCTTTTGTTAGTTTCCCTGGCAGGCCGATTTCTTCCCTTTCCCCCAGTAAGAATTGAAGGTTTTTTCCCTTTACGCCTGTACTGACCCTCAAGTTAAAAATCTCCCCCTACTTTTCCGTCACTTTTTTGTTTGTAGATGTCGTTACCATTCTTCCCTTCCCTGCTTTCCGCTCCACCCCCCAGTTTATTTCCTTCCGTATGGGCGTGCCGTCGTTCCCCTCCTTCTCAAATCGCGTTGAGAGTTTAGAAGTTCCCCTTTTAAAGCAAGGCTTCACGCGCTGCCCTTCCCCCCCATCGCACTTCTATTTTTCCCCCCCTGCTTTCCGTCTCCCGTGGTCAACCTCCCTTATTCCGAAGTCCCCAACGATTGTACGAACTCCCTGCTATTCCAAAGTCCTGTTCTTTCGTGCCGTCCAGACGCTCTCCTCTTTCACCCAATCGCCATTCATTCACAATCTACCCCGATTGCCAGCTGCCCTGTTCCTGATAGGGCATCCCCCTTTTGGCTCTTTTTTCCCCACCTCTTTATCCAGATGAGGACTTCTTTGTTGGAGTATTCTCCGTACGCTTGGTTGTCCGCCAGCCTCCACCGTTACCCTTCCCATCGCTTCCGGGTATCTTTAGATATCGCTGGGCCCCCAGTTACTTCAAATTTCCCTTAAAGTGGAAGGTTGATATTTTTTACTGTAAGACATCTCTTCTTTTTTTCCGTTTCGCACGAAGACTTCTCCTTCCCTTCCCCTCTTTGTTAGCCCTCTGAATGCTCATTCGCCACTGGTTTTTGAAGTTTCGAGTGGGCTAACTCATCTAGTTGGGGTCTTTTCCGCCAAACGGCAGAATCACCTCCCTTTTCCCACTGGTCGGTATTTCTCCCCGTCCCCTTTCCCCCTTGCTATGTCTACTTCGAGGCAGGTTGGCTATCCTTCATTCTCTACCGATTATGTGTTCGGCCTCTTACCAATCTTTTTTCCGCCTTTTTTTGCTTTTGCCCTTACCCCCTTCCTTCTCCCCTCCAACCCCTCTCGGACTAGCAAACCCTGAGCTTTACTTCCTCAGATGAGCCACCATCTTGGAGAAGACATATGTTGTCCAGCCTTTCCCCCCTCCTGCCACTTTCTTCAATTTCAGGAGCTCCTCATTCCGCGTTCCGGTCAAATTTATAATCCTCACCGGCATGGTACTGGGAGATTGCCCTACCGCCCATTCACTCTTGCGGAGTAGCCCCTGTCTCACGCGCTCTCTTCAAATAACCGGCCTTAGAACTCCCCACGAACAACCCCCGGCCGGCCCCTCCGACTCTACGCCCCCCCTCCTCCTTTGGTTAGCAAGTTAGATAGTCTTTGAAAACCCAGCTCTCTCCAACTCAATTACTTTGATTGTACACTATCGGGAATCCACCGCTCAGCTCCCCCATCCAGTCCCCGCCTCGCATCGTCCCAGTCAAAAATTCTGGCAATTTTTGGTTCCCTCCACATCTCAGCCTATTGCGCATCACCCCACCTAATCTCAACTCTTTTCTTGACTCGTCGTCCCGAAAGGAATCGCCTTTTAAGAAGATCGTACCTTACGAAGTGGTCCTTCACCGGAGCAATCCCCCCCCAGACCCCGGTATGAAGTGTTCACTTTTATATATTAGCCGAGACAAGCCAGATTCCGCCCCTGAATGCCTTTCCGCTCGCCAGTCCTTTCAGTCCCGAAATTATTGCGCGTACAGTTTCCTCTTCTTGACCCCCCACGTTCTAAAAACCCGGCTTCCAAGGTCCAAGCTTTTTGGCCAAGACCATGCCTACCAACCACTGTTGACCCTCCAAGGCCCCCCCCCCATGCGTCCCGACCCCTTCTGTGGGATTCTTCCTTTTGTTTTTTTTTTTTTTTTCGCGCAAAAAGCTGCCTTGCGAGCCCGCGGATCCTTTAGAAGCACTTCCTTCCATTTTTTTATTCGGCGAGCCCCAAATGTTGCGGTTACCTCCTATTGTGGAAGTCCCCCTCTTCCCTCTTCGGTAGAAGTCCAAAACATTACCTTATTTTCTCGGGTGTTCTAAACAAGGTGAGCTTCCCTCCGGTCCCCTCTATCAGGTTGCAATGGCGTTCGATGGAACTTTGTTCATAAGGCCATTGTTCCTTCGAGAGCATCTAAAGCTGTCCCTCCTCTTGTAAGGACAAACCCGTTGCGGTATATATTTCCCTGCTGCAAGCCACATGCTGACCAAAGCTTTCTACCCGGCTTCTTCCCTCTTTACCTGTAGATCACAGCCTTTTTGAAAAGGACTCCGTCTATTATTGTGTGTCCCAGAGTTTTTTCTCCTAGACTGCAATCCTGTCCTTCCCCTTTTCCCACTCTCTTTTATAGATGATGCAGCCCCTAGAGCGGCCGGACTTTGGATGGACACCGAAGAGTTCTTATCCCAAAACCACCCCCCCCGTGCTTACAGGCTCCCCCCGCGCGGGGTAATCTCCAGGAGGAATATCATCAAGACAGACCCCCCAGATGGCCTTAGAGATTCCTAATTCCTCTTCGCGGAACGGCTACGGCGTTCCTCTTCCTTCCCACGTCAAAGACTACCCTTCCTTAAGATCTGTTCCCCCACCCCTCCCAGGGGCGCCCATCGGCTTCCGCGCTACACCTGTCATTCGGTCCCTTGATCTTCCTTAAAGGATGCTCAAAATAATGGCCTCCTGAAAAACCCACCCCAAAGTTTTGGTCAGTTTCCCCTCGTACCTTTTCAGCCGTCCGCTGAGCATCTGCTTTTCCCACTCCGCTTTTTTTCTCCGTTTCTCCTTGTCGCTTTTTCAGCCCAGTACGGTCGGCTTAGTTGAGAGTCCCCTCGTGAAAATTGCTTCTTTTGACCGTTCGAACTCTGGGCGTTTTTGCGCAGCGCA
>Ga0179593_1451249_pt1 | contig 13564 bp, 8 predicted proteins | sample CZODoug2_1_08_16_FD_185931 | JGI IMG/M metagenome (GOLD analysis project Ga0179593, IMG submission 185931) | Vadose zone soil fungal communities from Angelo Coast Range Reserve, California, USA - CZODoug2_1_08_16fungal (PacBio error correction) | ecosystem: Environmental > Terrestrial > Soil >... | reverse complement strand
CCAAATTAGTGCCAGAGTGGCCAGGTCCACGGCACAGCTACACGACGCGTTTCAAGTGCCATGCTATTGTGACCCCCCAATGTGTTACGCTTTGCCAAAACCGTTCTATCATGACTTCTTTTATGGAGTATTAGTATAGAGGGCAAGTCATCGTTAAAGAGTTTTTGTACGGCGGTCTAGTCCGGACTTCTTCTTGGTTTTCCCCCCGCATTTCTGCAACTTCCCCCCCTTGAAGTCTTCCCAAGTCGAGATTAACACAGGCAAGTACGACATGTGGATCGGTGGTTACTATCTAGCACTGATTCTCAGTAAGCCCGCAGTACCTTCTCACACGGTTGTCAGTTTTAGTTTTTTCTTCTTCCTTATTGATGACGATATCCACATAGCCACCGGCTGGCTGTTTATTCTTTCCACATACCCCGCTTTATCCCCTTTATGCGCACCGAATCCATGCATTAAGTCGATCGCGTTCTCTGGTACCTTTTTTCCTTGACTGATCAGTCTATCCCTTCGATCTTACTGTCTGGTCTCCCCCCCTCTCTAGACCCCTTAAAATCTCCCTAACTTCTCTGGTCTCACCGAGAGGACAAAAAGACAACACTTTTCTCCGTTTCTCTCGGCCTGGGTTTTCGGTCTCATACAAGGGGAATCCACCCGATTTCTTAGTGAACCTCTGTTTCCTTCTTCAACCAGGACTGTGAAGAGGAAATCGGAGACAAAAGGTCCTGATTTGGTGCCCGAGCTACCCCGCCCGTATTCGGACTCTCTTCTTCTCTTTTCCTCCCCCTGCGCTCCTAATCCTTTCTTCCCCTCGCCTTTTCCTTTTTTTTTCCTCTCCAATGTTGGCTACCTTCTGGTCTGGTGGCGGCCCCCCCAGCCGGACACCATCCTCGCCTACACAGTCCTCCCGACCCCCTCCGATTTTCCCCCTCTGTTAGTTCGTGTTTTCCCTTGACAGCTGAGGATTCCTGACCGCTGCCCACTTTTCGGGCCGATTCCCTATGCGCATGGAATTTGTCCACCCACCGCTCGTAAGAGTTTATACAAGTAGTTCGCAGTTTGGGAGCACACGACCACTTCTCCTGTCGTCTATGAGGTTTTATCGACCATTCGTCCCTTTGCTTCGCTTCCCCGCCCTATAGTTAGGGCTCGTTCGCCTCCCCCCCTCCTTAACTTTCTCCTTCCCTTGATTATCCTCCCCGCCGAAGGTGGGCTGTCAACCTATCGGTAGTAGAGATAGTCGTGTCCACCACTCCTCCCTTCTCCTCTTGTTCTTTAGAACTGGTCCCCCTTTTTCTCCTTACTGTAGTGGGGACCGCCGATTCTGCGTCTGGGTGCCTTTCATCTCTGTCGGTACTCCCTCACTGGCCTTCCCTTCTCTCTACTACAGAGCGTCCCCCATGGTCCCCCTTCGGTTCTTTTCCCAACGCCGTTTGAGAAAACTCGTGACCATGACCGTTTTTCTATCAGACCCGTGTCCTCTCACACCTCAGTGTACCCATCGCCAAGAGTTTCCCCCCCGGCACCCTCCTGATCACTTGACCGGTGCCTTTTTAGATGGCTTTCCGGCTTGACGCCTGCTCTCTCCGCCTCATCGTCTTCTCTCCCCTACCTCTGCCGGGGCCCTGACTTTGTCCCCTCCTTCCCAGAGCCCGGTGATGGGTAATACATAACGTTGCTCTATTGATATTCTTACCTCCTCCATCTCGTGTATTTTTTTCCCATTCTTAAACTCCTTCTTGGAGAGTTCTTGTCTCTTTCCCAATAAAATTGCGAGACTTTCCCTGCTTTTTCTCCCGCCGCGACCCGGACCCCCAGATTTTGCTTGGCCGTCCTCTTTACTCCCTTCTGTCGCGTAGATTTTCTTTTCCTATTTCTTTCTCCGGTCTTAAGTCTCCCCTACTTCCTCGGTTCTTCGATAATAGGATACCTCGGGCAAAAGTTTCTGATGCTCTCTTAGCGTTCCGCGCTGTCCTCCCTCCTAGCTTTTGATTGTGTTTCCCCCAACAACTTCCACCCCTTTCTCAGTTGGTGACGAAATTCTTTACAATTCCTTTTTTTTTGAGAGAGTCCCGTTCGGACTTCAAGGTTTTTTTATTATTCTCCCCCCCCCAATTACTGTAGTGATTCCACTCCCCCTCTCCTCTTCATCTCCGGGTGCCCTTTTTCTCTCCCGAGGATAGGCTTTCCCTTCCTCCCGTCTTTGGATCGCTTCCCCTCCTTCCCCCCTGCTGGACTCCCCCTTCCTCCCGCTCCTAAGTTGGACAAGAGTTTCTAATAAGTAGCGCGGTGTGGCAGGGTCGTAGGATCTTTCGACTGCGCCCAGTTAGTCTCTCTTGATGTGTCTATCTAGCTCCGAGGAACTTCCGCTAGTAGCGCTGTTGTCCCCACCTTTTGAAGCAGAGGTGATGTCTCTTTCCTCCCATGAGCACTTGCTGATCGCCCTCATGTAGACCTTGGTTGACCGAAACATCACGGTTTTTTCCTTTTAGTGCCGGCCCTCCTGTAGGGCAACCCCCCACCCCAAAATTAGGCCGGTCTGCTCGTGGAGCTCTCCGCCTTTTTTTAGATCGTTCGACTCGCTTGTGCCAATTCGTCTGTGGTTTTTTTTTGGTGTTTTTTTTTTTTTTTGCGTCCCGTTATTCCTATTCTAGCCAATCCCCTCCCATAGCCGGGTGCCGATCCCATCGATCTTGAGTTAGTGTTTGTCCCTCTTCTGTTTCCCTGGTCTATGTGTCGCTCCCTTTTTCTGAGTTCGGTCATGGAAACTCTTTTTTCCGGGACCTCTTGCCACACTTTTTGCCCCTTTACTTCTTCGTTTTATCCAGTAGCGCTTGACTTTCATGATTCCCTTGTTTGTTCCGCTTAGCTTGCCTCTCCCCCCGATTTTGTTCTCCTTCAAACTCCCCCTTTCCCTTGCTGCCCCAGGTCAAGTTTCTATAGCAACGACCAGCCCTGACCGCGTCTGCGGTACTTTTCCCCTTTTCTCGTACTCTTGGTCCTAGAGAGTTCCTCACCCCAAGAGCAGTTCTGAGAGATCTCAGCGAATTTTCCGGACCTGCTTTTCCCACTTTCTCCCGTTATCGCTCGGTAGACTGCAATATTCCTCTCGGTTGTCTCCCCAATCCTGTCCAAGGTAGAACTGGAGTTATAGGAACACGACGGTCTCTGTTAGACTTTTTTCTTGGCCCCCCCTTCCCGGACCTTTCCTTCTCGGCTTTTTTCCTTCTGTTTCCTGCGACTCCAGAAACGATTTCTTCTTATCTGGTCTTTCTTGAGTTATCAGCTCTATTTTTTTTTTTAGGGTTTGTTGCCCCCCCCATGCTCCATTTTTGACTGTTTCCTTTTCCTCCAGCCCCGGCTGAGAGTCGCGATTACTCCACTATCTACCGTGTCACTCTTCTTTTTTTTTTCTTCTCCTTCACACGAAAATTTCCCCCCTCTGCTCGACATTGGCCCCCTCTTAAGGCAGGGGTGTGCATTTTCTCGTGCATTTTCGTCCCCCCTGACTAGAGGTCTTTTTTCCAGGCTTTAGCGTATTAACACTCGCCTTTTGACCTGGTGCTAGTATGGGGGGCTTGTTTCTTTTGTGCTTGCCAATCGTTTTTTAGTGCGAAGCTGGCAACTTCGTATCGGCGTATATTTTTGCTCCCTTTGAGTATCTTTTTTCCTTTAGACGGCTTCCCAGTAGTTTCTTTCCTTCCTGAGAAGTCTCTCCTGTGGGCAGTGCTTCATGGGACGAACAATGCCGGACCGAGGCACTCCCCATCCCTTCAGTTCCCCCACATAAGTCGTTATTACTCTCTCCTAGATTTTTTCTCCCAACCGTATCCATTTCCTCATTTCAGGTGAAATTCCTAACCTCTTCCCCCTCGCAGGTAGTAATAGAGTTCAATCATGCAAGACCCCCCCCGATTTGTAGGACTAACCTTACAGATCTCTCTTTTGCAGAGATAAATCATCTCGCCGCGGAGGCCACCCTGTCTATGCTTTCGACGTGAGTCAACCTCTGCTGATCATTTTCCGTCCCTTCTTCTCTTGCCTTCCATTAAATAAAGGGTATCTCTACTTGTTCTAATTCCTTTTTTGTTTGCCAATATCCCCCTTCGTCTATTTACTTCTTTTTTTTTCTCTTCCGAAGGGGACATTGGCCTGCACTCGCCGGTGTGCCCGATCGTTTCTTTCACTATAGGACCGGATTGAGGATCGTTTTCGGATATGACGATCGAGAATTTGACCATAAGGTCATCTCCATTTGCCTTGTGTGTTTCCTGATGAGAGTTCAGTAGAGAAAAGCTGGTTTGGATTTTTTCTCCCTTTCTCTCCCCTCTCCAAGTTCCGTCCCACACGCAGTAGTCCCTTTCTTGGATTGTTCGTTTTTCTTCCATCCCCTGAAATGTAGTGGGGAGAAGTAGACTGCTTTCCTACTTATGAGGTCCGTACCTTCTCCCTGTTCTTCCAGTTTCTTTCCCACTTGCGCCGTTTTCCCCTACGCGTATCATAGAGTTCACCGGGCTGGTCCCCTATCTACGTTACTCGATTCCCCCCCCCTCTGTAGTCTTTTCCCCCTCAGTTACTAGGAATTCCCGTACGCTTGTATTTCCCTCCCCCCTCTGCGACTGATTGTCTGACCCTAAGGAAACACGCCCCCCCCCTCTTCCCCCGAAATGTTCTATGGCCCTATACTCGCCCTCTCCCTTTTGCAGACTCTCGGATTACCCTTGCACTTGTCACCCCGGACTGGACCCCGATGTTCGACGCATCTAGCCATGATAGAGCTCCACTTTTTCAATGTTCTTATGGCTCTATAAGACATTTTTTTTAGGGACCCCTCTGAAGTCCTTTCTCCCTCCAGCACGTAGCATGATCTGATCAGCTAATTCGTCACCACGTTTGAGCCCTGGATGGTTTTCCCTCCCCTGGTCCTCTGCCAATCCCCGCCACACCTCTCCCCCCTTTACTACTCTTTCTTGTTGTTACATGACCATGAGAGGCCTGGCAGTCCCCAGTAGCCGGTTGCGCGGACCCTCTTCGACTCCCCCCCCCCCCCTCTTTTCGGTTGGTTCACTCATTGTGTCTCCCTACCAATCCAGTTAGTTATGTCCTCAAGTCTATTGCCTTCTGGACCATTGTTGCTGCAAGATCTTAATGTGGTTTTGAGTCCGTGAACCCCGAGAAGCATGCCCTTTCCACTTCTTTTCCCGATTTTCCTCGACGGTCGTGCGTGTGAGTTTCTTTAAACCTCTTTCTATCTCGGTCCCCACTCGTTGGCCCCCGCATCATTACATCAATCCCATTAGTCCTCTTCCGGTATTTTTTGTGATGGGATTGCTTCCCTCAACTTCCCTTTTTGAGAACTCCTTTTCGTAGTTGGACCAATAGATGTACTTCGTGTATGGTGGTTTTCTTTCGCTCTCGGCTTCTTCCTTTCCCCCCCCCCCTTTGCATACCTGCGATGAGTCCCTTCCCTATCTCTCCCTGGCTTTCATGTTCTTCCCCCCTTTCCCGCCGAATGCTCTGACCCTTTCAGGCGTGACCCCTATATGTCATCATTTCCCTTTCCCGCAGTAAGAGCGTCTTTTTTCCTCAGAGACCCTACGGCCACGCCATCGAATTAATTGACGCCGTGACTGTCTTTTTCACTTTTTTCTCGATTGACGACAGGGTAGCGTCGGTAACTTTGATCGGTTCTAGTCCCCCCGTGATATTGAGTGAAGCTTTCCCTTATCTATTTTCTACGCTTTTCGCGTATGGGTAAGTTCACCTCAAGGTGTTCTTATGTCTGATGCATCTGTTCCCTCATTCTTATTTCTCCATCTAGCTTTTACAACCCCCTTGGCCAGATCGGAACCCCCCTGCCCCTTCTTTCTCTTTCTCCTCTACCCTCACACTTCGATAACTCCGTGTTCCCCCAGGTCTCCTCCTTCCTCCCGAACGAAAAACATCGCTTCCCTGTCTACGTAGTGGTCCCCTAAGTTTATTTTCTCGCCTAAGTGTTGTCTTTCCCTCCGTTCTTTCTTTGCTTATCCCTACATTTTCCGGCCTATCCTCGAGGATACCTGGGACAAACAGTCGGAGGATATTCTCCCTGTATGACAACCTCTATCCGTTATATAGCTCGCAGTTGTTTTGTTGACTTTCCAAGTGAGACTCAGAAATCCCCTTTAGCTCCTTTTTCAGCGGAGCCTTATACTCCATCCGGTTGTTGTGCTAATTCCGGTTCTTCCACTCTATGTCTAGTTTTCTCCCAGCCCACCCTATTCGTCTGAGAAAGAGAGATTTTAAAGCAGCCTCGCCTCACCATTTGTTGCCCTCTTTAATCCTGAGGATCTTTTTTTTCCTTGACTTAGTGGATAGGGCTCTCCTCCTCCCCTCCTCGGACCTTCCCCAGAGATATCCCCTTCTTGAACTCCCGAATAGTAGAAATCCGTAGCGCTTTTTTTCCCTGTCGCGGCGATTCCGCATGCGCTTTTAGTTTTTCGACTTTCCGTGGTGCTGGTTCCATTTCCTCCCGTGACGTTCTTACCTCCGGGTTGTCATTTCTATTCAGATCCGCCTAGGTGTCTTTTTCGAAATTTCCAACCCGCCTTTATGCTTGTACCCCTATAAATTTTGGGTTATCCGAAACCCCCCCATTACGGCTTTCTAGCGTACCATTTCCACTCTATACCTGAGGTCCGGCATTTCCGGCTTTTTCTCTCTCAGGGTTTCTCATAGAAGAGCTCCTGTTCTTTAAGGTGAGATCGAAACCTGCACCCTCAACTTCTCCGCTCCTTTTCCCCGCCCCAGATCCCTATGTCTTTTGCCTTCTTTTTCCCGCTTTGGATTTCAGTTTCAAGTGATATCGATATGTGCGTCAGGGTCAAGCCTCCGCTCTCTTACCTCAATCAACCTCTCTAAAGTTTCTCCTCTAGTGACATTTGGACTCAGTGATATCGTTCCGCCTTTTGCTTTGGGATTATCTCATTTTCTCTCCCTTTTAAACCCAGACCGCTCTCTCTTGTCCCAACCCCATTCCCCTGCCAGAAACTTTTCCCCCCTTTTTAGCAACATCCAGTAAAAAGAGTCGCGGTTTTTTTTGTTGTCTTACCCTTATGCTGACCCCTTCTATGCCGAAGGTTCACGGCAAAAGTCCTTTTAGTGGATTTCTCCTAAAGAGAACGTTTGAGGCTCGGTGCCTCTACTTCCCTTGATAGCAAGTGATCGCCCCATTCCTTTTCCCGACCGGTCGATTTCCCAACCCTTTTCCCCTGACGTGTTCTTTTTTTCCCTTCCACCAGAAGAACTCCGTCTCACGCGGTTTTTTAATTCCTCCTTACTCGTCTCCCAGCCGGCGCTTTTACCTCCGGTCCATTGCCCACGCACAACGAGATCTTTCGTCTTCGTCGTGTTTTCGTGCGTGATCTTCTGCGGGGTTGACGTTCTTCCTGTTCCAAACCTAAGCTCACCGGAGCGACGTAATTGATCAACGGCTTTTTATTTCCGTTTTTTTGAAAAGAAGTCCTCAGATTACCCTCCGGTCGGTCTGGCCAGGTCACAATTTACCGTTTACCAGTTTTCTTCTTCTAATATTCCCTCTGCCACAGCCCCTTTGCCCCGACGGTCCCGTTTCGGCTGTGTTTCGAGAGTCTCCCCCCTCGTTTTAAGTATCTTCGTGGACTTTCTCGGGAAGAACAGAGATAGAAATTTTTTTTGGTTTGCCTATTGGGAGTTTTTACTTCCCTTTGTAGAATAATTCTCCTTCCTAGATTATCCTCGTTGCCAATTTTATTCGTGTCTTCTTTTTGCTTTAGTAGCCTCCGGTGTCTCGCGACGTGCTCGTCCTTACCTTTGCAGAGCCTTTCTTTTTCCCTTCCTCTCCCCTTTCCTTTTTCCCTTTTTTGACCGTTTTCCCTGACCCTTACATGCCTTCCCCCCCCAACCAGGTCCGTTTTTAGAACTTGTAGACAACCTAGACCATTTGCATCATTTTGGCGGAATGGTTCATAGAGATCCCGCCCCTTCGTTTATCTCCTAGACCCTCCTGTTAACCGAAGCTCTTGGCAATGTTACAGTTTTTTAAGATTCGCTGTCCCGAGTTATCCCTCCCGTTCTACCCTTTCCTGCTCTTCTGTTTTAGTTCAGACGGCCCTAGCCAACCAACTGCGCTTTTAACTTCCCTTTCTGGTGGGAACCCGGCATCCGTAGCTTTCCGCGGTCTCCTTCTCTTCCTCTCCCCCCTCCGTTTGTTTGATTGATTCTCATCTCCTGTAGGAGATGTGACCCTGATTGTCTTTCGGCTATTTCACTGAGTGTTAACTTTCCCTCTTCTCTGTAATTATCTCTTAAAGTCCCATTCCCTCCTTCGGGCTGAGCCCCGTAGTATGATAGCATCGATGGCCTGTGAATGTTGGCCCTGCTCTCCTTTTAGGCCGGTTTATCGATTTTTCCGACCCCGTTGATGGCAGGTTAGGAAATTTCCAAGGTAACGACCCCAAACGCCAACCCGTTGGCCTTTTCATCCCCCGTTCGTTTTTGACTTCTCCTCGTCACGAGCTTATTTTGGAGTTATCCGTTCCGAGTAGAGGCATTTCAACTCCCTTTTTCCTTTTCCAGGGGTTATAAACGGGACCCGTCTTTCCCCATTGCTGTATTCGACTCAGCTCTCCGCTTTTACATTCTCGAACCCTTCTATATTTAGAGCTCCCCCGGTAACCCCTCCCCTATCCTACCCTTTGAACATGATGACTCGAAGGCCTTCCCGTATGTTTACGGCCCATTCAACCCACCCCCCCTTGTTCTCTCGGCGATGTGGAATACCATCTTTTGGAGAACGCCAGCAGGAGTCTGTCTCCCAGTTACATCCCCCCCCGGAACCTGTTCCTATGTGCCTCCCCTATTTTCCCCCCCCCATGTTTTACTTGCTCACAGGATTTAAAGGTGGTCACTGATGCACGTGCTTAACCTTTTGCACCCACGAGGTTTAGGAATCTGTGATCTTTCCTTTTTTTTTTTTACACGACGTGCCTTCACAGTGTCTCCTGAAAGTCTCTTGGCTGTTTGGGTTGAGGAGTTGTGTTCCAGTACTTTTGCCCCGTCCCTGTTTTAGCCGAGCATCCCCAAGTCCCACAACTTCCCCCCCGGTCTCCTCCTGTCCTTTCCCCTTCAGTGCGTGTTTTCGTCCCTACCTCATTACTGTCGAGAGAGTCTTCCCCCTTCTCACGACTCTGAAAAAAACCGCGTCCTCCTGGATTCTTCTTTTAGATTCCCTTACCAAGTCTAGGGTGCTTCTTTAGTTTAACGTATCTTACTCTCATTCTCTTCCCCTACTAGAGAAGGAGGAGGCAAAACGTCCTCCATCCTGCCACCTTCCTGTTCGGTCATCTGCCTCTCCGACGTTTCGATGTGGTGCCTTGCACATCAGTTATCTTTAGAGCGCTCTTCCCCCTCAATAGACGATCTAAAGGTTTTGAGTGATAGCTACCCTTTCGCCAAGTTTTCTACATTTTCTTTGTTACAGCTAGTCCTGCGTTGGTGGAGTTTTCAGAGTTTGGCTCCTGTTCTCTTTCGGAAGCACATCTCCCCTACTCCCCCCCGCACAAGCTCGCCTCTTCCTCCCTGCGGTGACACTATATCCCCTCCGACACGTCGTGCCCATACGTTTTTTTCCCCCTCGCCCCCCTTCCGATCAACTTTCTTCCTCTCCGGGCCTCTGTACCTCAGTTTTTTCCCCCCCGACTAAACCTTCCATCGGCGAAGGGACCTGTTGCACTAATGAGCGTGTGGAAGGGGAAGGTTGCTCCCTCTCTCATTAACTTGTCCCTTCGACGTAGCATCTCTCTTCGTTTTGTTCTGCTAAAGAGAGTGCCGGTGCCTTGGGGAATTCCCCTTAGATCTCCCATTGTTTCTTCCCCACTTTTCGCTGATTATCATCAGAATAGGCCCTTTTCTTTCAACAGCTACCTTATCTCTTCTTGGCCCCATCTCTTCCCCCCTCGGTCTTCCGCGAGGGTGATCTCCCCCTTTAACCTCCCCTTCGAGCACTCTTTTCAATCTGCCTTTTTTAGCAGAGCCCCTGACACACCTGCTCCTGGGAGTTTACGAAGTGGTCCTCCTTGATCTTTCCCCCTTTGTGCTCCGTTTGAGGAGGCTGAGCGATCCACTACGGCGACTTTACGCCTCGCTTCCCGGGCCACCTTTATTTTTCTCCTCCCCCCCTCTTCGCGTCACTCTACTTGTCCTCTCGAAGCTCAGTATTTGTGCCAAGACCCCTTTCTCAGTTTTTACCGAAACGGTCTCTCTTCTTTCATACCCCCTTGTTGTTTCGACTGTCCTTTTCGTGTCCCCTTCCTATTACACCTAATCTTTCGAGCGCACGAGCGCTTTTTACAGACCTACTCTTACTTTCCGAGGGAGCTCGTGAATATTTCTAGAAGTGGATCGTATACGCCTTTTTTCCCCGCGGTCAGCAACCCGTCACCTGCCTTCAAGTTCCGTCCTGGGTACAACCTGAGCGTAGCCCTTCCTTATCTTTTTTTATTTCACTGGCATGATCTTCTCCCTGCGCTTTCCCTTGAGTCTTCCTCCCCTCTGATGTCCTCTCCCCCCCCCTGCCATGGGGGGGTGTAACCCGCAGCGGAGTTTTCGAGTCTGGAATCCTTCACGAAGCCTAGGATGTAGCCCCAGGTTCGACTTCCTCCCCCCATCTTCCCTCCTACGAAATGGTTAAAAACATTTCCCTTTGCCTCTTCAGGAAGGCTAATTCCTTTAACCTGGTGGAGCCTAGATCCTTTTGTGCATATAGGCGGTACCCCTTCTTCCCCTCTTCTTTTCTACCCCTTTCCCATATCCGTTTCCACGTCCCCTCTACTCGATGAATTGGCCGTCCGGGGTCTTAGGTACAGCGCTTTTTTCATGACTGTCTCTGGACCCCCGGTATTGGTTCCCAGCAGTTCTCTTCGTTTGCATTTCCCAGAGAGAATATCGTTCGTTTGTCGGGCAGCCTTTTTCTCGTCTCAGTATATGGGCCCTTGGAGGGACTTACCCCCGTCAGAGCCCGGACTCTCACCCAACATCCTCCTTAGTCGTTGGCCCAGGCGGCCAGTGTCGTCAGCCTTCAACATCCCCTTCCCCCTCGTAGCATGTAGTAGGAAACCCCCCCACCCCTTTTCATCTCGCCTCTTTCCTTTCGCCTATTGTGCCCGTTAAAAATCTTTCTTCTCTGGCGCCGAGAGCGTGCCTTCGCAGGGTTTTATTTTTATTGATCTCCACGGATTCTCGCTTCTCTCCCTTTTCCCCCTAAGAGAATTTTTTCTGATCCAATCGAGTTTTTCTCCCTCCCCAAATACTGACAGCTCTCCTCTTTCTATCAGCGAACTTCTTTTCTTCCCACTTCTTTTTCCCCCCCCCGGTACTTGCCTCCTTAAGTAGTTAATAAGACCTCTCTTGTATATATTATGTCCCCTCGTTGTTTCGTTTTTTCTCTTGCTCTTTAGTTTCCTATTCCTGGAACCCCTTCCTCAGTGATCCCTTTGAGGAATTCCCCCCCCCCCCCCCTGACTGAATTGAGGAGGTGCGTGCCTTGAAATGGACTCTTTCATCCCCTTTCCCCTTCACCCCCCTTGTTCTTTATATCCCCAAGCCCCGTTCTACCCATGTGATAGTTCTTTTCCTCCCCGTACACGACATGGGGGTGACATGAACGTCCGACTTTTTCTCCCTCCTCTCAGTCAAGGAGTGACGCGGAGACCTTGCACGATCCAGGGTTTCTTTCTTTGTTTCGTGTTTTTCCTTCTGTGAGAAGTTTTCCCTCCTTTCGAGTCTCCCAGTTAACCCGTTCTTTCTGCTTCTTTTTGACTTTTTTCAGTCGGGTTTTCTCTCTTTGCTCTGACCTCCCAGGTGAGACGAGCTCCGACGTCTCTCTTTGTTTCCGTTTCCCCCCTGCGAAAATGCTGTTGCGAAGCGCTACTCCCCCCCTCCGTCCCTTTCCAACACCCGGTCCTTTCCTGTCCCCTTTTTCCTGAAACAACTCCCTCATTTAATCTGTTCTTCCCCGTCCCTGCCCAGTTGAAACGCTACCCCGGACCTCGTTTTACGAGCAACCTCCTTGTCCCCCTTTTGCTGCTTTGCTTCCCCTTTTTCAGTAGTTAGTGCTGGAGTTTTTTTTTTTCCTCCCTCTCCCCCTTACCAGGGGACCTTCTAGTGAATGATTGCCAGTCTTGTTTTACAACAGATTCGATCAGGCATTCCTTTTTTTCCCCCCCTTCATCATCTCTCGTGTTACTCTATTGGATCTCTCCAAGGTGTTGTCCTTCTCTCACCAGGATGTAGGTAGGATGGGCTTTTCCCCTCCCGTTTTGGACCTTAAGGGTCGATGTTTGACCTCCGTATTTTCTTGCAAAGGCTTCGATTTAGTTATGGTCTTCTCTCTATCCTAGCCTGAAAGGGTTACCCCCCCGACGCATCTTTTTTCATTCGGTAGTCTCTTCCTACCCTCCTCGGTGTTTGCTCTCCTCCCAGTTCCTACCCAAAAATCATGACTCACTTATTAGCGTTGTGTCCCTTCGAGGGCTCGCTCCCCTCCCCGCATATGTAGTTTTTTAGCGTACGCGATTTCCCCCATTGCCCTCATGTTCATGACAAGGAATCCCACCTTCTGACCCAGGCGCGATCGCGATCCTCATTTCTCTCGGGCTGGATAGCAGTTTTCTCTCCACCCAACGACTACCTTTCCGCAGCCCTCCTCGAAGACCTTTTCCCAAACCCCGATTGCTGAAGATATCTTGCCCTTGCACCCTGACTTCAAAACTCCCCCACCCTCCCCGTCACAAAAGGTTTCATATGAGGTTCCTGCCTCTCTCCCCCTTTCTTGGTTCTCCGATAGGTCTTCAAAGTCCCACTTTACGAGTCTTTTTTGACCAATCTTTGGCTTGTGTTTCCTTTACGAGTCCCCAACCTGGTATCCCTTTTCAATTTCTTTCCTTTCGATACCGGTCCCACTACAAAGTGAGGGCCCCCCGTCTTGATAGTTCATTGCTACCCCGCCGTCCGCACTCAATCCAAAGGTTCGTTAGATTTAAGTACTCGTACTTTCCGTTTCTGTATGTTAGGCACACGCCTCCCCCCTCTTCCCCAACTCCCTCCCCACCTGTCCGTAGACCCCTTCCTCGATACTCTTTGCGTGTTCCTCCATCACTTATACCTTACCTCCCATTTGCGGGAAGACCTCATTCCGGATTCTCATTGCAAACCTTTGGATCGTTTTTTCTAACTATGTCCTAGTTGAGTACTCTTGAACCCTCCTTTTCTTTACTTTTTGAGGCCCTCGGCATTCTATGGTTTTTTGTCACCTCCTCCCGCAGCCCCGTTCTAGTCTTCTCTCCTCCCGTATGCCCTGCGACATGTTTCCTGCACCTAACCTCGGGCTAGTGATTTGCGTCATACGCCCCTTTGACCCTTCTTTACCGAACTGAATCCCTTTTTTGGCGTTTTCCTGAGCACCCGGCCGGTGATCCGGGATGTCATGTTTAATCCCTCTTCTCTTCTATGTGAGATGAAGAGACGGTCTTTGGAGATGCCCACTTGC
>Ga0179593_1470647_pt1 | contig 13565 bp, 11 predicted proteins | sample CZODoug2_1_08_16_FD_185931 | JGI IMG/M metagenome (GOLD analysis project Ga0179593, IMG submission 185931) | Vadose zone soil fungal communities from Angelo Coast Range Reserve, California, USA - CZODoug2_1_08_16fungal (PacBio error correction) | ecosystem: Environmental > Terrestrial > Soil >... | reverse complement strand
ATCACCCCTCCAATTTTATTTTAGAGCGACTTCCCAAGGATGTGATAGTTCGAAGCTCTGCTTCGTATATCACTCACCCATTTTCCTTTCCGTGTTGTTCGCCGCTATCGCTCGGGCTGCTTTCTGAGCAGTTTTTTCGCTCCCCAACCGTGCAGCATTCTTCTTCATTTATTTAACTCCTTTCCTATCATTAAGTGTCGATGGTGGTTACAGTACATTTTTCCTTTCCGCCTCGCCCGTCGAGCCCTTCCTAGCCATCTTTTCGCAGCCACAGGCCTCTGAGGTGCTTCCGTCTCCCCCCCCTAGGTTTTTGGTCCTCTATGTGCCATTCCTTTACACGATTTCCCACTTTGAGAGAACCCCCCTGTCTCTCGTGTCTCGTCAGCAGCCGCAATTTTGGTCTTTTTTCTGATCATCGAGGAAAATGTTTTTGCCCCCTCCTTACCCTTGCCATCATTTCCGCCTTCCCCTGTGGGCCTTACCCCTCCTTCGCTTCCCTGTCATGAGAATCAGTCCGTCACCTCGTTCTTGATGCAACCTTTGAACCGATTCTTGGATTTTTTAGTCGCGCACGCGGTCCCAGCCCCGGTTCTCTGATCACCTGAATCCCTTTTTAGTTTCCCATTTTATCCTTCACCCGCCTCAAGTGTGCTTGCATAGAAATAGGACCTTTGACTCGTCGAGGATTCCTCCTGTGCTGATCGAATCATGAATTATCCCCCGAAATGGAAACGTTGAATAATCCATTCGTGAGGACAACCATGTGATCTCCGCTTTTTCTCCATTCGAGGGTCCCTATTTCCACTTCCCCGATGTCAGAGCCTTTTCATTTTTAGACCTTTTTCTCAACCACAGTCCTTCCCGACGAGTCTTTTGGCTCGCTCGCTCACCTTGCCCTGTTTTAAAGCCTAAGGTTCAAGCGTTGCTCTGCCCTCCTTTAGACCACAAACCGCTCTCTGACAGCTCTCCTTCCTTTGATTCAGGGCAAAAAAACGTCTTTCCCTAGCTATTTTTTGCTTCTTTTTTTTTTTTCAATGCCTTTGCCTACACGATATCCTCGCACTTTCTTTCCCCTTTGACGGATTTGAGCCATCCTCTCCCCCTTTCGATGTCCCGTGTTTCCAGGCATCCGACGATCAGATCATAAACTCTTACGTCATTTCCCCCCCCCCCCAATCCTGTAGTCGGCAAGTGAGCTTATGGAACAACCCCCCATTTTGTTTTCCGTAATACCGTGTGCGCTCCGGTTTTTTTGGGTTTCCATTGCTATTAGGGGACTTTTTCAAGCTACTTCCCCGCCATGAATTTGCTCGAGCTCCCCCCGCCCCCCGGTTCCATTTCTCCAGTATCGGCTCCCCGATGTGAGAATGATGAAGGGGGGAAGAATCTTCCTTCGAATTGTTCAAGTTCCGCCAGCTTTGCCGCATCTGAGAATAGCACAATGTTGCTCAAGATAGCCACCCTTATCTGCACCCACCCTTTCCTCTGTCTCTTCTTTATTTCTGAGAAATAGGCCCGTTTGTTTTGCTCGTGTGCTGCATGGCCCATGTTCCCTTCCCATCTCTATTTTCCCTCCGGTTTGTTGTGATTTGATCTCCCCGGCGGACATTTTTCCATTCTTACTTCTGGTCTAGCTCCCTTTCCGCGTTCTCGTCCCCTATGAAATCACTCTGGCACTTAGTTTTTTCTTTTTTTGCGATATCCAAGCTAGGGTTTGATTTTTTCCCCCTGATTTGCAGTTTCTCTTGTCAATTTGCCCAGGAAATTTCACATTAGTTTCCTGATGTCATTCCCCCTTCTTAGCTGAAAGTTATACATCTGACTATCCCTTTCCTGCCCTTTCAAGTCAGGTTCGCTTTGATCGCTTTCTCTTGCATTTCGGTTTCCTTTAGTGTTCATCCGAACCTTAGAGAGTCAAACCATGTTTTTTCTTGCTCCCTCTTTGTTCGCCGTTGTTCTTCTTTCCCTGCCGACTCAATGTTCGGAATGCCGTAGGCATCTTTGGGGATCTTGAAGCTCGCCTGGTACACCCTTTCCACCAATCGACCTTGGAATTAGTTGCTAGCTTTCTTCACCGTCTTTTCTGGCTGTAGCTATCGTGCCGGTCGCGTGAAAGCACGTCCCCATCTATTCCCTCGATGGTGGTTTGTCCTCTTCCCATTTTGAACGAGGAGCTTCGTGGTTCTCTTTTTTTTTGTTTTTTTCGCTAGGCAGCGTAGCCTCACCTCTGTCCACTTCTTTATTTTTTCCACGTCTTTTCCTCTGAGAGCAGACCTACCTCGTTCCTTTGACTTTTGGGTATCTCTGAGCTTTAACGCCGACCTCCTGACCTTGCCTTTCTTTTCGTGCCCCGCTTTTTCATGTCGAACCCAGGACCTTTTCTCCATCTTTCTTTTTCTCGCCCCGCAGGAGTGAGTCCCCGTCGTCCATGGTCCCCCTTTCAGCTGCCTGCTCTTACCTGTCCGGCCTCGCCGACCCGGAGGGCCGGTCTTTGCGATATTTTAAAAGTGTCTTTGCTTGCCTTTTGCCTCCCATGGAGAGTGTGAGCGTCCTTTTCGTTCCTCGTTCGCGGAGAACCCTCTTTTTCTTTGGAGCAGTTTGTTGGCCATGAATTGCCACTCTTGTGTTGACGCTTCAGTGGGCATTGCTCGCCTGTACATTTGCCGTCTCCTGCAGGCTGATGCGGCCCCCCCTTTTGGAACGTTAAGTTCCACGGTAATTTCCCGGCTATTATCATGAACCTTAGCACCCCTATGTTTTGCGCGGTTTACTTTGATGCCGAGATGCCCGTCTATCCCTTTGACCATAGTGGCCGAGTAATTTGGAACCTAGAGACAACCCCAACCATCTTTGGTCCGTCTCTCCTTAAGCCCGCTGTCTGCTCCATACCCTTTTGCGGCCGGCCGGTTTTCTGCGTGCGCGGCCCCTCCGTTAACAAAGAGTGTAGATTGCCTGTCCCCCTCTTTAGTTAGATTTTATTCGACGATTTTTCTAAGTGTAGCCTCCTTATTCTGTTTAGAAGAGAGAAGCCCTTCCTGCTCGAACCGGCAGCCCGCTTTTTTTTTTCAAATACTGATAAGTTGCTTTTGAGGCCCGCCCCCTCTCGATCATCCTTGTTGAGCTTCCGGCCCCAATTCTTTATATCATCTGCCACGATCCTCGCCCTCCCGCCAGGTGCTCGGCAAGCTCCAAAGTCTTCTTTCGATCTTGAGTTGTGAGAGGCCCCTTCTCCATGCGAAGTGTCTTCGGCAGGCTCTGACTCCCTGACAATTGAACTTTCCCACTTTAGCCGATTTGCACCTTCGTGCCAAGGAAACCCAAGTCATCTATTTCCGCGGCCGTTCTCTTCTTCCGAGCTGGCAACGAGAACCCTCTTTCCGGCCTTGACGTTTTCTTCCCAGAGGGCGTTTGCGCAGCGATAGTCTTGACCCTTTCCTTCCTTTCCTTCCTTGAGAACCTTCACGCTCCCTCAGTTTCATTGGGCCACGCGGCAGCCTCACATTTTGGTCCTTCCCTTATCGGCCTTCAAGAACTTCCTCTCTCATCGCGTAGCCCCGGTTTCCCTCTCTGGACCCCCGAACGATAGTTTATTGATGAGTTTTCCAGATCCTTCCCCCAGATTCTTCCTCCTCGCCGCCCGTGGTCTTCAGTTTGCCGTAGGCGGCGTTTTCCCCCCTTCTCTTTTCCCCATGTCATCGTTTGAGTCTCTTTTTATGATATGGGGGGGGACCCACTTATGAAGCGGCAGTATTTGCTTTTTTCTGCTTTCATTTACTTATCGCGTTCTTTTTTCCGATTCGATATTTTTTAGTCTTGCTCCCTTTGCCTCGACGGTGAGCCAGGCAGTTCTTTTCTGACTGGTTGTTACACGATGGCGGGCTTTTCTTCATCGATGATGTTTTTGTCATTTCGAGAGTCAGCGCCGTTTCCCCTTTCTTTTCAATGATTTTGCCTTTTTTGTCTTTTGAGTGGATTTCTCCTCTCCCTAGTTTTTTCCTTTTTTTTTTTTGAGAGATCTCGCTCCAGATGAAATAAGATTTTTTCCCACCAACTCCCCTCAAGCCTTTTTTTCTGAAGCTCGCATACCCAGATCCTCTCTAGCGATCAAGGCCGCCCTTTGCGACAGTAATCACGACGCCTCTTTTCGACCCCTCCTCTGCAAAGTTTGTTCCCCATAAGGAGATCCCTCCTCGGAACGCGATCGTGCTTCCCTCCCTCCAGGCGCGCCAGCGCGCTCGGATATCTCTTTTCTAGATCCCACCAACCCCCTATTTTGACTCTTTCCTTGGCTTCTCCGTGGTCGACTACGGACCAGCTACCTGAAAAAGGGAGTTTCTTTTTGCTTCCTCTTTCCGAGATGCTATCCAGACAGACCCCCGCCGTCGTGTTACCATCTTCGGCTTCTGTTTCATTCTTTATGCTATTTTCTTTTTTAAATTTGAGCACTTTTATCTCGCATGGTTGATGCACCGAGTGGTCCCAATGGCCTATCGTGATCGTTCTGCAAATGCCGGCCTAGTCCCTTGATTGTCTTTTTTTCGATCGGGCTCGCTCGGGGATAATCTGATTGAGCAAGCTGTTTCTTGTTGTTCAGAGCAGAGCCATCTCTTTTGGTCCTCCTTTCTCGATCTTTTTAGTCCTTCACTTTGCTCCTTTTTTCGTCTGGCAAGTCGGCCTATTTCCGTTCAACTCCTTCTCTTTGTTCCTAGCGTTGACCTTTCTCCCATCCACCCCGGCCTTACGCTTAGGCGCTTTTCGTAGAAAATGTTCGTGTCCCCTTCCGTTTTTAGGTTCTCATCACAGCCTTTGATGAGCTGCGACTTACCCCCCACCCATTTTTGATAGTCCTTATGCTTTCATTTTTTTTTCGTCAGCCTCACGCCACCTTCTTCGAGGCGTGTGCGTCTCCTATTTTTGGTTTACGCTCCTTTCTGTCTTCTCTTTATACCCAAAAGAAGAGGCTTTTTTGACCCTTTCGTCCGCATCGAGTCCATGGCCGCGTCAAGATTTTGTCCCCCCTCCCCTTTGGTGGCTGCGAAGATTCCGCGAGCCCCCCCTTCCCCTCGCCACAAGATGTTCGCATCATCATTCCGTCTCTTCTTGTAGATCCCCCCAATCGTGTTGGTTTTCTCGACGATTTTGAATTCCCCCCGTTTACTTCCGGCCCCCGTTACGCCCTTCTTTTTGGTCCTTATAGTGCCCTCTCGGCACTCTGACCAGGGGGCGCCTTCGCTCCATAGAGGACCCATGTTGGACCGAAGTACTTTTCCTAGGTTTGACGAATCATCTTTCTTGCTTTGGCTTTCCCCCTCTTGAGCCTTGCCCTTCAATGGAAGAGAGTAACCCCGTTTCGTGCAGCCCCACGCGATCCAGCTCTCCGTGAAGATGAGCAGCGTGACTCAATTTTTGGGCTCCTTTTATGTCCCAAAGCGATCGCGAACGCCAAGGGGGAGGTGATCGACACCCCTCCCCGCCTATTAGTGGTGTACTGGCCCCCCCCCCGTTTTGGGTTGCCCCCACCCCCATGGGCACCAACACCCCCCCTGCCACTTGCGCGCTCTCTGCCGCTGTCGACTTCCACGTTCCCCTGCTCTCTTTAGTGAGTTTGCAATATATTTCGGACGCCCGCCTGCTAGACATGTATGCTCTGCACTATCGCACTCTCCCCCTTTCGTTAATATCGCCTGCTCCACCAATTTTTTATGACGAGCTTTTTTTTTCGCGCCCTCAGTTTCACCGCCGTTTTTTTTTGACATTTGTTAAATCTTCCCTCCTTCCTGGCCTCCCTCCCCCCCCAGATCAGACCGCATATCACCCGTTTGATTGCCGCGGCCCATTCCCCATATCTGTATGCATCGAGCTGGCGCGTCTTAATTCAAGCGAGCCGGCAACGCATCCTTTCTCCCTGAAATTCTCTTTATCCTTTCCTACCCAGCAGGTCCCCCCCAGCTCCGAGGCCGTTTGTTACCTTCCGATCTTCACCCAGAGCTCAGAGAAGTCCCAATTTCTCGGGCATTCCCCAATGGTAGGTCTGTCGGCATCGTGAGCAAGTTCTCCCTCAAACACATTTGGAGTCCTTTCCTCCCCCAGCCCTATTTTTGAGCTAGTGGGATACTTTTATGCCTTTTTTTCCTTCGCCATGCCTCCTGCGCGCACCGCCTCACCCTTACTGAAATGGCGCGCCTCCCCTTCGCGAGTCGACTTTCAGCCCTGTGGAACTGAGCACCCTGTGTGGAAATTTTTGACTTCCTTTCTCCTTTTTTCCTGCCAGCGGATTCACTATCCCCCTTTTCTGCTAAGATCGCCCCTCCTGCTTCTTCGTCCAAAAGATGACTGGCTCTGTTTTTTTTTCATAGGTCTTCCAACTCTTTCCAGTTTTGAGTAGATGCCAACGTTGGTCATTCCCTTCGCCGCTCCATCCTCAGACTCTACTATCAGCTTTGTTGTTCTCTGTATGGTTTAAGCTTTCCTTGTGCACTTTAGACGCGTGCAGTATACGTACCCCTGGAAGTTCTGGCCAGTTTATATGAAATTTTCTCCGCAGATGGAAATATTTTGCCCTCCTTCTAAGATCGGGGTTTATTAGACTCATTTGGCTAGTGCTCCGTCTGATGAAACTTTTTCTATTAAGGTCCATTCAATTTCTTCCCGCCCCCCCAGTCACTTGTATTCCCACACTTAGTGCCTCCCCCTCTGATAACGATACTGGCTCGCAACCCCATTCCAGTACTTTGTGTAGATTTCTCTGATTCTTACTTTGGGGACTTTCTTATTCCCCATATAGCAGCGCCCCCCTGCGAGTCCACATGTCTTCGTCCACCCGACACGATGGTGTTTTCTTTTTTTTCTCCCTCTTCTTTCCACGATGACGAATCCCCCGCACTCGCTTCTGCTCTGAGCGTTGTGATCTTAAGCTGACGATCGACTTTTCCCCCACGGCCCCTCGCAGGGATTTCTGTTCGAGCACCGCCGCCGTTTCGCTTTGATTATATCTTTTCCTTCCATGTGAAGCATCCTGAACTCCCGTGCATCCCTATTTTGGTGCCGACTCTCTTCCAGCTCCTATTAGACGATGTTGTATATCTGTTTTCCTCTGGCAGGATTCCGCTCCCCCCTTGCTGTTGACCCCCCCTTCCCCCGCGTGAATCCTTCTTTTCTCCGAGATAAGCCGCCAACTAGCTGGTCAGCCGTGTGCGAGGGCGCTCCTTACCGACCTAAATCGTTAGCCTTTTTTATCCTATGCAGCTCGGTCCCTTGACAAGCTTCGTTTCCCCGTAGAAAATCTTTTGCCCTCGGCCCCGCAGTGAAGTTGCGCACGTTTCCCCCCTGTCTTCCCGGCTTCAATGCTTCGGACCTGTTAGGCCAATCCGCTAAATCGAGCTGCGATCTTTTGGGTTTTCTCCCTCTAACCCAATGTCTTTGCCTAGCCGATGTGGACTAACCCCATGTAGCGGATGCCTCTAGCCCAATTCTGACAGCGTTGGCTCGCTGCACCCCCCCTCTCTTTTTTGCATCTGTTGGCATCCCCCCCCCCAGACTATTTCTTCACGTAGCCTTTCACGGCACGGATAACAATTGCACTTACAGTGAGCTATTGCATGCTTCCCTTCTGTCCTCTTGAAGTACATTAGGTCATGTCCTATCTGCCCCCCCTCACCTCTTCTGTTTATGAAGTTATCACACCCCCAGTGAGTCCTGCCTTCTGCACCTTTCCTGACACGTTCTTCGTTGAAGGAGTGATTTTGAACTATGATTGAAAACACACGATTTTTTATCGTCATCCCTTCTGAAGATGCTGGTTTTCAGACCCATCGGTGGCGGCGTTTTGCTTTTTTTGCTCCAGAGTGCTCCGGCTGTATCAACAAATTTGGGGTCATGTGATATTTGTTTCCTGGCCTTTCTTCTTTTCTACCTTTCGCAGCATGCTGCTGGTGAGAAAGCTAGAAGCTATCCGCTCCGACGGGCAGCCCGCGCTATTGCACACGCCTGACCCCTGAAGGTGATTTCTTTTAGGCTTAGATCTTTTTTTTAGGTCTTTCCCGCTTTTTTCCGGCGCTCGTGCTCTAATGTTAGAGATCGGCCCACGCTCTCTGATTCGCAAGTGATTGCAAGCGCTAATTTGTTTAGAAGTTCTTTTTTCGGTCGAGCCACAGACCTTTGTTTGGTAGGATTTACTGGCCGAGACGAAACGTCCATTGACGATTTTTCGATTTATTGCGCACCGCGTTACGAACTTCCCAGATATAGATCAGGCCTCAATCGCTCGTCATTTTTCCCCCCTCTTGCAACGATGAACAGCTTGTCGGCAAGGCCTTCTTCTGTATTCACTCCGGGGCGGCGATCCATCGCACATCATGCAATTCCTCGTTCCGTCGTTTTAGACTTTTTTCCCCCCCTCTCGAAGACATTGGTGACACGCTGCAGCCTTCAAAGTGTTTGCCTTACTGTTTTCAGCTTCAACTATCTCCTTTTCCCCCTCGCGTTCGCATTTGTCGTCCTCCTTTCCCCGCCAGATCTTTGCCTTTTTCAGCTCCCTTTGACAAGGTCCTACGTCTTTCGCCGTGTCGTTTGATATAGGGCTTTTCGATGACCAACATATAAGAGTTCTCGTCTATTTTTGATCGCGCTATGAAGATTTTTAGTCGCAGCGCGTGCTGGCGCGCTGCTTTTTTTCCTTGCCCACGTAGCGCGGTCCTCTATTGCCGGATATGGCCACTTTCCCAGAATTGTTCCATCACAATAGGAGTCATCTTTCTGTCGTCTTCAGATGGAGGGATTGATCATCGATCGTTTCTTTCGGCAGTAGGTTTCCTACTGTCTCCTACGTGATGCCTTTTCTTAGATGATTTTGCCTTTTGCTTTTGGAAGCGGTCCTTTCATCTATTTCCTAGAATATTTTGCTGATCGTTCCTTTCCCCCTCCCCCAGCACCGGCCACCCATCATATGAAAAGATCAATCGTTTGACCCCGTTTTCTTCCCCCCCCCCCCTGCCGAGTTTTTTTTTCCTACGTTTTTTTTTTCCCCTGACGCCATTTGTCGCTCTGACAGACGTCCTGAATTCGATGATTGGATTTCCATTTTTCTTCACCTTTCTTTCCAATACTTCCTCTCGATAGGAAAGATTTCTCAGGCACTCACGCAGTCGCCATCTCTCTTATGCATATTCCCTCGCTGCTTCTCCCACCTATTTGACGCTTTTTTTTTTTCCCCTACTTGCTATCGTTTAGCCTCCGCCCGGAATTCTCCCGCCCCCCCCCCCTGGCCCTCTTAGCTTTTTCACTAGGCGTCGCTTGTAGCTCGACCTCCCCTCCCACGGTTTATTTTTAGTTTCCCACACGTCTGATCCTTTTCCGATTTTTTCTCATCGTTCCGAACGGATTCAACTGACTCTAAAATTTAGGTTGCCCCCTTGTCCCTTAGTCCTTTTCTTTACTTAAACCTCATGCGAGGCCTTTCGGGTGAGTTATCTTCCGCGCCCTGATTTGATTTTTAATCGCGCTCTCCGCCAACTTTTTTTTCGTGTTGAATTCGATTTCTCGTTCTCGGCGGCCGAGGCCCTTAATGGGAGTCCCTTCCTTCCTGAGTGTCCTCCCCTCGAGTCTGCCTCAGTCGTAGATGGTTTTGAACCCTACAAGTCGCATGGCTCTGTTCTTAGACTCATCTCTCAGTCCGACCTATTTATGCGTTGCCGAGCACCTTCGCCCTGTGTGATTTTTGGTCTAGGCTTCTACACTTCTTTTTTGTTTCCGCTTTTTTTTCCCCTTGTATTCTGCAGCTCGATTCTCGAGCCTCTGCACCTCTTACCGAGCGTGGCCCGCTATTGCTTATGACGTCGAGATTTTTTTGCTTCTCGTTTCACCAAAGCATGAGGCATCACTCTGCCGCCTCTCTCCGGCGCGCCCTCTCCTGAGCAAAGGAGCCGCTGGTGTCGTCCGCGCGCCCAGAGAGTCCCATTTTTTTTTTTTAGATGTTAGCCGGCCTCAGGCTTGCGGTTACGATCCCCTTTTTGGTGTTCCTCGATTTGCGAGTACGTCTGCCCACGGAAGGCACCTCCCGACTTCATCTCGGGTCCCTCTCGGCAGAAGACCTTTGTTCGCCTTCTGATCATTTTTTGAATGACTACGTACCTTCCCTCTTGTGAATCAGCCTCATGCTCGGTTGTTACAATGCTTCATCAAGTGAATTGTGTTTTCCCTGCGCGTCACCGATTTTTCATTTTGCCCCAGATACACCTACCCTCGGTTGTCACTCGAGCTCTTTTTTTTTTTTCCTTTGCCCCCCGCTCACCGCCTCTTGGAGTCCACCCGTCGCTCGGTCTTTTTCAGCACCAAGTTGAGATGATGCCCCCCCCCTTTTTTCTCCCCCTCCTTGCGTTCTCTTTTTGGACGCCATTGTTGCCGCGAGCGGGTTTTTCCCTGGACCAAGGTTCGCGACGCTTCGGCGAGCAACCGAGATGTCGTACTCCTGCGGGGTCTTTGCTCTACATGCTCTATATGAACGCTGTTCACGGCTTACATTATGTCGTCTTCGCCTCACCAACCGGCTTAAGAGTTTTCTGTTGAGGCCGTCTTTTCAGCAGCTGTTTTACCTATCGAAGTGGTACTCCCCCCTTTATCCTCCCTATGGACCCCCTGACTCCCACCCCCTTTCCGCACTACCGGTTCGACTGATCCCCTCGGGCACCAATCGAGGATGACTCCTGATGATTTGCGCGTTATCTAACGAGCCTCCCCCTCTCTCCCTTCTCTTCTATTTTTCTTGAGGTCCCCGCTCCGCAGCGCCTGCTCTTTTTTGTTTTCCCATCCGATTCTTCAGCGCATATCCCGACCTCTGCTCTCATCGAACTTTTTATTTCTCGTGATCTAGGAGAAACGCCATCTTGTAGGTGGCTTTCGCCGACATTGTTGCTCCTTCGCTCCTTTTTGTTTGACGCCCTCTTACCCCTCCCATTCTTTTGCGTCGACCCCGCACACCTATACATGGTTCTACCTTCCGTGTCTCCTCTTGGCTCTGGAAGATAAGGGTTTGACTCCTTCCCCCTTTGCTTCGAATTGAAGTTCCTGCCCGCAGTTTTGCCGACAAGCGGTTTCCTAGCCACCCTCTTCCCTTCGCCCCCCGTTTTTTCTTTCTATCCAACCGAGTCGTTTTCTGATTCATGGCGAGAACAGGACTTGCGTCCTGGGTTCCATGCCCCCCTCGCCGGCTCCTTTCTTAAGACTCGGTGTGGTTGAGAGAGTCTTTATGCGATTTTTTGCCTTCATCCGAGGACAGTCTACTCCATGTCCGAGTTCTCGTCATTCCCATGTGCTCAGAATGCCAGAGATTTTTTCGTCGAGACCCCTAGTGTTTGTCTTTCCTCCCTCCCCCCCCCTTTGGCTAGTTCCTCTTGATTGAAACGAGAATTTTCCCCCCTTCCCCCCAACTCGCCCCCTTGATTCCCCCCCTCCCTTTTTTTTGATCCCTAGAGCCTTTCCCCTGGCTTTTCGGTTGTTTAACTTTGCCCCCCGCGTCGCCATTTTGGTTTTGATTAGGCGTACCTCCCTATAAATTCCCTAGGCGCCCCACACTGTCTTGATTTCAGCCCCTCCACTAGGTGTTGATGTCGCTTACTTCACGATTCCGCCGACTCATGGAGGAATGCCGAGCTCGTTTGCGGATCTTATCAGCTGACTATCCTTTTGAATGTAACACTTGGCCCCTTCCCTTGCGTCTTTTTTTCGAGGCCCCCCATGGTCGAGACTTCTTCGCGTACCATTGCCGAGTTTTACTTCCGCTAATCTCGATTCAAAAGATGGTGGTCCCGCCCGTTCGCCTTCGACCTGCGCGGTCCCGATATCCCCGGTTTTGCGTCGGCCACGGTTTTTTTTCCCGCATTGACCCCCCTTACTTTTTTTGAGGGATGGGAACGCATCGGTTTATCGAGAGCGCTCCATCTAGTCTCGCCTTGTTTTTGAGTTTTTGCGAGGGGTCATATCAACGACGAATCCCCCTGTAGATTTTTTTTTTTCTTTTGTTCGATAGATTCTTCCTCCTTTACGGGAGCCGCCCTTTGATCCCGACTCATAGTCTAGTTACCGTGTCCCTTTCGACGCTTTCTCGTTGCGCCCCCTGGCTACGCTTCTTCCTGGCATTGAGCTTTGGGTTTTCCCGCTTCCCCCAATTTCCTTCGCCGAGCGACGGTGGCCCTCCCCTTGATTGGTGAGCGTTCCATCTTGAAAATTGCTTTTTTTGCCCTCCTTCGCGAGCTGAATATTTGTTCTCCGCTGTGTCATGCCCCCTGTCTTTCGCGCTGAAAGGAGGCAACGTGCTCCCCTCCTGTTGGCGCCTGTGCTTGCTGATGCGGCCACTCTGGTAAGGTAAGTCTTTCCCCTTTCCCGCCTCTTCCCCTTCCTCCCGTCGCCCCCCAGGGCGTCGCCTCGAGGCACGAGCTGAGCCTCTAGGGCCCGTCCGTGGCCGTCTTAGGGTCCTTTTCGAGACCACCCCGATTGGTATGTCAGTCATAGAGCATGATGGCTGCCCCCCCCCTTTTTTTTGGTTGCTCTCGGGGTTCGCCCCCCATTTGAATGTGTTCCCTTTTTCTCTTCCTTTCTCGATTCGGGCTAATTGTCTGGAATTTTTTGTTTTGTGTGTTTCTGAAGGAGACTTTTTGAATAGAAAGGAATCCGCGTTCGCCCCCCCCCCCCCCTCTCCCCGAAAGAAGTTTTTTGAGTGAGAGGAGAACTTGCTCGCGCATTTGCTTCTTTTATTTTGGCGGGCGCGGCCCTTCCCAACGATTTTTTTTCGAGCCTCTTGCCACTTACTCTTGCCGCCGGATTTCTCCGGCAAGCGCCTCAGCGCTTCGCGCTTTCGTTCAGGTCGTAGGCAAACCGTTTATTGAGACTTTTTCTGGCGTCCCCCTTCTGATGCCTCCATAGTCCTGCTGATGCGCACCGTCGTGAATTCCCCCCTCTTTTTTTCGCCGTGGCCGCAGCTACTCTTCGAGAGGCAACGAACCGTTTTCCGGCACATTTGCCGAGACTTTTTTCGGGCTTTCGGCTATTTGAGGAAATCACGTCGCCTTTCTGGCCTTGTTTTCTTGACCGATTTTCCTTCCTCTCATTGGTTGTGACATGATAGCCTCCCCAGGCTTTTGGAGCTCGTTGCTCGGTCCGCCTCTTCCTCGATCCTTTTTTGCGGTCCCGAAGTCGCGATTTCAAACCGACCTCAGCGTTTTGAGTTTCTTTTTAATCTAGGAAGGTCCTACGTCCCTCCGCCCGGTTTTATAGGTTGCCGTCTGCGGAGGACCCCCGATCTCCCCGTGCGAAAATAGTACCTTTTTTTCCTCTCCGATCCTGAACTGCGCGCGCGCTCCCGCTGCTGAGTTCCCGGCCAATTTTTTTTGTTCCATCGATCGCGTATTAGTGTTTTCTTGGTGCTGACCTGTGCGCCCCCATCTTTTCATAGTGTCTGCCAGAGGTTTTTTTTAGCTCCCTCTGCTGTATTCCCCTCTGAGTTCCCTTCCTTCGGCGAGCGTACCTATGTTTTGAGCGGTTCAGCTGATTTTTCCCTTTGTTTCTGGCAGATG
>Ga0179593_1450989_pt1 | contig 13565 bp, 10 predicted proteins | sample CZODoug2_1_08_16_FD_185931 | JGI IMG/M metagenome (GOLD analysis project Ga0179593, IMG submission 185931) | Vadose zone soil fungal communities from Angelo Coast Range Reserve, California, USA - CZODoug2_1_08_16fungal (PacBio error correction) | ecosystem: Environmental > Terrestrial > Soil >... | reverse complement strand
CATCTTCTTACTTTATCAATGACCTACCTCCCCATCCCGTCATCTGGTCCCCCCTCGTTCTGCGATTCCCGAGAAAACCTACCCTAGGGTCTTTGAAGGATCCTCTCTGGGATCTCTCCAAAGGAGATATTCCTCTCGCCACTTTTCCCTTTAAGACAAGGAGTCCAGTCTGGTTCTTCATCTTCTACTTTGTTCATCCCCCACTGACGTCCCCTTCTTTCAAGCAACAGTTTGCAACCCGTCCTAGCAAGCTCGCAAGCACCACCACACTCCAACGGTACTTCTTCACCACCCTCTTCTCCCCTTTATGACTCGGTCGCTTTCCCAACTACTTCCCTTCCGCTGTTAGTCTTCCAGTTACTCCTTTCTGGCGGGCTATTTTGGTTCCCTTTTTTCCATTTTTACTGAGTGGTGACGTCCATTTATCCCTCTCCCGGTTCTTTCAGGAGAACTCCCCGTTACCCTGTGTTGTGTAGGCGATGATTGCAACCCCGTTTCCTTCTCATCCCCGCCCCCTTTTTCAGCCCCTTCCAGTTGGTATTTTGATCCTCCCTTCCAGGGCACTTCTGAACGCTCCCTCCGAGATGAACCCGTCCCCAGCTCCCCTTATGGACAAGGTCTGTCGGTTACGGGCGTCCCTCCTTTTTTTTCAGAGCGTCACCCCATCTTCTTCCCCACAGAAGGACTTCGTTTCTCCTCCTCCTCCCGCTCTAGAAGGGGTCTGAGCCTCATTCCCTCCTAGGTCATCCATTCCCTCATCTCCCCCCGGTATTAATCACTTTCCCCAGGAGACTTCTTCTTCAATCTTTCTTGATGTGTTTCCTTTTTTTCCCTAGTTCAATTGGTTTAGCACTTTCCTCTTCCTGATAATCGAACTCCTCCTAGGCAAGATACTCCTACCCCCCCCACCTCCTTGAATAGGGTTACCCGACAACACTCCCCTTTTTTTTTTTTCTTTTTCTCGTTGGGGAGTTTTATCTCCGTGAGACTTTTTTTTCTTCAGTTTTTTCCCGTCCTCTTTTCCCCTCGTCGGACGGTCCTGACTAAAGCCGGGCCGTCTCTTTTTTCAACTCCCCTGGACCCCTCCTTCCTTTCCTTGAGAAGCTCCCCCTCTTCTCTTCTCTCCCCGTCTGTAATAGTCGGTTGTTTTTCTGCAACACCTCAATGGCAAGAATGTCTGAGCTCTTTTTCTGCGATGGTGCGCCATTCTTGGGTTGCTAGCTTCGCCCTCCCCGAATCCTGGAGTGGCTCGGGAATGTTTTTTCCGTCATCTTGAGTCCCTCCTTCTAATCCTCTCCTGCCCAGACCTTTTTCCTCTTGCGCGTGTTGGGGGTTTTTGTTTTCTTCTTCCCTTTTCCCCTCTGACTTCGTGGTCGCGTTGCGACCCTTTTCACTCCTTCACTTTTCCTTCTGGGGATATTTTAGGATGTCGTCCCGCCCGGCTCGAAAAAGTGGCCCCCCCTCCCTTTACGCCCCCATCCCCGGTCTAAGAATCAATTGTAGTCTCCTGCCTCCTCCCCCCTCTAATTCCGCGTTAGTAGATTTCTACCCTCCCCACCTTAATGCCCCCACCCCTCCAACCTCCCCCCCCCCCATAAAAGTCCCCAATCTTCAGGTCTTTTCCTTTTCCTAACAATGCGGAGACTCCCTGCCCTCCTTTTCCTTTTCCTTCCCGTTCCAAACCAAAATTGACCCTGGTTTCCCCTTTATATTTCCCTTTCGAAGGGAACCCCCCCTGAGAAAGGGTACCCTCCCCTTTGGGATCCGTTTTCCTTTCTCCCTCCCATATGATGGATGGTCCAATCTGTCCCCCTCTTTTTCCCTTTCTTTTAGTGATGTTCTTTCCCTTTTTTACATGGCGGAAAGCACTTCCCCTTGCTTCTCCAATCAAATCCTTGTTAGTTAACCCCACCTTCTTTTTTTTGCGCTTTGGTCTTCCTTCCGGTCCCCGCTTTTTAGTTCTTCAGGTCTGGTGTCCCCCTTTCGCCCTGCTTGGATTCTTCTCGCTGTCGCCTTCGCCCAGAGAGCCACTCTTTCCATCAGGGGCTTGCTTTCAAACTTGCGACCACCGCTTCGCCCTTGTATTTTTCTTTCTCTTCCCCCCTTCCCGGATAAACCCGACCCAAATCCCCACCCACGCCAGTTCCCTCCGAATCAGCCATCTGGAACGTTCGCTTAAGCTCAGACCGCGCCAGTAGTCCAGGTCTTCTTATCTTTATTGTTCTCTCCCGACCTACCTCTGATAGAATCCACCCCCTCTTATCTCTTTTTTTCTCTCTCTATAGTTGGGCATTCAGCCGCTTCCTTTTCGCAGGAGTATTAATCTCCCAAATCTTCTACCTTCCCCAGATTTTTTCCGTTCCTTTTGCGTCTCTCTGAAGAACCCTTTCGTATTCGTTTGAGCTGCCCCGAGTCTTTTTCTTCGGTGATCAGGTAGGTTACGGATTTCCCTACCCCTTCCTCGATGTCTTAGTAATCTTTGATTTTTCCTTACCTTTTGTGGGGGGGGTTCTTTTGGGGGGCGGTTTCCTCTTCGTGTTGAGCCTCTTCCCCTTCCGAGGGTCTCGTCTCCCATTCTCTGTCAGAGAGAATTTGATTTCGAGACCAGTAGCAGTGCTGAGGTACCTCTCCAGCTGCGCAAGTGTGTCCTCCCCCCCTTTTCATTGGCCCTCTCTTCTGAGGCCGCTGGTCCCCCTCTGCCTCCCGCCCCTTCCCTCCCATTCAGAACAATAATTTTTCCTATTGTTGATCTTTTCATCCCCTCTGACTCGAACTTTCTACCCCCCCCGATCCCCTGCGTTTTCCCTCCCCCCAGTTTATGTGGTTCTCCCATAGGCCCTTAGACCCCCCCCCTTTTTTTTCGTCCGGCCAATTTTGCCCCGCTTTCTTTCCCTCCAGGCATTTTTTCTTCGAAAACTTTGTTCCGCTTGATATTTGAAAGTCCCACCCTTTGCCTTTTCTTTTTTCTTTTTCTCTTTTTCGTTGTGAGCATTCCGGTTGTTGAGTTTCCGCCACCCGGCTCAGGTTTTTCGAATGGAAGGCTGGACCCCTTGTCGAGTGGTCCCCCATTATTCGAGAGATCCCAAGTTTTCTTTCTTCACTCCTTTGATCACGTTCGGAGCCGGGTCTCGTTCTCCCATCCCCCAATTATTCTTTCTGGTCAACCCCTCCCAGCATCTTGGTAAAGCCCCCAACTCCTCAGCATCCACTTTGCTCTCCGGTCCCCTCTCACGCCAGCTCCTAGAAGACGTCCCCCTCTGACGTCTTTTCTCCTTCTTCCTGCTGAGAAGGAGACTCTGAAAGTGAAGATCCCTGACTTAGGATACATAGAGGTATTTTGATTTTTTTTTCTGCTAATCCCCTCCCCCCCACCCGTCCATGGGAACCCCCCTCTTTCTTTTCTCCCTCCTTTGTCCTATGAGGGTTTACTCCTTTCCTGAGAAAGCTCCCCTTTCCTCTTCCTAGTCGCCTACCGGTTCTCCTATGTCCCTTTCTCTCTATTCGGCAGATTTCTTCTTTCTTCCGGCCCCTTTCTCGCCTTTTTTCTTTTTTTTACCCACCCTTCCCTTGATCATCCTTTACTTTCAATGAAGAAGTCCTTCAAAATAGCCCACGTCCCACTAGGTAAATTCCCCCCCTTGATCCTATCAACGGTGGTTGCTTATCTATTTTTTTTTTTTTTTTTTTTTTTTTGTGTTTTTTTTTTTCTTTCTCTCGATGGCTTGAATATGACTTCTGTTGATATCTTTCCTTCCCTGCACCCCCCCTTTCCCTCTGTGATGTTTGTCTCACCCGGCCACCCCCTGTTCATTCCTCTCCCTTCTTTTACCGGCATAAGTTAGTTTTCTTTTTAATAACTGAGTTATCTCTTCTTCTTGAAAAGAGTTTCCTCATTCTAAGACGCCCCTCCTCTGCGTTTTCTTCCTTTTCCCCTCATTAGATCCCCTCTTGCTTGTTCTATGGAGATTGGAGGATCAGTTCTTTCTGGAGGATATGTAATTCCCCCCCGTCCCAGTTAGTTTCGACCCCTTGTCCCTTTTCAGTCAAGTTATTTCCATAGGAAGTTCTCTTGATTTTCCCTCGAAGGGCTTCTCTTGTTTATCAGATGCTCATTCCTCATTCCAGTTTCTTTTACCCATGGCAATGATCTCCATTTGGGATTTATCTAAGGGAGTACTGATATATTCTTCCCCCTTGGGGCCCCAGAATCCCCTCCCCTCGTCCTTCCCTCTCCTAATTTTATTAAGTAAATATTCTCCTTTTTTATCGACTCCCCTCTCCCCCCCCGTCGCAGCGAAAGGTTCAACCCCTCAGACCCCTTCCACCTCTCTACGATACCTCCTGATCTCATTGACCTTTTCCCCCCCTTAGAAAACTGACATTTCCTAATCTTTCTGTGAGAACCTCTTCGATGTCTAACTTCCTATGAGTGTCAATTTTTTCTCTCTCTTTTTATTTTTTTCTTTTTGATTTTCTTTCCCACTTATCCGGCATTTGTTGGGAGTTCTGTCACCGATAATTTCCTGTAGGTTTTCACATATTCCCTTTCCAGCTTTTGATTTCTTTCTCCACTGCCCGTAGGCTACTCTCTCCTTGGGCTTAGGATACACATTTTCTCCTATAATTCCGATCCTTTTTTTTTGCTCCGACCTCCTAGACACTATGGCCTCCCCCCGAGTTCTTTTTTTTTCTTCTTTCAAATGACCCGTCTTCTTTCCTTTCTCCCCCTTTGTTGTTTTTAGATCCTCTCAAGAACACAACCCTGCCTCCCGAAACTTGGTTGTACTCCCCAAATTCATTTTTCTCTCCAGTCCCCCCCTTCAGGAGTTTTCTATCTTTTAGCGAGACAAGGGTTTATCTTTTCTAAGCGACCCCTTTTCTCCCATAACCGTCCAAAGGACTTCTTTTCCCCCCTACCCCGAGTTGGAACTCTCTCCCTTTATCCGTTTTCCATTGTTCACCCAACACTTGACTTACCACTCACATCAACCATTTTCCCCGCACCCATCTCAGCATCAGAAAAAACAACTGTTTCCCTCCCCCTTTCTCCACCTCTTCTCCTTATCTCGACTCCCCCTTCCATCGTTTCAACATTCTATTTTTAAGGTTAGAGTTTATTTGTAACCGTTATTAGACTCCTCGGGTCTCGATCGTTTGTGTTTTCTTGCTTCTTTGTTTTCCCTTCTCTCTACCTTTCTTATTCAGGGCTCTTAATTCGAGGGAATATCAGAATTCGTCGACTTTCCCTTTCTTCGTCTATGTCTTAGAAACCTGTTCTATTTTCTCTTTAAGGAAAGAACCATATGTCCGGTTAAGTTCCTTCCAGGATAACGAAGTCTCATATTTTTTCCCCCCTCAGATCGCTTCTCTTTTTTATCTCCCCGTCCCTGATCACTGCGCCTGACTTGGCCCGTCCCCGGTTTAAAGGTCGTATTCCCGCTGCCCTTGAATGACAGATCTTCCCCTCCTTCCTGGATGCCCCCCTCCAGACGTCCCCTGCGAGCTTCCTCCCTCAGTCTTCCTTTCCTCCTTCTCGCCGGGCTTTGATCCGGCTCGTTTCATCCCCACGCGATCGACTCCATCCAATAAAACGTGTTCATTCTTCCTTATCCCTGGTTCGAGATGCGTTCTGTTTCCCTATTCCCTTACTGAGTCCCTCCCTTAGTTTCCCCGATCCTCGACCAGATCATTTCTCACTCTTTCTTAACAATAAATAGACACAACAGATTACCCGTTTTACTTTTAAGCGGGCCACTTGATGTGAGGATTGAGCTCTTTACCTGCCTGTTTTTCCCCTGTTCGCAGGAAGCTCTTTACACAGTACTTGGTACCACCGAAGCAGCTTTTCCTGCCCCTTTTCAAATCTTTCCCTCTTCCTCATCCAGACGTTTCCAGAGATACAGGTATCAGAACTTCTTCTCTTCCCTCCTTAACATTTTTTCTGTTGAGATCAACCCTTCACGGCAATATATTGTCGTCTTCAGGCTTGTCTCAGGGACGGGTTTGGCCTCGCCCTCCAACGAATCAAGTTTTCCCCTCTCGGTCACTTAGAAGTCTAACTTTTATCTTTTCCCGCTAATTCCCCATTCCCCGCTAACGCATTTCTCGTGCGTCCGACGCGTGCGAGTTCCTCCCGGGCCTCAGCAGTGCGTAGTTCGTTTGATTAACCCTTTTCTTTACTTCACTTCACTTTTTGTTTCCACGTAGGGGCCTAATCTTTTCTTTTTGTGGGCCCTCCCGGCTCAGAAAAGGGCCGTTTTGTACTGCCATACGGTGATATATGATCATTGTACCACGTGCGCTCAGCCTCCCTCCCTTCCCCATTCCGCCCCTGTTCCTGTAGCGTAGTATCTAACCCCAAATCAACATGCTCCAAGCAATGACTTTTAAGGACTGTTTTCATCTTTCAACTCCCCGCTGGCGTTTACCCCGTTGTCCTCCTCCGTCACTCGAAGGCTGGGCCCCTTTTGCCGGCCCGAAACTTACATCTTGTTTCTAGACAGATGTTCCTTGAGTTAAACCAACGCGAAACGTTTTACCGAGTCTTTGAAGTTATATCCTTATTAGATTACTTTCTGTCAGCTAAATTACTTCCCCCCCTGGTAAATGGATTTCTTTTCTTGAACACTATGGGTTCCATGGCGGTCCTCCGGCCCCACTTTCTTTCAATTCACAACGTAGCTCCCAATTTAGAGCAGATTGTTTATTACAGATAGGCTTCTCTTTTGAGCCCTCTCCTCTCTCTTTTCTGACTTTTTTTTTTTCTTCTCGTCATTCGTAGGGGTGCTACTTCCGGCTTTTCGGGCAGCGGTTCAAAGACTTTTCCTTTTCTTCGCCCCCGCCTTCCGATACCTAGTTGAGTTATCGGTCCCTTAAGCGGCTTCCACGCCCCCCCCAGCATTTTCTCTGAAATCAGGACATCGAGTTCCCTCTCCCCTCCTCTGTCTCCCCCCTCTTTCGATCTTGTATGTAATATTCTCTTCGTCCTTGTCATCCAATATCTTATTCTCCTTGTGTGAGAGAGATATTTGATTCTTTGTCCGGGTCGAGTAGCCCAATCCGTTATAACGGATCCATACTGGGCTGGCCAATTTTCTTATTGCAGAAGACCGTCTATTTATGAGAAGCCTAAGGGTGGGATTGTTCGGTGCTGGTCCTAAAACTAACGATCTCGGCCGACGTCTTCAGCGTTTCATCACGCCCTTTCTGTAAAGGCGCGCGCGAGGCCCGATGGTCGCACAGCGCGCGGCCGAGCCGATCTAGATCAAATCTTCGCCATTCGCAGAGGCCTGAGCGACCCCTTCGCACAGAGGTGACTCCCACATCTTCTGCCCGTTTTTTTGGGGGTGGGTGGGGTTTAGAATTGGTTCTCTAACCGGATTGACGTTGAGGTTCCTCCGGTTTCTGGACCATCGTTCCCCGAAAGCAAAGGAAAGACTTGTAGCCAAGACTGGCCGATTTTATCGAGCAATAAAGATGGAATCGAATCCCTGGATACCGTGCTAACACCTTCTTGTGTCACGCGGTTCCTGGGTTTCCCTGGCTGGGTAACATGATCCGTAGCAACCCGATCATGGTGGGTTCCGGCACGGGGCACGGCCTTCAGAAGTTGGAGGGAGCCCGTTGCGCAGGCAGTATGATTCACTTCACGCTTCGGAACATGTGCACCATTTTGAGTTCTTTTTGTTCTTTTAGTGGTCGAGATTACTACGGCTCGACCCGGATTACCGACTTGACGGGCGATGAGGTACCCCCCCCCCATTCTCCGGAGAAATTTTTTTCCCCTTGAGGGATCGGTTCGTATCTCTTTCTAGCCGGTCTGCGTTCTCCTGAACAATCATACTCTCGTCCGACGTTAAGTTAGGATACGCCGAAGCAACCCGAAGCGAACGTGGCCGAGACCGACCGAGACGCGATTGCGCTTTCACGACAGAGCTGGCCCGTTTCTCTGCCGTATGAAGCTATTTGAAGGACTCCCCGAGATAGACGTCCCGGCATTTCCTCGAGGTCCTCCTGAATTCTTCGTATGACTCGGCAGACACCAATCTTCTGGCGACACCATCTGTGATCACGCCACGAAATTTTGTCGACCCTCCCGCGACCCCGACGCTGTACGTTATTCTCCGGGAAACCATAGTCGCTACGTCTCTGCGCCAGGTTTTTTTATGCTTTCGGTCAGTGATTTGACCGACCCTTCTTTATAGTTTCCCCCTCGGCGACATGGCACGCCGACCGTTTTACTCCCTTCGTCAACGATTGACGTCCCAGGAGTCCAAGGCACGGCACTTTGCTGTTGCCTTTTCCTTCATAGTGTTGTTATGAGCTTCTTCCCTGCATTGATCTTGGCGACGTTCCTTTGCAACCGCAATCACCCCGTAGGGTCAACCGTTTTCGCCCCATGCCGGCATAAGCTGTAGTTTAATACATGATTCCTCTCCCTTGGAGGACCTGAGTCTCCCTTTCTTATCCCCCGCCGAATCCTCCGAGGTGTTGATGAGCGCGCTCTACCCGTCTTTTGAGGTGCTTCTTGGTATGGGAGGATACCGCGGACCTTGGTGACTTCTCTGTCCCGCCCCACGGGGTACGCCCGTACTGTTTTCCCTATTCCATCGAAGGGAGCGGGTCCTTTATATCATAGAAGAGGATCTATCGTGGAGGATGAGACGGACGTGAGTAGTCGACCTGGAATGCAGAAGACTTTGGGTGGTGAATGAGGCCAGGTCGATAGAACCAGGGGTGGCAATTCGAACCCGGCCCCTTACCAGTTCTCCGAATTAAATTACGTCATCGTTGAGCCTTCTGCTCAGAGTTGAGATCAACCCGGCGGCTAATGTTCCACCGACGACAAAGGAAGCTACGCTCGCGACGCGAAGCCTGGAACTCGACCTTAACATCGCATGAATCAGGTGACGAGCGACCGAGTCGAGACACTTATAATTTGGGTGATAATGCAGCGTTGTGGGAGGAGCGCTTGCTGCGTGTTTGAAGACGTGCTTTCCTGAGACAGCGACCTTGTGGTTGGTCATGAAACTTGACTCCAAGGCCGGAATCGGTGGGCCAGGTCACGCCGCGGGGTAGGTCTTCGACTGATCGCGTTTTTAGCTTTCTCGGTCCAGGCTCAGCTCCGGTTCCGATCGCCTCGTCACTTCTTGGGTATTCCAGAAGGTTTTGTTGGAGGTTTTTCTTTGGTTTTCGGATAAAGGAAGCCTTTCCTCTCAATCGTTTGTGTTGTTGGAGAGACCGCTTATCCCAGAACACTTACTTGACAAGTGAACTCTGGTGTCCAATGACAATGTTCGAGTCTCCATCGTTGAACCGTCATCCTCTTAAGGGTCTCGAGCCTGGGAGCCTTGCCCGCAGGGCGAGCGGGCCGACGCTCGTCTACCAGTCAGCACCGCGGTTTACCCCGAAGCCCACCCGTTATTCCTTCTTGATCGGTGTATGCAACCCCCAATCCTTAACTCAGGGCAACAACTCCGCAAACTGTAAGACACCCCACACCACCGCCAGGCTAAAAGCCAACCCATAGTAAGATAGGTCCTTTTCTTCCAACATTTGGCGCTTTTAATTTAGAGTTTGGTACGGGATGCGCGTAGCGGTCCGTAGCGGGGTTGTGCTTGAGTTGGATGTTTCACAGGGTGTATCTCGACCGTGTTGTTGATTTCAGGGCCTCAGCACGGTCTCGAGGGACGAGACCTAGGTAGGTTACGGCGAGGAGTTTTTATCTCCCCATGATCCCAATCGCCCGGCATCCCGGTGGCCATTAGGCAGTTTCAGGTGTCCTGACCTCTCACTTGTCCAGCTGGCTCCACCGAGTGTCCGCTTCGAGGAGCTGAAGTGCTCCCTGCTGCAACCCTGGACATTTTGTTTAATTACTGCCTTGACGGACCCCTGCTACCCAGACATCCATCAGACCGCACCGCGAGTCCTCTCTCTACCTCATTCCTACCCGTGGGCGCGGAGTAAGCAGCCTCGGTTTCACCACGATCGACTCAAGGTTAAACCACAATCTATGAAACCCCCCGATGTTACCCGATGCCGTTTCCGGTTTTCCATCCTAGTCCCCGTTCGGGTGTTTTTGAGTGCCGGTGCCAGAGCCCGACCTCGCCCAGATATATTGCAATGCTCATAAAATAACAACACTATTTGAAATAGGACACCTGGAAACAGTTTTGGATGACGGCCGTGCCTTGGTCGGGACGCGGATTGAAGGTGCGATTCGACCTTGACCGGGTCCTCGTGACCACGGTCCTGGCGATGATCGCGAGGGAACGAGAAGGGGTCGCCTTGACCCGCATCGCATCCAGCCTTCGTGCTCCCGGCTTGATGAGTTCATTCTTACCGCACCAATCGTCGGGGCGAGTTGATGATTAACCACTAACGGCCAGCAGGGCGATGGGCGATCAGGCGAAGAAAGGCCGTTGTGTATAGCAGTACCTCCACCGATCGAGGACCCTCTCTTTGAAGGGAATCCGTAGATCTCGGGGTTCTACTTTCTCGCTTCCCGGCTCAATACGAGCTCCCCGCATGGTAAAGACGCGGCGCGCTTCCCCTCGCCCACCTTCGTTCTTGAGTCTCTTTCTTAACCACCTGTGCGTAAGTCCGAACTGTTTATTAGGGCCGACATAGTAGAGGTGTGCGGCTCCCGGCTCGAAATATGGCCCAGGACGAGACTTTTTTCGCAAATCACGGGATCCCCGAAGAAACACGCGTGCCGCCAAAATTCTCGTAATGTCGTAGCCGAGCGAACCGTACTGACAACGCAAAATTACCCCTCCAGACAATTTTTAGTGAATTAAAGATCACTTCTTTCGCAACATCACTCACTGCCTGTCCCGCGCCGTGTGCCGGCCTAAACACATATCGGGTTGTAATCTTGTGTTCCTTGCATCCGGTGAAACCAAACAGTTGAACAGCCGAACTGTTGGGATCGTTCTCGATGGAATTCTTTCTCTGAGTGAGTATCATCTTCCCAAAAAGTACGCCCACTGGTCCTTTTTTTTTCTGTTCAACTTTTTCCAGGAGTCATCAGGCGGCCCCCTCTCGCTCAAGAAAGGATTCGTCATCAATGGTTCCCCCATTCGCTGGGCAGTAGTAAAGATATTTCTCTCTCCAGGAATCTGTCTCTGTTTCCCCGGTCCTCTCTTGCCCTCGGAGACGCTGGCCTTCCTCTGAGAGACGGCCGGGACTCCCTGAGAACTGTTTACATTTCCGCTCCCTTGTGTATAAGGAACCTCCCTTCCCTACAACTCTTTCTTAATTGCCATTAAGGATCTTTCCGCTCATGCCCTTGCAGTCTCTGCACCGTCGTTATCGGATTGTTAGATGTAATATCACCCCGTAACTCCCTAGCTACAACTCTCTCTTTTCCTACCTCAGTTTTATTTTTCGCTTTTGAATCTACAGACTTACTTTAGTTCTTATTAAATACACTCTAACTTTAACTCGTATGGCTTTCTTCCCTTCGTTTTTATTTTTATCCGTCCGATTGGGAGGTAGAGACCTTTTTGGACGGTTTTCCTACGGTAAGGATCATATTATGCGCTATGGTCTGAATTTCATCCCCCTGATTCTTGTAGGCAGTTCTTCAGAGAGACTCTCTGTCCTAAAGTCTCGCTCTCCAAGTTGTCCTCTTTTTCTCTTCCGTGAGCTCAGTTGAAGTATGGCCTTTCCCACAGCTGCGCCCTTTTTTTCTCCCTCAACTTCACTTCCCCATGCTCTATTTTCTTCTTCTTAGTCATGGGAACCATTCTTTTACCCGAACAGTCCTAAGACATGTCAATCCGTTGGGGCTGATTGGATAGACTACATACACAGCGTGACTTCTAATCCTTTCTCTCAATTCCCCCACTCTGTTTCATATCTTGTTCCCTGTTTTGTTTACATTTCCAGCACACTCAGTATACAATATAGCCCAACTTTTCTTTTTCTCGCCCAACTTCTGTCTTTCGGTCATTTTCTTCTTCCCCTTTTCCCCGCATGTTCACTTTTGAACCATTCCCCTTTTTTGCAAATGTGACTTCTCGGTGGCAGTGCGTTGTGAGCATTACTTTTCCTAGTTGTACTGTCATAAGAAATGGGCTTACTTCCCTACTTTCTTTCTTCTTTTTGGGGTACCCTTTTCTTCTCGGATCTCCCCTATTTTTTTTTAATCCCCCTGATTGTTATTCTTTTCTAACGTTTGGCATCACAGAATTAAGAACTTTTACAAGACTTCCCCTTCTCCTCCTAGAGGTGGTTACCGAAAGTCCCCTCTCTCCTTTTTTGCGATTTTTTTTTCTCCTTTGACTCCTTTTTCTGACCTCCTTTTTATCCTGTATTGATGAAGGATTTTCCTAGAGCCCCTTCTACACGATATATTTGACTTAGGATTCTTTTTTTTACTAATTCTGACTGTGTGGAGTATGTACCCTCGCTTAAACAACAATTTCTTCCATTTATGTCTCTCATTCGTAATTCCGGCCTTCTCCTAAAGCGACCCGTCTATTAGGAGTGACATTTTTTTAACGCCATTCTTCCTATTCTGGCCTCTGTTTGGATGAGTCAGGAACGATTTGATTCCTTCTTCTCCCGGTCTTCCTCCCTTTGGAGCTTTTCCCCTCCCTCCTTCTTTCCCCCTAGTGCCCCCTTTCAGACATCAGAGTTTTTGTAAAAGGAACTTCCTACCCCCTTTTGTGTTTCACTTTCATTTCTTGTATGAGAGGATGCGTGCCTTCTTTTCTCTTATCTTTGAATGGCCCCTCTCCCTTTTGGTCTGCTTCCCCTTCCCCTTCTCGATCCCTTTATTTCAATTCCCTTTTCGTCAGTTGTATTTACCTTATTTTTCTTGATTTCCCCTCTCTCTCTCTCCGAGCCCTTCCTGAGGGTGAGGGAAGAGCTTCTCCCTCTCTTTTTGCGTATGCGTCTTCTTCTTCCCCCCCGGCTTGATTTTTCCTCTTTTTAGCTTTTTTTTAACTACCCTTCAACGTTGCCTTCCACATTTTCCACAGGAAGGTTACGATCGTTCCCTAATAGCCGAGATAGATAGTTCTTCTCACTGTAAGTGAGCCTTCATTCTTCCCATTATTCCTCTTCCTTTGGATTTCCCGGGTCTTCCCAATTTGTATCTTTTATACCCCCATTGGTTCCCTGCCCCTCCTGCCTCTACAGCTACTCTCCCTGAGCTTCTCTCCTGATCAACCCCTTCTTCTACCTCTTGTCAACATAGAAGATCCGATCTCCTACGAGAAAGCCTGTTTTCCACACCCCTCCCTTCAACCCTTCTTCCTTATTTTTCCTCGCGAAGAGCTTATATCTATTGCCCTTTTGTAGACCTTTCTTCGTTTTTCTCTAGCTTGTTTTATTTTTCCTCTTGATGAGTCCCCTTTCCGTCTCCTTGGGTGGTCTGTCCCCCTCTGCTCAAGTCCTTACCCGTTTGCCAAAGGTTGCTCCCCCTTTCTTCTTTCTACTTTTCTATTACCCTTCAGTAAAATGTTCCCTTCTTCTATCCTCCAGCCTTTTCTTCTTGGTTTTCAGCCTCTAAATTCCTGGGGAGTATTTTTTAGTCGGTGGGTTATTTTTTTCCC
>Ga0179593_1361317_pt1 | contig 13565 bp, 14 predicted proteins | sample CZODoug2_1_08_16_FD_185931 | JGI IMG/M metagenome (GOLD analysis project Ga0179593, IMG submission 185931) | Vadose zone soil fungal communities from Angelo Coast Range Reserve, California, USA - CZODoug2_1_08_16fungal (PacBio error correction) | ecosystem: Environmental > Terrestrial > Soil >... | reverse complement strand
CCCTCCCTCCCTTTCTCTTAGTGACCATGGTTCGTTGGCTCGTTCCCCCCTTTTTGGAGGTTTCGTGTCTCCTTTTTAGTTGCTGCGGTTTTTTTTCATGGAGTTTAGGTTTGAAGTGTTCCCCCTCTTTTCTGCGTGGAACCTGCCCCTCTTCGTTTCCAATCTTCTGAAGGGTTCCCCACAAGTTCTCTTTTTTTGGCAGTGGCTCGCTATGATGTTTGTCGGTTTAAACCCCTTTGCCTTGGAGGAAGTTAAGTCACGACACCTTTGTCCCAGTTCCATCCCCCCCCCCCTAACGTGAGATTTCCGGTGTCACGCGGAGGGTGCCCGCGATCATCCGTTTTGGTACTTGTCCCCCCCCCTACTTACCCATTTTTCCTCTTTTTTTTGCCCCCCTTTAAATTACGTGTACAACTATAGCTAACAGGAGACATGATTCCCCCCCCACCCCCAAAGACTTTCCCCCACCCCTCCCCCAGTGTTGGACAAGATGGAATCTAAAACTTTTTGCGGACCCTTCCTTTTCCCTTTTTTTGTTGTAAAGACCCATGCGGACTGGATTTTTTTCCGTCGCCTTGATGCATTCGAAGCGTTAGTTTGCCCCCCATCCCCCCTGCTTGGAGGGCCCTTTTGAATTCTTGGCCCTTCCATGCCCAAAGCACGTCGGCTTTTCCCGTTTTTTTTTTTAAGGGGCATTTTGAAGTTTCGGCCCTTCTACGGTTTGACGGCATTCTATTCCCTGCTCGTTTGAAGTCGGTTGCCCCAACGTGCCATCGAATGTGCCTCTTTCTTGGCTGGCTTGGGCCGTGACACATTCTTCCCCTTCCCTTTATTTTCCCTTCTACATGGTTGTGCTGATCGCAGACATTTCTGCCCCCCCCTGGCAGCCTCCCCCTGTACCACCGGAGTTTGGCCGACTTTTGTTTTATTTCCCCCCTCTGTGTATCGGGTTTCCCCTCATTTTTTTGCGGATGTTCGGCTGTTTATTTGCACTTTGCCCCTCCCCCCCCCCCACAGATTTCTGGTACCCCCCTCTTTCCCCAATTTTCAGCGTGTCTCCATCCCTTCGGGATCGGGGTAATTGTCCGCCCCGATATTTCGTCAAACGGAGTTTTTCAAACCCTCCTCCTCCCTTTTCCTGAACAAACTTTGGGGCGCCCCATGCGAATTCGTGCTTTTCCTTTTCCCCCTCAAAAAAAAACCCAGGGGAAGGTACCGATAGCTTGCTTACCGTCCCCCCCCCCTTCCATGATCTTTTCCATCCATAATGTTTTTTGAAACCCCACCCCCCCCCCCCCCCCCCCCACCCAAACCACCCACCTGCATCTTATTTTTACGTTTCGTGTTTTCCAGTATTGATTACCGCCGCTAGAATAAAGTCAAATTACCCCTTTAAAGTAGACAAAAGTACCACCTCTTCTATGTTCTCCCAATGCCAATGGGGGGTTTTGCTTTTTTCTTTTCTTTTTCCGCCCGTTGTTTTGTTTTTAGTCACCTCCTGGCGAGTGTAAATAGACCCTCTTCGACTCCCCTTGGATGTAACTGGTCTTCTTTTTTTTGGATCTTGGTGATAGTGGTTTTCCCCATCCCTTCGCTGTGGGTGGGACCTTCTCGTTTTTTTTTTTTTTTTTCCCCCCATCCCCCCCCCCCCCCCCCCCTCCACCGACCACGATTTTTCCCCCCAGATGGTCTTTTTTCCCCTAGCACTTTAAGCTTTCCGGGCCCCTTGTCTTGGTCCGGGGTTCGCTCTTGATTGTCTTTGTTGGCTCAATTCGGGATCTCACCCAATGTACGGGTCAAGCAACACTTCGTCTTTTCACAGTGTCCCCCGTTCTTTAGCTCCTGTCCCCAGAGCAAAGATGCGACGTTCTTTTCGTGGTGGTTTTTTTGTCCTCCGAAACGCGCTCTCCCGTTTCGGTTACCCCCCCCCCTTCCGCGGCAGCTCAAAACCATTCCTTTACCCCCCGTTTTAGGAACGGTTACTATTTTCCCCATTTCTACAGCTTTCCTACCCCAGACCCACCCCAACCCCTTCTTTCTCTTTTTGGTTATTATTTTTTTTTCGTCTACCCTCGAGGAGAAGAGTGTTTAGGTGAACTTTGAAGTTCCTTCGCCCTTTTTATTCCCCCCCCTTCTTTCTGTTTTTTCCCTCGGCCTTCTGGGGTTTGGGTCAGACGGCAGTTTCTGCCGTGTCGTTTTTTTCCCCCTTTGTTCCCTCCTCCCTTTTGTCAATTCTGAAGCAATGTTTTCCCCCCCTTCCTGCCTTTTTTCTCCTTGGTTTTCAGGTTATCAACTATTCTCGTTCCTCCCGTGCCATTAAAGGGTACTCTCCCGATTTTTTGGTTTTTTTTGTTTCCCCTTTTTTTTTTCCTTCTTAACGGAGAACATCCCGCCCCCTTTTTTTTTTTTTTCACAAGTCCGCTTGTGGTTTTCCTTATTTTGTCCCCGCCCGCATCTTCTCTCCCCAGTTCTCTTACTGACTGTCCCCCCCCGCGTACCATAGACGAGGTGACCCCCCATTTATTCCGTTTTGAGCAACTGCTCTTTCCGGTCCCCACACGACCCAGGCCCTCCCCGGGAACCACGGACCCGTTCCACACCCCCCAGTTTCCCCACACCCTCCTCTCCCCTACCTTACACTACGTGGGTTCCTCTACTAATGTTTGGCTATCCTTTTTAATCGTTCCAAGAAGGGCCTTCCCAATTTGGGCCTCCCCCCCTTCCTTCCCCTTCATTGAAACAAAATGTTTCCACCTTTCAGGCTTTTCTTTTTTTTCCTTCCTTTTTTCGCGGGCTGATCGGCTGCGAAGCACCTTTACTCTTTTCGTTGTGCCTAACCCCTTCGCGTTAGTCTTTTCTTTCGGTTTGCTTTTGCGTCCCCCCCCCTTCCAATCTGCAACATGGTGTTCGAACGCCCCCCTCTTTTTTTTCTTTTTTTCATCCGACCTTTAGTCTACGCTGTGTATTGTTCTCTCCCCCCGGAATGATTCCGTGCCTTTCTTTGTTCACTTTTTTCGTGGTTTGTGTTCGGACCCTGATTTAATTTGTTTTGTCCCCTCGCGCATTTTCTCTCACTGGCAGCAATGCAGGCGTTTTTTTTTCCTTCTTGCCCTTGCCCTTCTTCCAGTGGTTTGGATACGACCCCCCCCCCCCCCCCCCCCACCCCTCCTTTTTTTCGCACCCCTTTTTCCTCTGACTCCTGAACCAAAATGAACTTCGGCCCCCCGTGTGGCCCTCTTCTTCCACCCGGCCCGTGCCCCCCACCCCCCCTCCCCGGTCACTACACGCCCCCTTTTTTCACATAAAACCACGTAGTCGTATTCTTATCCCCCCCGCCCACCAATTGAACCCCTACCCACAGCGATCCTGCCTCCCCGTTGGAACCCCGGCCTTGTCTGTCTCTTTTAAACGTACTGGGTTGCGATCCGGTTTTTTCAATCCGCCTCTTGAAAAAGGGGTAGCCCTGGGCCCCCCCCCCCTCCTGGTTTTTCCCCAGGCTTTTTCTTCCCTGGAGTGGCCGTGCTCCAAAGTCATCTTCCTCCCCCCTCCTATTTCCGGCACCGCAGGGTTCTTTATTTCCCTCAGACCCCCCTTTTCCCCAAATGAAGGCATTTTTCAAAGGGCACCAGTCCCCCCCACATTCTTTTTTTCCGTGAGGCCACTGGTCCCCTTCCGTCCCCTCCATTACACCCAGGTCCTCTTTTTCACCCGATGTCACCTGGTCTGAACCCGGCCGTGAGCCCATATCCCCTACCCCAGTCTTTTTTTTTTTTTTGCCTGCAGGTGCTCCCCCTACCCTGCACCCTCCTAATCGTTCAAGGTCCCCCCTTTTACGCCACAAGGTCCCCCACTCCGGGGGTACGACCACAGTTCTTTTCCCCCCCCCTGCGTCCTGCTTTTTTTTTTTTTTTTTTGTTTTGGTCTCCCCTCCCCTCACTTTGACCAACCCCCCCCCCCCTCCGACCGCCCCCCATTCATTTTGGCCGACTCCTTCCCTTGGTAATACAAACCCCCCCCGGTTCCCCCCACCCCCCCCTTTCCTCTCCCGTCCCTGCAGACATTTTTCCGACTCGTTCAACATTTTTTTCATTCCCCAAGGCCCAACCCCCTCCAACTTCTCGATCATGTCCTTTCCCGCGTTTTTACCGATGTGTCCTGTTGGCACCGGGTTTTTCGGTCCCCAAAGCCCTAACGGCTGCTTCCCCCTGTATCCCCATCAACACCAAATCCGATCTTTTTCCCTGATTGACCTTTCTTCTTTGTGACGGTTGGGGGGGGGTTTTTCACTCCTCACCCCCTTGCCTTTCAGGAGCATGAAAACACTGTTTCGTCCCCCCACTCACTCTCTAGGGAACTGATGGACCGTCCCGGTTTCTTTCTGTTCTCCCCCCTCAATTCCACGCCGTTTGGTCCTTTTTCCCCAGTCGAACAATCCCCATCCATTAAGACACAAGCCCTCCCCCCCCGGCCAGTTTTCGTATGTGTGAGCCCACTAAGGAATTTGGGCAAGTTGCCCCCTTTTTAGGTTCGGTGGCCACGACAAGCGAGTCTGGTTCTCTTTTTTCCTCCGACGCCCCCTTTGGACCCTTTTGGAAGTTTTGGGATGGCAAATCTTCCACCTTAAGCGATGCCCCTCATTCTGCTCACTAGAATGTTCGCCACTCCTTAAACCCTTTTTCCCCCTTTTTCCTTCCCTTTTAACCTTTAAAGTTGTGTTGTTTTAGATTGATTTTCCTTTTTTCTTGGAACATTTCCATCTTAGGTTTAGCAGCAGGTATTGGGCCAGTTCCTGATTTCCAGTTTTTCCCCCTTCAGAGGAACTACATTTTTTTCGTTTTATCCCTTTTGCGTGAGAGCGCACACTCCCCCCTCATCTTATGGGGCCGAACCTGTTCCAGAAACCCGATTTTGACCGTGCTCCACATTTTCCCCCATAGTATTTTTTTCGCCCACTAGGGAAGCAACGGCCGGTTATTCGGTGTTGTACTTCCATGTTTATTGGCCGTCCGGTTTTCACCTTCTGCAGTTTTTCTGGCTCAAAGTCCTTAGTTGTTTCTTCCCTTTTCATGTATTGATGACCTTGGCTGGCAATTTCGTGACAGTTTTTTGCATTATTGGAAATTCCCCCTGCCCCCTTTGGTTTTTGACCGTTGCAAACCACTCCTATCGATGTTTTTCTTTGATGCGTTACATTGTAAGAAGTTTGAGGCTTGTGGTTTACCCCCTTGGGAGCCCCCAATTTGTTGAAGACGTATACACCGCGTTCACTGATTTTTACTTTTCTTCGAATTGTGGTCGTTGTTTGGTTTTGGGGCTTCCGCGTTGGCGGTCCTTTAGGTTAAAGTACATATCGTTTTTCTTTTCTATTTTTTTAGGGGGAGTTTTTGGGTGAGCCTGTTTTTTTCGGTTTTTTTTTTGTTATTTTTTTGTCCCCTTTGGATTGGTGGATTTTTTTCCTCCCGAATTCGTCCTTCCGCAGTGAGGACATGTTTTGTCTTGTTTTAGCGGGTTGTTCGTATGCTACCCCTCGTTTTCCAGTATTTTTACCGTTCTAAATTTGGTGTAAGTGGTTGGGGATTGGGTGTCGGTTGTTAACTTGTGACATTTCCCCCGTAGATTCCCCTCTTATGTAAACTTTTACCCTCGGGGTTACTTTTTGAGTCTTCGCTTGTACGCTATTTTCTTTTTCCGTTTTGTGAGAAATGTGTGACCTGTCTCATACCAGATTCTGGTGTCCCCATCTGTGTTTCGTGTTTCCGTGGCCTTTTTACCGTGCATCCCCCTTTTTTTTTGCAGTGGTGACCCTCTACTATGCCGTACCCTTTAATTTGTCACGGCCCTGGGGTCCCCTTGGAAAAGAACCCCCTCCCGGGTTTTTTCCCTTTCGTTTTGTCTCCCCTTTTCATTGACGTTCTGCCCGTAGTACTCCCAGGATCTTCCTTTGGTGCCTGGGGCTTACCCCTTTCCGAGTTCCCGATGAACCAAATTTTGTCACGTGTTTTCCTCCCCTCCCAGACCCCCTGTCGTAGTTCCCTTCTTCAAAGACTCCGGTGTTAGTTTTGTTCCCGGGGTGTTTTCGTTTTTGCTCTCCGGCCTTCAGACCCCCCCGGGTTTGACGTGCAATTTTGTGCTGTTTGCCTTTCTTCCCCCCCCCTTGAGCTTTTGTGGTTTGCTTACGGGTTCACTGATGTGACCCCCCCCTGCAGGCTGACGCACATTTATGTGATTCGATACCGTCCTCGTGTTTTTGCCCACAAGCCCTATAGTGATGGTGGGTATTTTAAACACTTTTTTTCTCCTGCCTTTTGCTCCCCCTTGTTATTTCCCGGTGGAAATTGTACGCTTTTCTATGCAACCTTCTTTTTTGCGCGTTTCCGACCTTCCACATTTTGAACCGACTTTCGTTTAATACCTTTTGTTTGAGTCCGTTTTTTTAGACTGTACTACCTGTGGTTTGGCGTTTTCCACCTTCCCCACAGCGTCGTTTTTCACTCTTGCAGGGCGATGTTGTCTGGTGGCCCTTCCCCCCAGTAACATCTTTCCCGTGGGAAGCAGTCTTCTGGTGTGATTTTGCACTTTATATGGATGTGTCCGGGAAAACTTACGTTCAAAGGCCCTTGATGCCCGGCTTCAAACGCTGCCATTTCCCAGCCGTCCCTTCTTTGGGGCCTTTTCCCCCCTGTGGCAGGATACCCCCAACAATGTTGATGCTGCGAACCTATGCCTGGGAAGGCTTTTTATGATTTTTTTTGGCGTGATCCCACTCTCCCTTTATGTTCGTTTTTTATAATGGTAGATGTCTTGGCTTTTTATTTCCTGTTTCCGTTGATACGTTTTTCGTGGATGGTTTTTCGTGTTCCTTCTGGGTCGCATCCGCCGTTTAGGTAGTTTCACAATTACCCTCCGGTATGTTCCGGCGCACTTTCAAAAGTTGCTGCCCACTGTCAAATTTTTTTTTTTTTGATTAGACTTTTTCGGTTTTTGTGCCACAACTCTTGTCTGAGTCGGCCCGAATTTCATCCCCTTTTTGTAATCCAGAACACCCTGATAAGTTTAGATTTTCGGGCCTTCTTTTGTGTTTAATCCCCATACGATACTTTTTTATCCCCTTCCCCAAGACCCTCTTTTTTCCACTGGGAAAGTCCCCCCCACCCCCACCGGTAGAATTACATTTGGTCCCCGTAAACCAAACCCCAAGCCGTACCTCCCCTTTTTAGCGTTTTTTTTGTGACCGATGAGAGTACCCACCCGCTTCCCCGGACGTGCATTTTCTTTTTTTTGAAGTTTACCCATGCGAAAGGCCTTTCTTTTCTCCAGCAGCCCCCTCTTGGATTTCAGATACCCCATGGTAAGTTTTTTGGCAGCGTTTTTTTATTTCCTTGGTCGGGACCGTCGCAATTTTTTTCCCCGTTATTAATTGCCTTTGAACCCTTTTCCGGTGCCCTTTTTGGAAGTTATTTGCCCCTTTTGATTTCCCTTACTTTGTTTTTTCGTTCTGTCTCCCCCCACGACACTCAAAGCCGACTATCCGGGATTTGTTTTTCTTATGGAATATCGGCAACCCAAGTCCCCCCTACCCGATGTTTTTTTCCCTGCAGGGTTTCCCCCTGTTTTGTTTTTCCGATCGCCCTCAACCATTGAGCCGACAGACCCCACAACCCCACCCGGCTTGGACCCGAACGGTCTTTGGCGTGCATTTCCATGATATCCAAGATGCGTGGGCCAATGGGTTATTATGGGTTTTTTTTGATGTGTCCCCTGGCAGGGCTCGCGCGGTGTTTTCCTTTTGTGGCACAGACCAATCTTTCCCCGCATTTTGACCTGACACAATTTTTTTCCCCCCTTTCCACCCACTTCAAGACAGGATCTATGTCGGTATTGAGGTGAAGGCGTCTTTGATGTTTCCCTCGTCCCCAGGTCCTTGCTCCTGAACCCGTTTTGTCGCGAATTTTCCCTAGCACCACCCCCCCCCCCCCTGGAATGCGTCTGGGCCGAGCAGTGAATCTTTCTCATTTCAAAGGAACTTGTGACTGTATTATGATCCGACTTGAGCCTAAGAACCCCATCCCTATTCTTCTATTCTTTCCTTACTTCCGTTGTATTTTGGAATCTTTGATCTGGGGTGTTTGGAAAGGTAGTGGGCTCCCCATTCCGGATCGTTTTCCTCCGTCCCCTTTTTGAAAATGGGTCACTCTTGGTCCTGCCTGGGCCTTAAAGGTTTTTTGGAATGGTTTTTTTTTATTTTTCCTCCTGGTTCGGGGACCGTTTGGCCGCTTCTTGGTAACCACCTGGAGTGCCCTTCCCTATTTCCCCCTCGTTTTGCTTAAGGCTTAATTTTGCCTGCTGGATAAATCGTTGTGGGTCCACCAGACGGAGTGCCCCTTCGGTACGCGACTTCCCCCCCTACCAAACCATCAAGGACCCCCGATTGACCATTTATTCGTCATCCCTGCCGAGGTCAAGGGGGGCTTTCTGTGGCTTCACCGTAAGGTTCCTGAATTCCTTCCCCCCATTGTGGGCCCCCACCAGTCGGATTTCCCGCTTTTTGCGACGCCATGGTTCCAGCCCAACCACCCCGCTGGCTTCGTCTTTTTCTTGCTTTTTTTTGGTGCGGGGGACCCAAGCTATTGATGATTGATTCGTTCCTTTTTTTCAGGAGGAGGTGCCAGAAAAACCTTACCCCTCCCCCGGGTTTCCCGGCCCCTTTCTTTCACCCTTTCCTTCTCCACTCCAATAAGGCCCCCCCGCTGCTCTTTCCGGTTAGATCAGTCGAGCTTAGGGTTTTTAAGGCGGCTACCGTAATTTTCGCAATGGGTTTTTCCCCCACTATTCACTTCTCTCTCTGTTTTTTTTTTTTTTATTTGGTTGCAGCACGGCGGTTTCTTCTTTCCTTTTACAGGCTTGTTTGAATAGACTGCCTTTTGGGGTCCCTTCGGCAGCGTTGGTATGGGGACTTCCATTGCAACTTTGTTGTGCATGTGATCAACTCATCATGCAGTTCCCGCACGCTCCCGTAATCCAGATTTTTGTGGGGGGTTTTGCCCTTTTCTTACGGGGTCCACATAGACGTTGGCGTGACACGAATTGATTTCAGGGAACTTTCCCTGCGTCTCATGCGCCGCTTTCATAGCTGATTTTTTGACCCCTTTTAACTAAAAGATTTTGAGGCAACACTGTGCCTACCTCCAACCGCATACATTACCGGCTCTCCCTGTTTTTTCCCCGACCCGTCTCCCCACACGTTATCCCTCACCGTGCTCACGGAATAGCGTCAACCTCGTTCGCACTTCAAGCTCCCCCCCCTTTTTGGCGGCCTAGCCAGGGGGACCAGAAATGCCATTGAATTGGCTGTGGCATTCCCCCCTCGTTTTTAGGTGCCGGTGGGCAGGTTTTTCAGTTTGGGATCTTTATATTACTATCCCGTCTTGGTCAGGAGAAATCACCTTGGACGGGTTTTGCTTCCGTTGCGCCCACCCCACCGCATCAACGCATTCCACTGTTTTCTCCTCTGACAAGTTCTCGCCCCTTTCTTTTTTTTAGTCCACCCGCGGGGCGTTTGCCCAAAGTGCGATTCTGAGTGTCACGTGGAGTTAGGTTTTTACCGCTTCGGCCCCTGTGACATTGAAAGTGCACAATCTCCAGGTTGCCTTGGCTTGGATCTCCCCACAGGGGCCGTCCTGCCCCGTGGGCCCCCCAATACCCTTTCGTCCTTTCCCACGCACCCAAAAATTCGTTGATCTGCGACAATACTTCCACACCGTCTTTTTCATCGGTTTCCGGGTTTGAACCCCGTCCTGGCCCCACCCATTCCCAAAATTACCATGGCACCCTTTTCCCACCGCCCGTTCATCTATTGCCCAGCACCCACTTTTTTGCAACAAAACCTCCGACGTTTCCTTTGCATTGGTGTGAAACTTGTTGGTATTTTACCCCTTTTGCGTGGGTTCGGCGGGGGCGGCTTTTTCGCCCAAGGGCTCAGCCCCCCCCCTCAGGATCCACCGGGTTTGTCTTTAGGCTTTCGTATCCTTTGATCCCCGAATCTGCGGTTCACCGCCTTCGTTTTCTCTTTCATTTTTTCCGTTGACACCGGAAATTTCTTGCCTCCCCTCTCCAAAGTCACCACCGCATTCTCCCTTGACCCTGTTCCCCCTGTCCCTTTTTTTTCTTTGCCCAGAACTCCTGCCTTTATTTCAACCCTGGGCCCGCGACCGGAAAATTCAACTAAAGGCAATCGGTCCCGGGGCTCCCTTTTTTCCTTTTTGGCCCCACTCTCAACGTGGTACACCCTCCTACGCACCCCATTTGAACCATCGTGGTTTTCCGCCAGTTTTCCCAAGTTTCCCACTTGCCTGGTTTTGCATTACGTCTGGTGGAGGGCATCGAACGTTTTACACACGGACCGCCCACGCATTCGGGCGCTCACTCATTGGTTTTTTTTGTCTCCCACAGGCCACCTTGCACTAAAGCGATCTCCCCCCCTTTTCATCCATACCCCACGCCTTCCTTTCAATGTGATTTTTGCTTTCCACCCCCAGTCCAGACCTTCTATATGCAATTTTGCCCCGTCGGTGGTTTTACGAATGGTGTGTGCCAACCGGTTTATTTGGCTTCTTTTTTACCCAAAATGCATTTTTCACGTTTCTGCCTTTAAACGTTCCATCCCTCCAACCATCGATTGTTTGGTCCCCTTTCTTGCTTTTTTATGCTTGTGCATTCAACAGGAACCAACTTGGGGTCCCGCCGCCCCCATGCTCCCTCACACACTCCATCGATACTTTGCAAGACCCCCGGTCTCGTTTGAAGCATGAAACACCTACTGGTGGCCAGGCGCCCAACCTCTTTTTCCCATCCTTCACCCGCCATTATATTGTGCGAACCTATACCTTTTGAGTTTTTTGCCCCTTTTCGTTTCTGCATGCACATTCGTGGCGCATGGGATTCTCTTTACCCCAATTTGGTCTCACCGCTTTTCCCTTTCCCCCGTTGGGTGAGTTAAAAAAGGTCCCTAGAAGTGTCTGCATACTTGTTCTTTTTTTGTCGAACTTTACAACATTCCAACCATCATAGTTTTCTTGTGTTTTTTGTAGATTTGGGTAATGTGTAGTTGGTGTATCTTTGGGATCCCTTCCGTCCATGCCCAGTGCCATTGGGTTTTTTTGGAACCTTCCCTGCCCACCATCGGCATTTGCTCACTTTGGTGGCCATTGAGGCTTTCTCCCGGCATTTGGCTTTTTTCTTCGCCAACTTTTTCCCGTTGGCACTTGCATGTTTCGTTATTTTTCCTCCCCCCCCAGGAACGGCAGCTCCCGGTAAAATATTGATTGTGCCGGTTGCCCCCCCCCCGTCAGGCTTTTTTTTTTTCGGAGCAATCCTTTTTCCCGTTGTTCCCTTCGTTCCCCGATTTGTTATCATGCTGTCCCCATCCGTTGAGTCGCATTGTTTGCTATTTGACCCAACCTGCATACGACGTCACCACCCCGTTCAGCAGCGGTTGTGTGGGACCTTAGGTTTTCAGTTCAATTGGCACTTGATGGTTTTTTTTTTTCCCTTTTTTGTAATTAGAACCCCCTGCATCCAACGTCCCTCGTCCTTTTCTTCAGCGCCGTGGCTGGCTGTCGGTGGAAGTCGGTTACCCGACTTTGATTTTGTCTTGGAGTGAGCGGGGGCTTTTTTTTTTTTTTACAGGCGGCCTTTTTGTTGTTTTTATTTTATCATGAATGATTACTTTCTGTCTGATGCCTCAACAGTGGTACTCTTGTTTTTTTTCATATTTCCCAAAAAGGTAGCCCAGACCATGTGACTTTCGGGGTTTCGTCCCACATTTTTTTCCCATTGGGGCAGGGTCCAAGGTTTAATGTTAATGTTTTTGAGCTTCGTGGACAGTCCTTTTGGGTTCTCTGATAGGTGTGTGTTCCCTTTTTTTTTAGACCGCCTTAACTTCCCCTTTGGGGTTGGCCATTTTGGTGAATGTTTTTTTTTTAATCTTTTTTTTTGCGATGTTCAGGCTGCGTGCCGTGTTGGACGGAGTAAATTGTTGGGTGGTGGCCAGCCCCGGTCACCTTCCCCCCGGTCTTTTTTTTGTTTAATCCCAATGTACGAGGTAACCTGCCTTTTTCCCCCTTTTTTTTTCCTCTTTTTTGGGCCGGACTGTTACTCCCTTTACTTTCCCCAGATTGTATCCTTGATTGTGGGGGAAGCACCGGTTTGTTTTCCGCCTCCTAACAACCCATTCCCGTTTTTTTTGCAATACGGAACCTGCACACCTGGTGCAGTTTGAAAGGAAGTTTTCCCCTGGAGACCATCATTGAGGTCCTTTTTTTTCTTATTTTTTGACTCGTTTTTCCCAATGGAATTTACATTCTTTGAAATTTATGAGTTGTTGCCCCCCCTTTTGGCTCTTTGAGGGGCCCTTTTCCCCCTGTGTCCACTCGGAACCACCAGTCGTGTACGCAGTTTAAATTTCGTCGGTCTGTCTCCTCACCGTCATCGTTGGCACGCCAAACCATGCCCCCTATTTTTGTGTCCGACCCTGGTGTCGCTACTTATAGGGCTGTTTGATCCAGGTCTTTTGACCTTTTCTCCGCTTTCAAGCTTCCAGATGCCCACCCCTAGAGGTCCCGAACCCCCACCTGTTAGTCATTGCCGTCCCCTACCTCCATTTTGGATCCGTGAAGGTATCTCTTGTCGATGGTACCTGCCCTTAGCCCCCCCCCCTGAACGGTTTGCAAGCGTGGTTGCCTTCCGCCACGTTTTTTTTAATTTTCTCCCCCGCGGTTCTTTTTGGTGTGACTTCCGCTACTTTCCTTGTTTGGTCGTCCCGCGCTTTCGGGTTTTTTTCGGCCAAAAATTTCACTAGCCCTTCGCTTCCAGAACCCGCTAAACCAGAGTGTTTTTTATTTAATATTTTCCTTTTTGAGACATGCGACATGGCTCCCAACCTGGATGGCTTGCACTGCTGCGGTTAAGTACTTTGTCCGAGTTCAATTCGTGATCATGTGTAATGGTAATGAGGCGTTTACCTTTTTGATTTCGGGGCGCTACCCTTTTCATTTTTAGTTGTGGCTTGGTCAGCCTTACTCCTCCAGGTTTCAACTGTTCGCGTTTCGACCTGCCCCCCAGACGTAGGCCGACGGGAGAAGCATGCTTGTGTTTATAAAGTCTGCATGACGGGACGTCTCTGGCCTGGCTAATATTTTTTCGGTTTCCAAAAACGTGTGGTTCTTTTGGGCTCCAAGTTCAGAAGAACTCTGTCCCTTCCCACCACCCCCCTATTTTGTGCTTTTTTCTTTATCCCTTACGTGTTAGCCTGGGAGCGCCATTTAGAGAGTGATTCCCACAGCACAAAAGCCATAGTGCCCTTGTGCCCCGAGAAATCCGTTTTTTCTTACACATCGGGCTTCGCAATCACACCCCGCCACCTCCCAGGACCGTTTTTTCCACATTTCCCCTTCCTTGATTCCCCCCCTTCCTTTGCCTCAACCCCACGTTAGAGACTGCCTAGTTTTAAACCACCCCAGGCAACCCTTTTTCCAGTTTTTTTTTCTTCAAAGTCGAAGAGGCGTATG
>Ga0179593_1621743_pt1 | contig 13566 bp, 27 predicted proteins | sample CZODoug2_1_08_16_FD_185931 | JGI IMG/M metagenome (GOLD analysis project Ga0179593, IMG submission 185931) | Vadose zone soil fungal communities from Angelo Coast Range Reserve, California, USA - CZODoug2_1_08_16fungal (PacBio error correction) | ecosystem: Environmental > Terrestrial > Soil >... | reverse complement strand
CGGTGTTCTTCGACAGCGCCGAGCTCGAAGTGCACGCAATGGAGCCGCGCAGTCCGGCTTTTTTTCCTTTCTCCCCCCCGGCCGGACAACTTTTTTCTCCCCCCCCTTTTTGATCGGATGAAAAGAATCTGGGCGCTGGCAGTCGACGCCAAAGGGAATCCTCTTTGCCTTCACAGGCGCCTTTCTTTCTCTACCTTCTTTTCCCCGGCAACTGGCCACGGCAAGAGAAGGCCAATGGTTCGACAATTTTCCCCCTTCCCTTCGGAACGGTCTTCTTTTCCCCCTTACTTTCCCCGTTCGTGCTGCTCGATCGCCTTTCCAGGAGATTACGTCATTGCGGTTCGATGACAAGGGCGCTCTTTTACTTTTCTTTTTTTGAGCTCCTTCTCCCGTCGCAGGACGACCGGAGCAAAGACCAGCCGGCGACATATTGCGAACGCGTTCCTTTCTCTTCCCTTTTTCTTCTCCCCTGCTGACCTCTCTTTCCTTCTCTTCTCCCCTGCCTCCACCACGAGACGATCAGCGCGCGCAAAGGGCGCCGTCTGATCGGATCAATCATGATGGAGTGGGTCCCCCCTTCTTCCCTCCCCTCCCTCTGAATACGCCTCCCTTTTTTTCCTTCTCGTCTCGGGACCGGCAACAAGTGGCAAGATGTACCTCCTTACTTGCCTCCCTCTTCGAAACACTCTTTTTTCCTCTTTTTTTTCCCTTCCTCTCCCTTCTTCTTTTCTTCTCCTTTTCCCCCTTGCGCGCGCGACACCGCGCACATACGAGTCCGAGCCGCGCGACGCGCAGATGTCGCCAATGGGGCGCGTTCCTCTTTTTCCTTCCCCTTTTCCTTTGCGCAAACCCTTCCGGGAATACCGCGAAGCACGGACGAAACGTGGAGCGCATGGTACGCGGGTATTTACGCCCCTTTCCTTCTACGTTCTTCTTTTTTCTTTTTCCTTCCCTTTTAGGGCGACCAGTCCGTGATTGACGTCAGTCAAGGCTGCGTATCTGCAGCGCAACCTGCTTCCTCTTTTCCTTCCTTCACGGTTTCCCCTTTTCCCCTGATCTCGCCGGGTTCGAAGATAAGAAAACGACCGAGCCAACTCGCCCAGCCGCGGGTGGGGGGTTCCCCCCCCTTCCTTTTTGAGCGAACGGGTCCCCCCTTTTTACCTCCCTCTCCCTTCCCTCCTCTCTCGTCTTACGCGTGTGTTCGGCGCGAGGGCGAGACAAATGGAAGAGATGCGACGGACGGTGTCCGACAATCTTCTTTGTTTTCCCCCCCTTTCTTCTCCCTTCACGTACGTCATCACTTCCTTTCCTTCCACTTTTCCCTTCCCCACATCTGGGCGTTCGATTAGACAATAGCAACGGTCATCACCATAACAAGAGTGCGAGTCGACCGTGGCCGACACGATTTTTCCTTCGCTTCTTCTCCCCCTCGAAGACCCTTTCTTTTTCTTTTCCCCTCCTTCTGGAGCGGTGTGTTTCACGTCGATGGCATCGCCGATTCCCGACTGGAAACATTACGAGTGGACGATCGAAGGCACGCTCAGCGTATTCTTTTTCTTCCCTCTCCGTTTCCCCTTCTCTTCCCTTGCCCCTTCGACCACCCGCTGCGCTGCGATAGAGCTTGAAGCGACAATCCACCCCGCTCCCCTTTCTTTCTTTTCTCCCTGATTACTTTTTTTCCTTTTTCACCCATCAATGCTTTATAAGCGGTGACGAGGAGGGCGAGGAGGACGTTATCGACGCTATCGGCTTGCCCTTTCCTCTCTCCCCTTTCGCGGGATCTTCTATCTTTCCCGCTCTTCCTTACAGCTCCGTCGATAGGTGGTGTGGAGTCGGGAGAGGGATAGCTATGTCTTTAATTCTCTCTTTCTTCTTCTCGGAAGCCGTTTTCCCTTTCTCCCCTTCATCCGCATCACAAGGCATCGAGGTAAAGACCGTATCATGCCTCGGCGGTCTCGTTTTCTCTCTTTCCTCTTCCCCACGGGCGAGACTCTCTTTTTTCTCTCGCTTTGCTATGGTCTGTCGCGCACGGTGGGGGGAAAGATTCCAGCGCGCAAAGAGAAGCCGGAAGCATGCTATTCCTTTCTTCATCCTCCCTCTGCCGTGGTTCCTCCTTTCTTTTTCTCTCCTCCTTCCCCCTCAAAACGGCTTCCGATCAGGCCGAGGAAATCGAGGAATTGCTCGATAGAGATAAAGCGACCGCTCCCACACCACCTCGTCCTCTTCTTTTCCCCCTTTAGCTAGTGCGCCCTTCCGCCCCATCCATCCCGTCGATCGACCTGCCGTTACATCGGCCAAGCGATAGAGTCGAGTCCTTTCTCTCCTCCCCCTCCTTTTCCTCCCTCTCAAAGCACATTTCCCTCCCTTTTTCTTCTTCCCTTCCTTTCCGGCCCCCCACCCACGTACGAATGTCTCTGGGTTGAGTGTAGCTTAAGCGCTAGCGCAGCCCCTCTTTTTTGCTCCTTTTCCCTTCTCTCCCCCTCTTTTCTCGAATAGCCTCTTTTTTTTTTCTTTCCCCCCTTTTCCCTTTTCCCAGTCTGGAATCGGGATGCCATCGACGGGAAACAAACCGCAGCCACCGCTGGCCGTCCTCGGAAAACTCGACGCGCTGTGACTTCTTCTCCCCCCCTTTTTCCCCCCCCCCCCTTCCCCGACGAGCACGCTGGTAGATGGTGATGAAGGTGGGCGTATTGTCAGATATCGAACGCCGAGCTTTCGAGCTTTCTCCCCCTTCTTCCCTTTTCTTTTTCTTCCTATGGTCCGTCAGATCTCTTCCCTTCCCCTTCCGGCGTTCGGGAGGTATGGGGTACAACACGAGAATATTGTTCGTGGACACCGCGCGCGCAGCGTCTGCCCATGTTTCTCTCCCCCTTCCTAAAAAATTTCTTCCCTCGTTCCAGCCCCGTCTGATAGGCGCGACTGACCGAGACCGGTTCGCTCCCCCATTGCAGGGAAGCGGGCTGGGCGGAGTTTTGCCTCTCTTTTTTTTTTCTTCTTTTCTTTTTCCCCCTTCTGATTCCGGCTTTCCCTTTCCCTCCCCCCCTCTCCTTCCCCGCACCTGCGGCCGAAGGTGGCGATGCACGATAAGCAAGCACGTGGAAGGAAGTCAACACGGGACTGTAGCCCTTACCTTTTATCCCTCTTCTCCCTTCTCTCTCCTTTTCGGGCTCTCTCTTTTTTCCCTCGTTCCTGTTACGCAGCGAGACCCAGGCGTCCACGTTTAGTACGGAGTCGCGGTATTCCCGGATTCCTTCTTCCCCCCTCGATACCCCCTTTTTCTTTCCCATGTTGGCGACCATATGCGCGTCGCGCGTCGGATAGTATGCCGCGGGTCGCGCGCTCCTTTCCCTTTCCTTTTTTCTTTAGAGCCGGACCGCGAGAGTCATTGTAAAAGGCAAGTGGACTGTTAGCGCTGGCGCGCGCCAGCCGTGTTTTTTCCTCCTCCCTTTCTTCTTGTTCGGTGACCAATATTGCAATTGTTGCATTTTCCCCCCCCCCTCTCTCTCTGACTCCCTCTCTTCTCGTCCTGCGAGATTCACAGAGTGGTCACAACACCGCCATCAGGATTGAATCTACTCTTCTTCTTCCCCCGGGATTTTTCTTTTTTTTTTTTTTCTCTTTTCTCCTTCCTCTTTTACTCCGATGGCGGTGATTTCAGTCGAGACTGGCACGGACGCGACGGAACGCGTTTTTCCTATTCTTCTTTTTCCTTTCATACCCCCCTCCTTTTCTCCCCCCTCCGTAACGGGCCGATAAACGCGCCGAAGTCCTCTTTCCCAGAGCGCTTTTTTTTTTCTTAATCTACTGGAAGGCGAAATCGAGCAGCCCTACCGTTTTCCCTTTCCTTTCTTTCCCCCTTAGGACTTCTCCTCTTCTCTTTCCTCTTGTCGAAACCCGAGGGACGTAGCAAGTGCGTGGAGTTCCTTTCCCCTTCGCGCCCTTTTTTCTCTCACGCCCTTTTCTCAGGGGCAGGCAAAGAGTTACCTTTGGCGTCGACGGCCAGGCCCAGCTGTCTTTTTTTTCTCGAAAAACTCTTTTTCTTTTGGTACTCCTTGCGTCCGTGTGGGGAGGTCGCGACCACCTCCCCTTTTCCTCCCCCCCTGTGCGTGCACTTCGAGCTCGGCGCTTTTCCTCCTCCCTCCTTTTTTTTTTTTCCCTTTTCCCCTCCCCTATCGTCGTTCAAGGCGAGCATCGACAGAGGAACGGAGCGGGCCGTCTCGTTACACTCCTTTTTTTTTCCCCAGTACGTATTTCTCCTTCCTCTTCCGCCGCAGAAACGCGGCCTGTGTGTAGGCTGGAAGAATTTGGCGCGCGCGTTTGAAGCGTGAGCGATTGCCCCCTTCCCTCTTCCTTTCTCCGGCAAAGGCTCTCCTCTCCCCCCTTCCCCAATTCATGATCGATTAAGTTGGGAGAAACTGGAGTGTGAGTTGCAGCGTTCCTCTCTTTCTTCTCTTTTTTTCTGTATCTCCCTCCTCTCCTCCCTTTTCCTCCGGATCGGAGAACGGCCAGGACCGAGGGGGGAAGCGAAGAAGCGACGAACGAAAGCACCTCGCCTTTTCCTCCCCTTTTTCGTCGGTGCCCCCCTCTCTTCCCCCCCTTTTTTAGAGGAAGTGATAAAAGAGTCGACGCTGAGAGTGTTGGGGTTTTCTTTCCTTCTCTCCTTCGAGCTGGTTTTTTTTTTCCTTCTTCTCTATTTTCCCTCTTAGCATTCGGGGAATATGCACAGCAGCGTGAAGCAATTCGTCCTCGCCGCTGTATTTCTTTCCCCTTCTCGGAACCCTCCTCGCGGGCGGGATCGTCGATACAGACGCGTTCGAGGGTAGAGGGTTTTCGGCTCATCGGTCGATTTCTTCTTCTCTCCCTCTCGCTTCGACCTTCTCTCTCTTTTCTCCTTTCTTCTCCCTTTGAGAAATGTAGTCGAACGAAATCGCCTCGTGCCTTTATTATCTCTCTATGTCCTCCTCCTCGTTTTTTTTTTCCTCTCTCTCTTCCTTCCTCTGCGATGAGTCGTTTCTTCTTCCACTTTTTTTCCCTCTACCTACCTGCTCGGAAACGTTCGAGAGGTAGAATCAGCGGTCTGGATCTGACGATCGGACTCTCCTCTTCTCCTCCTCCTTCCCCCCCTTCCGCGTCTGGATCCCTTCTCCCCTCTCTCGGGCACGTCGGTTTCCGCTAAAAGATTCATGCGGACATACAGAGGCGAGGGACGAAGTGCGAACGCTTCCCGCTTCAACTTTCCCCCTCTTCTCTGGACTTTATCCCCTTCCCTTTTCTTTCTTCCTATCCCTCTTACTCCAAGCACAAAAGCTGCGCAGCGTAGAATCGGTGATCCCTTTCTCTTTCCCCCCCCCTTCTTTTCTCCCCCCTCACGGTCTACGTCTTTCTTCTCCTTCGTCAAGGCGAGGTGCTTTTAGTCGATTCCACATCGGTCCTGCCGTGCTCGAGGCCGATCTCCCTTTTTTCCTTTTTCACCGGTTCTCCTTTCTCCCCCCCTCGCGGGACGCGCACGCCACCTCACCGTTTCGCCCAACTAATCGATAATGAATTGGGTAATTGGATAATATGGTAATCGTAATTTCTTTCTTTTTTCTCGCAACTGGTGGAATCGCTCACGCTTAACGCGTCGACGCCAAAAAATTCTTCCTCCTCCCCCCTTCTCCTTTTGCCCTTTCTTCCTTTCCCCGGCCAAATCGTAATGGTCAGGGACAGAGCTCGGTACGAGACGGCGTCGCCTTTTCCTTTTTCTCTGCTCGAATTGTTTTTCTTTTTTTTTTTTCTTCCTTTCTTCTTCGCTCGAGGCGGGGGAAGCGGATCGGTGTCTCGACAGCGCCGAGCTCTCCTTTTCTCCCTTCCCGCCCGCGCCCTTTTTCCCCTTCTCCAGATTTACAAAAGTCACTCGAGGACGGCGCGGCGACACGTTTTCGATCCGGATGAAAGTACATCTGGGCTCCTGTCGTCTCCTCAATTACCCCTTTTTTTCTTCTCTACAGATTCGAGCCGATGGAAAGGGCGAGCCGTTTTAACAAGGCCCCCCCCCCCTCCCCCCTTCCTTCTTGTTTCGACCCTCTTTTTTTTTCCTTTCTACCGTCTGGAAAAAAAGTTAGTGCTGCTCGTTCGCATTAAAGGATATTCACGGTTTTCTTTTCTTCCCCCTCCTTTCACGCCTTCCTTTTTCCTTCTTTCTCCCGGGAAGCAGTAGAGAAGAAACCGAGACCTCCCCTTTCCCTTCTCCCACCTCTTTTCTTCCTGTCAGTATCGGATGAAATCACGCCATCGTCGGTCGACGGGCGCCTTCTTCTTTTCTTTTCCCCCCCCGAGTTTTTTTCCTCCCCTTTCCTCCGTCTATCGGATACAATCCTGATGGAGTGTGGGAACAGATTGGGAAAATCGCTCTATTACTCGCTTCCTTCCTTTTCGACAAGGGTTCCTTTTTCTTCCCCTTTCCGATTGTACCGCCTGGGAAGGAGATCCGATTCGACACCACACTGCTGGCTCCTCTCCCCTCTTTCCCTTTTCTTCCTTTACCCTCTCCCCCCCCCCTTCATTCTCATCTGACACCGGAGCGCGCGACACGCGGACACAGACGAGTCCTAGCTCCCTATTCTCTTTTTGTCGCCACCTCTTTTTTTCTCTTCTCCCCCCCGTTCTTCGTTGTTTACGCGATACGGGAATACAGCGAAGCGGACGAAACGGGCGCGCCTTCTTCTTTTCCTTAAGACCCTTCCCTCCGAAGCAACAAGAGACAGAAGAGCGATATCTGCAGTTGTCTCTTCCCCCCTTTTTTCCCCCCCGGGTACTCCTTTTCCTTCCCCAGTCACGGCTGCGTAATCGGCAGAGAAACCTGCGGCAGCAGGGCGGCGTCCTTTTTCTTCTTCTCTTTCTGACATTTTTTTTTTTTTTCTTCTCCTCGGTTTCTACGAATGTTCAGAACACGCCCGAGCGCAATCTCTCCCCCTCCCCTCTTCCCTGGGACTCTTTCCCTGAAGGGGATGGAAACGCTGCAGTGGAGTGCTGACGACGAGGACTTACCCCTCCCCCTCTCCTCCCTCCGTGTTGTCCCCCTTTAAAGACGCTGCGCCGCGCGGTGTCCGACAATATTTCTCGTGTGGAAACCAACCTTCCCTCCCCTTCCTTCCCCTTTCCTCTCTCTGAGGGTTTCTTTTTCCTCTCCCTTCTTTTTTCTCTTCGACAATAAGCCACGGTCACACCATCACCAGCGAGCGTCGACAGTGGCCGCACCGATTGTGACCTCCTCTTTCCAGTCCTCTCTCTCCAGCTTCCTTTCCATTTTCCTTTCTTCCCTCCGCTTTCTCCCCCGATTACAAGCCTGGAAACATTACGAGTTGACGATTTCGACGGCAAGATCAGCGATCGCGGGCTGACTCTCTCTCCCCCTTCTCTCTAACATTCCTTCCCCCCCGCTGCGCTGCGCTAGAGCTGAAGCGACATCAACCCAGAGACACGTATTTTCCTTCCCTTCTTACGTAGGACGGCAATTATAAGGTCCTTCTCCCTTCACCCCCCTCACCTCTTTTTTCCGCGGAGGGCGTTCTTTTTTCCTATTTAAGCTGCAAGGGACAGATAGCGGGCTTCTTCTTTTTCTTCAGTTTTCCCTAGATCTCTTCCCGATCAGTCGGATCGGTGGTGTTGGGCGGGCGCGGGATAAGCTATCGAGCAATTACTCGATTGTCCTCTTCTTCCTTCCTCCTTTTTTTCTCATCACCGCTTTCTTTTCTCCTTCCCTTACCGTATCTGGCTCTGGCGGTCTCGTTGGCGCGATGGAAGCTTTACAACAAAAGGGCGAGGACAGACCATAGAATCATCTATTCTTTTTCTTCTTCTCCTTTTTTTTTTTTTCTCCTTTATGATATGCGTCCCCTTTTTTCCCCCTCGACCTCCGTCGCCGGATACGGTATTTACGCTCGATGCAGGGTGATTAAGGAAGTGCAGGTGGCGACTTCGCGGTGTGCGCGCCCCACCTTCACTCACCCTTTCTCTTCTTCCTCCTTCCTTTTCTTCCTCTTCTTATCCCCGCGCCCGCTCCAACAAAACCGAGCCGAAGGAGCTGTCCGGAGAGCTGTGCGCCATCTTCGTCCCTTCTTCTCCCCCGTCCCCTTTAGAACTGAAGGCCCCTCCATCGGCCTTCCCTTCTTCCCGTCTCGCGCCAGAAGAGTAACAGAATGATAAAGCAGTGATGTAGGGCGGACCTTCTTTCCTTCCTTTCTCTTCTTTTTACGTCTTTCCTCCCTCCCCCTCCTCTCTCTCACGCGCAGCGGTTGGGTAGACGGGCCATTTCTTCTCTCTTCCTTTTCTTTCGTCAGCCCGCGATCGATGAGAGTTGCAGTCGATCGTCAACTCGTAAGTCCAGGCGGGTGTCCTCCCTTCCTTTTCCTTTCAACACTCTTTTTTTCCCTCTCCGGCGCTGGATCGGAGAGTGGTAGTCCTGAAATCGAAGGTAACAATCGTGCGCCACGGTCGACTCTCCCTCTTTTTTCTTTTTCTCCTTTTGGCGTTCTTTTTCTTCTCGCCGTTTGTTGAGGAGGTTTTTCAGCGGCGGGATTACGATTGGTACGTCGATTTTCCCCTACTTTCTGCTTCTTGCCTTTCTGTTACGGTTATGGTGTCCACACAGAGAATATTGTCGGACACAGAGCCGGCGCAGCGTATTCCATGTGGTTCTCTCCCCCCTTTTTCCCCCTTCGTAGACGATTCCCCTTCCTCCCGCGTTTCCGCCCCATTATGATAGCGCGAAGAAAGAGCCCGTTCGACTACCACTTGAGGTCCTCTTTTTCTTTTTCTCTTTTCGTGTTTTTCCCTTTCGCTCCGTTTCACCGGGGTGTAAGGTTTATGGAAGGACGATCCCAGGAGTCTTTCCCCTCCTCTTTCTCCTTTGGCCGCAGGTTTCTTTTTCTTTCTTCTCCACCCCGTGTATTTCGACAATTAACGGTGAGGAAAGAGCCGCCCCTTACATCTTTATGTTTTCTTGGCTCGTTCTTTCTCCTTCTTTCCCAGGCGCTCCAGTTAGTCGGCGGAGACGGTAGTCCCGGATCGCACTTTCTTCCTCCCCCCAATCGATAAGGTTTCTCTTTCTTTTTTCTTTCACTTTTTCTACCCTCTGCGCGTTTCGCGAGGATCGGACATAGTAGTGCCGGTGTCGCGCGCTCCCGTTTCTTCCTCCTCCCCCCCTTCCGGTCTTTTCTCCTATCCGTCCGCTAGAGTCCTTGTAAAAGCAGGACCTGTTGCGCGCTGCGCGGACGCCTCCTTATTTTTCTTTCAGACTGTTTCTTCCCTCTTTTTCTTGACGGTCCCGATTGACGAGCTCTCCTCCTTTCTTTCGGAACCCTTCTCTCTTTCGCGATTCCCAAGAGATGGTACCACACGACCATCAAGTATTTCTTCCTCTTTCTTTCTTCTTCGCGCTTTTTTTCGGCCGTCGACGATGCCTGCGCCCGTCGACGAAGATGGCACGGTGTTTCAGTCGAGATGACACGGACTCTCCTGCCCTCCTTTCCTCTTTTTCCGGGATTTTCTCTCCCTCCTTACTTTCCTTTCCCCTTACCTCCCCCTTTTCCCTCTCACCTCCTGGCCGCGAATATATGGAAAGGAGAATAGAGAAGAAAGAAAGGTTCACGTACGGGTATACCATTTATTCCTCTTCTTTTCCCTTACAGTTCCCTCTCCCCCTCTTTCTTTCTCGATTCTTGGAGTTGGAATGTACCCTTTTTTCCTTTTCCCTCGGGTCCTTTCTCCCCTCTCCCCCCTTTTTCTCCGTTTCCGGCAAGGAGATTCCTTTGGACCCCTTTTTCCCGGCACACCCCCCTTTTTCCCTTCCCTCCACACGTGCGTCGACGAGCAGTCGCGAGTGACTTGTAAATATTGCCGTCCGGGGAGTCCTTTTCCCTCCTCCTGCGCCCTTTTCTCTCCCCCTTCTCCCTGTCGAAAAGAACACCGATCCGCGCCCCCCGCCTCTTCTTCTCTCTTTTCAAGAAAAGACCGTTCGTTCAAGGCGAGGCCTCCTTCCTTTTTTTTTTCCGTCTCTCCCCTTTTTCCCAGTACTAGTTGGCCGTGACGTAGATTTAGAAAGGTGATAGAAGTCCTCGCCGCAGACTCCCTTTTCTTCTTCTTTTTCTCATTTTGGCGTAGAGAGTGAAGAGTGAGCGATGCCACCAGGGGAGATGGCGCCGATCTTCCTTTCCCTCTCCCTTTTTTTCCTTCATTTTACCCTCTTCTTTCTTTTTTCCTCCCAACTTTCTTGTAGGCGTGCGCGTCCCGATGATCGAGTGTTAGGTCGACAGTGCCCATTCGCCGATGGTGGCGTCTTTCCTCCTTTTTTAAACTTTTCTCCTTCTTCCCGTCTGGGTGGGCAGCGACGAAAGAACATCGCGTTGAAGAAGCGACGGCGTCGGTGCGAGCAGCTTGACTCTCCTTTTTTTTTTTCTTTGACTGATCACCTTTTTTTTTTTTTTTCGCGCGACTTCGAGCTGGGTGAGCAGAGATAGTAAGGGACCATGATTGTAAGTCCCGCTCGCCTCCTTTTCTTTTCCCGTGGCTTTTTTTTTCCCTTCTTTTGCCTCCCCCCCCTAGGCAGCGCGCGACGAGGATAGTCATTTCAGACGGTTCGAGGGTCGCCTTCTTTTTTTCGATCGTTCTTTTTTCTCCCCCTTCTTTTCTCAGGTCGTTTGCGACGGCGCCCGAGTACGCCGACGCATCCATCGCCGTGCGGTGGAGAACATGCGTCGGAACGCAATCGCCTCGTGCCCTTTGATCTTTTTTTTTTTGGTTGAGAATCTTTTCCCTTCTCTTTCGCTCTGCGACCCGTTGAGCGCTCACTACCTGCTCGGCAACGATTTCGAGAAGGTCGAAGCAGCGGTTGACGACGATTTGTCTTCCTCTTCTTTTTTTCCTTTCCCTCGAATCCCCCCCCTTTCGCGCGGCGTGGCCCGTCGGTTACGATAAAGATTATACTGCGACCTACGCGGCGAGGACGAAGTGCGCAGCTGCGGGCAGCTTCCTTTTTTTTTTTTTCACGGACCTTTTTTTTTTTCTCCTCCCCCCCCCCTTTTCCATCCGTCCGGCCTAGGTGATAAAGAGTAAAAAAGGAGCGGCGCAACAGCACGGTCGACGTCAGCTCCTGCACCTCCTCCTTCTTTCTTTTTTTTCCTTTCGTCGATTACCCTTCTTTTCTTCCTCCCCTGCGGTACATTTAACCCGGTTGCAGCGCCAACATAGGCGAATGGAAGCTGGCGGACCGAAAACACTCGATTCTTTTCTTTTCGAAATTTTTTCTTTTCCCTTTTTCCTTTTACTGGCATTCCTGCGACTATCTCTTAGAAGTTGAATGATAGGAGAGATTCGCCCTGTGTTCCTTTCCCCCTCCTTTTCTACGCCCCTTTCTTTTCTGTTTTTCAGCTTATACGTAGAGACTTTCGAGAGAGTAAACGGAAAACTCGTACTGGGTAACGGCGCGAGTTTCTCTTTCCGAAGTCTTAATTATTTGCACTTTTTGTTGGTGTGAGGTAGGCACCGGCAACGAGGGGAAGGTCTTCCTCCCCTCTTTTTTTTCTTTTCCTTTATTTCTTGCACGCACTGGCGCAACCGCGAAGGAAGGAGGAGGGTACGTAGACGACCTCACGGACGGCAGATGACAAAGTCACTCTCTCTTTTTTCTTCTCTCGGATGAAATTTTCCCCCTTCCTCTCTTTGCGGCCCCGGAGAAAAGGGAGTGATCTAACAAGATCGAGCACGATGGAAAGGCGACGCCGTTTTACTTCCCCCTCCCTTTTTTCCATCTTCTTTTTCCTTCTCCTTTTTTTCTTCCCGGGCTATCTCAAGGGAAAGCGGAATAAGGGTTAGACCCGGACGGAAACGTTTCGTGCTGTCTCTTTGCCCTCTCCCCTTTCCCTCTTTTCGATGATTCTCTTCTTTTTTTCTCTGCCGTACGGAGGGAAGGGACGCCGTCGCAGGAAACGGACCGGCTCCCCCCTTCCCCTTTCCTCTCAGAACTTTCTTCCCCCCCTTTCCCCCCCCTCCCTCGTAGTCGACAGGACGCAGGATCAAAGTTTTTGTCTTTTTCTCCACCCGAGTCCTCCTCCCCTTTTTTCCTTTCTTCTCCACCTTGAGGGTGGGGAACAGATCTGGATCGCGCAGGATCCGAAGTACGACCTGGGCCTTCGACCAGAGGACGCGCTCCTTTTTCCTTTCCTTTTTCCGAGGTACTCCTCCTTTCCTCCCCCCACCTGCTGGGCGCGCACAGGCGAACAGGTCACTGACTTTACAAGGACTTCGCGCCGGCTATACTACGCAACTGCCAACCCGTGTCTTTCTCTTTCTTTCTTTTTCTTTTGGCAAATAAGAGCCTCTTTCTCTTCTTCCCCTTTTTTCGGTCAGCTGGCGAGGCAAGGCGTCAGGGAGGCAACCGTATCGAGTTTTCTCTTTCCCCCCGCGACGCCTTTTTTTTCCTCGGCGTCACGAACGCGGAAGGATAGAGATCACGAGCCCGAAGACGCGCTATCTTTCTCTTTTCCTCACCTTCCCCTTCTCTTTTCCCTTTGGTATCTGCAGCGCAACTGCGCAGAAGGTGGGTACGTCACGGTGTATCCGCCTGGGCTTTTTTTTTTTTTTTCCCCGTACATCTCTCTTTTTTCCTCTCATACCACCGCCCGAGCGCAAGCTCGCACAGGCAGAGGAAGGAAAGGGGGAGCGAAACGGGCTCGGTCGTCGCGCTATTCATTTTTTTTTTTTTCAGTGGCGTGCTTTCTTTTTCTTTTTTCCTTTCGAGTGCGATACCACATGGAAGACGCTGAGAAGCGCGGTGTACGACAATATTATAGTGTGGGGCACCAATACCGTCACGAAGGCAACGATTCCCTTTTCCTTTTTTTTTTCTTTCCTCCTCCCGCATTTCTTTTCTTTTTCCTCTTCTCACAATACGCCACCGGTGTTATAAAAAATCACAGAGTGCGGCGTCCCCTCCCCCCCCCCCTCCCGTGGCATCTTCCTTCTCTTTTCCGAGCCAGCGCGTGAGAGGTTTCAGGAGAGGCAAGCGGGGGCGCGGTGTGTTTCCCGTCGATGGATCGTCTTTTCCTTTTCTCGAATCCCTACCTCTTCTGGGCTGCCCGCTCAGAGCCGTACGTTCGATGAAACGTCGAGACCGGCCAGTGACCCCTTCTTTTCTTTCTTCTTCCCCTCAACTTTTTTTCCCCCCCCCTAGTGGCCGGACCTTATTAGTAGGCCCAGTACGTAGGCGGACATCCCCCTCCTTCTTCTTTAGCAGTTTTTTCTTCCTTTTTCCTTCTTTGCCTATGCAGCGGCAGGGTAGATCGAGGGCTGATGGGGGGGACGGTTCTTTTCTTTTTTCTTTTGATCTCCCCCCCCTCTCTCGGTGGTGTTGGCGCGGGGCGGGCTGATAAGATATAGAGAAATTAGCGATGGGCTCGCTGATAGAAGCCGTTTCGTGCCGGCTGGCGCGATCCTCCTTTTCCTCCGGCATCGCTTTCTCTTTTTCCTTTCTTTTCTTCTTTTTCTTGGAAGCTTTCACCCACCGGGGCGCGAAAGAAAAGAGAATTA
>Ga0179593_1604409_pt1 | contig 13566 bp, 14 predicted proteins | sample CZODoug2_1_08_16_FD_185931 | JGI IMG/M metagenome (GOLD analysis project Ga0179593, IMG submission 185931) | Vadose zone soil fungal communities from Angelo Coast Range Reserve, California, USA - CZODoug2_1_08_16fungal (PacBio error correction) | ecosystem: Environmental > Terrestrial > Soil >... | reverse complement strand
CGACATTATTACGGTCGTGTTTGTAGTTGATCACCCTTTCGTTGGAGGTAGTATTCTCCGACGCACGTTTTTTGGTTGTTAATCGAATTTTCCCCATTTCCTATAGCGCCCCTATTATGAATCGCTTGCCTGGTGAGTTGCTTGACTTTCGTGCAGTTTTTTTCACCGGAAGTAGTCGTATAGCATACGGGACACTTTAGAGTCCAGTTTGCTTCCCCCCCGTTGCTTGCTAAAAGCCTCCCCTAAAGTTTGTCATCTCGTGGTCCCAAAGACGTGCTGGCTTGTCTCTCTTTTGGTGTCAAGACAGCTGCCCGGGTGTACCGAGGGAGGGAGTTGCTTCAGGCAGGAAGGTTTCCAGCCTTGCGTTTTCCGACAGGGCTTCAGCAGGATTGTGAAACAGGTTCGGAGCAGGAGAACACTCCACCTTTGCTAGGCTTGGACTTCTTGTCTTTTTTCTGAATGAATTTTTTGACGCGTCCCGCCTCATTCTGGGGCCCTTTTTGCTAGCGTCTAGGTTTTTGTGTTGGTTGAGGGGCAGCTTATTGAGGCTGTCCTTACCTGCATATGTTTTCGGTGTTAGCCCCTGCTAGTGACATTGTGAACTCATTACCGGTGTTAGTGTTCCTGTATTTTTCGTTGGGGTTGGGGGGTGGGGTGGTACCCCTTGTCCCCGGATTCGGTGCCCCCCGGGGCTGGCCCTTGCGTTTGCAACTCCCCCATCCCGGAGCAAGCTTTTCCCTTTTTTAAAAGCGTGTTTGATCTTTGCCTCCCGGTGTGTGCTTGGACACCCCCCGGAGTGAGATTTTAATGTTCGCGAGGCTTTTGAGTTTCCTTCCTATAGGTTTGTGGGGTTAACCCTTTCGTGGGGGTTGTTAACTGTCTCCCCTTTTGTAGGTTCAGAACTCGAAACACCATCGACTGTCCTCCCGCGTCAAGTCTTTTTTTTTGACGGTGAGTGGTGAAAAGTTGGTTCCTCAGCGCTGTGGACCCACTAATTTTTCGTTTATGGAACGGGGTAATCGCGAGAGAACGAATTTTTGGTTATCACTTCATTGCTCCTTTGTGTCCCGTGGATTCTTTGCGGAGGCGTGTGGCGCGCCGACCGGCCACGAGTCCGCCGGCTTTTTTCCCTCCGCGTTTTGCTTATGGACCAAGGACTTGCTGGGGCTGGCGCGGTTTCTCTTTTGGTTGCGTGTCAGGAAGGTTCTTCGGCGGTCCAACAGATGGTTTTTTTCCGTGTGGGTTCATGGACTTTCCGAGTTTGGCTGGGAGCATTTCCCACTACTGTGTTCAAGACCTTCTTTCGGTGACAATTTCTTGATAGACCGCTGCCACTTCGTCTTTTTTCGAGATTTCCAATGCGGGTTACCTGCGTTTTCGTCGTGGAAATCGTGGGGGTGGTGGGGCCTTTTGGCTCACTTTCTGTTTCCGAGCTAGATGGTTTCTTGCCGGAAGAGAAGAGTTTGGTCGGGAGTTTTCGGACCATTTTCCATTGTGTTTTGGGTTGCTATGGGCTGGGGTGTCATGTCTGTTGTTCAGGCCTTTCGGCGGAATCAATGATAGTGGTTCGCTGGTAGTGCGCTCCCCGCGGTAGCCTTTTTACAGAGGCGTTTCCCTCTTGAAGGTTATTTTACGGGGGGTGCCTTGACGAGTTTGGCGTGGCTGTCTCCTGCTCTATTGGGTGTACGTCGCCGGATTTTTTTTTTCGACGGAGCCCGTTCAGTGGGGAGCGGATAGAGGTCAGTGTACTTTTTTCCGTTTTCAGGGGCGCTCGCGCTGTTGTACCGTATTTGTTGTCGGGGTGCGTTATAACATGAGCGAAACCGAGGGGCAGGCGCCGATCACGGTCTTCCTTCCCGCGGCTTTCCTAAGGGTGTTGGTCTGCAACTTTTTTTCGGCACGACTCTTGTCTGGTTGCACCGGAGACGTCCCAGTTCAAGGCCCCCCTTGCGGCTTCCCAGAAATCGGTCGGAGTATTGCTTGCTGACCGTAGCTCGTGTCGTGTATTGGTGGTAGAGGGAACGCAGAAAAGTGATGTTTGTCTCTTCCTGACAGGCGAGACTGTTTTCTGTTTCTTCAACAAGACTTTGTGCCGTGATTTTTTCCTCCGCCTGTCTTCGCCCAGAGTCGGAAATGATAGTAGTCTGTTTTTTGTTTAGCGCGAGTGGTGTCCATGTCGACGAAGGTACCCCTTAGCTCGTGTGGCGATTCCTAGCGGGCCCGTTTGATTTCCAGGGGCTGTTTGAAACTGGGGCAGACTGTGTTTCCTTTGCGATACCGGAGTGCTGGATGGTCGATAAGGGGGCCCGTCACCTTGTATCTTAGAGATCCAACCCTTCTTCCTTTTGAATAATGTCTTTATGTTACTATGGATGAGTCATCGCCCTGCCCGCTGCCGTCGTCTTGGGTTTGGCCACCCTCTTTGAGGAGAGGTGTATTTTTTTGATTTATGCGTCAGTCCTACCTGTCTTGGGGGGGTGTTGTAAATTCTTATTTGCTAGCAGGGGAGTCTGGGAGCTGTCGGGCGTCGGTGGGTCTGGGAGAATTTCCCCTGTTGGATTTCGTATGTCCCCCTCGATGGGAATCGGGGGACCCCAGGGCTGGAGGTGACTTTCCCCCTTCTGTGCGGCTTTGTGTGGGTTCAAGTGATTTGTGCATTTTTTTGCGCGGCCACTCCCCAGAGGGGGTTTTTGGACCCACGTCCAAGCAGCACGAGGAGAGGACTGTGGGGTTTTTGTGGGGTTTGGGTGGGTTGTCAGGTTTTTTGGTTGTTTGTGGTGTGGTTTTGGGGTTGTGGTTGGGGTTGGTGTGTTTTTTTGTTGGTCTAAAACTTCTTGTTTGAGTGCTGTTGTCACCATTCGCAAAGTGCTCTGCATTCTTTATGGGGCCTTACGTCCCAGCTCACCTTTACTTGGACCTTTAGCGGAGACAGGGGTTCTGGTCTCGGGGTTAGTCGGTCTCGTTCCCCGGTTCTAGGCCCTCCCTCAAAATAGGCCCCCCCCCAGGCCCCCCCCAAAGCCGAAAAGGTCGGGCCGTTTTTTTTAGCTGGACTTCCTGCTTTTCAAGAAGCGCCCAGGTGCTTTTTAAGTGTTGCAAATCTTGTGCGCTGTTTTTTCTCCGTTTTAGACTTACTTGTGCCAAAATAGGCTAGTAAGGCAGAGGAGGGCGAGATTTTCCCTGTCGGCGTCTCCCGCTTGCTTCTTTTCGTCTTGCCACAAACCAGGAAGGGGCAGGTCGCGACTCCTGGATCTCTCTATTTTCGTCTCCTGCCCTTTTTTTTTGTTTCTATTCATTGTTTGTCGCCCCCTTGTTTTGGCATACCTGACCTCCGGACGGCGGAAATCTCGCCTCGTTTCTCCGCAGGTCTGAATTTTGCCCGATTGTCTTCCCCCGGTGCACGGGTCGGCTGAAAAAATGGGTTTGTCCCTCGCCTTCGCAGATGTTTTGAGCCGGTGTCCCGTCCGCGTGACACGCGCTGTTCCCGAGTGTCGGCTGTGGGTGTTCCTCTTTGTCTGCAAATACCTTGTGTAAGTCTTCCCCCCTGGTATACCCGCCGTGTTGCAGGCGTCCCCCGAGAGAACGAGCCTGGTCACCCGAGATCTTTTCATTAAGATTTCCTGCCGTAACGGAGCCCGGTCATGAAGGTCTTCTTTCATTTCGATGACGGTCCCCCATCTTTTTCCCCGGGTCCTCAAGTCGCGTGGTTTGATTCGTGATTTTTGTGGGTTTGTTCGTTTTTTTTCGCATGTGCCCGTCAGCTCTTCTCCCCTGGCCCTCTCCTGGTCAATTGGATTTTCAACGAAGTGTTTTGACGCGTGCATGGCGAAAGGCGTGGTCCCTTCAGGGTAATCCTCCGAGAACGAGCGCTCTTGCCGTTCCCGTCAGCTCCCCCCCCTCTCCTCACTGAGGAGGTTCCTTTCCCCCCCGTCACGCTCCTATAAAATACAACTGAGCCCCCTAATCTTCGGTCCAACCAGGTCGTCGTTGTTTTCCTTCGCGTATGAGCCCTGACTGTGCACAATCCTTTTATCTCCCGCGGTGGCGGAAGAGCTAAGTCTCTTTATCTCTTCATCCTATTCCACCATGGGAGCAGCAGGGTGCTTTCCCCCTTTTTCAAATATGAGTGTCTATCTTGGATAACTCGTGTCTCCCGTTTCTGTAAGCCCCCTACCCAGAATTCCCTTCCCGGCTGATGCGTCTAGAGGCTAAGTTACCGTGTCTGTCGCAGCCCTTCTCCATACTGGTCCCAACCAACAGGGATCCCGGGATAGCATTTGGGTCGCATCTACATGCAGATTGGTTGCCACTCGGACCTTTTCTTCCTTCCCAATCCCCTCAGTTTTCCCGACTATACGTTGGAAACCTTTCGGGGTTATCCCTGGGATTTATGGTGACGCCCCCCCGCTTTTCTTCTGTCCGCTGCATACAAGGAGTCTGGAAAGAGGATTGTTTAGTGGTGGCGACGGTTTTTATTCCTCCCCCGTGTTAGTGTCCACCACTTCAGATACGTGGCCGGTCAGCAGGTTTTTTTCGAAGTCCCCTTCGAGAGGGGTGGAATGCCGCGTTGAAGTTGTAGACGTCAGTCGGTTAGCGCGTGTTTGCCCCTTGTTTTCCAATGGGTCCAAGGTGCTCCCCCTTTCGAGGTCCGGTAGCTGTTCCGGTAGCGTCCCCCCCCCCAGTGTGGCCCCAAAGAACCTCTGCGTATGGTCCACGCCTAACCGGGTCCCCCCGTCGTACTTAAATGACCAAAGGTCCGTTTCTCAAAACCGGATCTTTTTCCCCCCTTTCTAGGTTTGCCCGCCAATCGTTTTAGCGGAACAGCCGTACGCTCCAATTGTATCTTAGGGCCGCCTGTAAATTTTTTCCCCCCCAGAGGGTCCGCATGTTGCCCATTTTCAGCCAGTAGATGCTTTTAGTCTACATCTTTCGCGACCAGATTTCGAGCATGAAGGTGACCAGTTGGTTCCCGTTGGAATAGCTTTTCGCCCCAGTTCTCCACGAGGGAAGCCGCACACCCTTCGTTTTTCTCAATCCATGCCTATTAGTTAAACCGCGATTGACGGATCGTCGTTGCGGCTCTTTCTGGTTAAAACCGATCTCCCGCCAATTCCGCCAGCCTTTGTTGTTTAGTAGTTGGCCCGGGCCACACGCTTCCGTCGTCCGCAATGGGCCACAGGTTTGTAGCAAGAAGGGGGTACGTTTGGGGGTGCCCAATTTCGTCCTCTCATGCAAGGGCCCCTTCGATCATGCGCAGTAAAAGACCTCGGGTTGACCCCCTCCTTTTTCGGTCCGTTCTCAAGTTTGGGGTGAAACAACTCGCTCCTCCCTCCGTGTCGCTTGTAAGTTGTCTCACCAGCACGCTCTCGGGTGTGGCGGCGCTTGTTTTTTTTTTTTGTTTTTCTCCCCCCAGCTGTTTGGTTTTGATAGCGTGTGACCGACCTGGTTGCTCGATCCCTCGGAGTTGCCCTTTTGAGGTGCCTTGCTGCAGGTTTCCCCCGATGGGGGAACGCTCAGTTTGTGGTTCTGCCCGCTGTAACAGGTCTCGTGTAGTCCGATCCGGGGCGTTGTCCCAATAATTGCATATAGATTTCATAGGCTGGCGTGCCCGTGCCGCCTCTTTAATTGTTTTTGTGGAAAACGCTTCGCTGCGACGGGATGTGTTTGGTCTACGGCGCCGGTGAGCTAGTCCCCGGAGAAGTGATCGCAGGCAGTGCACAAAATTGAAAGGGGCAGAAGGACATAACCGACTCCCTCGTGCCCCCGGTCTTTTACTGGATATTTCGGGAGAGAGCGGAAGTGCGGCAATGTCTCTTTTCGGTCCTCCTGTGTTGAGAGCTGTGAATTAGGTTGCGTGCGAAGAATGCTAGGGGGGTTACTCAGATTTGCCCGTTCTCAATTAGCTATGGTGTTTGTTTTTTCCCCCTCCGGACCGCTGGTCGAATTGTTGTTTTGGGTTTCTACTCCTGGCGTTTATAGTTTTTTTTCTCAACGTACTCGTTTTTGGATGTGAGAAACTCCCTCCTGGAGGGGCCTGCGGGACTTTCACCGTCCGTGAGCCTTAGTCCGAAGATGGTGCGCGTGTCTGGGACCACGCGGGCGCGGTCCGTTTTCATTTTAGCGGGTTTTTCGGGGACTGGATTATCCTTCCATACGAAATGTCTTTGTTCTTGGGCTTAAGTACGGACTTCTGCCCGCGGTGTTTCCTTCATCTTGTAAAAACGTCTAAGGAGCATCCAGGCGCCGCTCCGAGTTGGGTTGAGGTCGGTGGTTTTGAACATTTTCCGGTCCCTTTAAACAACTCTTTTTTTTGCTGACGCGGGGAGCCGGTTGCCGAACGAGATTTGCTTTGATGCCCCTTCGCTTTCTTGTCAGAGCTTTATTTGAGGAATTTGGGGGTGTTTTGGGCCGTTTGGAAGTCTAGGCTCGTGTGCTGCTTGGCTGAATCGAAGGGCGGTTGTGTCTTGGTCCGTCCCACTCTTGCATAGCGCGCACTTTGTTGGGCGGTTACTGCTTTTCTCGGCGTCTAGTTTGGACTGGATAAATGTCCCACTACGAAAAATATCGTTGCTGTTCTCCCCTCAGCTATGGTTCAATAATCTCGGGTTTTTGCGCTGTTGGCAACCGTCTCTTTTCAAGCGCGGGAGCCACTTTTTGAACCAGGTTGGTGGATGGGTTTTAGCGTTTAGCCTTTCCTCCTCTTCCCCGACAAGTTCTTACGCTGGGTAGGCTGTTCCCCCACCTTTTTCTGCCCGCCGGACTTCAATGTCGACTATGACGTTTTTGGGCTTTATGGGCCTGCGTGGTCGCGTTGGTCACCGGCTTTTCGGCTGCCCTCAGCTATGGGGGTTTTTTTGGGCAGCTCGGATTTCGCCCTGACCTTCGGCTGTGTGGAATTGTCCGATCGTGTGGGGCGAGACTTTTATTTGGTGGGGTTTCCCATCCCGCCTCCTCACATCGGGATGTAGACACGGGTGAGAGTGGGGGACCCCGCTTTTCAAGGGTTCCCCTTTGATCGTTGCAGACGGCAGGCGCTGGGGACGTGCTAGTGGAACTTGGAATGGCGCGGGATTTGGGGGAGCGGGGCGTTCTTTCCCTTTTCACGGGTCCGGGGTGCCCGGTGCGTTGGCGCGTGACCCGCACGTTTCCCCCGGAAGGTTCTTGTTAATTTTGTATAGTGCCCACGTAACTCACCTCTGGCGTTCTGTAATGTGCGCTCTGTTGAATCGGGAAGGAGTTCGGCCGCCGCTCATTCCTTCTCGCGCCCAATGTTCCCCTATCGGATAGGCACGGTCTTTTCGTTAAAGCCACCCGTTTCCCCCCCCCGCGCTGTTTTACAATTTCTGTCTTCGCCGATGAGGCCTGGAGAGGTGTTGGTGTTTTTTTCCGGGGGTCGTTAGGGGTGAGTCAATGGTCAAAGGGACCGCTTAGTGAGTTTTTTGTTGCCTGTGCTCCTCTTCCTCTCCCATATTGATTCGCACTTCGGTAACTCGGGGGGGTGTTTCAGACAAGAGGGGTGCCTTCTATTGTCTGAGTGGCTTAGAAATATGGTGCTAACGGTGTGGCTTCTCTTCCATTCCTCGATCATCGACTTCGATAGGAGCTTCCCCCGGGGAGTAAAAAGGGGTGGGGTTTTGTCTCCTCGATACTCGCCGCCTTTTGGCCCTCTTCCCCCGCTTTTTTGAACTTTTTCCTTTGTTTGCGTCCTAGTTTGTAGTTTTCGCGTCTTGCGGAGATCTCGCGTCTTTGCGGGAAATTTGTGGGATTGTCTCGCAGGGCAGGTTGCCTGGCTCGTTGGTGATAGTTTTTCCGTACCTTTCTTTTTAGGCCGGCTGAAGGCCGGCACACTGGAAGGAACGGCCGTGCCAGGAGGGGGCGGTTTTTCCCGAGTTGCCTTTCTATTTTCCCCCCCTGGCAACGGTGTGCACAGCGGGTGAGCCGCCGGCCCTTGAGAGCATCCCATCCTGCTCGCGCCTTCGCTTTTTATTTAGTTGTCACCCCGAAAAATGACTCCGCGCGAATTGGCTTTTCCTTACGCCCTCTTCCTGACATTCTTAGTTTGAACGGGTTTCCGTGGCTGCATTTGGGGGTTGATATCCATAAGCTGTTCACTTTCCTCCTATAACTCTTTCCTTACCCCTCAGGCCAAACACGCACAACATCGCCCATGTCCGCTCCGCTGGATCCGGTCCCGGTGCTGACCAGTGACTGGGGAGCCTGTTTTAGGTATCCTCCCTTATCACCGTTTCCCCCTCCCCTGTCCTCTCTGCCCAAAAAAGTGCATGCCTTCAGAGAAGCTTTTTTGTTCTCTCCTGCTCTTGATTTAGGTAGTCCCCAAACGAACGGGCAGTCCGCAGAAACAGTCTCTCCTTCCTAGACCCCTCCTTGTCTCTCTCTTTGATTTTTCCTTTACCCTGACTCCCGGAAGGCGGCCTTAAAGGTAGACGGTTCGCTCTTCTGGCCTGATGCCTTGTTTTTTGCAGCGATTTCGCCCGATTCCCCCCGCGGCTAGGATGTGCACAGTTCCCCGCTCCCCAATGGGTGGAGGGCTTCCGCGTTCCTTCTCTTGGTTACCTTCCATCTCTTTTGTTTTTGTTTTTGCTGGGTAGGATGCGTGATATCATGGCTCCGTGGGTTTTTGTCCCATACCCCCGCTGAATCCGACACCCTGTGTCCTTGCGATAGACCTTCATTCAAGTAAAGTAGGAATGCCTCCTTCTCCCCCTCCTTGAGCTCCTTCCTGATTTTGGACCTGACGGCATGCAGGTGCATCGTCTTGCGCGGCGCGCGCTTTTTGTTGCTTTGTGTTCTTCCCCTTCGTCATGTGCAATTGGTACGGCGGAGCGGCAGCAGAGAGATCTCTCGTGCCTACGCTTCGACTTCTTGGTCGTTTCTGTCTTCCGGTCTTCTTTCCATAAGTTCCTTCCAGAAGGTGACCTCCCGATATCAGGCGCTCCAGCCTGGGTGGTTTTTTTCTTCCGTCGAGCTTCTTGTTAAAAAATTTTACGAAACCCTGTTTCCGTATTTTTCTCTGCCGCTACCCGCGCCCCCCCCTCCCACCTGTCTCCGCGTCAAATCTTAAGTGTGTTTAAAACCATCGATTTCCAGTTTTCTTTTCTCCTCCTTTACGGCGATCATTTTTACTTCGGGAAGCGCTAGCGAGATTTGATCGAGGCCGCCGGTCCTACCAGTCCTGGTGCCTTTTTCGGACTTCTCCTCCCACGTAGGATTTAGATCTGGCCACCGTTTCTCCCCAGAACGCGAGTTTGCTTCCCTTAATCTCTTGCGCTCGAGTCTGTTCGGAGGGCTAAGACCGCTTATTGAATACGGGGCCTTATTCCCCCCAAACCTCTCCTTTCTCCCCCGCATCTTTGTCGCAGGACCTGACATGCAGATGTTGTCGCTACCAGCGCCTTTTTCTTTTTTTTTTTTGTTTTTTTGTGTTTGTTCTTTCCCCCCCCCAAGCGGCTCCCTCGTGCCCCCTATATTTGTCCCCCTGTTCTTGGCTTATCCGACCTTTCCCCTCCACGAGACCCTTATTGCTACGGCACTCAGGACTGCCAGATTATGTGCTGTGGCGCTTTCGAGAGTACCTCCGTTTAGGGTTCCCATACAATAGTGTGGGCAGCCCCGCTTTGCCCCCGGGAAAGACCTATCTAGATGAAGGGGGAAGCGCGTGGCTTGTAGCGTGCACCTTATCGCTCGTTTCTTACAGGGTTTCCCTTTCCGCGGTAGAAAGGAGCGCCGGCGTGTCCCAGGTTTCCTTGGAAGATTATTACCACTGTTTGAAGAACCCCCTCCTGCTTTGTGCCCCTGAAGTATTTTCTAGATTTAAGGGGGATTCCAGGGGGGCGCGCTGGCAAACGTGGGCGCCGTTGGGCGGTTGGGTCGGGGTGAGGTGAGGGACCATCCCCCCCCACGCTCGTTGCGCACACTTTGTGTAGTCCACAAACGCCGATTGCCCGGGTTTTTTGGTTTGACAGCCGAGGTCTCGCTGGCCCCCGCGGAGGGTGCTAGGGCCGCCGAGACGAGCCCGACTTGTTTTACACAAATGTTCCCCCCCAAGCATGGGTCCCTCAAGCACAGCCCGCCGAATTCTGAACCTCTTTTTCTCGACCCTTTTTCCAAGGCATACGACCGCGTAGCGTTCGACTTCGACAGGTTGCTCCCGCTGGGAACACTCCCCAAAAAAGATTAGGTGTGCTCTCTCCCAGAGCTGCTTTGTCCCATAGCCGTTTTCCAGAGACAAGCTCTAGAAGGTTTGTGAGATGACAGTCCGTTCCTCCCCCGACGAGAAGCCTCTTTTGTTTTGACATGGTCAGTCCGACAACTCAGTCCAGGCGTAAGCCCGTCTTCTCTCGCCTTCTGTGGGCCTTTTCCAACTAATAGGTTTTCTGACCGGGAGGAGGATCCACGTTCCAGTGGCCCTTCGGCGTCGCTAGAGTCTCCAAACTCGTCAAGCGACCTTGGTTGCTGCTTCCGTCGGCATGTTTCCTTCACAGATGTACTCCTGCTGTCGTCCATCGTCGTGTAGCGAGTGATCACCCTAGGTTGCGGTCAATTAGCGTGCTGTTGGTTTGTAGCGTGATTCCGCAACCACCCTCCCCCTGTATACCAACTTTTTTTCCTGCGTGCTCCTTCTGAGAGGGGAGGGTTTTTTTACGTCGCTTCCCTCGGGTCTTCGAGGTATCAGGCCCCGCCCCACTTGGTTTTCGTAGCTTCCTTCCCGGTAAGGGAAAGCTCGCGAAATTTTCACTCCCTTGGTCCATTGGCCCCCTGTTTTAGATTCGGAGGGTGCAAACGGAGCTTCCAAGGGGGTTGTGTGGTGGGTGTTTCCCAGCTTTCCCTTGTTACCAGAAGACGCTGGAGTTAGATCTCAAGGGCAGTATCCCGCTTCCCTCTTTACTTGAAGCAACTTAATGAGGTCAAAAGGAAGACTCTTCTTCTTGCCTTCCAGCTTCCCTTTCCCCTCTCTTTTTATATGTGACTCATCGAGTTGGGGTTTTCCGAGATGGGGCCTGTTTTTCTTTCCCCTTCCCCCTCCCCCCCCTAGAGTAACAAGATCGTGCCTTTCAGATCAAGAGTGGTGTGTTGCGCTTCCGTGTTGTTGTACCATTACTTGGGCGCTTTTCCGGATTGCCCGGGGGCGGGCTTTAAGTTTTTCCCTTCCCCAACTACAATCAAGTTTTCGCAGTCGTTTGAAAATCCCGTGGGTAGCCCTAGTGCTTTTGCTGTTGGACACTGGCATATTGCGTGGAGAAATTTCGTTTGGCTTTCGGTATATCCTTTACCCCTAGCCGCCTCTGTTCCGGTTTGTTTTTTTTTGGATCTCCTTGGACAAAAGCCGGATTTCGCCCTTCCAACCATGAAGAGTGCCGGCAAGGGCGCTGGTTGAGTATGTTGTTTTGCCTTTTTTTTTTTCTTGAAGTTTTACTGTGACTAAAACGCTCATCGTTCTCCGCGGTGGCCGCTGCGCGATACGAATGTGGGGGGTGGTTGTTTTTGCTAATGTCCCTCCTCTATCGTGATTATTTGCCGAGAAGTTTGCGCATGTTCGAAGCGTGTCCCCCTGTCTACCTGGGTTTGGTGGTACGGCGTGTTGCGGTTTTCTACTTTTGGATTTTTTTTTGAGCCGTTGGGGACTTGTGTTCGGGGGTGGGCCCCACCGCGGTCAACTGGTTTGAAACGTAGTGGGCCGTGGAGTCGGTGTGGCGGTGTCCCGTGCCGACTACCTGTTTTCGGCTCCCCTAGTGTAGCATCAGTACTGTCGGCTGTCGATGGGGCACGAGATTTGCTGGTGTTTCGGGTTTCACAGGATTCGTTGGGGCCCAGTCCGGTGTTTCTGTTTAATAGGAGGTTAGAGCCTTTGCTTCTAACGAGATTCCTCTTTCTGTGATAAAAATTTTGCTCCGCGGGAGGGTGTGCGTTTCCCTTTATATGGGCAATTGTCAGGGTGGCACGACGCTGGGCAGGAATCATCTGTGGATCGTTCTTGTTGTCCCTCGATTTGTCGGGTCTGACTGGACCATTTCGGGGGAGGTTGTTTTCCCTGTCAGAGAGTCCGGTGGTGGTGCGCCGTTCCTATGTTTGTCTGTTGTTGGCGGCTCCCCCTTTCCTTTCTTTTCTTCCCTCTCGTAGTTTTTTTTCCCCGACGAGGTGAGTCTTGTGTCGGGTTTCCTGTGGCGGTCGCTCCTTTGTTACCTGGGCGCGGGGCGTCATTGTGTTCCAAGCGGTGTTCCTTTTTCAGGGTGGCCCCCTGTTCGGAGCGTTGCTCTACGGGGTGTGTCCTGGTCCACTCTTATGTCGTTCTGCTCTTCTTTCTTTTTTCAACGCCCCCGATGGTGTTCATGTTTGGGTGTATGACGCCTCCCTATACTTCACATTCCGGGGCACCTTTTTGAAGTGGACAGTCTTATGCACTTTTCCGAAGAGTTCTCCTTTCGCCCCCATCCCCCCCGTGTTTCCCTCAGGGTTGCAATTGGGATAGGTGGGGGACTTCGCCCGTTCCCCCCCCCAATTGTGCGCCGTTGGTCTTTGAAAAGTATGCCTTGCCCCGGTTTTTGTTTCTCACCTTTCTTTTCTGGAATGGTGTTTTGGTTTTTTTTACATTTGTTTTGGCGCCCTTGCCTTTTCCCCCCCGGGTACTTAGCTTTAGCCACCGTCCGACAGTGGATTTTTTGCGTACTTCGGGGTAGAGGTTGTGGTTGTTGTCCCTCGTTTTCCCAGAATATAGCTTTTGTCGAAATCCCTCGTTGTGCTCTCTCTGCCCCCCCCCTATGGTTACGGCCTATGAGTGATGGGGGGGGGCGCCCATTTCCGGGGTCCCCCTCCTTCTGTCAGCCCTTTAATGAGTACCGTGACCGTACAACCGGTGTGTTCCGGTCCTGGCGTGGTGGCCTTCCAAGCTTGCGTATCTGTGTGTAGTTTCGCGGTTCCGTTTTTTGGATACTACTCCAGTTTGAGTTTTTCTTTTTTGCGTCCCTTTTTTCCTCTGACGCGGTCTAGTTGTGTGATATGGGGAAGAGGTTCCCCTGCGGTTTTGTTGCTTAGTCAGATGCATCTCTTGCCCCACTGGGACTTCCCGACGAGTTTGTTTTTTTTTTTTTTCTCTCTTTGGCCGCTTCCCCACCGGTCACGCAGCGTTGGTTGGTGGCAAAGGCAAGCCTCCAGAGAGGCTAATCTTCTTTTTCAAATCCCCTTCCCCTCTCATACTTGTTTGGGTGGTCTAAGAGTTGCCTTTTTAAGGTTAGATTGTCCCGTTTCTGAGCCGGAGACAGCTTTGTTTCTTTGCTGCAGACGGGGGGCTCCATTTTCCCCCCTTCAGTTGATTTCTCTCCTATCTCCACGCAGTCAAAACCCAAGAACAGCGGCCTGGATTTCCCGCTCTTCCCAGCGGCCTGGTCTCCCTGGGCAACCCGGTGCTGGGGGGCCTGTCCCCCCAAATTTCTCCTGCCGTGTTCGCCTCGTCGGCACCGAGATTTTTTTAAAAAAAGGGACTCAGTGCCTAAGATCGGGTTCCTCTAGCGGCTTCCGCTTTTCTCTTTGCAGCACCAACCGAAGGTCACAAAG
>Ga0179593_1572427_pt1 | contig 13566 bp, 19 predicted proteins | sample CZODoug2_1_08_16_FD_185931 | JGI IMG/M metagenome (GOLD analysis project Ga0179593, IMG submission 185931) | Vadose zone soil fungal communities from Angelo Coast Range Reserve, California, USA - CZODoug2_1_08_16fungal (PacBio error correction) | ecosystem: Environmental > Terrestrial > Soil >... | reverse complement strand
CGCAAGTGACGCAACCTTTTTTTTCTCTGTCATTTTTCCCTTCCTTTTCCACACTTTCGAAAATGTCGGGATCTTTGTACTACCCCCCCTTTCCCCCCCCTCTCTTTTTCTTTCGCTAGGAGGGAAGTAGCGATGATCATCTTCTTTTCTAGATGGAGAGGAGATTAAAGGGTTCCGGCGTACCTTTTTTTCTCCCTCTTCCCCTCTCCCCCCTTTCTTCCTCCTTGGTGTCATCTTTTCTTTTTTTTCCCTCCCTTCCTTTCTCCCTCCGGGTAAAGAGGATTCGCCTTCCTTCCTGGAAGGGGATCAAGAGCGTAAGACATGCTCTTTTTCTCTCCTCCCTTTCGCTCCCTGACCGGGCGGATTCCCCCGACGATACTCCCCCTTTTTTTTTTTTCCTTTCAAGAGTGGTGATTTCCAGACTGTTCCTTTTTCGTTCGACTTCCTCCCTCCTTTTTTTTCCCTTTTTTTTTTTTCTTTTTTTCCCTGGCGCCGCATCGCGCGTGGGCGTGTAGACTCATATTTTCTCCCTCGAGATCTGTTATATCGGGGACGAGTTTCCTCTTCCCCTATTATAATAAGAAAAGTGGCGGTAGCGCTGATTCTTCCTTTCTCTCCCCTTTCCTCTCTGGTGCCGTGGCGGGACTTCGTGCCCTGGTTGTCTCTCCCTTCCCCTCATCTTTTCGCGGATATACGGGCCGGGTGTTCTCACTATGGAAAGCAGTTAGGGTCGGTTTTTTTTGCCTTTTTTCCTTCTTTCTGCCTTAGCGGCCGCGACAAGATCTTCCCTCCTCCCCTTTTTTTCCCTTTTTCCCCCCTTGGTCTCATATGTATTAAATAGGGTCCTGGGCGTTTCCTTTTTGTAGCCTAGGTATGGTAGCGATGCTCTTATCCCCCCACTTTTTCTTTCATCGGGCAAATCGGCTCCGCTTTCCTTCTCCCCTTTTTTTTTTTTCTTGGACTGCCGCGGCTCCCTTTCTTCTATCCGGTGAACAGAATCTTTCTCTGTTCTTTTTTTCTTTTTCCGCCCGAAGCCCCCCCCGCTTTTTTTCCCCCGCTTTTTTTTTTTTTTTTTTTTTGGGTTTGACCTGTGTTTCGGAGTTTTTTTTTTTTTTCCCGTTCGACGAGTCAAACGTCCCCCTTTTTTTCCTCCTTTTCTTCTTTTTTATGGTCCAACCGTTCAAGCTCCCCCTTTTTTTTTAATACTACGATCCGATTCTTCCCGAGGCCGAAGTGCAAGCCCCCTTTTTTTTACCCAGCACGCCGTTCCCCTCCCTCCCCCGGGTTCTTCACGACCCCCCAAAGAGCCGATCGCCTTTTTTGGGGTTCCGTCATGTCAACCTCCCCCCTTCCTTTTTTCAACCGGTTGGCGAAGTAGTCTTTTGGTTACAGATATAGAGGCTTCCTCTCCTCCTTCCCCTGACGGCGGCCTAACTGTCCCCTCCCCCTTTCTTTTTCTTTTTCTTCCAAAAAATGCCCTCTGCCGAGGTAGAGGCTCCCGGTCAGATAACTTCCTCGCAGTTGTCATGAGGGTTGGGGAAAATTTCCTTCTAGGAAAACCCTCCCCCTTTTTCTTCAAAACGTCATCCTTTCAGAAATATACAGTTTCCCCCCCCCGAAGCGTCTCCAGGTCCCTCCCCTTCTTCTTTCTAGGAATTTGCCCTGTTTCCCAGAGCGTCCGACCCCTTTCCTCCCTCTCTCTCCCTTTTCCTCCTCCTCTTTTGTGTTCCTGATCTCTCTTGGGAACGCTCCATCTCGGACATGGCAAAATTCTCTTCTTCCCTCCTCCTGGCATGGAGACGCCTTGGCTTTTTCTCTCTCCCGAAGGAAATGTAATCAAGTAGGGGATGGATCTTCCTTCCCCCCCCCCCGCTGATGATGAGCAGTCTATCTCCTTAAAGAGCAGTTTAGAAACAGAGGGGCTTCCCCACTCTTTTTTCTCCGGAAGGCAGGCGTCATCCATCTCTCTTTCCCTTTTGTCCTCCCCACGGACTAAGGGAAGCCTCTTCCCCCCCCACCTTTTTTTCCCTCCTCTACTTAGCCACCCCCGAACTCATGGATTTCCCCCATTCCTTTCCCCCCCCACAAGGCACCCGTCCCTCCCTCTCTTTTTTTTTTTTTCCGGATGGTCGGAAGACCTTTGAGGCAGGTGAAAAAGGCTTCTTTCCCCTTCTCCCCTCGAGACGGTGCACAGTCGTTTCCCTTTTCCCTTCTCCGAGATTAGATGGCCTGAAGAGGGTGGAGACTCCTACTTTTTTTCCCCCTACCCTTCTATTCGAGAACTCTCTTTTTTCCTTCCTTCCCCGGGAAGTTAGAAAATCCACTCTTTCAAAGAAGGAGTTCTTTCCTCCTCCCCCCTTTTTTGGGAGTTGAGCCAATTCCTTCCCCCCTCCCCTTCTTTTGTCAAAGGGATAGTAGCCCCCCTTAAGGAGAGCTTCCCCGGCAACGCCCCCCGCCCTTTTGCCAGCTTCCCCCCCCCGCGTTGTGATCAGCGAGAATCGTCTTTTCCTTTTTCAACCCGCGACAATCGATCTCCTCCCTTTCGAGACATAGGGGCCCGTTATATTCTTTTCTTTTCCCCCTTGAAGAAGGAGTGTTCTGCCGCATACGGCCCCCCCCCCCCTCCCCCCATTGCGAACACCGACCTTCGGCTTTATCCTTTTTCAACCCTTTTTTCTTCCCCGGACAGTAGATAAGACCTGACCTTTTTCCTGGCCGCGGACACCGAAGAAATCCTTGTCCCCTCCTTCCCCCCCCCCTGCTACTGGAGAGGATTTGCTTCAAGTCTCTCCTCCTCTCCTCCTCTTTTTTTTTCTTCCGATCTGACATCGTCCCCGATAAACAGGACATAGGGTTCTTTTCTCCCCCCTTCTCTTCCCTTTCCTCTTCCCTTCGTCCAGGCCCATCCACCCTCTCCTTTTCCCCCCTTTTCTTTCCTCCCCTCAGATGGTCGCAAGTGCAAGGCGTCTTCACGATCGTTACAAGAAAGAGTTTTCCCTTCCTTTCTTCTTCTCTCTTTAATGAGAGACAGGTTAGCGAGTCCGATCCCCCAGTTTCACCACTTCCCCTTTTTCTTTGCCCCTCTTCTCTCGGGTTAATGAGCTCCTCCCCCTCTTTCTTTCCCTTCTTTCCCCTAGTTTCCGATGAAGATTGAATTTTCCCCACTCAATCAACTCCCCTTTTTTTTTTTTAGACGGGGGGGGGGGGCTTCCCCTCTCCGAAGGAAAACCGTAAAGAGCGCTTCCCCCTCCCCCTCTCCCTTTTCTCTCTCCAGCGGACGGCCCAGCTCTTGCAAGTTCTCCCTTTTCCCTCCTCTTTTCCTCTCGGGAATAGTGAGAAAGGTACGATCCGATCAGTCTTCTTGCGAAACGGCGCACCATCGGCTCTCCCCCCCTCTTCCTTTTTCCCCTTTCCCCCCGCTCGGGTGCCATGGCGCACCCCCCGTCATTATTCCTCTTCTTCCTTTTTTTTCTCTTTCAAACGAGCTTGGACGGCACGTGACGCAATCTCCCTGGCTTCCGCCACGGCGCTAAACATGACGTCCCCCTTTCTTTTCCTTCTCACTCTTACGTCCTCTTTTTTGGGCCCCCGCCCCCATTCTCTTTTCTTTTTTTTTTCCCTTTTTTTTTCGAAGGCATGGTGTGGAGCGTCTTTTCGGCGGATCGTTAGGGTATATGCGCCACTGCTATTTCTCTCTTCTTCTTTCTTTTTTCTTCTGGCCCCCCTCTTAAATTTCCCTCTCTTCGACTAAGGGTACATAGGCTTCTCTCCTTTCCCTTTTTCCTTTTCTTCCCCTCCGGTCAGACACATGCTCGTGGTGACCTGATGTCTTCTCTACCCCTTTCTTTTTGATCAAGTAGATCGCGAAGATCACCCCCCCCCTTCTCTCGTTAACGGTAATAGTGGTGATAGTTGACCTCCTCCTTTTCTCCTTCGTTGGCGGTAGACTCCCGGGTCGCATTTACCTTCTTTTTTCTCCTGTTTCCTCAGAAATAGAGAGGGGCGTGTACGCCTATCGGGACGAGGGTAGAGAATCACGGCCCTCTTTCTTTCCCCTTCTTTCCTTCTTTTTCTTCCCGCGCTTATCTAACTGGCCGTCCTTCCCATTATCTTTTTTTTTTTCCCTTTCTCGTTGACGGAGGGGTAGAGCCATGAAGAGAAATTCGTCTTCTTTGCCGGGAGTGGCGACGTTTTTAACCTCCCTTGATTTCCTTTTTAGCGGGTCGGTGTTCTCTTTGGTCGTCTTGCCTGTCTGGCTTCCTCCTCCTTCTTTTTTTTTCGAGAATGACATAAGGACACAGGGCTTCCCTTTCGTGCATCTCGATTGTCGAGGGTTTCGTTTCTCCCCTTTTATTTTTTTTTCCCCACTTTTCTTCTGGTGCAGTTCATCGGGTCCCCCCCCCCATAGTCGCGGTTCCTTTCTTTCCCCCTCTCGGAAAGATAGGATGTGGATCTATCCTTTCTTCTATTCATTGTCGCACGGACGAAACCCCTTTTTTATCTTTTTTCCCCCCTCTGGGTGCCCTGTGTTTCTTTTGGACTTTTAGACCTTTCCTTTCCTTTTTTTCTTCTCTCGATATGAAGTAGGGCGTTGACTTCCTCCCAACGAGGCAAGAGAATCTCTCTCCCTCTTTTCCCTTTTTTTTCCCCCGAGTGACGAAGTTCCTCCTTCGTTTCTCCCTTCCTTTTCCTCCTCAAAGAAAGGTCTTCCTTTTCCCCCGCGCCGATCGCGTAGAGGTGCTTGGGGTTCCTTCCTCTTCCCCTTCCTTTTCCCACAGGGTTGGCGATCTTTCGCACTTTCATTTCTTCCTCTTTCCTCCGTCCGTAGAAATCGGCACGACTGCGGCCTTCCTACATGCGGAAGGCGACGTCTCTTTCCCCCAATGCCGCCCCGGTGTCTACGATTCGCTTTCTTTTTTCTGGAAAAGTCAGTCGCAGTTGATCCTTTAGTAGTTAAGGATAGACCCCCCTCCTTTCCCTTCCTCATGGCCGTCTTTCCATCCTGTTTCCCACTCCCCATTTCCCCCTCTTTTTTTTAATTTGCCATGGCCCGAGATTGCTTCTCCGCAACGCGTAATATATCTCTTTTTCCTCCTCCCTTTTCCTCCTCCCCGCGTTGCTTTTCGGTCTCGACCCTCCTTGAAATGGCAAATAGGGAGAACAGACTTTTTTTTTGCCCTGGGCGTGGCCACCGGAGATTTCGACACTCGTCCCCTTTTTCCTCCCTTTTCTTTCTCCGTACTACTAGCCCACCCCCCCTTTTTTTCTTTTTCTTTTTCCTCCCTCCCGGAGAAGAAACTCACGGCCATCTCTCTTGGCGGCATTATTTGGAAGATCTCGCTCCCTTCAGGCTGCTGCACTCTCTCTTTCTTTCCCCTTTCTCAAGCGATTTTCTTATCGAAACAACACACCCTTCTTCTCCCCTTTTTCTGCCAACCGGTTTCCCCGGACGTTTCATTCTGGATTTCTTTTCAAAAAAAAGAAACCTTCCCGGTGGTGAGGCTGTGTCCCCTCCGTTTCCTGGATTTTCACTCTCACAGGAGGGAGGGTTACCCCCTTGATGAAATTAGACTAGTTTTCCCCACCCTTTCCTCTCCCCCCCTTCCTCTTTTTCCTCGGGATCGTTAAGCTTTTTCACCCTGCCCTAATTTCAGATTAGAGAGCCGGCGCGTTTTTACGGCCAGGTTAGAAATTCCCTCCCCCCCCCTTTCCCCCCCTTTACCCAGCAGTCTGCACTCCCCCCCCCCCCTTTTTTTTTCGGGGAGAAAATGACTTTTCCCGATGCGGGCAAAAGGATGGCCCCCCCCTTTTCCTTTCTGTCCGCGCGCGTCCGCAGCCTTTCTCGATGAAATGAACCAGAAATCAGCTTTTTTCTCCTCGCCCCTTCCCCCCTCCTCCCTGAAAACCCTCCTCCAATCCAGATCGCCCTCCTTTTTTTCCCTTCGGGAATAACGGTGTCGGATGCAGGTTTTCCAAGAAGAGCCGGTCTTTCGCGTCTTCCCTCTCTCATAAACCCCCCCAGGTAACACCCCCTCTTTTCCCCTTTCAGGTGAAAAACGTCGCCAGCCCGGCCCCTTTTTTGCGTACAGACGAAGTTCGAGTCAGGCGCCTCCCCTCCCCCCTTTCTCGCCCCCTCCGGTCCCCCCCTCAGATAATGGATTCTGGAAGCCCTTTCTCTTCCTCCCTCCCTTCTCTTTTTTCTTATACTTTCAGATAGAGGATTTCACGCGGGCCTTTTTTTAGAACAGACATGTAGAGCGAGCTCGGTCTCTTTCCCCTCCCTTTCTTTTTCCCCATCCCCAGCGAAACCCAAGATTCCCCCTCCACTCTTTATTTTTTGACAAGTAGAAAAGCCACTCTTTCTTTTATCCGCGGTAAACGATTCACCCCCTCCTTCCCCTTCCTTTCCTTCGTTGGACAGTGACGTGCATTTCCGTTATCGCTTTTTTCGCAGAGCCAGATCACCCCGTAACCACGTTTTTCTCGGTGATCCCCTTCCAGATGTAGCCTCTGGTACGCGCGAATCCCTCCACCCGTCTTGATCGAGCTTTCCCTCTTTTCCTATTCCCCCCCCCCTAAATAATAAGGAGGCCGACTTTCGTGGCGCCGAACCGAACGATCCCTCTGACCTGTTATTTCCCTTTTCCCCCCCCTTTCCCTGTCGCACAGCCCTTATCCTTCCCTTTCCGCCTGCCCCCCTTTTTTTTTTTAAGGAAAAGGGCAAAGACATCAGTCTCCTTTCCCGATCATGTTCGTAAGGTAGAGAGAGGTGGCAGTATGACATCTCTTCCCCCCCTTTTTCCCCTCCTTCTCTTTACGTTTTTTCTTTTTGACATGGGAGAGAACAACAGAAAGAATTTCTTTTTGTTGTTGAGAGATATGCATTTCTTTTTCCTCTTCCCCTCCTTCTCCTTACTCCCCTGAATCGTCCTTTCTTTTGCGCTTTAGGTCTTGCTTTCATCCCCTTCTCTTCCCCCTTTTCCCCCTTTTCTTCCCCGTGTAATAAAGATAAAGCTCATGATGTACTGATATGATAGGATGGGAAGTTCTTCTCCTTTTTCTTTTCTTTCTGTTTTGGAGCGAGTTTGGCCTACGGGTGCCTTCTTCCCTTCTCCTTGCCTCGAAAAAGGTAGGACGACTGATTTCCTCTTCAGCGGGCACCGATAGAAATATCCTCCGTTGCCCCCTTCTCTTCCCCTCTTTTTCTCCATTGGAAGGGGATCACCTTTATGACATTCTTTGTTCCTTTTCTCTTTCTCTTTTTTTTTTCTTCGGATAAAGTAGATAGAGAAGATAAAGGTTCCACAACATATGGATGGGAAAAAACGATCTTTACTTTCCCTTTCCTTTTTTCTTTTTCAATTCGACCATCGTTGCTTTCCATCCCTTTTCCCTTTTTCCTTTTTTTCTTTTGCTGGGAGAAGAATAGAGAGTGGGCTTTTTTTTTATATCGGGACGAGGTCGCGAATCAAGTCTCTTTCTCCTCCGCTCCTCTCCCCCCTTTTTCCTTTTTTTCTCGATGATATACCTGGAAGTCCTCTCTCCATTATCTTGCTTTTTTTCCCCTTCGGGTAGAGGAACCTGCGAGAACTCCTGGGAGGGATCTAGGGAAGTCTTGGGACTCTCCCCCCCTCTGTATACTATGGTGTCGATTTTTTTCCGGGGTACGGTGTTAGAACTTTGTTTTTTTTCTCTTCTGCGCGACCCGTCAAATCTTCAATTTTTTATGGAATAAGACACCGTTCCCTGGGAGTGATATCGAGTGTAGCGTTGTTTTCCTGTTGTTCCCTCTGTTCCTCGATGCGCTGTATCAAATGCTGTTGCCGTTCCCCTTTCCCTTTTTCTTGAAGTTGATGAGGACGGTCTTCCGGAATCGCAGAGACCTTTCTTTTTTCTATATGACGTGCAGCTCGTCGCCGTCCTCCCCCCAACGAAGACACCCCTTTTTGGGGTTTGGGGGTTGGCTTCATCCTGCTTTTTTTTTTCTTTTTTTTTTCAGGGGCGAAACCTGGGCCTTTCTTTCGCGAATCGAAGTACGGGGTTGATGTTGTGCTTTCCCCTTCCGTCCCAGAGTAGCTCCTCTCCCTTCCTTGTGTGGTAACAGATTTGCACCCGGCCGATTGCGACATGCCTCCCTCCGGGGTTCATTTTCCCGCCCCCATCACGTTCTCCCCCCCTTATAGACGGACGCGGTTTTTCCTCCCATGAAGTTTCGTAGGGGGCCACCGGTTGTACCTTTTTCTGTCATTGAAGTTGTTTGCCCTCCTACGGATCTCTTTTTCCCTCCCAGTAGAAATAGGGAACGAAGGCCTGCGAGCAGAGGCCGGCCTTCTTTCCCCCCAATAAATGCCGCCCCCCCAGGCTCTCTTCCTTTCCCTTTCGGATCGCGGACGTTCCTCTCATCAGATGGTTGGGCCCTCTTTTCTCCCCCCTCCCAGACGGGATTCCGTCCTGGCGTCGTTTTCTCCCTCTTTTTTCCCTGAGAGTATCAGGGAACAGACCCGACTTCTTTTTTCTATGCGGTACACGAGAGTTCCCCGACCCGCACCCCTCCCCTCTTCCCTCAGTTGTTTTCGAGCTGAGCTCGTTGCTTTTTCTTCCCCTCCCCTTTTTAACGAAATATAGCCATGGCAAATCGCGGATCTCTGGCCTGGGGCGTGCCACCGGAGATTCGACACCTCCCCTGCCTTGTCCTTTTTTCCTTTTTCTTTTCTCTTCTACAATCCTGCCACGCTGATGATTTCTCTCCTTCTAACAGTTACGAGAAAGCGCCGCTCCCCTTTGAGGGGAGGAATTTATTTGACTTTCTTCCGGCATGTCTTCTTTCCCCCCCGCAGCCGTCGTGGCCCTCTGCCGCCTCGCGATCGTAAACCCCCTCCCCCATGCCCCGTCCCTGCTTCGCCCCCCCTTTTACGAAAAGTAATGGCTTTTAAGAACCAAACCGGAACCCTTTTTTCTTTCGAGGTGCGCTTTTTTGATGGTGAGGTGTCATTTTTTAACCCCTTCTTGCGGTCCCTTTTTTCCTTGTGCTTTTTCCCCTCTCGGGGAACCACACACCGGTCTCTCTTCGCTGGCCCCCGGGTATCGTGCCCTCCTTAAGGAAAAAAGCCCCCCCTCGAGAAAGGCGCAGTCCACGCCATTTCCGCCCTTTCCCCCTCTCCATTTCAAAAAGAAGGAGGGCCTCCCACCGTGGGGGCGTCTTTGCTGAAACCCCCCCCTTCCCCCTCCCCCGCAGCGCGAGGCTGGTCCCTCTTCTATTTAGGGAAGAGGCCGCCCCGATTTCCTCCACGCCCCCGCCGTTGCCCCTTCCTTTTCCTCCGTTGTGATCAGCGCATCGATTGACTTTTCCAATCGAGAGCAGCCAGGAACCACTTTTAGGTCCTCCATAGGGGCATTCTCGGATGCATGCTCTTTCGACCGTATTTAGATTCCCCCGCGCGAATAAACCAGAAAACAGGGGCTAAAAACCCTCCCCTTCCTCCTTCTTTGCGTTTGGCACCGTCGTTACGCCCGGCCCTTAGCTTCCTCCCCAGAAGTTAGGAGTAAGGAGCGACCCCGCCTTCCTTTTCCCACACTCCGGATATGAGAAGAGATTGACGGCCATGCTCTTTTCCCCTTTTGCTGGATGAGCATCCCCCCTCGGTACCGCGGCCTTTCTCACAGAAATCGTAGTATCCGAGAATTCTTTCTTTCCCAGGTCCCAGAAGAAAACCCCATATCTTTTCTCACCGCACTCGATGGTCTCCTTTGCGCAGGTCACGCTCACCCCCTTTCTTTTCGTGAAGTGAAGTAGACGATCGACGTTTCCTTTTCCAGGTTCGCGAGCCCGATAACATAAACACGCGCATGTCTTTCCTCTCCTTTTTTCCCCCCCTCTTTAAGCAGCGGTCTTTTACCGGAGGCGATTGCGAGGGGACGAGAAGATTTGCATGCCCAGCCTTTCTTCCTCGGCCGAAACGTTTGTTTCTCAACTGAGTGGCGCAGATACCCTACTCATTCTTCCTCCTTTTTTAGCGAAGATAAAAGATCGATAAAACCCTTCCTTCTTCTTACGGCCCAGCAGCGCATAGAATGGGGACCTGCCCAGCGCCCCCCTTTTTCCCGATCCCGTATTCGTCATGTGTTTTGGCTTTTCGGTAAATCCTTCCCCCCCCCGGAGAGGAAGAGGGAAGGTTGCGTCACGGTCCGCTCTTTGTCCATGGCGAAACAAGCAAGCATCGTCTCTCTTTCTCCCTTTTTTCTCGATGCTTGCGGGGTTCGCCTTCTCCGAGCTTTGAAGCCGTGACGCAACCGGCCTTTCCCCCTGTCTTCAAGCAAAGGAGCTCAAAATCCTTTCGTCACGATCCCTCATATGTACGGCTCTGGGCTTTCCCAGTCTTCCCTTTTTCTTTCTTTTGCTGTGCGACTTCCTTTGGGCTTTTTGCTCTTCTTTTCTGGGTATAGGAGCCACGATATGGACGCGACCACGGCCAATTCATCTTGCCGCGGCACGATAGAAATCGCCTCGTTCCCCCTCCCCTTTCTCCATCTGGTTTATAACCCGCGTCAGACCATGCTCTTTTTTTCTCCCCTTTTCTTAAGGGACCGGAGGATCCTTTCCGCCTCTGGTCTGGGAACGATAGTTCGGTCCCTTTTTTTCCCTTTTTTTTTTTTTTTTTTCCGGAGACGTGACTTCTTAACGAGTGTCTTCTACTTCCCTCCTTCTTTTTTTGGGTTTTCTTGAGGGGAATGGGAGACGTTCCCCCCTGTCTTTTAAGACTATATAGGAGACTACGATGTCTGTTATAATCGGGGGACCCCCTCTTCTTCTTTTTCCCCCTCCCTATCGATTCTCATTTTTCTGTAGTGCGCTGATCTACCTGTCTCCCCCCTTTTCGTTCATTGTGAAGGGGGTAGAGAAGGGACGAGACTGGATCTGATATAAGGGAAGGGAGTGGCGACGTTTTTTTCACCCTCCTTCCCTCCGTTAGTTCGTTTTCTCCATTGGATGAGGTATTCGCTTTTTCCTAGGATATTATTCAAATTTCCTTTCCGACACAGGGATTCCCCTATGTCTTCCCTTTCTTTCTGCCTCCGTTTGTCGGGTTAGGTAGGTAATCCTCTTCAAGATGATTATGGTGAAGTTAATCTTTTCCCCTTCCGGTGGTAGTTTTTCTGGAGACGCGCGTTTCAAATATAGAGGGTCTTTCCCCCTCCTAGTCGCTCTTTTGGATTAATTTAGACACTCTCCCCCACCCCCCTTAGACTCAGCACCACCCCCACACCCCCCAAACCACTTTTTCCTCGTTTTTTTGTTGCGCCTTGGTTGCCTTGGTTCGTTATAGATTTTTTCCCCCTGGAAGTTCGAAGCGTACCCCCCCCTTTTCATATGAAGTAGGGCGTTGATGTCGGGATGGTCAACTTTCCCCCTCTCACCAGATGCCATTTGAAATATCGATCCCCTTTTTACCAGAGGCAGATTCTTCGTGCGACAGTACAGCAAGAAGGGATTCACCTGGCCGCCCCTTTCCCCCCTCCTCACACTCTTTCTCGTCCGGGTTGCTGTTGGTGCCCGTCCCCCCTCTTTTCCACGGTTGGAGAAGTAGTAGGGACGGTCCCTCTCCTCTGATCTTCGAGGACGGGGTTCTTTTTTTCCTCCTTCGAAAATCTTCCCGTGCCAGCGGCTGCGCGCACTTCCTTTTCCAAAAAATGAAGCCATCGGTGGATCGCTCTCCGGAACGTTCCGTCGCCGTTGCTAATTCATAGCTGGTTGGGCCAATCGTCCTTCCTTCCTTTATTCAACACGTCCTCATGGCCCCCTTTTGGTTCCTATATCCGGTGGCCACGCCCTTTCCCTACGGAGGTAGCCGAGATTTTTTTTTCATCGCTTTCCCGAAAAGAAACGCGTAATCTCTCTCTTTTCCTCCCTTTTTTTTTCTCGCTTGGTTTTTTTGCGTCGTACCGCAATCTCTTCCCGCTACAGAAGTAGAAGGAGGGCCTTTTCTTCCACGGAGGATGTCGACAAACGACTCCCCTTCTTCTTTTTTTTCTTGCTATCCGTACTCTTTCCCCAACAGCTGATGATGGCAACCTTTTCCCGAAACGACGCCGCTGACCTCGCATCCCTATCTTCTTTTTTGGCCTAGCGCTCGCCGGCCGGCAGCGGGCTCTCCCTCCTTTTTTTTTCTTTTCGACGGACTTCCCCAGAATTCGTAACCACCACCTTCTACTCGACAAAGGTTTACCTACTTTTCCTTCCGGGAACACCACAGCAAAAGACGACGCGATCGGCCGCCTTTTTTTGTTTTAGAACGTGATTGGTGAAGGTGAACCGGGGTCTTTCCTTCTCCCTGGTGCTTGCCCACTTTTTCCAGGTCGATCGGATCGAGATTCGCTGGCTAGGTCTTTTTCCCCCCCATCCCGACCCCACAATACTTCAGATGCTAATCCCCCCCTTTTCGGGAAAGGAAGGTTCGCAAATTCATCCCCCCTCCAGCAGGAGGGAGAAAAGCCCAACGCGACACCCTCTTCTTCGTCGTTTCGCCATGGATCCATCCCCGCAGCGTCTCTTTTTTTCTTAAAGACAATAAGATAGGGCCCCTCCTTTTTCCCGGCTCGGCAAGCCGCTCCCCTTCACCTTCCCTCCCCTACGATGAACTGCACCTTGTGGATCAGCGAATCGATGACCATCCCCTTTTCCCCCCCCCTGACAATCTCGAGCACGCCCAGTCCCCCCACTGTGTAGGATGAAAGGAGCTCTCCCTCTACTCCCGTCTTTCGCCGGCAAGACATACGGCACGCGCGAATCACGTCCACATTGGACACCGACCCTCCGGAGGATGCATGGAGGTGAAAAACGTCGCTCCCTTTTCTTCCGCAACGTGGAGAGAACAGAATTTTCTCTTTTCACGGAATTCCCGCACGGCATCTCATTGACGGACAGGTAGATCCCCTCCTCTCCCGGTGATGAGGAGAATGTCGATCGCGGTTCTTAGTAGGACAATAGTCCCCGAATAACCTTTCTTTCCCCCCGCCCCCGCGCGAGGCGGAGCCCAGGGCCCAGCTCCTTTTTTTTTACATCTGCCCCCCTTTTTAAGTCGACGCCACTCGCTTTTCCCGGTCACGATCACCACGATGAACTCCCTCCCTCGCGTTGGGGGGGGGGGAAAAAAAACCCCGGGATTCGTCGCCCTTTCTCCTGGTACCTGTTTGGTTAGAGAGCCATCTCCCCCCCCTCCCTGTCTGACGATCGGTGATCAAATTCAAGATGTAGCCGATTTTCCCCTTCCTTACCCTCTTTTGTCGAGTCGGGCCGCTGAAGATGTCCTTTCCCTTTCGGCGACGACCGTGAGTAGCGCAAAAGCCTTTTATTTCCCCCTCCCCTCTTCCGCCGGAACCAGTCGTACTTTTTCTCACAGTCCCTCTTCAGAGCACGGCCCAGCGAGCCATTTTTCCCCTTACATAAGGGAGGGAATAGTGATGAAAGGTCCTCCCCCCTTCTTCTTTTCTCTTTTTGGTGAAGGAAGGCCGAAAAAGGCGCACCATCGGCTTCCTTCCTTCCGGTTCCCCTTTTTCTCCCCCGAAATG
>Ga0179593_1515400_pt1 | contig 13566 bp, 19 predicted proteins | sample CZODoug2_1_08_16_FD_185931 | JGI IMG/M metagenome (GOLD analysis project Ga0179593, IMG submission 185931) | Vadose zone soil fungal communities from Angelo Coast Range Reserve, California, USA - CZODoug2_1_08_16fungal (PacBio error correction) | ecosystem: Environmental > Terrestrial > Soil >... | reverse complement strand
CCTGAATTACGGCGATGCTGCCTCTTCCACTTTTGATGAGTTTGCACTTCATGAGTGTTCGAGAAGCGCAATTTTCTTCCTTTATGCTTAGACGCACCGCATATATTCCTCCTTTCGCACAGATACCCTCTGACTCTGTGCCTGGATTGGAATCTAGTTCTCTATATCCCGAAATCCCCCGAGTACTACCCCTTCCCATTACACCCCTCCTTCTAATTTCGTGATGACAAAGCGTGTTCCCTGCAGTTCCAGCTGGTTTCTGTCCCATTCGTCCGTTTCATTCCAATGGTTGACGGTTTTCTTCCCTTCAACTTCTTCCTTTTTTGAGTCGATGCTAGTCCTGGTGCGGAGACCTTCGTTTATGCATAATCAGGGCTTTCCTCTGTCCCACCGGCTGGCCTTCAGGCCAGTGCATTCATCCAGCGCCTTTTTTGGCTTTAGTCGGGTACACCAGATTCCCCCTGCTTCATTCGCACCTCTTCCGCAGGGTTGCTTGGACGCATGTCGCTCATGAGGTATGTCCCATATCTAATAACGCCTGATTTGGTTTTTTTTGTTTTGAGTTTTCTCCCCGCTGTGTCCTTTTTTCCTTCCCAACATCTCGTGTCGTTCAGTAGCGTCAATTTTCTCTTGTTTGACGTGACTTTTTGCCGCACTTTTTCGCCCTCCCCACTTGCGCTTTAGGTGTCCTCCTCTCTTTCTCAACGACCTTTTATGTCGCCCGCCCCCAACCGCCCAATTTGCAACGCTACGTGCTTTCTTTCGATGGTCCCCCACGACGTTTAGGACCCTTTTCGTAGAAGTCATTATTACAAGGTATAAATGCGTATAAAGTAACTTTCTCTATTTTCTGCCAGCCATGACGCTTTTCTTTTTTTTTAGCTCCAGCCTCTTATCGTTTGCCGATTTTTCTGTCTGCTTCCACGAGAGAAGAATCCTTATTTTTGCTGCCTTTAATTGTTTCAACTGGCAAGGTTGGGGGTTGTTGGGGTTTTTTTGGGGGGGTGTTTTCTGTTTGGGGGGTGGGGTGGTTGGGTTCTCGGGGTTGTTGTGTTGCGTTTTTTTTTGGGTTTTTTTTTTGGGGGGGGGTTTTTGGGGGGGGTTTCTATTTTTGTTTTTTGGGGTTTTTTGGTGGGGGTGGTTTTTTGTTCGTTTGTAACTATCCATCAATCCTGATCAGCGTAAAGCGCTGGTTCTTTACACCCCTTCACGCAATTTTTTTACTTTTCCCCTAGAGTACTTCCTTGGCTTTTTCGAGTCATGCCGTTCCTATATCCTCGATCCAAGGTACCCTTACACGGTTCCTCGACGGCACCCAACCGAGGTTGCTACCCTAGCACATTCTACCTTTCTTATGATCTTCCCCGGACGGCTATAGACAGGTGCATCCCCGTTTTTTTTCGTTGACTTTAACTGAAGTCATTAGAATGACGCAGGTGTCATTGTTTGCCATATTCGAAGTCAACCTTCCCACCTTTTTTGGCATTCTCTTCCCCACTTTGGTGAGCACCGAGTCCCCTGATGATACCAATTCGCAGCCCCTTGTCCTCCCCTATCCCATCAATGATCGTGTTTTGTTTTTTTTCTTCTCCGAATCCCTCCCTCTCTGGCCTTATGTTACGCATTCTGTCGATACGAGGTGTCCCCCCAGTTTCCCTTAGGATAGAGGCCGATTCTTCCTCTTATCCTTGGGTGGGAGTTTAAGATGGTCTCTTTTGGCGTCTCGCACTCTTCCTACCTACATCCGTTGTTTGATTTTTTTTCGATTGGCGGGGGGATCTGGGATTTCCCTCTACTTCCTGCTGCTGCCTTGCCACCTTGAAACATTTCTTTGCTGTTCTTTCCCCCCCTCCTTTACTTCGCTAGATTTTACCAATTGTAACGCAGCCTCAATCTTCTTTTTCCCCCCATTCCCTTTGTAGCATTTTGCGTAGTCCATGTCTTGAGCCCGCGAACTCCTCCATTCGCATCTTCAGTTTGGTGCCAAGAGTATTTGTTTTTTGTATCTCCCTTTTCACGATCTTGCAATACCACCCTGACCTTTTTTCACGAACCCACGCCTGCTTTTCCCCGCGAATTAATTGCACCCCCCGCAACCCTTCATTATTCACTTTTTTTCTTTCCCTTTTTCCGGACTCCATGACCAGTGCCGTTCATGTACTTGAGAGAATATTGCCTCTCAGACCTAATTCAACCGGCTGCCTCCCTACCTCTGTTATGGCCCCCAAATCTTCCGCACCTTGATATTGTTAAAGAACTGTGCTGCCCTTCCAGTTCCCCATTTCCTTACCCCTGCCGTCCGCCTCGCCTTCACTACATGGCTCTTTGGAGCGGCGCGCCTATAGTTTTCATCCGCGCCAGTGTGTTGTCCGCTGCCGAACAATAATGCCCCTTGCCCAATTTTTTGTCCCAGTTTTTCTGAATTTGCCTCGAATTCTCTATTCATTTCAGAGTCAAAAAGATACACACCAATTGGCGCCCCCTGACCATCAATGAGCGTATAGACCTCTGGTGATAAGATCCCTTCTTCAGCGGCGATAGAGAACTCGCGGGGTGATCCCCTTTTTTTTTTGTAGCCAAATTATTTTCCCCACCCGACCCTCAGGAGAATTTCATATGTTTTCCCACACTTTCCTGCATTTTGCGACCCCTTGCGTACCACAAGTCTTGTTTCTAAACTTCAGCCGGTGATCAAACCTAGATCTCCCTCCGGGGTTCTGCGGCCATTGGCTGGTTCTTTCCAAAGACGTCCGTCTCTCGGCCCCATACGGACCTTTTTTCTTCGAGACCAGGTACGCTTGACTTTGCCCCATCCCCTTCCCCTCCCCCGCTCACTCGATAATGACATTTTGGCCAATGTAGTCTCAAGCACATGGCCGGTACCCCGCATTATCGCTCAATTTTCCTTTGATTTTCCACACTTTTTTCACGTTCCCACTCGGCTTAGTTTGCGGCCTCACCCCCTTTCGCACCCGCGCCGCCGAGAGCCCCACTGAAATCACTTTCTCTGATCCCACCCCCCCTCATGGGCATTTGTATTTCTAATCCATAACGAGTAGATCTTTTTCACCGGCATGACGTGCCGCAGTTTTCCCTCCCCACATTTCCCCCCGCGGGTCAAACATGACTTTCAGGCGGGGCGTCACCTCATAACCCTGTCCTTAAGTTTCCGACGTTGCAATGCAGTCGCATCAGCCCGGTATATTTCCTTTTTTTTTTTTTTTTAATTTTTTTTTTTGTTACGAGGGTACTCTTCCTCCGGTTTTGCTGGTCCTCCAGAAGTATCTGTATCGGTCGCTTGTGTTTTTTTGCGACCGCGCGTCGCTCTTAATGCGACTCGCTTCCCACAATTCCCTCTTTATAGACAATCGCCCCCCCCCTTTTATCCCCTTCTCGGTTTCCTATGAACCGCTAGCCGTGCTGCATCTCCTGTGCGATCTCCAACTTTCCATCTTCAAAGGTCATTTCCTTTTACTTCCCTTCGTCCCCGTACGTTCTCTCTGAATTTTCAACCACCTCGTTATCTGCCTGTCAGCTCGGTTGGCGGACCCCGATAGGAATGATGCTAGGAATGTTTTACGTTTCTCTCCTGCTTCCTTTTTCTTTGCAGGTATCCGCTTTTATGACACTTTCGCCGGCATCTATGTCCAACAGCGGTTTCTTTCCGTTTCGGACCTTTTCCGTTTCCCTGCCAAGCGGACTTTTGTAGCGATGCCCTTTTATTTCTGTCTTGATCTGTCTCCAACCCGAGCCGGGATTTTTTCCTCGGCCAAATCGAGGACCTTTTCCGTCCGATATCGTCATGTTGTAGTTTTGCCCTTTCCCTGTTTTCCGCCGATAGAATGTGAAATGTTCTTTTCCTTCGCTTTCCAACCTGGCCAGGCCCACGGTTTTTTGACACCAATCGTTTCCCATAGTTTGTGGCGGCGCGTCGATCTGCCATGCCGACATTGCAGGTTTGACCCAGAACTATTATTTTTTTTCTGTTTCTCGATGCCTTTCGCGTTGCGTAAGCAACAGTCGACACCTAGAGTTGGTATTTGTAAGTCACTCCCCCTCTTTTCTCTCTTGTTTGATCGTTCTTCTTGCTCTTTCCCATCTCTTACTCCAGCCGCCCCTCTTCCCGAAGCGGAGGAGATAAGTCTCCCCGACGTTCCCTTCGTAATCTACTTTATTTCTTTGCTGAAGATTCCGACGCACGGTCCCTTTCTTTTTTTCTCTTTGCTCGCTGTCTCGCTTTAGCTCCCAGGGACTAACTTTTGCACTGCCAGCTCGCCGGTTTACATGTTCAAACTTCCCCGTTCCAGATAACTGTCTTGTAGAGAATTTTGCAAGCCCGGCGCTTCTGAGCGCTTTGATTTTACCTTCGACCAGCACGACCCCTTTACCGTGCCTTTGCCAGCGCTCCTAATCATTCTCTTCCGGCCGTCGAATCTCTCTTTTTTTTCCCTTCCCCCTATTTGAGAGAATCGACGCCGCAAGCTCCTTATTTTGGCTGCAGACTGCCGACGCGCATTTTTTGATGTTTTTTTTTCTTTCTATTCCGTCGCGCGCTCGCGTCCGGCTACTTACATGCATCCCAGTCGAGCTACGCTCTTTTTAGGCCACTGCAAACCGGACCTACTCTTTGCCTTTACCAGTGACCGACCCGTCGTCCATCCCTCTCGAGCCCCTGCCCTTGTACGAAGCCAGCTATCGCGTTTAACCGTAAACAAGAGATTTGCGCTCTTTCTCTCCTCTTTTATGATCCCCGTCGCCGGCTTTTAGGTCCGCTTCCCATTCCGAAGATCGCGGGTTTATACCCTTCCGCGGATTTTTTTTTTTTTTTTTTTTTGGGTTTTTGACTTTTTCCATATCCTCGCCCCGGCAGACTTCGCACCTAGTGACGTCTTTGACAAAGGCCGTTGTCCTTATGGCGACGCGCCGTTTCATCCTCAGTTTAATGACTCTTGTTTTTTTAGCTCCGTACAGCGTTGCGCGCCCTTTTTTGCCCTTCGCCCACCAGCGCACTTGACGGCGTGATACGTTTTCTCACCCCTTCCCCTTTTTCCCGATGTTCGAGGCGTCCCCGGGCTTTTTTCGACCATTTTTTACAGATGACCAAGACATGTTCTTACGTCAATTTCTTTTTATCTGAGCTTTTTTGCTCGCGGCGCAGAGCCGCTGTTCCCTGAAAACTAGCGGACCCAACCCACAAGCGTCCAAAATAGAAGGTAGTGCCCATTTAATGCATCCCCCGAGAGCAACTCAATTCCTAGCACCGGTGGTTTGTTTTTTTCGTAACTCCTGAAGACACTGTAAATTTTTCTTCCCTTTCAATTTTTTTTTGAATTTCCCCTCCCTTCAATTCCGTATTGAGAAGTGCAACTAATTTTCCTGGCTTCCCTTTAAGGAATTGACTTCGATATGAACAGGTGAGGTTTCCATTAGTTCTGAGTTCGTTTCGCTTTCACTGAAGGTGGCATAATTTGTCTGAATTCATGCTGTTTGATAAAGCCAAGTGGTGCTCTTTGCTATCTTAACGCTCGAGGTTCTACCCCTATCGACGCCTTCCTGCTCTTTCTCCCACTACTCTAGGCGAGCCCCCAAATTCTACTTTTCATCTCCGTGCGCCCCCTACTTCCCCGCTTCCGGAACATATTTCCCCTCGACTTGTAGTGTTTTCCCCAAGCGGACAAGCCACTGAGTTGATCGACAGTCTTTCTGCATAGCGACATAGGTCTATCTAGCATGCAATGTCATTTGCCGGATATTCCGCCCCCCATCCCCCACTAATACGTCGTCGAACAATGCTGCTCGAGCTGGGTGCCGCCCGCTCGCTGCTTTAATTTTTTCTTCTACACTTCGGCGGCGTGTTGATCAGGTTGGAGGGCGGGATCAGCCCTTTTTTTTCCCCCACCGTTTGCTTTAGAGGTCTTTTTCCCCGCCATTCGCTCGTCACAGGTGCTATGCAGCGATGTTTGATTTTTTTTTCTTTTTTTTTTTTTTTTTTTTTTTTTGCAAAATGACTCCTTCCCTGAGTTTTGAAAGGGGATGTCGGAGATGTTTTTTTCAGGAATCGCAACGAAGACTCTGTGTCCGTAAGAGAGTTTTTATTTTGGGCTTGACCCTTTGCTTTCCCGACCCGGGTCCGGCCTATATTTTTTTTTTTTTTTTTTTCTCCTTTTCTGCATCGTATTCCTCCCAGGTTAACTCGATCTACTTTTCCTTCCCTGTTTTCTTCCAACGACGCTGGGAGTTTGCCACGCTGCTCACCTTGAATTTTTCTACGCCTGGCGATTGCTCCTGGTCTCCTCCAAGGCTTATCACATCCTTTTTGCTTCTCGTCTATCCCGACTTCCTCATTATGCGTGACAGACGGCTCGCGTTTTTTTCCGCCGATTGGTTTCTGCACGCGTTTTTCCTAGAATCGACGAAAAAAAAACCAAACTTCCTTCTGCAGTTTTTTTTTCTCAATTTTTTTTTCTTCTTCGAGATGGTCGGGCGAATCAATTTACCAAATCTGCGCTCATGTAGAGCTTTGCTCTCCCCCTTACGAACATTTAGACCCCTCTTCGATAGAATTTCTTTAGTGGTTCATGTCTGAATGAACCCCTTTTTGATTTCTATGCATTTCTTACTTCTTCGAGATCAAGGAGTGTCCCCCCCCATCCTCTCCTGAGGCCTCCACTGTTGCCAAGCCATTAACAACCGTTTTATTTCCCTCAATACATCAAGAGAACGCACCTTCGAGGTTAAGCCTCCACCGGCTTTTTTTTCTCGCACTTTTATATTTCCGATTTTTTGAATTCTTGGTCGCTGATTCTTGGACAGTCTTTTTGCGACTTTCCACGCCACTTGGCACCGGACGAACCGGAGATCGCCCGCTTGACACTGTCATCACCACAGCGAAGGGCGTCGTTACACTCTTGAGCGCTCCCCCCCCCCCAACCCCCCTCGGCCCCTGTTCCCCCCCCCACCCCAAATGGCCCCCCCCCCCCCTGCCCACGGCCCCGTTTTTTACCCCCCCTTTTAATCCAGCTTCGACTCTATGGCATCTTTGACTGATCGGCGAGTCCTCTGTCACGAACTAGATTAGACGACGCCCGTCGAAGCGGTACATTTCGCTATGGTGGGCGTTTTCCGGTCATCCCTCTTTTAGGAGGGCGGGCCAGGCGTGCAACCCCCTTTACTCCTCCTCTGTTCTTGTAGGAGCTTGGGAACCCCGCGCATCGTTCTTGACTCGTGACCTGATCCCCCTTGACCCTCTTTTTGGTTTATGTCCTGCGCAACTGCCGCGCGCTAATCCTCAGGGCTTTTTTCCTGTGACGATCGAAAGATGATGTCCCGTACTTGTCGCAGCTTGTCATTCCAGGCCATGGACGCCATCCACAGAATCCACCCGCTGTGATTGTCGGCTTTTTTCTTGTGTCGCGCCCGTGCCAAAGCTTGTATTCCTTACTTTCACGTTCCCTCAAAAAGACTTGGCTTCACACTCTGTTAATGCGACTATTTATCTCAACGCCACCCTACTCTATCTTTTTTACGGCCCGCACGACATCTACTGTCCCTCTCTTCTTCTGAATTATCACGATTCCTCCTTATTGTACAACGGAAACGATTTTTTTTATTGATATCGACCTAGTTGTACCGTCCCTGTGACGCATCATCGAGACTTCCGTCCTCTGATCATCAACCCTTCCTGAAATCAAATTCGCGGACTTTCGTCCTTTATGGATCGAAGCCGTTACGTTCTTAATTCGAGCCTTTTTGTTCTTTTCGCTCCCCCTCCTTTCGTCACCAAGTGTGTTTCCCCACGGCATAGAGTCCCTTCTTTCGTTCCTCCTTCTTCATTTTTTCACTCAACAACGTTCCCCTGTTGGTTTTTTGCGGCTGCTTCCGTGCTGCGTCTTCAAACGTTCGTCACTTCTGAGACGCACTTTTTTGCACTACCCCCTGCCCTCTTCCATCTTCCGCGTTTTCCCCGTGGGTGAAAGCAATTTCTGACGGGCCGCCGGACGTTCGATCCGCCTTTCTTTTGTTATTCCGCATAGCGCTTGTTTCCCTTTGATTTGCGTAATTGTAGAGGCCCTAGTCGCACGCACCTTCTTCCCGTAGAGAAGACCCGTCACCCTTCACCTGACCGTCCTCTTGTTGCAGTGAGCCTCCCGGCACTTTTCCCCTGAACAATCCTCCATGCTATGAAATTTTGCCCCTCAATTACTCCCCTCGGCGTACGCCCGAGGCGCAGCCTGGCTTATATAGCACTTTTTTTACTTCTGTCCCCCGACTACTGCCCTTCTATTTTCACTCACCCCACCCGCCAAACGCCTGCGCCCCGAATCGCATAATGAACTACTTTGTTCTTACCCAACTTTCACATCCCTAAACAAAAACTTTATAGGGGTAGAACCCCTTATTAAAGCCATCGCAGGGAAAGCAGTCAGATTTTTTCCCCGATTTTCCTACGTGTACAGTGGCGGGTATCTTCCTCACCCCCCCCCCCCTTCATGACGGTTGGTGAATTGTTTCCTTTTTCCAAGCTTGGTTCCGAAGATAGTTTTGCTCGCGGCCATGCATAGTTTTAGTGTTTTCTCCCCAGCTCGACCTGATTTTAGTTCCCCGTCTTATGTCCTAATGCCTTGTTTTGCGGTAGTTTCTGGCGGTCCCTCAACTTACCTTCTCTTCTCGACTGCCCTCAAATTTTTCTAATCGTTCACCACAAGTCAGTATCAGCGGAGTAATCCTACCTGTTCGGAGTCACTCATTCCCTCTTGTAATCTCACGTTCCTTGAATCCTGTCGTTCCCTTCTAAGTATCGCGTGCACGTTCACACCCTTCTTCTCTCCTGTGCGTGTCCTGTCAGTTCTGAGTCCCCTCATCGGTTGAGAGGAATGTTACGCTCATGCGCGTCCTTTAGCTATTTGACGACATTTCTCGTTCTGACGTAGTAAATTCTTTTTTTCTTTGGCACTTGAGAATTTTTTATTGTTTCCCTCGTCAGATCATTCAAATGCTTTCTTCGAACCCCGTTTTTGCACTTCGTAGATCAATTCAATTTTTCCCCCGGTTGTCCCGATTAGGTCTTGAGATCTTGCAACTGTTTCTCCAACCGCGTGGTTTTTGGATTCTGTTATTTTTTTTCTTTTGCAGTAGTGGGACAATCGGCAGACCTTATCACGACTCGCTTTCCGTTTTCCGATTTTTCGCCCGAATTGTCTTTTTCCCTGTAATCTTGGGAGCGCGATTTCCCTCCCCTTAGGAGCGCTCGCAGCTTGCGTTTTCCGTCCGCCTTTTTTCCGCGCCGATCCTCCGCTTGAGCGAGTTTTCTATTCAGACTGGGCCGAGGGATGCCCGCCCCTCGGGGCCTGCGATTCGCTTGTTTCCCTTGTGCCCTTTTTAACGCTTCTTATGACCGTTGTCCCCTATATCGCGGATGGCAGCGGCTTGTTTAACCCCTTGCGCCATTTCCTCCTTTTGTCGGCTCGCCGCGTGGGCTAGTCTTCGTCGCTTATCTTATTTTTTTCTTACTCGTCACTGGCCTCGCCTTGAAGTATTGAATGACAGTTTTTTTCCTTCTCATGTCGCCGGGGCAAGTCGCAAGCGCCGTTTTCATTGCTCCGCATTCCTACGAAGCCTCGACATCCTCGTAGCGATCGGAAGCCCGGCCTGTTTTCCTGAAGTTTTTCTGAAACATAGCCCCTCCTTTCCGCCCAGCAGTTAGCTTCTTGTTCAATTTTTTTCCCTGCTTCACCGACCTTTTTTTACTTCTTTTCTCTCTGTTGTTGTTTGCGTTTTTGAGATTTTCTACGCGTGAAAATTCTTGCAATCCCTGGCATCTTTTTCAAGCCGGTGTCGTGCTGGTTGTTGCTGTCTTTCTTGCCACCTTCTTGCCCGGCCCGCGCTTTGATTCAGTCCTTCTTATTAGAGCTCGAGCGTTCTCTTGCACCGGCCTCGGCGTTTTTGTACAAAGGAAGACCGCTTGTTACATAGATAGCTGCCTTTTTTCCGGCCCGGGTGTCCTCACTCATCTTGAGTTCTCACACATCGCGATTTGCGGAGACGTCCCGCCTCCGTTGCTCTTTAGATGTGTCCCGCCCCCTCAGCTCTCTATGTTTTCAGGATACCCTTTTATTTTCCCGGGATCTTTTGTGTTGTCGCTCCCTTCTTGCCAAAGCGCTGCGTGCCCCCGGCAGTAGTGGTTCCCAAAGCGGGCTTTGGCATTTTTTCTACGCGCCGGTAAGGACCCCCCAAGCTTATGGTTTTTATCCAACCGGCTGCCCCGGGATTTTACCCAGTCTTAAGAGCGAGGATTTCTCCCCTCCTCCTCCTCTTTCACCTTCCTGCTCCCCCCCCTCCGTCTCACCCCTCCGTCTTGCATCCATACTCCCTTTTTCTCCTTAACTCCCTTGACCTGCTTGTTCACCTTGCTATACCTTTGCCTCCAAATCCTCACTCCCACCCTCCTCCCACCAGCACCCCCCCCCCACCCCCCCCCCCCAATACCTCCGCCTTCTCTGGTTTTCACCACCCGGGACACGAAACTTCGGGCTTGTTTTCCCGATTCCGAGGCCCGCGAATGCGTGTTGCCTCCATGCTACAGATCTTTCCCACTTCAACCCCCATATAAGGTACTTTGTCAAGGCTTCACGGGTTGCTTTTTTTCTTTTTTTTTTTTCCGGCTGCCACGTCTTCCCCAGAGACTCCACTTCCCAAACTAAACCCACCGACTAAAGGAGACCTGCAAACCCTTGGTTTTATCAGCGGTCTTTTACATACCATTCTTTCCCTACCCACATCACCAGAATTCGTGTCGTTCTCCCTTTCTAGACGACCGAGGAAGCTGCACGAAGGTGGTCGTTCAGTCCCCCCCGTCTTCGCCCTGCATTTCATTCCCCATTGGACTGGAGGATATACACTTTTTGTTTCGTCCCATGAAACAGGGACGCTTGAACGGAGGCTTTTCCGATGTTCCTGATGCTGCTAAAGGGCATAGCTGCCGCAACATCTCCTTTTGTCTGTTCTCCTTTCTCACGAACGCGGTCGCCTGCGCCCCTCGTTTCTCCCAATAGATCATTCTGGACCCACTTCTCTCACCCCGTTCTCTCCACAATTTAAAGCCCCCCTTTGAAGTTGTTTTTGTAAGCGGACTCCCATCATATTCCGTTTGGTCCTTTCTACACATGCCGCGACATTGGATGTGGCGGACTTGCTTTCCTCCTCAGCCCCTTTACTACTGCTTGATAACAATTTTCATGTGTTTTCCTTGTGTGCGGTTGGGCATTTAATATTAGGTATTATCCGGTCTGGACGGTGGTGGCTTTGGTTGTGCAGCATCCTCACTTCTCGGGTTTACCTTTTGTCACCCGCCCCTAACATCTGCCTCGGCGTTCCTCTTCTCGATGTTGATCATTTGGGGCAATCCAGTATACAGTGTGTTCCTGGTTTTCTGGGATTCCTTTTCTGGTGAATCGCTCGTGCCTCCCCTTTCGTCAGTAGCTTTTCTTCTTTTGTTTGCCGGCCCTTGTCGTTCATTTTGACCGACCCTCAATTCAGTCGCTTTCCCCCGGTAGATCGACTATTTTTCCTCCTTTGTCGGACAGCTACGGGCCGTTCCGATTGCTCACTAACTTTTGGTGTACAAGCTAAGGGATGCTACGATTTCCCTTCTTGATGCCCTGCGTTTTTCCCGACCCTTCATATTATGCCATCCCTTATCCTCTGCGCGCAGCGCCTCTTTTGTTTTCTTGACCCTTCTTTTTAACAATCGATTCCCGCCTTCCCAGAATTGTTGAAACCCTTTTTTTCCCGCATGTTCGGGCAGATCCAGTCTTCCAACAGCCGGATAGTCTTGTTCCTCCCGCCATCAACTCCCGCCAATTTTTATTGTGCCCCTCTTCTCTCCCTCTCCTTACGCCCCCTTCCCCCTCTCCCCCTCCTCCTACCCCCTCTCCCCCACCTCCCGCCCTCCCCCCACTTGTCTCTCCCCCCTGCCTCTCCCCCCCCTTCCCCCTCGAGATCTTCGCCCTCCTCCACTCACGCCCCCTTTCGCCTTCTCTCACGCTTCCACCCTCCCCCCCCCCGCCCCTGCTCTTGTGTTTCTTTTAGCCCCCCCCCACCCCCCCTTCCACCCCTCCACCTCACTTACTCCTCTCCCCCCTCTTTCATCCCTTCAACCTTTCTCCCCCCCTCTACCTCTCCTCCCCTTTCGCTATCTCTTCCCAACTCCCCTTCACCTTCTTCCCTCCCATCCCCCCCCCCTACCCCCTCATAACTCGTATTCTTCTCCTTATGCCTCCCCTCTCCTTCCCCCCCCCTTCCTCTCTTACGCTGTTAGATCTCCTCTCCCCCCTATCCTCCCTCCCCCCCCTTATTCATTCTCCCCTTCCTTCCCTTCCCACCCTTTCTTCATCCTAGACCCACCCGCCTTCCTTTCCCCCCCATTCACCCTCCCCATTGTTTTCCCACCTCCCCTCAATCCCCCCATTGTCCTTCCCTACACTTCCCTCCACCGTCTCTTGCGCACAAACCTCCGACCTTTCTCTCCACCCCCTCCCTCCATTTCTACCTCTCCGTACGTCTTCATTCACCCCTTTCGACTATCCTTTTTATCTTTCCCGTCCACACTCCCCTCCCACCTTTTTTTTCCTTTTACTCTTCCCCCATTCCTCCTCCTCCCCACGACCCTATCTCACTCCCCCTACCATCTCCCCCTTACCTCCCTCATCCGTCCTTATCCCCCCCCCCACATCTCGTTCCCCCCCCACGCTCCTCTCACCCCCTTGTCTACGCTTTTCCCTACACCACTCTTCCCCCCTACTCGCAACCTAACTCGCCTCCCCCACGGCCCCCCCCACCGACCCCTTTTCTTACCCCCACATGCACTTTTATCCCTCCTCTCTCCCTCGCCCCACACCAACTAGCCCTTGCCCATCCAGCTTTTTACGCTATCATTCCCCCTTTCCACCCCCTCCTTACGGGCCCCCTCCTATCTACTCCTCCATCCCTCCTATCCTCCTAACTCAATTTGATCTTTTCGGTGATGATCTCCAGGGACCCTTTCTTTTAAGACGGTCTGTACGGTCGTCCACCTAACTTTGAGCACAACATTTTTTAATTGTTGCGACAATTCCTTTTTCATCTTTTTTATTAATCTGAAGATAGGTTGCACCCCCCGTCCCACTCGTTAATTAGTGGTTCCCTTCTTTTTCTTTTTCTGCTACCTCCATAAATGAGAGTTGTGCAAGTAAGGGGTTGTCCTCTAACCATTCTTTTTGAAGATCCCCCCCCCCCCCCTGTCTTTTTTTTTTGGGGTCTCACGGAGCTTCTCTACCTCTCCTGCACACGCTTGACACAAAAGATACGTTTCTTTTTCAGTTCCGCTGCGACGATCTTTTGCCTGGCCCCCTCCTCAATCTTTCGATCCCGTTTGGATTCTGTAGATCTGCCTTTTCTTTTTGGAACTAACTAGGATTTTCGCCGTAGATTTTATTCTGCCATCGTTTTTTGGCCCCAGAAAGTATTACATTTTGTTCTCTCCCAGGTCCATCTTCTTATCGCCTGCGGGGGGCCGCGTCGGCCACCCAT
>Ga0179593_1486688_pt1 | contig 13566 bp, 17 predicted proteins | sample CZODoug2_1_08_16_FD_185931 | JGI IMG/M metagenome (GOLD analysis project Ga0179593, IMG submission 185931) | Vadose zone soil fungal communities from Angelo Coast Range Reserve, California, USA - CZODoug2_1_08_16fungal (PacBio error correction) | ecosystem: Environmental > Terrestrial > Soil >... | reverse complement strand
CTAGCTTTTTTTCTTGCTTTATTTCGTCCTTGTATCCCTTTGTGTCTTTTTTTTTTTTTCCAACGGGGTGGAGCCGATGTATCGAACCGGCGAGAGCTTCTTAGTCTTTGACCAGGAACCTTTCCCGATCACGAGGCCTAGGTTTGTGGTGCCCCCCTCTCCTCCTTGTCACGGCCCTGCGAGTTGTTTTCCTGCTTTTCCCCTTTGTTCCTGAGCTTTTAGCGATGCATGGCCACTCAAGTTAGTGTACCCTCCAAGGCCCCCCTTTAGGATTGTGGTTTTTATTTTCCCCCAAGTCAAGTTCCTCTTCTCGACCTCCCCCTTCTTTTTCTTGTTTCAAATCCATTTGCTTTTATATTCACCCGTACCGCGTCCCAAGTTTCTTAGGAGGTAGCTGGACCCCCCTCGTTTACGAATTTTTTCACGACAAGACTGAGCTTTCCGCAGGCCGCAAATTTGGCGCTCATCTGGGTCACGAACGCGTTTTTCCTTAGATAGAGAGGACTTTTCCTCTCCCCCGAGATGATGTGGACCTTCCCCCCTTAGCACGCTTCTTGGGGCCGTGGAAGGTTTTTTTCCCTTTTCCCTTCCCCCCAAAAATTGCATGTTGTGATGAGGCCAGCCACCGCGCCTTCGCGCGCGGAAGGAGTTTAACCCGGGACTGCCCCGCCCCAGAGGGCGTACTTCTTCTTTCAATCCCTTGTCTTTCTGACGATGCATGTTGGTGGTGGGGTGTTCACTTTTTCTAATTCTAACTCTGTAGCCTTTTCCCAAGCCCCCTCCTTTTGCTGGTTTTTTTTTTCGGTTTCAGGGTTCCTCAAGGAGGGCCACGATTCCACGTCTTCATTTCATTCCCCCCCCCACACCTTTACATTTTTTTTTTTGACACCTTTTTGAGTCCAACCCTGCCCTGAAGCGCCGCCGCGAAACACCCCACTCCCGTTGGTGAATGAACTTCTATTTTTTCTTCTTTTGGCCGATTGATCGACGGGTAGTCTTTTAACGTCCCGCTGGCAATGTCCATGACCCAAAAGAATGAGGATCCTCACCGTGTGATGAACCTTTTGCCCCAGAAATTAATAGTCCCTTCCGGTTGTGAAGTCGTGTTTTTTTTTTTTTTCTTTTGATTCCTCTTCGCGACGTTTCTTGATATGGGGGACCGGGGCCGAATCAATACCCAAATTACCCCCGTTCCACTCTTGTTTTTTTTTGAATCCCCCTCCTTCCCCCCTCTTTCTTTCGGGTGCGGCTTTCCTAATGGCAGTTCCATTCAACCCCCTTTTTGATTACAAGGCGTCCCTTAGAGCGTGGGTGAGTCGGCTCTAAGAAGGCGTCTTCCGGCGTTGCTTTTCTTTTTCTCTCCCTTGTTACTCGTTGTGGAAGCGCCCTCTTTTTCCTTTTGCTTGTCCGTCCAGAGACCTTCCGCTGGGCGAATTATGTGTATGGGGGTTGGCCCTTGAGTCCCACGCTGCGTGCTCTTCTTTTTCTTCGTCTTTTTTTGGTTTTCGTTGGCAGCGCTTTGTAGATGACGTTCTGTTATTATCCTTTGCAACGGCGGTGTTTCGGGTGCCTCTTTTTGCTTTGACTTTTTACTGACCTTTCTTCTTTTTCGTTTGCGGAACGCAGAGCTCTTTTTTGGTCGTGTTTCTGCGGAATTGTCCATTTTGGATCATCCCTTGGTTTCACTTGTTTTTTTTTTTTTCTTGACTGCCTTTACCTTACGAACTGTGCCCGCGGGAGTCTTTACTGTTCACTACGGGTCAACCTCTATGCGATTAATCGCCTTCCCCCAGAGATTGAGCCTGATTAGGAGACGAGTTGGACCTTTTCACAGATTTTTTCTCCCCTCCTTTCGCGCATTCATGGCTAACAATGAAGCACCTTTAAGTATGACTCGGGCGCACCTTGCCCTCCGGGTTTTTTACGGGTTTTGCATGTGTCGCGATTTAGATGTGCTCCGCCCAACTTACGGAGATTTTCTTATTCCTTTTTCAATCATTTGTCGTTTTTTATGATAGTTCGTTTGCACGGTTAAGAGTTGTTTAACATATAGTGTCCTTCTTTAATTTTTGGGCCCCATTGTCGGAGTGTTATTCTGGTGCTCTTTGCACTTGTTTCCTGCTTTGGGGTCCGCAGGACTCCGCCCTGCGGGTTGAAAAGCTCTACTTGTTGGTTTATTTTTTTTTTCCTTCTTTCTTTTTCTTTTTTTACCCCCCCCAGTAGAATGGGCGGCGGGGGAATATGCGTTCCTCCCACCCCCCATTTATCGTTCCTTTTTTCCTTCCCCCCCCAATATAGCCCCCCAAACGGGACTCTTTCCTTGTCCAAAGCCGTTTTGCTGGTATTTTGTCTGGCCGCTGGGCCGGCGATGTTTGCGTCTTGGGTCGGACTAGTTGTCTTCCCTTTGCCCTTTTCTTCCCTTCGATAGGGTCCTTCTTAATTGAGTTTTCTTTTTGAGTGACGGTTTTGTGCTCGCGGCATCGCCTCGTTTTGACAACCCTGAAAAATGAATTTCTTTTTCGGTTTTCCATTCCCCCGTTGGCCCCTTGCCCTTTTCCTTCCTCCTTGTAAAGCTTCAGATCCGGGGGCCGGAAACGAGCGATGTCCCTCCTCTTTATTTCCTACTACTATTTTTTCGAGTCTCTCCCCCCCCACCTCCCTTTCCTTCGTCCGTTTTCTCCAGCCCTGCTTACGTCCTTCCATTTGTATTTTCCTTTTTGCTTTTACACACCCTTGCCAGTCCAAGTCCTTTTGTTTTTGTTTAGTACCCCCCCAAAACCCCCATTTTTGCCCGTGCTCCTCCACAAACCTCTCCGGCCCACTTCCTACCGCAGACGGCCTGCCTTCCGTGATTTTCCCCCTGTCTCCCCCCAGTCCTAACTTAGGCCTTCCCAAGCCGCCGACCCCCATCCCTTCACCCCCCTTTCATAAGTTTTTAGTAGCGTCACGCTCAATACCGTCGTTTTTGACCTGACCATCACCCCGTTGTACCCCCTTTTTTTGAGGCTTTTGCATTCCCCCTTTGTTGCTTTATTTTTCACTCCTTACTCCATGGTCTCCCCTTGTTTCCTCACCGTCGCCCTTTGTGTTGTTTCCTTCCCAGTACTCTTCTGCCAATCCTTCCTTTTCCCCCACGCCCCGGGGCGGCACCGCGCTTTTTCTAGGCAATCGCCAGATACACCTCCACCCCTCCTGCCTCCTTCTTCTCCTTCCCCCTCCTAATCCCCTGTTTGGTCAACCATTGGTACATGGAGTTCCGCTGTTTCAACAACATCGCGCGACTTTCATTCCCCTCTTCCCATCTCAGACAGCCCCCCCTCCCCTTTTACACCATCCAGTAAGCCTGCTAGTGATGCCTCCCCTATCAACCCTTCCTCCCCCCCCAGTTTGTCAAATTAACGCCTGTACAACCGCAGCTGTTCCTTCACATTCCGTTCCTTTGTCACTTCCCAAGGTCATGTGTTCTTTAAACTGTCTTTTCCCCTTAATGACTTTCCTTTTTTCCCAAAGTGTTGTTTTCCCCCTTCTTCCCCAGTCTAATTTTCGTGTTGACCACCCGACCTCAGCTGCCCCGTCGTCCCCAGATTCTCCTTCCCCCCTTCACAAGTCTCCAACTCCGTTCTTCCCCCCTGTTACCTCCCTGACCCGACAAATCGTGACGCCGAGGGTAGCACCTCCCGGTTGACCCCTTGATTCCCCAGAAAAAAACCATCTCCCCCCCCTCCAGTTGTACTTTCTTTTTTTAAGCGTGCTCCACAAAGAGTCCTGAGTTTTTTCAACTCGACAATATCCCCTTATCCGTATCCTTACAGACCCCCCCTCAGCCGTCCGTTCCCCGATGGTACCCCGTCGGATATTTCCTGTTCGTTCCCCTAATGCCTTTTCTACAGCCTTGGGTCCTCTTTTCTCTCTTATTTCAAAAGAAAAGATCTTTCGGAATTTTTCCCCTGTCCCCACGCGGCCCCGCCGTCCCCGGTGCCCCCTCCCTTTTTTTCCCCCTTTTTGCTGACCCTCTTTTGGCGGCATGAGCCCAGCCGGGTCCGAACCCCCCAACCCCCTATTTCTCGTTGTCCCACGGAAGTACTTTGACCTGTTTTTCTTCTCTGTCTCTTTCTTTATCGACTTCCCACAGTTTCTTAATCTTGTCCCGCCGGCCAAAATCGCCCTTAAAAGGACCTTAGCGATTTTTTCTCGAATGTTTCCACGTCTGTATTCTTTTCCGGATTTAGCATTTCCTTGCCCCATTTTCTTTTTCCTTCCCCAGTCCCCCCCGCCCTCTACAGCCGGCCCAAGCGTGCTTACTTTTACCTTGTGCCCGGCTTCGTTCGTCATTCTTGCAGCGCCTTTTTTTTTCCCCCAACCCTACATGTTTAATGTGGAATATGGCTCCGGTCATCGGCCCTACCTTTATATACCTGTTTTTTTGTTTAAGCCAACAAGGAGCCTATTGTTTGTCCCTCGGCAGGTATTCTACATTCCCCTTTTCCACACTGGGTTTTAACCCCCTCTCCACACGAATCTTTATTTGGATTTCGACCTCCCTCTCTCATCCTCTAGGGATCTTCTTTCTTTATGATGTGTGTTCCTTGGACAATGTTGCACTTTGTACTTCATAAAATTTTTTTACCAAATGCCCTGCTCCAATTGTTTCGTCTCCCCTTAGTTTACTCCCATTAATTATGCAGCCCAGGTTCGTGATTCAACCAACTGCCCCCCTTCCCCGACCCGTTACTGTGCTTATAGCCCGTTTTCGGTCGGTTAGACGTGTTCTGGTCTTCGCCTCTGGTTCTTTTTCCAGATAACCCCTCTCCCTTTTTCGTTTATTGTGACGGGGTTTTTGGTTGTATTCCCCCCCTCTTCCCCCATTTTTCCTTTTCTTCCTGGTTTCTCCTGGTAGGCTGTGGCTCGCGTTCCCTGACCCCCCGAAGCACGTTATGTGTGTCCCCCCCATCTCATCGTTCCCCCCTTCTTTTACTTGATTCTCCTTCTATTGATTTTTTGCCGCCCCCCCAAACTCGCCCTGCCACCCCCGCGGGGGGGGGCCTCCGCTTCGTCCTCTTTTCCAAACACCTTTCCCTTCGGTGATAGTCCCCCTTTTGGTTCCCTTTCCCCCTCCCGCTTCCCGCTTTTTCTCATCGGCTTTCTCCACACCCTTCTTGATCCCATGGCGTGCTCTCACACAAGGCGCCGGCGTCCCCAGAATAAAACTTCTCTTTTTCCTTATCCCCCTTTGGTGACTTTCTCTTTGATGCGGTTTTTTTCCTCCCCTTTTTTTCCATTTTTCCCCTTTTTTTAGCCAGGGCGTCAGACGGTCTTTTTGTTCTTAGGAAGTTTGTAACTTCTCCCACCCCCTTGCATCGCTCGTTCTTTTTTTTTCATTCCACACCCCTTTTTATTTAACCGAGTTCTCTGTTCTTTGTGGTCCCCCCCCCCCTCTTCCGACGCGTGACGTCTTCCCCCCTTTTCTTGTTTTTTGCCCCCCCTTGAGTTTGGATGCTCCGGTAATAGGTCCCCTTCCAGGAGCAATGGTTCCTGAGGGACATCCCTACAAGTTTCTTCTTTTTTACAGTTGGTGCAAAGAGCAACCGGGCCCCTCCTATCACTACTCCACCCAGAGGCCCCCCAGCCCCCTCCCCAAAGAAAGCGGTCGCTTTCGCTGTGGATATACTTCCACCTCTCCCCCATACCTTCTTTTCCTTTTTCTGTTGAGGAGCTGGGGACATACACATAGAGGGATTTTTCCCCACGAACGACTTATTTTCCTTGAAGAGCATTCCCTTCGACCCTTGGGCGTGTTTGCCGATGCTTTGTTTTTTCCTTGGTTATCGGACCGCGGCTGGCTAAGAGAGAAGCTATACTTCGTGTGTACACATGAGTCCCTCCAAGTTATTCGTTCCCTTCCCCACTTTGGAAGGTCTTGGCCCCCCTGTTTCCCCCAGCCCCCAGGTCCCTGGATCTTCCTCAAGCCAGCGCTTTGTCACGCGGCGGGGTGTACTCCTTCCGAGGCTGATCTCGAGTCCCTTCCCCCCCTTTTCCCTGCCCCGGTCGTGGATCCAGATTTTTTTGGTTTTCGGGTTTTTTTTAACACAGGTTTTCTTGATTCATAATTCCGCGGGCAATCAAAATTGATCTTTTGCTTTTTCCCCTCGAGGCTGCCGGTATATAAAGGCTTTTCCCGACGGTTTTTTCCTTCCACCCCCGTGTCTTGGTGGACAAAGTAGAAGTGAACCCCTCTTAATTAATTGCTGCCCGCCGCTTAGATTTCCCCCAACCCTTTTTTGACTCCATTTTCCCATCTTTTGTTTTTTTTGCCTCTGGGGCTTGGAATCTGAGTGGCCCTTTCTGTCACAACCCCTCCCTCCGTTTTCCTCCTTCCGGTGACCCCTTCCTGTTTTACGCCAATTCAGAGGACTTTTTTTTCCTGCCCCCTCCTTTCGACGCCTTTTATGAATTTGGGGACTCACTCTTCCCTATTTCCCAGTTGTCTCCTGAATTTTGGAGCCCTTGCCGAATGTTTCCCTCCCCACCCCTACCCCTCAGTGATTGTGTCAGAAATTCGCGGGCCAGGGCCCGGATCATGTGATTTTCTAGGAACACTTTTCTTTCTACCCCCTTTATGCTGCCTTTCTGAGCTTTTTTTTTTTTTCCGCGGATTTTTTTATTACGTTTCCTTTTGGGCGGGTATGCAGCCATGAAAGTTGTTAAGCGGAACCTGAGTTCTTTCTCTTTTCCTTTCCCTTCCCTACTTTTTTCTCCCCCCAGTTGGGTTTTTATTCGACCCCCCTTCTTTTTTTTTTAGTGGCTTTTCCCCCTCTCATTATCCTTGTTATGATTGATTGGCGGTTTTAGACGGCGGATGCGCTTTAATTCTTTCTGGGTTGCGTTGTTTTTTCGGTACTTCTTTTCTTTCGTTTTGCCGGCAGGCCGAGACTCCTTTTGTATTGCAGTGCTTCCCCTTCCTTATTTCCCCCCCCCGTTTTTGCTTGGAACGGGGCCGGATTGACGAAGTTTGCCGATTTTGAGCTTGGTTTTTTTTCCCCTGCTTCTGCCTCTCTTTTTTGTGTGTTTAAATAATTGTAAAAAAACCGACCGCTGATGAGCCTAGTTTATGCCCCCGTACTCCCTTTGAGGGTAGAGCGGGCGGAATTTCAAAATTGTCCCGCCCTCCCTTTGACCTGAATGAGTCTGTTATTATCGGACCTTCCCCAGATTTTTCGGATCCGGCGGGGCCATGGGGCACTCGGTGACAATTTCCATTGTGTTTCCGTTTACCTGACATTTCTTCTTCTTTTGTCGGAGTGCGACGCACGCATTCTCTGTGAGCGGGTGTACACTTTTTCAGCATGGTGGCGTTTCTTTTTGCCAACTTTAGCCCCGCTCTCATCGCAGCACTGTTGGTTTGAGTCCCCTTCTCTTCCCGCTCATTTCATGGTTTTTTTTGAACCTTTTCCCCTTTCGTTAGGTTTTTTAATCTTAGGGCTCCGGTTAGGGTTCTCTGTATGTTCCCATCCAACGCAACGATTTTTGTTCCCCCCTCTCTTCAATCGGGGGATTTTCGCGTCCTGAAGCCGACGTTAAAACCACCAGATACCTTCTCCGGGCCTCGTTCCCTCGTACTTTTATTAGGCTTCTTTCGGTTTCCGCAAAATTAGATTCTTATGAAAACCCCCCAATATAGTTCCCCCAATTTTCTTCTTTTTCAGCCCCCCCCGTCCGCATGTATTTTTGATTCTCTGGACTGGTGGGGTGCCGGCCCGGATGGCGGCGCGCTTCCGGTTATTATTCTTTGACCTCCTTTTCAGGCACGCGAGACCCTTTTTAAATTCTTTTCCTTCCCCTGCTGTTAGTTGCAGGTTTTATTTCGTTTGATTTAGCACCAGGTACTTGTGAGCCAAGCAAAATGAATACTTGTTGTTTCTACCCCTCCCCTGTTCACGACGAAGCGTGCCCCCTCGTCCCCGTTCCCCCGATCGTTCTGGGACATCAAGGATCACGATTTGCTCCCTTTCTCTCTTTTTTTATGTTGTTTGGCGAGCTAAAATCGTGCTCGGTTGCGCCAGCCGTTTAGTCCCCCCTCTCCGTTTTCGCACGCGCTTTTTTTGTTTTAGTTGCCCCTTTTTAAAGTTCCCAAACCCTTTATTTTTACCGTGGGGTAACAACGCGTCTCTTTTTCCTTTGAGCCTGCTCCCCCCCTTTTTAAGCCCCAACCCGACCAGCGAATTTTCATCTTCCATGTCTACCTCCAATTTTGCCCTTTACCCACCAACCATCCCTTGCCTCCCCCGCCTCCTCCCCGCCCCCCGCGCGTGGCACCCCCGCCCCTGCATAACTTCGTATTTTTGACTTACATACATCACTCCCTATTTTTTTTTTTAAGAACTTTACCTAAACTGCAGCTTCATTACAGCGCCGGCCCAAATAATTTCTTCTCCCACTTTCTCCTCGGGGGTGGTGAAAACTCCTGAGGCATGCTCATTACCTTAGAGCCCCTCCCCCCCCTTCACCCCCCTTTCAGTAGTAGTTTCCCCCTGAAAACTTTCCGTTTTTTTGCCGTGGCCACCGCGCCACTCCCCCCCCATCCCCTTCAGTAGAGATCCCTCCCTCCCTTTTTGACCTTTTCCAATTTTTAACCCCGTTCCCCCTTCTCTGTTTATTTCAACGAGAACTCTCATAGGAAAATAGCTAAGACCCTCTCATTCCCCTTAACCCACGTATCCCCTCTCTGGGTCTAGGCGCACTGATAAATAGAATTTCCCCTTCACCCCTTGTCGATTGTCCCCCAACTGTTTCAAGCCCCGGCTGCCACATGTCAGTCCAGACACTGCTTTTTTTTCCTTTTCCAATCTTCTCCATCCTTCAGGGTGCCGCTAGCCTCCCCCAACTTGATGTTCCAGCGTCTCTGCACGTGGTGTTTTTACAGTACCCCCCTACCCCCCCAAAACCCCCCCCTTCCCGTTCCAGGCAGCGTTCCCCTTTTCCTCCCCCCTATTTACATCTGCAGTCAACAAACAGTCTCCCCGCCTTCCCAGGTGCACCCTTTCCCAGAAATTCCGCCTTCCCCCGCCGACCCCCCCCTTTCTTTCGCCGCACCCACAGATTCTTTTCAATTTTGCCCTTCTAAAATCCCCAACAAAGCATCTCCCCCCCCCCCTTCAGCCCCAGGACTGACCTCTCCTTTGCAAACACCCCCCGTCCTCTTTTCCCAACTCACTGCACCTGCCAGCATTTTCCCTCAAGGCGTCCCCGTCCCCCACAAATTAGACTTTTTCTTGTGACCCCGCGGATAATAGCTTGAGTGTCAAGGTTAATGTCTTCCCCCAGTATTCCGCGTGGTACGCTTTTCTAACACCAATCCGTTCTGTTATCGCAGGTCATCCGCACCTATTGAGTCCCGTCGTCGGCTGTTAAGCAGTACACCCCCCCTATTTTTCCAATGCTACGCACGGACCCTCTTTGTACTCCCGTTTTTTGGACCCCTCTCCCCATACCGCGGCCGTTCTCCATGCGACGATAATTTGAGATCCGTTTTCACACCCACCCTCTTTTCGGGTCACGTCATTTCTCCCCGTCTGGTCTTTTGCCTTTGTCCCGCCCTTTTTTCGCGTTTCCCGCTCCTCGTTGAAACTTTCCACAACCTTTTGCCGCTGTTCTCCCTTCACTTTTCTTTGCCCCCTTTTCTCCCTCCCAGGTTTTTGACTTCCATGACAGTTGCCCGCGCAATACTGTCCACGCCACTCCCTTTTCCCTTTCCTGGTCCCCGGACATGTCTCCCCCTTCTTTTCACCCGCACCGCACGTAGACCCTTCCCTCACTGCCCAACTTTCCAGCACTTTTTTTGTGTAGTGTGTTTTTCCCACACTGAAAAGGTTTTACTGGGGGTACCCTGGCACCCACTAAGGTCCTCCCCATCCGTTCTCTACCCCCTCTTCCCCTCGCGGGACCAGTAGGGGTGTGGATGCGCCTCCCTGCCCGACCCCCCTCGACGCCTTTGGCAACCGGCGCTAAGGCGACCCCCGCGCTAGCCCCCCCTTTTTTTTTTTTATTTTTTTTTTTTTTTGTTTCCTAGAACTCCCTTGCCCCCCTTGTCCCTTGTGTTATGACCACAATTTAAAACAGGCCCCCCCCACATTCTGTTCCGCCAGGAAGTTGACTCGAGATCCCTCTCTCTTGTAACTCCCGAGGTGTTTCCGATTACGCGAGCTGCTGCTTCTTCTTTGAATCCCCCTTCCATTTCCTGTTGATGGCCATCCGCCAATTCACAGTGCCCAGTCCATCAATTTCTTGGCTCCCTGGGTTGGTTCCATCTCGGTCTGCTTATCTATATTTATTGCCATGTTTTTTTATCGTTCCTTCCCACTTAATGTTGTGTGCTACCCTACTACAGCCCCCCCCTTTTTTTTCGTGTGCGGTAGTACCGTACCGCTGTCGGTCTTCTTAACTTGTTTTTTAAACTCCTTCCCTCCCCCCGTCCTTTAAGCGGTACTGGGGGTATACCCAGAGAACCAGCTCAAGTTTTGTTGTTTTTTTTTTCCCCCTCTTGTCCGGACTTTTTTTTTTGATAGATAATTTTGGCTCTTGTTGCCCAACCTGCATGGTACCTTGCTGTCCTCTCTTTTCCCTTTTTCAGGATTCACTCCCCTGCCTTTACGACGCGCGTCCCACCCTAGATGCCACCCCCCCCCCAATGTATGCTTACGTGCCCGCTTCTGTTTCTCGCACACACCCTGCGCCTCTTTTCTCGCACAGGTGTCATTTTCCCCACGTTTCCCCAGACTCTTTTCCGCCGTTATTACTCCCCAAAAGACCACTTTCGGTCCCTCCATGTCCCTCCAAACTCTCTAAACAAGGAGCCTATCCCTCCTCTTCTTTTAATAATCATAACTGTTTGCTTCTCTGTTTTCTTCCCGTGATTTCGAAGGCATGGCTCCCCTTCTTTAGTTTGTTAGGCAAGTTTCTTTCAAGTCCCCACTTTTCTTGGTGGGTTGACTTACTTAGGTCATCCGCAACCGGCTCTTTTTCGTTGTTCGTCCGTTTTGAAATTCACACAGGTTTATCAACGCTGCGCTGTAGGGTGAGACCGCGCTACTGTTCACGGGTGGGCGAGTTTTGTGGCTCCCGCTCCTTGGCGGCGTTTTGCCCAGTAGAGGCCTTTGTCCTTTGAACTCAAGTTGGCCGAGAAGAGACCCACGTTCCAGTGCGCTTTTCTGCCTGAATAACCCCCCCCCCCCCTTACTTGTTCTCGCCCCGATTACCCCCGCTCCCGACAGCGTAGCTGGTTACGCTGGATATTCCACACCCGCCAGAATAACGCTTCCCTGTGTAGGATGGAGTGGGTATTGACCCCAAACTCCCCCTACGGTAGACTTTTAATACCAGCACTCAGAATTGCGCGCCAGATGACCGACCCCCCCCCTTTTTTTCATATTGCCCTTCTCTGCGTCTGAGGGCGTGGGCAATCCCGACACGCGGATGGCATATTATCTCTCTTCCGGCTCTCCTCCGGAGAGTGTTTTCCCACCTTCCCCTTTCGAATCCCTTGTCTTCGGGGCCATTGTGGAGGCCCCATTTAGCCTTCCCCTTTTTTCTTTCTTCTTTCAATCACCCCCCATCCCGAGAGCGCGAATCAAGAGGTGGTCCAGCTACTTTTCGGTCTCATCTTGTTTCGGCACTTCGAGGGAGAACCCTATTGCTTTTGGGTGCTGGTTTTGTTTTAACCACCCTTTTATGAATTACAAGATCCCCAAAAGAAATTCCCGGGGTAGTTTCTCCTTTTTTGATTTTCCCGCTTATTTGCTAGTTTTTTGTCTTGCACGGCCGATGCACCGGCACGGGTTGGTTACATGATTTCCCCCCCCCCCGTCCCCTTTCTGTGGTGTTCACCCTTGAACCACGCTGCCAGATTTGGCCGCGATCCAATACTTTGACCCCCATTTGGTGGAACATTCCAGCTTTTGGCGCCGGTGAATTTATGGATCGCTGTGTCGTTCCCCTCTGGCTTTCTGTCATTCTTCACATCCCAGAGAAAGTACGTGAAACATTTCGGAAAGCACTTTTCTACTTCATCCCGTCCTTCCGTTTTTCCGGCCCGATTTCCCGCTTTTGCCTATGATTCTTTTTCAATCTCCTGTCTTAGAAGAAGGGGTTCTTCACCTTGGCCACGAAAGACTACACCCCTTTTCATACTTCGGGCCCCTCCCTCGATTTTTTGGAAGCAATTTCCTCTCCCTTCCCAGAGCCCCCGCGAGCCTAGGTTTTGCTCGGCCAGAGGGTTCGGAAACAAATTACCTGGGCCTTGTACACTTTTGAGCCGGAAATTTTAACTGATTGGGCTGGCGACGGACGGCTTCGGGTTTTTGAGTTTGGCAGCCTCTGAACTGAACGTAGTGGTCTTTTCCTCCAGGCTGGCCGCCGTTTATTTCCCTTTCCCCTCCTGGTCTTGACCTCTTTTTTCTTTATCTGATTTGAACGTTTCGTCTTCGTCTGGAGCTTTCGAGTTTTTGCCCGCATCTCGGGGGTTATTTCCTTTTTTTTTCTGAGTATCTTCCAAACCTGCCGGTGGAGAGGTTTTGCTTTTCCCTTTGGCCAGTTGTGTCCCGGCATGGCAGGAATTGGTCGGGGTCTTTTGCGCTCTCAACGTGTGACCCAGCCTTTGGGGACGCTGTTGTTATGTCTTCCGGACCCCCCGGAATCATTTTTTAGACCCAGGTTTTTCCCCCCGTTCTTCTCGGCGCGCTTTTTGGTGGTTCCATATTAAAAAACGCGGATGACTCGCCGGCTTTTATGTGGTGGTTCGGGAGCTTTGCCCCCCTTTTTTTTTCACCTCAGCTTTTATCCGCAGGCAGGGTCGGGCTGATTCCCGCGAATGTTGCATTAGTACAGAGGGTTACCACTTTCCCCCACCCCTGGTGTTTCCTTTTCTTTCTAATTGGTGTGAGCCGCAGACGCCTGAGCTGGGGAATTGGGCGATTCGGGCGGGCTAGTCCTATGTGTGCGATTTCTTGGCAGGTTTTCTGACTCATCGATTCCCCCCTTTCTTTTCTTCCACTGCTTGGATTGCCGGATTGCGATTCGCGGCTGACTGGCGGCGGTTTTTGTTTGCCCTTCCCGCCGAAGTTGGTTCACCCCCCCGCACCATTTTTTTCTTTTTCCGAGACCTTAATTCTGTCACTGTTCAGTTTGTTACCCCCCGGGTGCGGGCGGCGATTGTAGCCTGGACTTTCCTTGGGGGTGCCGACCATTTTTAGCGTTCCCTTCCCGTTAGAACCCACCTAAGTACAACCTTAATGTCAGGAGGGTGGGTCTCCAAAGCCCTGAATGGTATTCTTTGCTCTGGCGTTCCCGCGGGCTTCGGCGTCTGCTTAAGTGTATCGATTGAATGGTGTCCAGATGGCCCCCCCTTCCCAGGATAGTTTTTTTTTCCCGGGTCACTGGGTGGGAAGTTGCCGGCACGAGCATGCGTGTACACCCTTACTCCTTGATTGGGGGTCCCCTTAACAGCGCATCTAGTCCAATGAAGCTGCACCCCCTATCCTTTCTGGGAGCTTTTTTTTCACGGCTGAGTTCTGG